>Ga0207931_1000348_pt1 | contig 17222 bp, 17 predicted proteins | sample NGESurdeep092012_2_FD_184478 | JGI IMG/M metagenome (GOLD analysis project Ga0207931, IMG submission 184478) | Arctic peat soil microbial communities from Barrow, Alaska - NGEE Surface sample 415-1 deep-092012 (SPAdes) | ecosystem: Environmental > Terrestrial > Soil > Wetlands > Peat ...
TGACTCAGTTCCCCACGGTCAAAGGCGTCGACTTCAAGATCGACGGCAAGAAGGTGACCGTCTTCGGCGGCGAGGGCATCGTGCTCGGTCACCCGCAGAGGCGCGCCGACTACGAGAACCTCACGCCGCCGATCTTCGTCGAATCGCCAGCCCTCGGCGACACGCTGAAGAGCCCGATCACTTTCTGGGGCACAGCCAACGTCTTCGAAGCGCAGTTCCAGGTCCAGCTCTTCGACGACAAGGGCAAGGTGCTCGTCGAGAAGGCGGTGCACGCAACGTCGGGCACCGGCACGCGCGGCACGTTCAAGACCACGCTGAGCTTCTCGACGAGCGCTACGAAAGGCCGGCTGAAGACGTACGACCTGTCCGCCAAGGACGGCAAGCCGGTAGGCATCATCAACATCCCGCTCACCTTCGCGCACTGACACCGAGGTGACGAAGGAGCTCCGCCGGCGACGAGCCTACGGCCGTCGCCGGCGGAGCTCCTTCGCTTAAGCGATCACCGCTGGCGGCACGGCGAGCTAAAGCTCGCCGTGCCGCCAGCGGTGATAGAGCGGGATCGCGTACCAGAACACGACGAAGCACCCGGCGGTGAGCCCGGCGACGACCGCCGCCAGTGGTGTCTCGAAGACCACAGCCGTGACCACGTAGACGACGCCGGTCACGGCAAGCGCGAGAAAGACCGTGCCCGCGAGCATGAGCCGGTTGAACCAGAAGAGCATCTGCTCCTTGTCGCGCTCGCGGAAACGCAGCCGGTGATTCGTCGACGGTGCCATGAGCAGCGCCGAACCGGCCGCCGTGCAGAGGAACGCAGCGAAGTAGACGTCGTGCTGGGCGGCGGTCAGTTTGGCGAAGACGCCTGTGAACGGCAGAGTCAGCAGGAACGCGAAGATTATCTGCGCTCCGGGGAGCACGACGCGCAACTCGTTGAGCAGCTCGATCAGCTCGCGGTCGACACGCTCTTTCTTGTCCTCTTCCATGGCTCGATACGCTATCGCACGGGCGCCACGCGTCAAGCAGACCTGGGGGCTGGAGGAGGATGGAGTGGCGGGGAGTGCGGGAGTCACACCCGCCTACGTGGATTTAGAGTCCACGTCGATCCTTGCGATCGACCCCCCGCGCACCGTCAATCATACTACGATTCTGCGTTGTGCCGCAGCGGCGGCGCCGATGAGCCGACTCACGCGCCCTCCTCATAAGCGCCGACCAGCGAATTCCTGCCCGACGATCGCCGTGAGCGCCATCACCGCCACGCCGACCGCCAGAGGTTCGTGGACGTGGCGGTCACCGAGCGCCGCCCGCGCCGCCTCGGTGGCGGCCGGCGGCAGACCGGGCGCCACGACGACACTGCGCTCGCCGACCCAGTCGACGGGGATCAGGTCGGCGGCCGGCGCAGCGTCGACGACGCTGCTGCAGGCGGCGAGACCCACTTCCAGGGAAACGAGCCGCACCTTCAGCTCTGCGGCCGCAGCCCGAGCCCGTCCGCGATCGGTCTCCGCAGCGAGAACGTGCGCGCCGAGATCGACGAGCCGGCGCGCGGCGGCGCGGCCGACCGGTCCGAGGCCGATGACCAGCACCGGCTGGTCGGCGACCGGCGCGGCCGCGTCGAGCGCGGCGACGTAGCCCGCCGCCGTCGCCGGATCGTTGTCGACACACTCTCCCGTGCGGACGCTGAGCGCGATGAAACGGTAGTCGTCGGCGGCGAAGACCACCTCGGCGTCGTGCTCGGCGGCGTACTGCAAGCCGAGCACGTCGGGTTGCGGCGTGACGAACGCATCGCCGCCGAGATGGCGGAGGATCGCCGCCACGCACTCCGAGAAGCCGGGGATGAAACCCAGACCGGCCGAGATCGGAATGATGCCGATGCGGGCACCGCGTAGCCGTGCGGCGGCGCCCGCATCGGCAGCGCACGCGCGCTCGGCCAGCTCGGCAAGGCCGAGACCTGTGAGCCGCTTCAGGCCACGCTCCCATTCGACGAGCTCGGCGATCAGGCCGCGCACGTCGCTTTCGGTCAATCTCGTCACCGCGCGTCCTCCGGACGTATGTCCAGGTCGAACTCACGCGCGATCGTGATCACCGCTGCGTCGGCGATCGCGCGCGCCTCGGCGACATCGGCGCCGCGGGTGATCAACGTCGCCGCCCACTCGGTCGCCCCCTCCGCGTAATCGGTGAGCGCCTCGAGCACACCGAAGAAGCCGGTGATCGCCGTCAGCGGTCGCGCACCACCGATCACATGCTCGCCGGTCACCTCGATCGTGCCGCCGGCGACCTGCACGTGCTCGTAGACGGTTGCCTGGCGGACATCGCAGTCGACCGCGGGCGGCGCACCTGACGTGACCGATTCGACGAGCAACTTGACGACGTTGACGCCGCAGGCATGCAGCACCGCCGTCGGCGTCTGGCTGGGGAGGCGGGCGTCGATCTCGATCACCTGCGGCCCGCGCCCGCCGACCATGACCTCGACGTCCATGATCCCCTGCAGGTTCACGCCTTCGGCGAGCCGCCGCGTGGACTCGGCGAACGCTGTGAGCACTGCGGGGTCGGCATCCACCGGCGCCGTGACACGTTGGCAGTCGAAGCCTGCGTCGAACTCGAGCGCCGTCGGCAGCAGGATGGTCGTGCGACCGCCAAACCTCACGACCTCGAGTGAGAGCGACGGCCCGGCGATGAACTCCTCGACCACCACTTCGTGGCCGTCGCTCTCGAGAGCTCTTCGGGCCGCATCCAGCGCCTGCTCGGAGTCGACGACCGTCACGCCGACGCTGCCGCTGGCATTGCTCGGCTTGACCACGACCGGGAAGCCGGACTCCGGCCAAGACCGCGGGTGCGGCAGGTCGAGACACGCGAAGAGCTCGTTCGAGCGGATCTTTGATGAGGTGACGCGGTAGGCGTCGAGGTCGAAGAGCAGTGGCACGCCGAGAGCGGGCACCTGCTCGGCCAGCCAGGCCAGGGTGACATCGTCCTCGCAGGCGGGCAGCACCGCGTCGCAGGCGCGGAGGACCGCCCGGGCCTTGGATGGTTCGGCGACGATGTCGAAGACGTAGTGCACGTTGGCGAGACCGGCGGCCGGCGGCGCCGGCCGCCGGTCGATGAGCACTGTCTCGTAACCGGCCTTGGAGGCGAGGTAGACCGCCTCGGTGCCCTGCAGCTTGCCGCCGACGATCGCCAGTCTCATCGGTCCGCCACCCTCTTGGTGCGCACAATGAGCCGAAGGCTCATCCAGTCACGGTACTCGACGAGGGCGGCGGGACGCAGACTGAGCGCCGCCAGGTGCGGCGTCACTTCCGCCACCGTGCGGCGCCCCTCCTCGATGTCGAGCTCGCTCTGCGACACGCCGGCGAGGCCGACCGTCGGCGGTACGAGCGAGGTGACGACGTTGGCGCCAGCGTTGAGCCGCAGCTCGAGACCGGCGATGCCGTCGACGTCCAGTGACGCCGGGATCAGACGGTCCGGCATCAGCAGGCGCATCGCGGCGATCGTCGTCAGCTCGCGCATGCGCTCCGGCGGCGCGACGCCGCCGAGCGGCGTGCCGCGCTGCGGCACGAAGGTCATGACGCGCACCTGGTCCGTGCCCGCAGCGCGCATCTGCAGCAGCGAGTCGGCGCGGTCAGCGGCCGTGTCACCGATGCCGGTGAGCAGACCGTCCTCGACGAGCATGCCGGCTTCGGCAGCCGCCTCCCGCGCGGCGACGCGCGCAGCATAGCTCTGCCCCACGCGGAGTCGCTGATAGAGTTCGCGATTGTGTGTCTCCTGATAGCAGGCGTACCAGTCGGCGCCGTGCGCCCGCAAGTCGCGCATCACGCGAGCCGGCACCACCCCGGGTGAGATCATGATCGGCAGTCCCGTCGCCTCGCGCACGCGCCCGACGAGCTCGCCGAGCGCCTCAAAATGGCCCGTCTCGTGGAAAGCCGGGTCCTCGCCCATCGTCAGGTCGAGCAGGTGCACGCCCGACCCGACGAGCCCGCGGCAGATCGCGACGACCTCGGCGACGGTCTTGCGATAGCGCGGGCTCTCGCGATTGCCGATGCGGTAGAAGCAGAACGTGCACTCGTTGCGACAGAAGGTCGAGAAGTAGACGAAACCGTAGAGAAAGACGGCGTCGCCGAAGTACCGCGCGCGAAGCGTGCGCGCCGCGGCGAAGAGCGGCTCCGCGGCGTCGGGCTCGTCGACCGACAGGAGCAGCTCGAGCCCGACGCGGCCGGGAGCCTCGCCGCCGAGCGCGCGCTCGCACAGGTCACCGATGCGGTCTCTGTCGCCGTGGTCTGTCATCGCCCGATCGTCGCCGAGGTCCGATGTCACGGGCGGGGCGGGAGCCTCCCGGCGCCCGCCCCGCCCGTCGCTCTCGTTTCTGGTGTGCTCAGCCGCCCGAGATCGGCGGCACGAGCATCAGCTTGTCGCCGTCGCTCAACGGCGTATCCATGCCCTGGAGCTGCCTGACGTTGCGACCGTTGACGAAGATCCCGACCCAAACGCCCCCGTCCTCGCGGAAGATGCGCGCCTTGAGGCGCGGCTCGCCCAGGACCACAGAGGCCAGCGCCGCGCCCACGGTCGCGCCTTCGCACTCCACCTCTTTCTGCCCGTCGGGGTAGGTGAGCCCCACCGGCAGCTTCATGAAGACCTTCGGCACGTCACGCTCTCCGCGTCAGGCCTCGACCACCAGCGTTTTGTCGGCCTTGTCGACCTTGAGGTCGACGGCCAGCACGTACTGGTTCTGGCAGAAGGCGATGCACTGCGGGTCGCCGTCGCACAGGTCGCACTTGTAGGCAACCTTGCGCTCGGGGTGCTCGTGGATGACGCCGTACGGGCAGACGTCGTAGCAATCGCCGCAGTTGGTGCACTTGTCCTCGTCGACGACGAGCACGACGCCGGTTACCGACTCGCCCACCTTCTCCTTGTTGGGGAACGCGCCTGACGGCGTGACCGTGATTTGCTTGGTCACGATGGCCTTTTCCGGGCAAGCCTCCTGGCACTTGGAGCAGCCGGTTTGCAGGCACGAATGGCCCTTGATCACGGCGGTTGTCGGATTGACGTCGGTGAACAGGCGAGCGCGCGACGGCTGGAAGCCGCCTTCGTGCCACGCCGAGCAGCCGAGCTCGCACATGTGGCAGCCGGTGCACTTCTTGCTGCTGATCATCACGTGGGGCATTTCTTCTCCCTTTCTCGCACGTTCAGCCGCTAGAGCCGCACGTCGATGCCCAGCTCGCTGAGCTTGGCTTCGGTCGGTACACCATTCTCGTCCCAGCCGCGCAGGCTGTAGTACTCGCCCAGCACCTCGTTGAAGCGCTCGACGCCGATGATCTTGCCGGCGGAGAGACCCTTGGTGAACGGCTTCTCCAGCCAGACCTTGGGCACGTTGTCGTCGGCGCGGACGAAGCCCTCGCGCACGTTGAACAGGCGCCCGAGGTTCCAGACGCGCTCGCCGACCTGGGCGAGCTCTTCCTCGCTGACCTCGCGCTTCCAGAGGTGCTTCATGAGCATGCGCATCTGGTCGTAGTCGATCGCCCAGAAATCGCACCAGATGCCGCAGAACTTGAAGGCGTAGTGGTTCTGGAAGTCGACGCTGAACTTTGCCTTGCTCTCGTCGAGCGTGTCGGCTGGCATGGTGCCCTCAATGACCTCGGGGCCGATGGGAAACGAGCGCATGTGGCAAGCGCCCCGGTCGGAGGTGGCGTAGGCGATGCTCATGCCGAACGAGCCGCGCGGGTCGTAGCCGGGAGCTTCGAGGCCTTTGATCTGCATGCCCAGCTCGGGATGACCATACTTCTCGGCCAAGGCGCGCGTGCCGATGGCAAGTTCGGCGCCGATGCCAGTACGCATGGCGAGTTGCTCAGGGACCTTGAGGTAGGCCTCGACGTCGCCGAAGCGCACGCCGAAGTCGTGGATGCCCTTCTCGGTCATGTCCATCGCCAAGCCGAGCACGTTGCCCGTTGAGATGGTGTCGAGACCGTACTCGTCACAGAGGTGGTTGAACTCCATGAGGGCGCCGATGTCGTCGACCCCGACGTTGGAACCGCAGAGCGCGATCGTCTCGTACTCGGGACCCTCGCCCTCGACGTCGTTGATGCGATGGAAGTTGCGGCAGGCCAGCGTGCACTGGTAGCAGGCGCGCTTCTTTACGCGGAACTTCTGGAAGGACTCGGAGTTGATCTTGCTCGCGCCCTCGAACGTGCCCTCGGAGTAGTTGCGGGTGGGTTGGCAGCCGCCGCCGCTGGTGACGTCGACGAGGATCGGCGTGCCCTCTTCGTGGACCCAGTAGTTGGCGTCGGTGAGGATGTAGTCGGTGTCGATGCGCTCGATGTCCTCGAGGAACGCGCGCGCGTCGCCGACCTCGACCTTGCCGGTGCCGACCACCGCGATGGCCTTGAGGTTCTTGGAGCCCATGAGGGCGCCGGTGCCGCCGCGGCCGGCCTTGTGGTACTGGTCGTTGGAGACACAGGCCCAAAGCAGCTTGTTCTCGCCGGCCGGGCCAATCGACAGGACGGTCACCTTAGGGTCGAAGTCCTGGCGCAGAGCCGCCTCGATCTGAGCGGTCATCATGCCCGCGTACTTGGCCGCCGACTCGAACCTGACCACGTCGTCCTTGATGAGCACCGACGTGAGCTCGGGCGCGCAGCCCTGCACGATGATCATGTCGTAGCCGGCGAACTTAAGGATGGAGCCGAACGAGCCGCCGCAGTAGCTGTCGAGGATGGTGCCGCTGGCTGGGCTCTTGCCGCCCAACACGACGCGCGAGGCCGTGCTGACGTTGGTGCCGGCGAACGGGCCGGGCACGATGAGCAGCGGGTTCTCGGGCGACCAGGGATCCATTCCCGGCGTGGTGAGTTCCCAGAGGTAGCGCAGCATGAGCCCCTTGCCGCCGACATAGAGGTCGCGCCACTTCTCGTTGAGAGGCTCGACCGTGGAGGTGCCCGCACTCAGGTCGATCCTGAGTACTCTGCCCTGGTAGAAGTCCAATGCGTCCTCCTGATCACTTGCTCAAGCTTGCCCCCGGATTCACGGGACGGTGGTGCGACGCGCAAACGCGGAGGGATGGTAGGCCCCGCAATTCTAGCCGTGGCGGTAGACGCAGGCAACACGGCCGATATGCAGAACAATCGGCGCGGGCCGGCCCTATTCTCTGAATTCGGCCGCGTCGGCCGCGTGGTGCTCCCAGTCACGCCTTCGCGCTAGGAGCGCTCGTCGGTCTCCGGCAGGTTCTTGATGCTCTCGGTCGTCTGCCACTTGCTGTAGTTGTCGACCATCGCGTCGATGAGCTCCTTCATGAAGCGCGGCGCCATGTTCACGCGCGTGACGACGACCCCGTTGAGCTCTTCGTTCTCCTGGTTCTCATGTTCGACGCGCACGAAGGTGATCGAGAACTCGTAGTCCGAGTGGCCGACGTTGGCAAAATTGGCGTAGACGCCGGCCATGAGCTCCGGCGTGGCGTGCAGATTGATGCGCTTCTCGCTGTCCATATGAGCCTCCGGTTCGGGGCTAGAGGCGGCGCGCGATCGCCGCCGCCATCTGCTGCGTGCCCGCCGCGCCGCCGAGGTCGTAGGTCACGTCCTTGCCCTCGGCGATGACGGCGGCGATGGCGGCGTGCATGCGCTTCGCCGCCTCGGTCTCGCCGAGGTGGTCGAGCATCAGCACGCCGCTGAGCAGCAGCGCTGTCGGGTTGACCTTGTTCTGGCCGGTGTACTTGGGGGCGCTGCCGTGGACGGGTTCGAACACGGCAGCGCTCTCACCGATGTTCGCTCCCGGCGCCACGCCGAGACCGCCGATCAGGCCGGCACAGAGGTCGCTGACGATATCTCCGTACAGGTTGGGCAGCACGAGCACGTCGTAGAGCTCCGGCTTCTGCACCAGCTGCATGCACATGTTGTCGACGATGCGGTCCTCGAACTCGATGTCGGCGTACCGCTCCGCCACCTCCCGCGCAACGGCGAGAAAGAGCCCGTCGGTGCACTTCATGATGTTGGCCTTGTGCACGGCCGTCACCTTGCGCCGGTCGTGCGTGCGCGCGTACTCAAAGGCGAAGCGCACGATGCGCTCGCTGCCCTTGCGCGTGATGATCTTGATGCTCTCGGCGGCGTCGGCGCCGACCATGTGCTCAATGCCGGCGTACAGGTCTTCGGTGTTCTCGCGCACGATCACGAGATCGATGTCCTCGTAGCGGCTGCGCACGCCCTTGAGCGACTCCGCCGGCCGCAGGCAGGCGTAGAGATCGAGCTCCTTGCGCAGCGCCACGTTGACGCTGCGAAAGCCGCTGCCGACTGGCGTCGTGATCGGCCCCTTGATCGCGACCTTGTTGCGGCGCACCGACTCGAGCACCTGCTCGGGCAGCGGCGTGCCGTACTCCTCCATCACATCGACGCCGGCATCCCGGCGCTCCCATTCGATCGGCACGCCGGTGGCGGCGATCACCGTCTCGAGCGCCTGCGCAAGCTCCGGCCCCGTGCCGTCACCAGGGATCAGCGTCACCGTGTAGGTCATTCTGTCAGCCCTCCGGCAGGTCGAACCCGCCATGCTTCTTGATGTGGTCGACGAGGCCGCCGTCGGCGAGGATCTTGACCATCACCGGCGGCAGCGGCACGAAGCGGACCACCGCATCCTTGGTCGCGTTGCGCACTTCGCCACCCTCGAGGTCGACCTCCAGCTCATCGCCCTGGTCGATGCCGCTGGTGTCGCATTGAAGGAGGGGCAGCCCGACGTTGATCGCGTTGCGGAAGAAGATACGCGCGAACGACTGAGCGAGCACGGCGCCGACGCCGGCGATCTTGATGATGCGCGGCGCGTGCTCGCGACTCGAGCCGAGTCCGAAATTGCGGCCGCCGACGATGAAGTCGCCGCGGCTCATCGCCGCGGCGAAGCTTGGGTCGGCGTCCTCCATGACGTGTTTGGCGAGCTCCGGCAGATCGCTGCGCAAGTGGAGCAAACGGCCCGGGGCGATGTGGTCGGTGGAGACGTCGTCGCCGAAGGTCCAGGCAGTGCCGCGGAGAACGCCCATCAACTCTCGACGATCGTGATCCGCGCCATCGCGACCCCCGGTTCGCGCGCCCCCTGCGGGTCGCGCTCGGGGATCGCGAGCACCACATCCATGCCCTTAGTGACCCGGCCGAACACGGTGTGGCGATCGTCCAGGTGCGGCGTGGCGACATGCGTGATGAAGAACTGCGAGCCGTTCGTGCCGGGACCGGCATTGGCCATCGACAGCACGCCCGGCCCGTCGTGGCGCAAGGTGAAGTCGAATTCGTCGGCGAACGCGTAGCCCGGGCCGCCGCGGCCGCTGCCCGTGGGGTCGCCGCCCTGGGCCATGAAGCCCTTGATCACCCGGTGGAAGGTGACCCCATCGTAGAAACCGTCGCGTGCGAGGAAGACGAAGTTGTTGACGGTCGTCGGCGCGAGAACGGCATGGAGCTCGAGCTCGATCGCGCCGAGATCGGTGACGATCGTCGCGGTGTAGTGCTTTGCCGGGTCGATGACCATCTCCGGCGGCTTGTCGTAGGTCTTGGCCACGGATGCCTCCTGCCTTGCGCTGCCGGCCGCCTCAGGGCGCCGGCAGCAGCTGTCTTGGATCGACGATCTCGCCGGCGACGGCGCTGGCGGCGGCCGTCGCCGGCGAAGCGAGATAGATGAAGGCCGCGGGATTGCCCATGCGGCCCTTGAAGTTGCGGTTGGCGGTGCTCACGCACACTTCACCGTCGGCGAGGATCCCCTGGTGAACGCCGAAACACGAGCCACATCCGGGGTTGGTCACGGCGGCGCCGGCGTCGATGAAGACCTCGAGGAGGCCCTCGCGCGCGGCCGCGCGGCCGATGGCCTGGGACGCCGGAGTGACGATCAGGCGGGTGTGCGGCGCGCGGCGGCGGCCCTCGAGGATCGCCGCCGCCGCGCGCAGGTCCTCCAGCCGTCCGTTGGTGCAGGTGCCGATGGAGACCTGGTCGACCCTCGTGCCGGCCTTGTCGGCGGCAGCGAAGACGTTGTCGACGGTGTGCGGCGCGGCGACCATCGGCACGATCGCGCCGGTGTCGAACGCGATGGTGCGCTCGTAGGCCGCGCCGGCGTCGGCCGCGAGCGGCCGCCAGTCGCTCTCGCGGCCCATCTCGCGGAGGAATCCTTTGGTGACCTCGTCGCTGGCGAACAGGCCGGCCTTGGCGCCGGCTTCGACCGCCATATTAGCGAGCGTCAGGCGCTCGTGCGCCGGCAGCGCCGCGACGGCGCTGCCGCCGAACTCGAGCGCCTTGTACGTCGCGCCGTCGGCGCCGAGGAGACCGATGAGCGTGAGCATCAGATCCTTGGCGGACACGCCCGGCGCGAACGAGCCGGTGACCTCGACACGGAATGTCTCGGGCACGCGCAGCCAGGTCTTGCCGCTCGTCATGCCGACGGCAACGTCTGTAGAGCCCATACCGGTGGCGAACGCGCCGAGACCGCCGGCGGTGCACGTGTGCGAATCGGCGCCGATGATCAGATCGCCGGGCTTGGCGTAGCTCTCGGCAACGCGCTGATGGCACACGCCCATCTCGATGTCGGAGAGCGTCGCGCCCGACTCGCGACAGAACGCGCGGATCGTCGCTTGCGCGTTCGCAAGCTCGGAGCGCGGCGCCGGCGCCGTGTGGTCGATGAAGAACACCACGACCGGCGCGGCGACGCCGCCGCCGAGCTCGCGGATCTGCTCGATCGCCAGCGGTCCGGTGCCGTCCTGAGCGATCGCCACGTCGACGTCGGCGACGACGATCTGCCCCGGCACCACCGCGTCGACCTGCGCGTGGGCGGCGATGATCTTCTCGGCAAGGGTGACCGGCATGTGCGACCTGCGACCGGCTCTCAGGACTCGTCGGCGGTGATCGCGCCGGGCGCCCCGACCCTGTCGCCGAGGTGCGCCAGGTAGTCCTGGTATATGTACATGAGCTCCTTGTCGAAGAGCGCCCGCTTGAGCTCGACGGCGGTCTTGCGCACCATCGCCAGGATCGCCACGCAGTCCTCCTGGCTCAGTTCGAGACCGAACTCCTGGAACTTGCGGTAGATCGCGCGTGATCCGGAGTGCTTGCCGACGACGATCTGCCGCTCGAGGCCGACGTCCTCGGGGGCGAAGGCCTCGTAGTTCAGTGGGTTCTTGATGACGCCGTCGGCGTGGATGCCCGACTCGTGCGCGAAGACGTTGGTGCCGACGATGCTCTTCCATGCGGGAATCGTGCGCGCCGAGGCGGCGGCGACGTACTCCGAGAGCTCGCGGAAGCGCGACGTGTGCAGGCCGACCTCCAGCTTGCCGATGTACTTGAGCGCCATCACGACCTCTTCGAGGGCGGCGTTGCCGGCGCGCTCGCCGAGACCGTTGACGGTGGTGTTCACGTAAGTCGCCCCCGCCTTGATGCCGGCGAGCGCGTTGGCCGTCGCCATGCCGAAGTCGTCGTGTGTGTGCATCTCGATGTCGATACCGATGTTCTTCTTCAGGAACGTGATGACGTTGAAGGTGTCGAACGGGTCGAGGATGCCGAGCGTGTCGCAGAAGCGCAGGCGGTCGGCGCCTTCTTCTTTGGCGGCGAGGCCGAAACGCACGAGGAACTCGAGGTCGGCACGCGAGGCGTCCTCGCCGTTGACCGACACGTACAGCCCTTCGCCCTTGGCGAAGCCGACACACTCCTTGATCTGGTCGAGCACCCATTGGCGCGACTTCTGGAGCTTGTGCTCGATGTGGATGTCGCTCGCCGACATCGAGATCGCCACGGCATCGACACCGCAGTCGATCGAATGCTTGATGTCGGCCTTGACGGCGCGATTCCAGGCGAGGATCGAGGAGTCGAGGCCGAGGTCGACGATCTCTTTGATCGTCTGCTTCTCGTCGCCGCCCATCGCCGGGATGCCGACCTCGATCTGGTGCACGCCGACCTCGTCGAGCAGCTTGGCGATGCGCATCTTCTCGTGATTGGAGAAGACCACGCCCGCGGTCTGCTCGCCATCGCGCAGCGTCGTGTCGTCGATACGGATCGACGGCACATCTGGTTTGGCATCCTTGATGACGAAACTCGAGAGGTCGCTCACCATGCTCATCCAGGGTTACGGAGCGCCACGGGGGTCGGGATCGTCACCTATTGTCCCACAGGCTCGAAGAACTTGGCAAGGACGCGGGCGCCGGGCACTGACGGTCGCCTACTTGCCAAGCGCCTTGCGGACAAGGTCATTGGCGAGCTTGGGGTTGGCGCGCCCTTGTGTCGCTTTCATCACGAGCCCGACGAAGTAGCCGAGCAACTGCTCCTTGCCCGCGCGGAACTGGTCGGCCTGGGCAGGATTGTCGGCGACGACCCGGGCGACGACGGCGTCGAGCGCGCCTTCGTCGGAGATCTGCCCGAGACCATGCCTCTCGACGATCTCCTGAGGCTCGGCGCGCTCTTCGGCCATGAGGGCGAAGACCTGTTTGGCGGCGCTGCCTGAGATGACGCCGTCGGCGACCAGCCCGACCAGCGCCGCCAGGCGCGCCGGGGTGACGTGCCCGTGCCCCGGCTCGAGGCCGGTGGCGTTGATGTGCGCCAGGTACTCGCCCATCGTCCAGTTGGCGGTCAGCTTGGGGTCGGCGCCGCTCGCCGCCGCCTCGTAGAAGCGCGCCAGCGGGCCTTGCGCACCGAGCACGAAGGCATCGTAGCGCGAGAGACCGTAGTCGCGGACGAAGCGCTCGATGCGCGCCGCCGGCAGCTCCGGCTGGGCGGCGCGTATCTCCTCCACGAAGGCCGGGTCTATCACCAACGGCAGGAGGTCGGGTTCGGGGAAGTAGCGGTAGTCATGCGCTTCTTCCTTCGACCGCAACGAGCTCGTCGTGCCTGTCTCCGGGTCGAAATGCAGCGTCTCCTGGTCGATCGTGCCGCCGGCCTCGAGGATCGCGGTCTGCCGCGGGATCTCCGACTCGAGCGCCTGCTGCAGGAAGCGGAAGCTGTTCATGTTCTTGAGCTCGGTCCGCACCCCGAGCGTGGTGCTGCCGGCGGGACGCACGCTGATGTTGGCATCCCAGCGAATCTGCCCCTCCTCCATGATGCACTGGCTGACGCCGAGCTCGACGAGGAGGTTGCGCATCTGGTTGAGGAACTCCCGCGCCGCCTCCGGCGAAGCGATGTCGGGCTCGGTGACGATCTCGATCAACGGCGTGCCGCCGCGGTTGAAGTCGACGAGCGAGTAGTCAGAGCCGGCGATGCGTCCCGACTCGCCGCTGTGCACGAGCTTGGCGGCATCCTCCTCCATGTGCACGCGATTGATGCGACAGCTCAGTCTCTCGTCGCCGACCCAGTAGTCAAAGGCGCCGTCAACGGCCAGCGGCTCGTCGTACTGTGAGATCTGGTATGCCTTGGGCAGGTCGGGATAGAAGTAGTTCTTGCGATGGAACACGTTGCGCGGCCTGACCGTGCAGCCGAGGGCGAGCGCGATGCGCACCGCATACTCGACGGCGCGCTGATTGACCACGGGTAGCGCGCCGGGATGGGCAAGGCAGACCGGGCAAGTGTGCAGGTTGGGCGGGTCGCCGAACGAGACTGTACAGGCGCAGAACATCTTCGTCTGCGTGGCGAGCTCGACGTGGACCTCGAGGCCGATGACCGGTTCCCAGCCGCTCACGACGGCGCCTCCTCACTCGCTGCGCGGAACGTCGGCGCGGTGTCGAACCCGATCGCGCCTTCAAGCGCGTGCGCAGCGCGCAGGATGAGGTTCTCCGAGAATGCCGGACCCATGAACTGGAAGCCGACGGGCAAGCCGTCGGCAAGGCCGCAGGGGATCGAGATCGCCGGCAGGCCGGCGAGATTGACGGGGATCGTGCAGATGTCGCTCATGTACATCGCCAACGGATCGGCCGTGCGCGAGCCGATCGGGAACGCCACGGTCGGCGACGTCGGCGAGATGAGCAGGTCGAACTGGTCGAAGGCCGAGGCGAAGTCGCGGCGCACGAGGGTGCGCACCTTCTGCGCCTGGCCGTAGTACGCGTCGTAGTAGCCGGAGGAGAGCGCGTACGTGCCGATCATGATGCGCCGCTTGACTTCGGCGCCGAAGCCCTCGCCGCGCGTGCGCTCGTACATCTCGATCAGATCGTCGGCACCGGCGGCGCGGTAGCCGTAGCGCACGCCATCGAAGCGCGCCAGGTTGGCGCTCGCCTCGGCCGGCGCGATGATGTAGTACGCCGGCAATGCGTATTCGGTGTGTGGCAAGGTCGTCTCGGCGCACCGTCCCCCGAGCTTCTCGATGAGCGCGACCGTCGCTTCGAACCGGTCGCGCACCCCCTGCTCTACACCGCTGCCGAGATACTCGCGTGGGATGCCGAGGCGCAGGCCCTCGAGCGACTCCGCGGTCGGCACCTGCACCGGCGCCGGCAGCTCGACGCTGGTCGAATCGCGGGGGTCACGGCCGACGATGTGCTGCAGCAGCAGTGCACAGTCGGCGACCGAGCGCGCCAGCGGTCCGATCTGGTCGAGCGAGCTGGCGAAGGCGATCAGACCGTAGCGTGAGACAGCGCCGTACGTGGGCTTCATGCCGACGATGCCGCACAGCGCCGCCGGTTGACGGATCGAACCGCCGGTGTCGGAGCCCAGCGCCCACAGAGCCTCGCCGGCGGCGACCGCGGCGGCGGAGCCGCCGCTCGAGCCGCCGGGCACCGTGCCGAGATCCCACGGGTTGTGGGTGACGGCGACGCTCGAGTTCTCCGTCGACGATCCCATCGCGAACTCGTCGAGGTTGGTCTTGCCGAGCATCACGACGTGATCGTCGAAGAGTTTGCGGACGGCGGTGGCCGTGTAGATCGGTTGGTACCCGGCGAGGATCTTCGAGGCGCAGGTCGTGACCGTACCTTCGGTCACCATGTTGTCCTTGATCGCCGTCGGCAGCCCGGCGAGAGCGCCGCGCTGGGCGCCCATCTCGCTGTCAATCTTGGTCGCGTACTTCGCCGCGTCGTCGTCGGCAACGAGGATGTAGGCGTGCACGTCGCCCTCGACACGCTCGATCTGGTCGAGGTAGACCTTGGTGAGCTCCGCCGCCGAGACCTCGCCCTCGATCAGCAGGCGGCGAGCCTCAAGCGCGGTCAGTCGCAGTGGGTCGAGCGCGCTCATGCTCAGCTCATCTTGGGGACCTGGAACGAATCCTCGCCCACCGCCGGCGCGTTCTTGAGCGCCTCGTCGCGCGGCACGCTCGGCCGTGGCTTGTCGGCGCGGGTGACGTTGACGATGTCGAGGACGTGAGCCGTGGGCTCGACATCGCTGATGTCGAGCTCGGCGATCTTGTCGATGTGAGCGAGGATCTTGGCCAGCTCGGCAGTCATGTGACCAGCCTCCGCATCGTCGAGATGCAGACGGGCGAGCTTGGCCACGTAGCGGACGTCGTTCTCGCCGATCATCGCGTGCTCCTTGAGCGCCGGACCCCGAGAGCGGGGGCCGATATCCTACCACAGCCTCGGCGGACCGGCCCAGGATGACGCCAAGAACGAGGCAGGCCCCGCCGGCTGCGCCGGCGGGGCCCGTCTGCCACTCGATCCGGGTGCCTTACGCGATCGGCGTCACCTTGGACGCCTGCAAGCCCTTGTCACCCTGGGTAATCTCGAACTCCACGCGCTGGCCTTGGGCAAGCGTCCGGTAGCCGTCGATTGCGATTTCGGAGAAGTGGACGAAGAGATCGTCGCCGTCCTCCCTCTCGATGAAACCGTACCCCTTCTCGTTACTGAACCACTTCACGGTCCCCTGCGCCAAGACCCAGCCCTCCTACTACACCAAGTGAATCACGACCGCTGGTGCGGTCACTCGGCACCCCCCAAAAGCGGGCACCGTACTAACCCGGCGAGGGTACATCACTTGCCAACGGCTGTAAACACCCGCTCAGGCAATCCTGGTAGGCGATCGGCCGGGCCGGGGCGGACGGTCGGTGTCCGGCTTCGCTTGCGAGCGCGCAACGGCCCCCATATACTGCCGTCAGGGGGTGGCTCCCGGCGCACGCCGCCGTCGCCCGCCACGACAACGCCATGACGAGCGGTCCGACACAGGCCCCTGTGTCCATGCACCGCACGGTCGACCGGCGCGAGTCCCGTCAACTCGCACCAACCAGGAGAAGCGCCCCATGAACGAGAGCCTCCGCAGCGAAGCCCTGAAGACGTCCGGCCACGCCCTCGACCTCATTCAGCAGGCAACGCTGAGCGCTGAACAGCAAGACAAAGTGGTCGCTGATTGCGTCGAGAACTTTGCCAAGTACGTGAATCCAGGCATCCTCGAGTGGCGCAAGTCGGTCTCGACCGACTACGCGGCGGTCGAATGGCGCGACGAGGGCTCGTGCTTCTACGACATCCACGGCAACGAGTTCATCGACTGTCTGGGCGGCTTCGGCATCTACATGCTGGGCCACCGTCACGCCACCGTCGTCAAAGCGGTAATCGGACAGCTCCAGCATCAGGCGCTGCACTCCCAGGAGTTGCTCGACCCGTTGCGCGGCTATCTTGCCAAGCTCGTCGCCCTCGTCACGCCGGGCGACTTGCAGTACTCGTTCCTGGTGAACTCGGGCACCGAGGCCACCGAGGGCGCCCTCAAGTTCGCCAAGCTCTTCGCTCACCAGCACAAGGGCGCCAACTGCAAGGGCATCATCTCCACGACAAAGGCCTTCCACGGCAAGTCGATGGGCAGCCTCTCGGTGAGCGGCAAGTCCGAGTTCCGCATCCCCTTCGAACCGCTTGTGCCCGGCGCCCGGTTCATCCCGTACGGCGACGCCGACGCGCTCGACAGGGAGCTCAAGATCTGCGACATGATCGGCGCCGGCATCGCCGCTTTCATCGCCGAGCCCGTGCAGGGCGAAGCGGGCGCGATCGTCCCGCCCGACGACTACTTCCCCAAAGTGCGCGAGATCTGCGACAAGTGGGGCATCCTGTTCATCGCCGATGAGGTGCAGACCGGCATGGGCCGCACGGGCAAGCTCTGGGGCATCGAGAACTGGGGCGTGGCGCCGGACATCATGGGCATGGGCAAGGCGTTCGGCGGCGGCGTGATCCCGGCCGGCAACATCGTCCTTTCGGAGCGGGTCTACGAAGTGATGTTCGAGAACCCGTACCTGCACACGACCACGTTCGGCGGCAACCCCGTCGCCACGGCCGCGGCGATCGCCGCCCTGCACGTCACGATCGACGAGGACATCCCCGGCCAGGCGGCCGAGAAGGGCGCCTACCTCAAGGGCAAGGTGCACGACCTGGCCGCCAAGTATCCGGACCTGTACGACGACGTGCGCGGCCTCGGTCTGCTCAT
>Ga0207931_1000350_pt1 | contig 17202 bp, 15 predicted proteins | sample NGESurdeep092012_2_FD_184478 | JGI IMG/M metagenome (GOLD analysis project Ga0207931, IMG submission 184478) | Arctic peat soil microbial communities from Barrow, Alaska - NGEE Surface sample 415-1 deep-092012 (SPAdes) | ecosystem: Environmental > Terrestrial > Soil > Wetlands > Peat ...
TCATCGCCTGGGGCGGCCACGAGGGGATCGGATGGCTCGGATGGCACAGTGTTGCCATGACTGGGTTGCCATGACTGGGTTGCCATGACCGGGCTTGCCACCACTGGGGTTGCCTTGACATCGCTGGCCATCACCGGAGCACATGTTGTGCCGATCGACGGCGAGCCGTTCGACGGCACTGTGCTGGTGGCCGACGGGCGGATCGCCGCCCTCGGCCGCACCGTCGCCGTCCCCGATGGAGCCCGTGTGCTGGACGCGGGCGGTCGCTGGCTGCTGCCGGGATTCATCGACGTGCACACCCACCTGGGCGTGCACGAGGAGGGTGAGGGCTGGGCCGGCAGCGACACCAACGAGCTGACCGCTCCGGTGACGGCGTCGGTGCGGGCGCTGGACGCCATCAATCCCGCCGACATCGGATTCGACGACGCGCTGGCCGGCGGGATCACCACGGCCAATACGGCGACAAGAAGTTGACCCCGTCCACCCGACTGGGCACCGCCGCAATGATCCGCAGGGCGTTCGTCGAAGCACAGAACTACCTGGACAAGTTCGCCAACACGGAGCCCGGGAAGCCTACCCCGGCAAGGGATCTCACGCACGAAGCGATCGGCTGGGTGCTGCGCGGCGAGATCCCCTGGCGGCAGCACTCGCACCGCGCCGACGACATCGCCACAGGATCGCCGACGAGTTCGGCTACCGGCTGGTGATCGACCACGGCACCGAGGCGTACCTGATCGCGGACCTGTTGGCCGCCAAGGGCATTCCGGTGTTGATCGGGCCGCTGGTCACCACTCGCTCGAAGGTCGAGTTGCGCAACCACTCGCTGTCCAACCCCGGCAAACTCGCGGCGGCAGGGGTGGAGATCTCGATCATCACCGACCATCCGGTGGTCCCGGTCAACTTCCTGGTGCACCAGGCGACGCTGTCGATCAAGGAGGGCCTGGACCGGGAGACCGCGCTGCGGGCGATCACCATCAACCCGGCCAGGGTGATGGGGGTGGACGAGCGCGTCGGCTCGATCGCCGTGGGCAAGGACGCCGATCTGGTGCTGTGGAGCGGCGACCCACTGGATGTCCTGCAGCGGGCGCTGTCGGTGTTCATCGGCGGCCGTCAGGTCTACGCGTGGGATTCCGCCTCGCGGACCGGCATCGTCGCGCCCCGCTGACGCGAGCTTCGCTCGGAACTGGCTCGCTCGGAACTGGTCAGTGGCTGGTCAGCGTTCCGGCGCTCGTCCGGCCCGCAGCGCGCCGACGATCAACGGGATCTGCAGCGGCAGCCGAACCCACGCGATCACCCGGAACCACCACGGGCGTGAGCCGGACCTCAGCGCCATCGACACGTTCGCCGGGAACACCGCCGCGAACAAGGCGGCGCTGGCCGGGCCACCGAGCCGGCGTGCGGACGGGTGGGCGAGTAGCCCGGCGCAGAGGAGTTCCGCCGCTCCGCTGATCGCCACCAGTTCGTCCGGATGCGGCAGCGAGCGGGGCACGATCGCGACGAACGGCGCCGGCAGGAGGAAATGCAGGACGCCGGACGAGGCCAGGAGCACAATCAAGAACAGCCGGATGCGGCGCGTGGTGAGCACCGGACCATCGTGCAGGCCCCCCGCGGTTACCGTTGCCAGGACATGCGCATTCTCCAGCAAGGCCGCCCGCTGGTGATTGAGGCTGCGGTCGCGGCCGCCCTGATGTCGATCATGGTCGTCGGCTGTTCGGGCGAGCCTGCGCCGGCGTCAGCACCGATCTCGCTCACCGGGATGGCGCCCGCATCGACCCCGACGCAGACCCCGCCATCCATCTCGACGGCACCCACACCGACAACCGCCGACACAGCGCTGCCGGCGGTCGGGATCGCGGGCGTCAACGATCCGCAATGCCGGTCGGACGCCCCGCCTGTTGTGCTCCTGCACGGCACGTTCTCCACCGTCGCGTCCAATTTCTCCTCCATGACGCCGGTGCTGCAGTCATCCGGGCGCTGCGTCTACGCACTCGGGTACGGCTCCAACGGCACAGCACCGGTGCGGACGTCGGCTGCGCAGGTTGCTGCCTTCGTTGGGACGGTGCTGGACGTCACCGGCGCGGATCAGGTCGATGTCGTCGGGTACTCGCAGGGCGGCCTGGTGCTGCGGACCGCGCTGCGCGATGACGACCTCTCGGCGTCCGTGCGCACCGCCGTGTTGATCGCCCCGTCCTACCACGGCACGGACTCATCGCTGCTCGGCTCGCTCCCGGCCGGCATGTGCCCGGCGTGCGAGGACCAGCGAGCGGGGTCCGCGTTGCTCACCGGGTTGGCCGCGGGCGGTGACCTGGACGGCGAGGTGCGCTACGTGGTCGTTTCGACCAACACGGACACGGTGGTCACCCCCGTGGCTTCGCAGGTTCCACTTGGCCCGGCTGACCGGGTCCGGGCGCTGGTGGTCCAGGATCGGTGTCCGGCGGACACCGTCGACCATGTGCACCTGCCGGCCGATCCGACGGTCATCGCCTGGACGGTGGCGGCGCTGGACGCGCGTGGCCGACCCGACCCTGATGCACTGCCGTGTTCCTGACGGCGGCAGGCCCGGATCAGCAGCGGGATTTGGGCGCGCGGCGAGGCTGCTGGTAATCTCGAAGATCGCGTGCGTCGCGGTAGCAGGCATCGCGGCGGCAGACCGACATCAGACCCAGGTCATCACTGACCGACACCGAAGAAACGAAGGCAATCCGGCGTGGCCAATATCAAGTCCCAGATCAAGCGCATCCGGACCAACGAAGCTGCGCGCTTGCGCAACAAGTCGGTCAAGTCGGCGCTGAAGACGGCTGTTCGCCGGGTGCGGACCGCCGTGGACGCGGGCGACAAGGCGACTGCTCAGTCCGAACTGGTCACCGCTTCGCGCAGCCTGGACAAGGCCGTCTCCAAGGGTGTCATCCACGCCAACCAGGCCGCGAACCGCAAGTCGGCGCTGGCCCACCAGGTCAACGCGCTCTGATCCGCGGGTCGAAGCGTCCTGATCCGCCCGGTCGACGCGTCCTGATCCGCGGGTCGACGCGTCCTGATCCGCGGGTCGAAGCGTCCTGATTCGCGGGTCAACGATCCCCCTCAGGTCGCCACTGATCGCGACGGGACGCGGTCCCCGGCGCTGACCACGCCGCATGCTTTGACGCCCGGTCGGCTCGCGCCGGGCCGGGCCGGGTTCATTGCGTTCCGCTACCGCTTGCGCCGCGCCGCCACCAGGTCCATCACCGCCTTCTCCAGTGCGTAGTCCGGATCCGCGGCGGCACCCTTGACCGAGGCGTTCAGGTCCGCCACCAGCGCCATCCCGACCGCGAGGCCGGCCGCGGTCCATCCCCGGGCGGCGGTCCTGGCTTTGTCGATCTTCCACGGCGGCATCCCCAGCTCAGCGGCGAGCGCGTAGGAATTGCCCGGACGCGCGCCGGACACCTTCGCCACGGTCCGGATTCCGTCGGCCAGCGCGTCCGCGATCAGCACTGGCGCCACGCCGACCCCCTCCGCCCAGCGCAGCGACTCCAGGGCCGCGGGCAGATCCCCGGCGACGACCGCGTCGGCGATGGTGAACCCGGTGACCTCCGCGCGGCCGCGGTAGTACCGGTGCACCGCGCTTTCGTCGACCAGGCCGTCAGTGTCCGCCACCATCTGACTCGCCGCGGATGCCAGCTCCCGCAGATCCGAGCCCACCGCGTCGACCAGCGCGGCGACGGCGTCCGGAGTCGTCGTACCCCCGGCCCGCTTGATCTCGGTCCGGACGAAGTCGATCCGCTCCGCCGGTTTGGTGATCTTGTTGCAGACCAGCACGGTGGCTCCCGCCTTGGCCAACGCGTCGGCGAGCTGCTTGTTCCTGGCCCCACCGACGTGGTGGACCACCAGCGTCACCGCGTCGACCGGATCCCCCGCATACGCCACCAGCGCGGCGGCAAGTTCCTTCGACGAGTCCTGGGCGCCCCGGACGACAACCACCCTCGGTTCGGCGAACAGACTGGGCGCGACCAGGTCGACGAACTCGCCGGGCGACAGACCGGCCGCCGCGGCTTCTCTGCGTTCGACCTCGGGATCGATCCGCCTGGCGGCGGCGGTTGTCCGGTGCACGGCCCGGTCGACCAGCAACGGCTCGTCACCGGTGATCAGCACCAACGGCGGTGGCGCGCCGCGGGCGGTGGACGCTGCGGAAGTGGACGCTGCGGAACTCACCGGGCCATCGTGCCAGCCCGGTCCGACAGTCGGGGCCTGCGCCTACCGGACGATCCATGGGCGATCCATGGGCGATCCACGGATTTCCGGCTGTGCCACCTGGCACACTCCGGCGCATGGATCGCTCACGACGCTCACCAGACCGCGACGAATCCACGCTCGCCGCCCCGTCCGGCGCCGCCCCGGAGCGCTCCGTCGCGGCCGGCCGTTGGATTGCGATAGGTGTTGCGGTGGGTGCCACGGTGGGCGTGCTTGGACTGCTCGGGGCCTGCGCGTCGTCCACCAGCGGCTCGGCGGGCAGTTCTTCGCCGGTCACCGCAGCTCTGCCGGTCACTGCTCCGGCCGGCAATGTGGTGTGCGACTACGTCCCGGATGGGCAGGCGGCAAAGGCCGTGGACGCGCCCTCGGCGATCGAGCCGAACACCGGCACCGCGACCGCGAAGATCGAGCTGACCGGGGCCGCGTCCGGCCCGGTGACCATCGATCTCGACCGGGCGATCGCGCCGTGCACGGTCGGGAGCTTCGCCCACCTTGCCCAATCCGGGTATTACGACGGCACCCCGTGCCACCGGCTCACTGCTTCGACGACCTTGCACGTGCTGCAATGCGGGGATCCGTCCGGGACAGGGCGCGGCGGCCCCGGTTACGCCTTCGCCGACGAGACCGATCCCGGAATGACCTACCCCGCAGGGACTCTCGCGATGGCAAACGGCGGCCCGGACACCAACGGATCGCAGTTCTTCCTGGTCTACCAGGACTCCGTCCTGCCGCCGGACTACACGGTGTTCGGCACCGTCACCGACGGGCTGGACGTCGTCACCGGCATCGCCGCGCAGGGCACCACGTCCGGCAACGACGGGGCGCCGGTGCGGCCGGTCACCATTTCCTCGGTCACCGTCTCGTAGCAGGATTCGGGGAAGTAACGGCCGACCGACGCGACGCGGGCCTTCGGGTCACACCCGGCGTGTGACCAAGCTGGCCTTGTCGCAGCTGTTGCGTACGCTACGATGGCCGGACAACTGAATAACCCACTCATCCAGAGGGGCAGAGGGATACGGCCCGATGAAGCCCCGGCAACCACTGTCGATGATCCAATTCTCGTGACGGCACTGCGCCGGTAGCGAGGCCCGTCGATAGCAGGTGCCACATCCGTCCCGCACCAGCGGGAAAGATGAGGAAAGGCCTCGCCATGACTGCTGTCCTGCCCACCCTGCACACCCCCGACTCCACCGCGCTCGCGGTTGACCTCGGGCCCGCCGTCGCGCTGTCGTGTCGCGAATGCGGACACCGCATCGACCTCGGGCCCTTCTACGCGTGTACCGAGTGCTTCGGTCCGCTCGAGGTCGCCTACGAGTTCGCGCTGTCCGGTAACGCGCTGCGCGAGAAGATCGAAGCCGGCCCCACCAACATCTGGCGATACTCGCCCCTGCTACCGGTGCCCGGCGGGGTCGCCGACACCCCGAACATCAATCCCGGGTGGACCAAGCTGATCCGCGCCGACAACCTGGCCCGCGAGCTGGGCATGAAGAAGCTCTGGGTCAAGGACGACTCCGGCAACCCGACGCACTCGTTCAAGGATCGGGTCGTCGCGGTGGCGCTGGCCGCCGCGCGGGAGCTCGGCTTCTCGGTGCTGGCCTGCCCGTCCACCGGAAACCTGGCCAACGCGGTGGCCGCCGCCGCCGCGCGCGCCGGCATCCGGTCGGTGGTGCTGGTCCCGAGCAACCTGGAGCAGCAGAAGATCCTGACCACGGCCGCGTACGGCGGCACTCTGGTGGCGGTCGACGGCAACTACGACGACATCAACCGGCTGGCCGGCCAGATCGCGGCCGAGCAGGAGGATTGGGCGTTCGTCAACGTCAATGTCCGGCCCTACTATGCCGAGGGCTCCAAGACGCTCGGTTTCGAGGTGGCCGAGCAGCTGGGCTGGCGGCTGCCCGAGCAGGTCGTCATCCCGATCGCCTCCGGCGCGCAATTGGTCAAGGTGGACAAGGGATTCACCGAACTCGGCGCGCTGGGCCTGGTGGATCCGACGCCCTACAAGGTTTTCGGCGCTCAGGCGACCGGTTGCTCGCCGGTGTCGGCGGCGTTCAAGGCCGGCCACGACACCGTGCTGCCGGTGCGCCCGAACACCGTCGCCAAGTCGCTGGCCATCGGCAACCCGGCCGACGGCCCCTACGTGCTCGACGTCACCCGCCGCACCGGCGGCGCCGTCGAGGACGTCAGCGATGACGAGATCATCGACAGCATCAGGCTTCTGGCCAGGACCGAGGGCATCTTCGCGGAAACCGCAGGCGGCGTCACCGTTGCCGTGCTCCGCAAGCTGCTGGCCACCGGCCAACTCGATCCCGATGCGGAGACCGTCATCTTCAACACCGGCGACGGGCTCAAGACACTGGACGCGATCGCGAACGTTGTCGGTCCGACCGCCACCATCGCCCCGACCCTGGCCGCCTTCGAACAGGCCGGCCTCGCGTAGGCCCCCTTGCTTGGCGCGGATCAACTTCGCCGGCGCGCATGAAATCGTTCACTCGATGCTCGCACGTCCCATAACCGGGACCTTCATCCGCGCGACCATATGGATCCCCCTGGTGGCCGCGCGAGCTACGGCACAAGGCGCGGCCGGTCGAGGTCGCGCGGCCAAAGTCGTTGACTCGCTTCACTTCTGTCCCACAACTCCAACGATGGTGCGCGCCGAAGAAGTTGATCCGCGCCACAAAGGGGGCGAAAGGCGGGCGGGAGAGGCGGTTCAGGCCGGGTGGCGGGCGTTCAGCGTGCCGTCGACGGCAGGCGCGGCCTGGGAGATGTCGATCCCGAACAGGGTGTGCAGGGCCTGCACGTAGTCCGCGCTGTCGCCGGTGCGGGCCAGCTCCTTGGCGCGCAGGGTCGGGGTGTGCAGCAGGGATTGGGTCACCCGGTGCAGCGCCAGCTCCACGTCGCTCGCTACGTCGGCAGGGTACTTGGCCCGCAGCCGCGCGACCTCCTTCTCCACGGCGGCCGAAATGTGTTGCCGCAGCGCAACAACGGCCGGGTCGATCCGACGCTGAGCCAGCTGATCCTCGAAGTCCGCGACGGCCGCGATGACGATGTCCTGGGCGTCGGTGACGGCGTCCCGGTGTGCGGGATCGGCCTGCTCGGCCACCGTGTACAGGTCGACCAGCCGCACCCCGGGAACAGTCCGTGCGCCGGGCGAGAGGTCCGACCGCAACGCCAGATCGATCACCGGCAGCGGCCGGTCGCGGTGCGCTACCACCCCTTTCAGCAGCACCTCGTCGAGAGTCGGTGCGCTGGCACCACTACAGGTGACCACCAGGTCGGCGTCGGAGAGCGCGGCGAACAGGTCCTCGGACAGCACGACGGTGGCGTCGTGTCTGACCGCGAAGGCCGGCGCCCGCCCGCTCGGCGAGAACACCGAGAGATCCGTGCACCCCCGCGCCCGCAACTCCGCGGCCACCACCCGGGCGTACGCGCCGGTACCGATCACCAACGCCCTCGCCCCGCCCAGCGTTGATTCCGCCTCGGCGACACCGTCACCGAGCCCCTCGCGCGTCACCGCATCGTCGGCGAGCGCGATGTCCAGGGCGACGGACGCCACGGACCGGCCGGCGGCTCCCAACCCGGTGACGGTGGCGACCCGCTTCGCGGTCCGGGCGGCGGCCTGGAACAGCAGGTTGATCGGCGCCGACGTGGTGCGCGCGGCCTGGGCATCCCGGAACGCACGGGCCACCTGCCCGGCGATCTCGGCCTCACCGACCACCATGGAGTCGAGCCCGGCGGTCACCGAGAAGAGATGAGCGGCGACGGGCGCACCGACCCGCACCTTCAGCAGTGCGACGACGTCCTCGGTGCGCATCCCCGCCGTCTCGGCGACCACCTCGCCGACAGCATCGATCGCGTCGTGAAAGCGCAGGGCGTCCAGGTAGATCTCGAGCCGGTTGCACGTCGAGACGAATACCAGCCCGGCCACCGGTGAGCCCACGCGCGCGGACAACGCAGCCAGGCCGGAGCTGAGCTCTTCGGTGCGGGCAGCCAGCCGTTCCAACTGAGTCAGCTCCAGGTCGTGGTGACTCGCACCGAGAACCGTGAGCATGAAACGGATGTTACGGTGGCGAACGGATCAGCGGTAAGAAGGCAAGCCTCACTTAACTCGCTGCCAAGCCTGTGAGCTGCGGAAATGCGCTCCTGTCATTCCACTCGGTGTGAGTGGCCGCGTCATCCGTGAGCGTGGGAACACTCGTCGACCCGACCGGCGCCCGGCCGTCACCGAGGGTCATCCGGGCAGGACGAGGCCTCCGGGTCCCGGAATCAGCAGATGAGACGATGGACGGACCATGCCAACGACCTCCTCGCTCAGCAACCTGTCGAGCACCGCGTCCCCCACCGCCACCTCAACCCGACACCGCGCGCCCGAGAGCACGCAATCGGTACAGGACGCCGAGGGTCTGCCGAACACCCAGGCACTTCCGGGCAGCCACCCCATGCGTGACGGACGTACCGCCGGATCGGCGCTGATCACCGCCTATCGCGGTGCGCAGCCCGATCGGCGGCCGGTGTGGTTCATGCGGCAAGCGGGGCGATCGCTTCCGGAGTACCTGCGGGTCCGGGCGGGCACCGGAATGCTCGAGGCCTGCCTGACACCGGACCTCGCCACCGAGATCACCCTGCAGCCGGTGCGCCGGCACGGCGTGGATGCGGCGATCCTGTTCAGCGACATCGTGGTTCCGCTGCGACTGGCCGGGGTGGGCGTCGAGATCGTCGCCGGGATCGGGCCGGTGGTGGAGCGGCCGGTGCGCACCGCGGCCGACGTGGCGGCGCTGCCGCCGCTGGATCCGGCGGCGCTGGCGCCGATCGCCCAGGCCGCCTCCGACACCGCCTCCGCGCTCGGGTCGACCCCGCTGATCGGCTTCGCCGGCGCGCCGTTCACCGTGGCCTCCTACCTGGTCGAGGGTGGCCCGAGCCGAGAACACCTGCGCACCAAGGCATTGATGCACGCCGACCCGCAGACCTGGCACGCTCTCGCGTCGTGGGTCGCCGACATCACGGTCGCGTTTCTGCGTGCCCAGGTGCTGGCCGGGGCGTCGGCGCTGCAGCTGTTCGACTCCTGGGCCGGGGCGCTCTCCCCGGCGGACTATCGGACTTACGTGGCACCGCACTCCAGCCGCGTGCTCGCGTCCGTCGCCGACCTGGGCGTGCCCAGGGTGCACTTCGGCGTCGGCACCGGCGAGCTGCTGGTCGAGATGCGGGACGCCGGCGCGGACGTCATGGGAATCGACCACCGGGTCGGGCTGGATGTCGCGAACGCCAGGCTCGGCGGCAGCACGCCGTTGCAGGGCAACATCGACGCGGCCCTGTTGTTCGCCGGTCGGGAGGCGCTGCACGCGCACGCCGCCGACGTCATCCGGCGCGGAGCGGCGGCGCCCGGCCATGTCGTCAATCTCGGCCATGGAGTGCCGCCGGACACCGACCCCGACGTGCTCACCGAGCTGGTCGAGTTCGTCCACGACCATCCGTGACCAACCAGGCTGCTGAGCACGTGGTGGTGATCGGTGCCGGGATCGCCGGTCTGGTCGTCGCCTGGGAGTTGGCCCGGCGCGGGCACCGGCCGTTGCTGCTGGAAGCCGGTGACGCGGTCGGCGGGGTGCTGTCCGCACACCGGGTCGGCGGTCTGGTGCTGGACGCGGGTGCGGAATCCTTCGCGACCACCCGGCCGTCGGTGACGGAGCTGATCGACGAGATCGGCCTGGGCCCACAAGTGGTGGCACCCAATCCCGTCGGAGCATGGGTCCGTCACCGGGCGGGATCGGCGCCGCTGCCCACCGGTGGACTTCTCGGCATCCCCGCCCGGCCCTGGGCGGCTGACGTCCGCCGGGTCGTCGGGCCGATCGGAATGCTCAGGGCGTGCCTGGACCAGGCCGTGCCGCTGACCTCGGCGCAGCGCACGCAAGGCTCGCTCGGCGAGCTGGTCCGAGCCCGGATGGGTGCCCGGGTGCTCGACCGGCTGGTCGAACCGGTCGCCCGTGGCGTCTACGCCGCGGATCCCGATGAGCTCGAGATCCGCACCGTCGCACCAGGTCTGACCCAAACCCTGGCCGCCAGCAGGTCGCTGTCCGGCGCCGTCCGGCAGCTCCGCGGCGACAGCCCGCGGCCGGGCGGCGCAGTCGCCTCGCTGGCCGGCGGCATGCACACCCTCGCCGCCGCGCTGTGCTCGGCCATTGTCGACGTCGGCGGCACCGTCCGGACGGCAACCGCGGTGACCCGGGTCGAGCCGGCAACCCCGCCGTCGATCGAGTGGGTGGTCTCCGCGGCGGGTGCCCCCCCGATCCTGGCCGGGCAGCTGGTGGTGGCGACGCCAGGGCCGGCCGGTGCCACCCTGCTGGCGGGCGCCGTCGGCGATCTGTCCGAGCTCGGGGTGCTGCGGTCGGCGGCGGCCGAGGTGCTGCTGTGCACGCTGGTGGTGGACGACACGCGCCTTGACCTGGCTCCGCGAGGGACCGGGGTGCTGGTGTCCGGCACGGCCACCGGCGTCCGGGCCAAGGCGCTGACCCATGCGACCGCGAAGTGGGCGTGGCTGGCCGACGCCGCCGGCCCCGGGCGGCACGTGCTGCGGCTGTCCTACGGGCGCAGCGACGGTACCGATCTGCCCTCCGTGCAAGACCTTCCGCGCATCGCGCTGACGGACGCTTCCACGCTGGTCGGGGTCCACCTGGCCGCATCGGCTGTGGTCGACTCAACGGTGGTGCGGTGGTCGTCCGCGCTGCCCGTGCCCGCGCCCGGTCACGCCGCCAGGGTGTCGGCGCTGCGGGCAGCGCTCGGCCCGCTGGGCATCGAGGTCGTGGGGAGCGCGGTCGCCGGCACCGGGTTGGCAGCGGTCGTCGCGGACGCCCGGGAGGCGGCCGAGCGACTGCGCGGCACGCTGGCGGCGCCCCCGCACACGAGCGGAACGGGCACGCCCGCGGTCGGCGCGGCATCGCCCGGCATCGAGCCGGCGGTCGGCTGAGGGAGGATGGAGCGATGACCGTGCACTCCGCCGACGCTTCAGGCCCCGAGAACGGGCCCACACGCACCCGGCCCACCGCCCGCGAGATCAATGCCCAGATCCGCTACACGGCCTTCGCCGTCTACTCCCGGGCCAGCGATCTGGATGCCCCGCAGGACAAAGCGACCGCGGAGTTGGTGGACCTGGTCGCCGCCCTTGACGAGCAGGACGTCACCCTTCGCGGTTTCTACGACGTCTCCGCCATGCGCGCGGACGCCGACCTGATGGTCTGGTGGCACTCCTCGACCGCCGAGGCGCTGCAATCCGCCACCCGGGCACTGCGCCGGACCTCGCTGGGCCGCAGTCTGACCCCGGCATGGTCGGCGATGGGTTTGCACCGTCCTGCGGAGTTCAACAAGGGCCACATCCCGGCGTTCCTGGCGGGTGCACCGGCCAAGAACTGGGCGACGGTCTACCCGTTCGTGCGCTCGTACGAGTGGTACCTGCTGCCCGACGAGGAACGCCGCGGCATGCTCGTGGAGCACGGGATGATGGGCCGCGAGTACGACCAGGTGCTGTCCAACACAGTGGCCGCCTTCGCGCTCGGCGACTACGAGTGGCTGCTGGCCCTGGAGGCGGACGAGTTGCACGACACCGTCGACCTGATGCGGCACCTCCGCGCGTCCGCCGCGAGACGCCATGTGCGGGAAGAGATTCCGTTCTTCTCCGGCCGTCGGGTGGATGAGGCCGGCGCGGTCGAGGTGGTGTTGTGACGACCGGGCCGCTGCTGTCCGATCCGGCTCCGCCGCACGACTCCGTCGCTGACGACGCCTCCGACGTCCCGGCGGCACTGCGCGCCGGGTACGACGCGGTGCTGCTGGCCGGTTTCGGTGGCCCCGAGGGTCCCGACGACGTGATGCCGTTCCTGCGCAACGTCACTCGCGGCCGGGGCATCCCGGAGGAACGGCTGGTCGAGGTTTCCCACCACTACTCGGCGCTCGGCGGCGCCTCCCCCATCAACGCGCAGAACCGCGACCTGCGGAACGCGCTGTCCGTCGAACTGGTCAACCGCGGTCGGGCCGTCCCCGTCCTGTGGGGCAACCGCAACTGGGATCCGTACCTGGCCGATGTCATCCGCGACGCCCACCGCGACGGCCTGATCCGGTTGCTCGGCCTGGCCACATCGGCCTACTCGTCCTACTCCTCCTGCCGGCAGTACCGGGAGGATTTCGGGATGGCGCTGGCGTCCACCGATCTCGTCGGCGAGGTGCGGATCGACAAGGTCGCGCCCTATCACCATCGCCCCGGGTTCATCGCGCCGTTCGTCGACGGCACGGCCGCCGCACTGCGCAGCGCGAGCCAGTCGGGCATCCAGATCGCCGACCTGGAGATCGTTTTCACCACCCACTCGATCCCGCTGGTGATGGCCGACACCTCCGGATCCGCCGACCTCGGAGATCATGGACCGGGCGGAGCGTATGTAGCGCAGCATCTTTCGGTCGCGCGGGCGGTGATCGACGGCGTCACGGCACGAAGCGGCGCCGCGCCGGGCTGGCGGCTCGCCTACCAATCCCGGTCCGGGCCGCCGTCGGTGCCCTGGCTGGAGCCCGACATCAACGAGGTGATCGACGATCTCGCCGCCGAGGGCCGCGCCGGGGTCATCGTGGTGCCCATCGGCTTCGTGTCCGATCACGTCGAGGTGGTCTGGGACCTGGACAACGAGGCGGCCGAGACCGCCGCGTCGCACCACCTGTTCTTCGCCAGGGTCGGCACCCCGGGCACCGATCCGCGGTTCGTCTCGGCGCTCGCCGACCTTGTCGAGGAGCGGCTGGACGACCGATCGAGCGCCGATCCCAACAGCACTGATCCCGTGACGGGGATCCGGCGCCGCCCGGATTTCTGCGCCGCTGGTTGCTGTGCGAACTCGCGGGTCACCCGGCCGACCACAGCTGCGGTCGATTCCGCCGCCGACTGGAGCGGCGTACCGGTTGATCCCGCAAAGCTGGCCGCCTCCGGGATCCGCGGGGCCGTCCGGGGATGAACCGGTGACCCGGCGGGTCCTGACGGTCGGTACCCGAGGCAGTGCGCTGGCGCTCGCCCAGTCCGCAGCGGTGGCCGCCGTGCTGGCCGAGAGTGCCGGTGCAGTCAGCGATCTCGTTCGCATCAAGACCGAGGGTGACGTCAACGCCGGGCCGCTGGCGTCGATCGGTGGCACCGGGATCTTCGTCACCGCACTGCGTTCCGCTCTGCTGGATGGCCGCGTCGACGTCGTCGTGCATTCCTACAAGGACCTACCGACCGCGCCGGCGGACGGCCTGACCGTCGGCGCGGTGCCCGCCCGGGAAGACCCGGCCGACGCGCTCTGCGCCCGCGACGGGCTGACCCTCGATCAGCTCCCGGCCGGCGCCAGGGTCGGGACCGGCTCGCCGAGGCGCACCGCCCAGCTGCTTCGGCGGCGCCCTGATCTGACGGTGGAACCGATCCGCGGCAACGTCGACACCCGGCTGCGGCTGGTCAGCGACGGCGGCTTGGACGCCGTGGTGCTCGCGGTCTCCGGCCTGGCCCGGCTCGGGCGCACCGCGGCCATCACCCAACGGTTCGGTCCTGACGTGATGGTGCCGGCCCCCGCGCAGGGCGCGCTGGCCGTGGAATGCCGGTCGGCGGACGTCGAGACCGCCTGGTTCGCCGGTGCCCTCCGGGCATTCGACTCCAGCCCGACCCGCGCGGCGGTGACGGCCGAACGAAGCCTGCTGGCGACCTTGGAGGCGGGCTGTATCGCGCCGGTCGGCGCCCAGGCGGTGGTGCGCGACGCCGCACTGACCCTGGACGGCGTGGTGCTGGCCGTCGACGGCAGCGACGAGATTCGCGCCCGCACCACCGGTTCCGTTGCCCGAGCCGGCGAGCTAGGGCGTGAGCTCGCGGAGCAGATGCTGTCCGGCGGCGCCGCCGACCTGCTGGGAGCGGCACGATGACGAACTCCACCGGCCGAGTCGGGGGTTTGTCCGGCGCGCGGGTGCTGGTGCCGCGCCCGGCCGGTCGCGCCTCCGACCTGGTCGACGCTCTGCAGCGCGCGGGGGCCGACGTGACAGTGGTGCCGCTGATCTCCTTCGCGCCGCCGCTGGACACCGGTGCCCTCGACCTGGCCGTTCTGGCGCTCGCCGCCGGCGTCTTCTCCTGGGTGGCGTTCACCTCGGTCAACGCGGTCAGGTCCGTCGTAGGGCGGGCCGGCGCACTGGCCCTCGATCCGGTGGTGACCGCCGACACCCGGGTCGCCGCCGTCGGGCCTTCCACCGCACAGGCATTGCGGGACAACGGGATTCCCGTCGACCTGGTGCCGACCGGTGGCGGTTCGTCCGCGGCCCTGGCTGCCGTCTGGCCCCGGCCGCACCCGGGGGAATCCGTGCTGCTGCCCCGTTCCGACCTGGCCGTCGAGACCCTGCCGAACGCGCTTGCGTCCGCCGGCTACCTGGTGGACGCCGTCACGGCCTACCGCACCGTCGTCGAACCCGTCCCCGCCGAATTGGCGGACCGACTGGCCTCGGGAGGTTTCGACGCGGTGTTGCTCACCTCGCCGAGCATCGTCGCGGCCATGGAGCGCACGCGCCCGGCGACGGGAACGATCATCGGCGCCATCGGCACACCCACCACGTCGGCCGCCCGGACCGCCGGTCTCAGCGTCTCTTTCACCGCGGCTGGCCCCACCGCCGCAGCCCTCGCCGAGGGCCTGATCCAGGCCTGGCACGAGCACCACCACCCCCAGGAGAAGTGAGTCAGTCCGATGTCCTTTGCTGGATCGTTCCCGGCCGTCCGGCCTCGCCGGCTGCGCCGCACACCCGCGCTGCGCCGGCTGGTCGCGCAGACCCGCCTGCACCCCGCCGACCTCGTGCTGCCGATGTTCGTCAAGGAGTCGCTCACCGAACCGGCGCCGCTGACCTCCATGCCCGGCGTCCTGCAACACACCAGGGAGTCCCTCAAAGCCGCTGCCACCCAAGCGGTATCGGCAGGGGTCGGCGGCCTGATGATCTTCGGCATCCCCGAGGTCCGGGACGGGATCGGCTCCCGGGCCACCGATCCCGGCGGGATCCTCAATGTCGCGCTGGCGGACCTGCGCGCCGAGGTAGGTGCCTCCACCGTACTGATGGCCGACCTATGCTTGGACGAGTTCACCGACCACGGGCACTGCGGCGTGCTGACCGCGTCGGGTGAGGTCGACAACGACGCGACGCTGGAGAGGTACCGGGAAATGGCCGTCGCGCAGGCCACCTCCGGTGCGGATCTGGTCGGCACATCGGGGATGATGGACGGCCAGGTGGGTGCGGTGCGGATGGCCCTGGACGCGGCGGGTTTCACCGACACCGGCGTGTTCGCTTACGCGGCCAAGTACGCCTCTGCCTTCTATGGCCCGTTCCGGGAGGCGGTCGACTCGGCGCTCATCGGCGACCGGCGCGGCTACCAGCAGGACCCGGCGAACCGGCGGGAGGCCGCCCGCGAGGTCGCCTTGGACATCGCCGAGGGCGCCGACCTGGTAATGGTGAAGCCGGCGATGAGCTACCTGGACATATTGGCCGACGTCGGGGCGATGCCGGAAGTGACGGTTCCCGTTGCCGCGTATCAGGTCTCGGGCGAGTACGCGATGATCGAGGCCGCCGCGGCCAACGGCTGGATCGACCGTAACCGCGCGATCCTCGAGACCCTGACCTCGATCCGGCGGGCTGGTGCGCAGATCGTGCTGACCTATTGGGCCGCCGAGGTGGCAGCAACACTGGTTGCACCGCAATAGCACTTTCAGCGCACTGGCTCCACGTCACCAGCGCACCGAAACACCGAACGAGGAGAGACCGCAGATGGCACAGCGCAGCAGCGCACCCGGGGAGTCGACCACACTGCCCGGCCCGGCGATCGGAGCCGCGGGCGTCGAGCATGTGCCGGCCAGTGCCGCGCTGTTCGCGCGGGCCCTGGACGTCATCCCGGGCGGGGTGAACTCCCCCGTTCGCGCCTTCCGATCCGTCGGCGGCACACCGCGGTTCATGAGATCGGGTTCCGGACCGATGATCACCGACGCCGACGGCAACAATTACGTCGACCTGGTCGGGTCGTGGGGTCCGATGATCCTGGGCCACGCGCATCCGGCGGTGCTGGAGGCGGTGTCGGCGGCGGCGTCCAGGGGGCTGTCGTTCGGCACTCCTGGCGAGGGCGAGGTCGCCCTGGCGGAGGAGATCGTCGCCAGAGTCGCTCCGGTGCAGCAGGTTCGGCTGGTCTCCTCCGGCACCGAGGCAACCATGTCGGCGATCCGGCTGGCCCGCGGCTACACCGGCCGGTCGAAGATCATCAAGTTCGCCGGCTGTTACCACGGGCACGTGGACGCGTTGCTGGCCTCGGCCGGTTCGGGCGTGGCAACCTTCGCGCTCCCCGATTCCGCGGGCGTCACCAAGGCGACCACCGCCGAGGTGATCGTGCTGCCGTACAACGATCTCGCCGCCGTCCGCGACGCCTTCGCCCGGCACCCCGGCGAGATCGCCGCCGTCATCACCGAGGCCGCGGCCGCGAACATGGGGGTGGTACCGCCGGTCGACGGCTTCAACGCCGGATTGGCCCAGGCCGCGCACGCGGACGGTGCGCTGCTGATCACCGACGAGGTGATGACCGGATTCCGGGTGAGCCGGTCCGGCATGTACGGACTGGACGGTGCGCACGAGGGATGGACGCCGGACCTGATGACCTTCGGCAAGGTGATCGGCGGCGGACTGCCGGTCGGCGCCTTCGGCGGGCGGGCCGACGTCATGAGCTACCTGGCGCCTGTCGGTCCGGTGTACCAGGCCGGCACGCTATCCGGGAACCCGATCGCCACCGCCGCCGGACTGGCCACCCTGCGCGGCTGCGGCGATGCTGTCTACCGCCATCTGGACGAGACCGCCTACACAGTAGGGAATCTCGTCTCCGTAGCGCTGGCCGGCGCGGGAGTGCCGCACCGGTTGCAGCGGGCCGGGAACCTGTTCTCGGTGTTCTTCGCCGAGGGTGAGGTGACCAACTACGACCAGGCGAGG
>Ga0207931_1000351_pt1 | contig 17194 bp, 14 predicted proteins | sample NGESurdeep092012_2_FD_184478 | JGI IMG/M metagenome (GOLD analysis project Ga0207931, IMG submission 184478) | Arctic peat soil microbial communities from Barrow, Alaska - NGEE Surface sample 415-1 deep-092012 (SPAdes) | ecosystem: Environmental > Terrestrial > Soil > Wetlands > Peat ...
GTCTATCTGGGTACGGTGGTCCCGGCACTGGCGTTTCTGCTCCAATATGGTCAGTTCCATCGCCTGTTATCATTCACCACCTTCCCGCTCACCCTGTTGGCGCTAACCTATCTGCTGGTCTGCAACTTCCCAACCTTTGCTACCGATCAGAAACTGGGGCGCCACACCCTGCTTACCCGTCTGACATGGCAGCGTGCCGTCCCAATCCATCATTTTCTGGTTTTGTCAGCTTTCCTGCTCTTTGCGGCTGCACCTTTTTTGGAATACCCATGGGGCCTGGTCTGGCCGGTCTTCCTTAACCTGCCTTTTGCTGTCATACAAATGATCTGGCTCCAGCGCATTGCTAACGGCGGACGTACGCTCTGGAGATTTCTGACTGCCCTCGCCAGTGCCACCTTTGGCCTGACGGTTTATCTGCTGGCGCTGACCTTCTGGATCCGGTGACCCATGCCTGAGTTTTTGCGTCTTTCGCCTCCCACCGAAGCCCTGCAAACGCTCCTGCGAGCCTTGCCGGATCGGGAGCATGCCGCTGAGATGATTGATACATCCAACGGCCTCGGCCGCGCCACTGCTGAAAATGTGCGCTCTCCGCACCCGCTGCCTGAGTTTCCGCGCTCCACCGTGGACGGGTACGTCGTCCGGGCACGGGATACATTCGGGGTATCTGAGTCTCTGCCGGGTTACCTGACCCTCGTTGGCGAAGTCCCGATGGGAGACGCCCCATCTTTTGTACTGCATCCCGGTGCGTGTGGCCTCATCCATACTGGCGGGATGCTGCCGGTAGGGGCGGACGCTGTTGTGATGCTTGAATATACCCAAACAGTCTGTACGGGTGGGCAGCTGCCCATCTCTACAACCGAGATCGAAATTGCCCGCGCCGTTGCGGAAGGAGAGAACGTCATCCACGTCGGCGAGGATGTGGGTGCGGACCAGGTTGTCTTGGTGGCCGGGGTGCGCCTCCGCCCAGCGGAGATTGGCGGGTGCATGGCTCTCGGAATCGTCCAATTGCGTGTAGTCACTAAGCCAATAATAGGGATCATTTCTTCCGGTGATGAAGTGGTAGCGCCAGGACATAGACCGCGCCCGGGGCAGGTACGCGACGTTAATTCCTATTCTTTGGCCGCAGTAGTCGAAGAGGCGGGCGGGGAACCTGCCCTGTACGGCATCGTGCCCGACAGCCTGGAGGCGATGAAGTCCGTTGTGGCAAAAGCCCTGAGCGAGTGCGAAGCGGTTGTCATCACTGCGGGGTCGTCTGCCAGCGCACGGGACACGACTGCCGAGGCGATTGCCTCGCTTGGCGCGCCGGGCGTGCTCGTGCACGGCGTCAACGTGCGCCCGGGTAAACCCACCATCCTGGCCGTGTGCGATGGCAAGGCCGTGATCGGACTGCCGGGCAACCCGGTCAGCGCGCTGGTGATCGCAGGACTGTTCGTCGTGCCGGTGATCGAGAAATTGCTAGGACTGAAGGTCCTGCGCCCGCGTCCGTCGGTGCTGGCGAAACTGACGGTGAACGTGCCTTCCCAGGCAGGGCGGGAAGATTGGATTGCGGTAAGGTTATTGGGGAATGGGAAATGGGAAATGGGGAATGGGGAGGCGCGCTACCTGGCGGAGCCATTGTTCGGGAAAAGCAACCTGATTATTTCACTCGCCGCGGCGGACGGGCTGATGTGCATTTCGCCAGATGCGACCGGGGTCAGCGCGGGGGAGATGGTGGAAGTGGTGTTGATGTAGCAGTCAAGGGCGAACAGATGTACGCTGGCGGCGGAGAATTCATCCAACTTACATCTCATATCACCTTTGGATAAATGGACTACACACTCTCCAAAGCATATCCCGCTATAATAACTTCAAAATCAGAACTTAAGGAGAATTATATGGTCACGGATCAGGATTTACAACAACTGCGTAAACGCCTGAACAACTCGGAACTCAGGTCGCGTTTTTATACAAGCATCTCGGAGTCACATTTGTACCTGAGCCACCAGACGATGACCCAAGAATTATCGAGCTGATCAAAAAGGCAAAATGCTCGACACGCTTAAGCTCTATCGCGAACTGAACGATGAAAGCTTGCCTGTTGCACAACAGGGAGTGGAAGATATGCGACGCAGGCTCGGACTCTAGAAGCGAGTTTGGAAACCAATCCCCTCCTCCAAATTGGATGAGGGGATTTTTTTTTAGCTCATTCTCTCCTCCCCACCCATATTTCTTTACTTCTTCAAATATCCCACCACAAAATTGACAATTGCAATTAACAGCACCACGCCTAGAATGCGCCGCGTCCACAGCCCGGAAAAATGCCGCGCCCCCAGGAAGGAACCCGCCAGCGCGCCGATGAGGCCCACCGGGAGCAACGACACGCCAAAAATCCCCAGGACAAAATTGCCGCCCAGCACACGGCCAACCAACCCGCTGATGGAGTTCAACACGATGAACCCGGCTGCGGTCGCGGCAGCCTGTTTCGGGGTCCCCCAGCGGGCGAGGATGATGAGCGGCGACAGGAATACACCCCCACCGATGCCTACCATCCCGGAGAGCAGTCCGATCCCCGCGCCGCAAACCAGCGCCAGCCAGAGGGGGAAAGGGCGCAGGTCTTCGGTCCCTGCCTGCGGCTCCGGACGGGCGAAGAGCATCCGAAGCATCACGTAGGTCAGCACGGCGTAGAGCAAGAGGTAGTACGCCTCGTCGGTGAGTTTGCAATACCCGCCCAGGAAGGCCGCCGGGACGGACGTGACCAGGAATGGGATGAGCAGTCTCTTTACTAGATGACCGGCGCGGGTGTAGTTGATGAACGCGATGCTTGCGACAACAATGTTCAAGATCAGGGCGGTGCTGGCCATTGTGATGGGGGCAATCCCGAACTGGCTCATCACCGCCAGGTAACCGGACGCGCCTCCGAAGCCGACGCTGGCGTATAAAAAAGCAACCACCGCGATCAGCGCGGCGAGCAGGGAGGAGGGCAGGCTGTTCATGTTCCGCGATTATAATTGAGTTATGTCTGTTTACCTCCACGATATTCCCCTCCCAGAAGCCAAAGCCCGACTCCAGTCTGCGTTGGAACAGGCGGGCCTGTGGCGCGTGCTCGCCACTGAGAATATCCCCCTCGATGAAAATGCCATCGGACGTGTCCTAGCTGAACCGGTCTGGGCCAAGATTTCCTCGCCCCATTATCATGCCGCAGCCATGGATGGGTTCGCTGTCCGAGCCGCCGACACAGCGGGGGCGCAACCATCTATTCCAATCATGCTGCGGGTCGAACCCTTCGACGGTGCTCCCCCTTCGGGGACTTCGCAAGGCAAACCCGAAGCCTGCTACGTTGACACCGGCGATGCCATGCCTGAAGGTTTTGACGCGGTCATCCCCATTGAGAATGTCGAATCTCTTGACGAGCGCGGCGAAGTCACCCCGGCCATCCGTCGGCCGACCTCGATCCGCATCCGGGCCGCAGTGACACCTTGGAGCCATGTCCGCCCGCTGGGGGAGGACATCGTACAGACGCAGTTGGTGCTGTCTGCCGGTCAGGTCTTGCGCCCTGTAGACTTGGGTGCAGTGGCCGCTTCCGGGCATCAGTCTGTCAAGGTAGCGCGCAAGCCACGCGTCGCCATCCTGCCAACCGGTACGGAACTGGTCCCGGTTGGTTCCGACCTGAAAGCGGGCGATATCCTTGAATACAATTCGCTCGTCTTGGCAGCGCAGGTTAAAGCTTGGGGCGGCGCCCCGACACGCTTCTCGATCACTCCGGATAACTTCGACGCCATATGCGCTCGTGTGGAGGAAGCAGCGCCTGACCACGACCTGATCCTGCTTAATGCCGGATCCTCGGCTGGGGCAGAGGATTTCTCTGCGCAGGTGGTGGAAAAACTCGGTACACTGCTGGTGCATGGTGTGGCGGTGCGGCCGGGGCATCCGGTGATTCTTGGGACGATAGACTGTGGATCTTCGAACATGGCTTACCATCCATCGTCCACCGTCCCTATTATCGGCGTTCCCGGTTATCCCGTCTCGGCTGCGCTGACGGGGGAGATCTTCGTTGAGCCGCTGATCGCCCAATGGACAGGCCGCCATCCGCAGGAGTTGCCAGTCGAGCAGGCGTACCTGACCCGCAAGATCACTTCCCCTGGTGGCGACGACGATTTCGTGCGCGTGGCGGTTGGAAAAGTGGGCGACAGGTTACTGGCCGCTCCGCTGGCGCGCGGGGCGGGTGTCATCTCGTCTCTGGTACGTGCGGATGGGCTGGTGCTCCTGCCGAGTGGTGTGCAAGGTGCTGAGGCCGGGGATGTGGTGGATGTGCGTCTCTATCGTTCGCGCGCCGAACTCGACCGGACTATTTTCTGCATCGGCTCCCATGATATGACCCTCGACCTGCTGGCGCAATTCCTGGCGCAGCATGACCGGCGGCTGGCCTCAGCCAACGTTGGCTCGCAGGGCGGACTCATTGCCCTGAAACGCGGCGAGGCGCACTTGGCTGGGTCGCACCTACTGGACCCGGAAACCGGCGAGTACAATCTATCTTACATCCGACAATATCTGAGTGGCGTCTCTGTGAAGGTGTTCGGGTTTGTGGGCCGCGAACAGGGGCTGATGGTGAGACAGGGCAATCCAAAGGGTGTGAAAAGCCTGGGGGACCTCCGCAGGCCCGAGGTCCGTTTTGTGAACCGTCAACGCGGCGCAGGGACGCGAGTGTTACTGGATTATCAGTTGTCAAAAATGGAGATACCCGTTGAGGCAATTCAAGGCTACACTATGGAAGAATATACTCATCTGGGCGTGGCGGCGGCTGTCGCTTCGGGGCGCGCTGATTGCGGCCTGGGTATACCGGCAGCGGCGCAATCCTTAAACCTGGACTTTATCCCGCTCTTTCGGGAGACTTATCAACTGATCATCCCGAAGATTTTTGCGGAAAGTGATTTGCTTGTCCCCTTATTCGAAATTTTGAACGATCATGTTTTTCAACAGGCAGTCGTGAACATGCCCGGCTACGATATAAGCCAAATGGGCAGGCTGATGGCGGAGGTGTAAGATTTCTTTTACATTGGTGATTGATGATAACAAACAGACAATCGAGGCGCTTATCAAAATGCTTAAACTCTGGAAGATTACGGCTCACCCGGCTTTAAGCCCAAGCCTGGCAATGGCCATCTTGAGCAGAGACACCCCGGTAATTGTGTTTTTGGATATCAATATGCCAGGCGTGGATGGTTTTGAAGTACTGGCCTACCTGCGGCGTGAACTACGTCTTGCCAAAGTGCCGGTGATTGTCGTCACGTCCGATGATCAGCCGCAGACTTCTAGGCGTGCCATGGATGAAGGCGCTAATGAGGTGATCATTAAACCGGTCATGGTGGATATTCTGTAAAAGGCTTTGAAGAAAGTCGGAATGATCTAATCGACCAGGTGTTAGAGTTCTATAATAAATGCGGCGGTACACTGTTCAACCGCCGCATTTATCTTTATAATAGGATAAATAGTATCCAAATATTTCAGGAGATTGCTATGCCTATCACTTCAGGGATTCAAGCACCGGATTTTTCTTTGCCAGATGAAAACAATACCACACGTCGGCTGTCTGATTTTCGGGGCAGGCCGGTGGTGTTGTATTTTTACCCAAAAGATGACACGCCTGGCTGCACGACAGAGGCCTGTAGTTTCCGTGACGACTACAGCGCCTATGTAAATGCGGATGTTGTCATTCTGGGCGTCAGCCCGGACGACCCGAAATCCCACGCTAAATTCAAGGAGAAATTTACTCTACAGTTCCCGTTGCTGACTGACGATGAGCATAAAGTCTGCAAACAGTATGGTGTATGGGGACCGAAGAAATTCATGGGACGCGCATATGAGGGTGTCCTGCGTACAACCTTCCTAGTTGATGCCAATGGAAGAATTGCCAAGGTGTTTGAAAATGTCAAACCTGCAGAACACAGCGCAGAAGTTTTGGCTGCGATTAAATCGCTCTAAGCATTGATCCAATTCGAACAAAAAACGGGTGGTAATCAGGATGCCACCCGTTTAGTTTTAAACGCAATTATATTTCTTATTATCAAATACTACACTTATGATGAAATGTACCACGTTACTTAATGATTACGCCAGGGACCGGTTGGGTAAAGATGGATTCGCTTCGAATTGCCTGAACCGGACAATGCCGGTTTTATGCAACCAGTATTTTATTAGAACCCCAAGAATTCCAAACCCATAAACCACACTGCGGCCAAAATTGATCGAGGAAGCTTCGGGGAAATAGCGGGTCACAATCGGCACTTCCTGGAAAGTCAGGTTGTTCGCCATCCCTTGGGCAATTATTTCCGCGTCAAAAATAAAATCGTCGCTATTTTCTTCCAGCCGAACGGTTTCCAAGTATTTACGCGTGTAGGCCCGGAAACCCGAATGAATTTCTGTGAGATAGCGTCGGAATATGATATTCGCCATAGCTGTCAGGATAACATTGGCAAAATATTTCCAATAAGGCATCCCGCCTTCCAACGGCCGACCTCCCAACATGCGCGAACCGAATACCGCATCGGCCTCGTGATTGAGCAGGGGACGCGTCAGGTTCTGGATCATGGTGGCATCATACTGGTGATCTGGATGGAGCATTACTACGATGTCCGCCTCCAACTTTAGGGATTCCCGATAACATGTTTTCTGATTACCGCCATACCCGCGGTTGGTCGGATGCTCAAAGACAATTAACCCGGAGGCTTTGGCGATTCCAACTGTATTATCGGTTGATGCATCATCCACAAGAATAACGTGTTTTTGATATTCAGGTGGAATTTCAGCCAGCGTGCGGTCCAGGGTTTTGGCGGCATTGAAGGCTGGTAGAACGATTACGATTTTGGGTTCTATCTCCATTTACTCTCCACGCACTAGAACGACTGCCGTATCATCGTGATAGACTTCCCGCCAGCCGGCATTAGCCAGCGCAGTGGCCAAATCCCAATCTTTCGGAACCAGCGCCCAGGAAACGTTATATTTTGTCAGGATATCCTGCCACCCGTCTCCAAGTGTGACGATTTGTTCGTACTCGCGAATGAATACTTCTCCATAAACGTCGCCCTGACTGTCAATAAAAACAAGCTTCTCCGGAAATAATTCCAAGCTCAGGTAGCCGCCCCAGTCAAAGGTATTGAACATATTTCCTTCCTGGGGATTGGCTTTTAGCCATTCCGTGGCCTGGATCGGGAAATATGTTGGTGAAAACCGCTCGATTTTCCCGACAGGGGTTGCGGCCAACAGGATTATCCCGGCCAACACCGTCAGGACCGGCCAGGCGGTCCCCTTTAATTGGCGTTCAATTCGTTCGAACAGATCTTCAAATCGCGTAAGCAGTGAAAAAACCTGCTTTTTCGAAAATACACTCACAAGAACGAAAGGAGCGGCCACCCCGTAAAAATGAACATTCCGGACCGAGAACAGGACCATGGCCGAGAACCCTGCCAAGATAAATGCCATACGTGCGGGAAGCTTTTCGCGTTTCATTGCCAGCAAGAAAATTGAAAAGACCAAAAATGCCAGTAATATCAGGAATTTTGATTCCGCAAAGTTTGGAGGAATGGTCTCGTTGGTATGCGACATTAAGTAATCATTCCCCAGCCAACTGGTCACTGTCGACAAAGCCCGGAAACTGACCGGGTTGACCAGGGTTACGACGGTGATTGATGCCAGTACGATTGTCAGGCGTTTTCCCACTTTAACATCCGCATTGGAACGATCGAAGATGAACTCCCAGACCCACCCGGCCAGGGTCGCGCCTGTAACCAAAAACCCGGAAATGAATTCCCCGTGAAGATTGTTCCACAACAGCATCAACGCCGCGAAATACCAGATTGGAACCTTCCTGCCACTGGCAAGTCTTTCGTTCAAGATAAGCCAGATCGCAAATAACAGCATGGTAAACAGGTGCGGCCTGGAAATCCAGTGCAGGGAAGATATTGCCGCGCCCCAGGCGACAAGGAAGAAAACTGGAAGCCGGGTTCCTGTGCGCTCAACACCATCTGAATAAATCAAGGTGAAAGTGGCTGCCAGCAAAAGAGCGGACAGGATTACAATCCCTCTTTCATCAAAGATGAGGTAGGAGATATAAAAAAATACCCCCGAAAGCCATTTGTGAGGCGCAAAGGGAGCTCCATTTCTTGTATACGAGAAAATGTCATTTATGGGGGGTAGGTTGCCTTGCAAAATGTATTTGCCAACCGCAAGGTGGTGGGGCAAATCCCCGTCAGCGTTGAGCATGCGTGGGCCGAGCAGGAGGGCTGCAACAAAAATGGACAGGAATAAGATGTCGCGTAAGCGCGGCAGGGCGAAAGATTTCATTCTGGTGATTTTACCACCTACGTCTCCCCAAAATTCACTGCTTTGTAAAAATTATTTGAGGAGGCTGGAAGGGGCCAAACTCCCAAATAAAAATCCCGGCAAGATTGACCGGGACTTTTATGTTTTCTTACTCCCCAAGATAATCACGGAGCTTACGGCGGATGGATGGGTGCCGTAGGCGACTCAAAGCCTGGGCCTCGATCTGGCGGACACGTTCGCGCGTAACCCCCATCTTGCGCCCGACTTCCTCCAGAGTGTATGCCTGTCCGTCCAGGAGGCCGTAGCGCAATTGCAGGATGCGTACCTCGCGCGGCGGAAGCCCATTCAGTACCTCGGTCAAGTGTTCGCGGAGCAGATTGTAGGTGGCGGTGTCGTCAGGTGGAGCGGCTTCATCGTCTTCGATGAAATCGCCGAGGACAGAGTCCTCTTCGTCGTCGGTTGGCGTCTCCAGCGAAAGCGGGCGCCGTGCTACCTGGATCATATTCTCAACCTTCTTGGGCGGTACTTCCAGGGCGGTGGCCAGTTCTTCCACCGAGGGTTCACGTCCCAGCCGCTGGGTTAATTGGTGCTGAACGCGTAACAGTTTGTTGATCTGGTCCCCCATATGGACTGGGACGCGAATGGTGCGGCCTTGGTCGGCGATGGCGCGCGTGACAGCCTGGCGGATCCACCAGGTAGCATAAGTGCTGAACTTGTGGCCGCGGCGGTAATCGAATTTTTTGGTGGCGCGGATCAGGCCGATGTTGCCTTCCTGAATCAAATCAAGGAAGGGTACGCCGCGTCCCATGTATTTCTTGGCAACGCTGATAACGAGACGCGAATTGGCGGTGATCAAATGCTCACGGGCGGCCCAGCCATCCTCGATGAGTTTGCGAAGTTCGATCCGGCGGCGCGCGCTGACGTTACCACGTGCCAGTTCTTCACGGGCCATTCGGCCGCGCTCGATACGTTGGGCGAGATCGACTTCTTCTGTGGCGGTGAGCAGCGGGACACGGCTGACTTCTTTGAGGTACAACCCGATTGTATCGTCAGTGTCAATGTTGGCGAGGTAATCGTCAAGCGATAGTTCAGGTTCTGCCTCAGCCCCGGGTTTTTCCGCTGCAATCAGTTCGTCCTCCGGTGGCTCGCCGGTAGGTGTATCTTCCACGAAGGCGACCCCCGCGCTCAATAGAGCCGCGAAGGCTTCTTCCAACTGTTCAACATCCTGTTCGGCTTCAGGGAAGAAATGCAGGATGTCGTCAATTGTGACATAAGATTTCTGCCGACCCAATTCAATCAGTCGGGCGATGGCAGAATATTCTTCGTCTTCTTCAAGCAATAAAGGGTTCTCCATTACACTTCCTTAAAAAACAATTCTTGAATCAGAATACTCTTTTTCTGAACAAAATACAATACCCTTTACGAATACATTGAGGTGTTGTATGCGTTGCATCCCTGGTGCTCTATAATTCCAAAGTGGCAGGATGTGATGCATTCCAATTTCAATTAGGGCGTAGGTGTAGCCAACTCAAAGGTGGGCGTAGGTGTAACTACCTCAAGGGTGGGCGTGACTGTCTCTTCGATTGTGGGGAGCGGTGTCTCGGTGGCGGGGAAGGGCGGAGCAGTCAGCAGGTTCAGCAATGCATCGATCCCTGACTGGCTGACAACATAAAGGTTCCCTGCATCGTAAAGGACATAGTATCCGCTATTGGTGGGGGTAAGTGTCCCAACCTGGATAACATGTTTTAAGCCGCTGACAAAAGTGAGCTCAATGGTGTAAGCCGGAGAATCCAACCCGGCATCTACCAGGTTGAGTTGATTATCCAGGGCCGTCACGATGCGCAGCGCACCGACCTGGGTCTCGGCGGCTTCTGCCAGAGCCTGATCCGCGGTTCCCGGGGTTGGCAGCGTGACAATCCAAGTCCCGCCGATATCGCGTTGCATCTGGACGATGTGGTTTTGCTTGTCATAGATGCGAAGGATTTGCAATGTGCCATCTGACTGGGTCACGAGGAAATTATTTCCAAGCGCAGTCGGCGTTGGCTGGATTGACGTTGCTGAGCTGCGGTTTTTGATGACGAAATATGCAACGACAACCAGCCCCAGGATGACCAGCAGAATCCATGTGGGACGTTTGATCATAAGGTTAGCCTCTGGAGCGCCGTACCAGCCAGGAAATGACTCCGCCTGCGATTACCAGACCAGGCAGGATGAACAGGAATGAAATAGCCATAATCAACAACCAGAAACTGCTTGGGAGAGCCAGAGTGCGGCTAATGGCTGTTGGCGTATTCAGGTTTATCAATTGCTCTTGTCCAGCGGCCCAGTCAATAGCGTTGATGAACATATCGCCGTTCGCGTACTGGCTGAAGAAGGCATTCGAAGCGAAGTCGGAATCGCCGACTACGACTATATGACTGTCTGAAGTAGTATCTGTGGCAGCGACTGCCAGCGAGAGTGGACCGGGGACATCCACAGCCGGGTCGAAGGCAACTTGCCCGTTCGCTTGCAATGATGCAAAATCAGTCTCTCCCCAGGCGGTATTAGCTGTGGTGACCAATACCGTGGGCTGGTTGGTTACATTGGATGCAACGGAAAGACTACGCGCAGACGGATAGAACGAAACCAGCCCTTGCAGCTTTTCGGTTATAGGATGGGTACCGTATGTTGCGGCTACAGCATAAAGCGGTTGACTTGTATTCGTATCGATGACGATATCGTTATCGAATGTAATCCCCCAGTTCGCAGCAAGATAAGCCGCCAAGGGGTCGGGAGAATTGCCGAATTGTGTCAGTGGGGCAGGTTCTTCCATAACAACCAGTGCGCCACCTTTTGAAACATAATCTTGCAACAAAGTCTGTTCAGCGGCGGAGATCGGTTGAGTTGGGCCGGCAATGACGATGATAGTGGCATTGTCCGGTATTTTATTCTGGGCGATCAGATTCAGAGACTGGACAGTGTAGTTCTTAGCCTCGAGTGCAGATTTGGCGGTCGTATAGGCGGTATTGCCAGCATTCAGAATGTCCCTTTCGCCGTGTCCGGTCAGGAAGTAAATGGTTTGTTGCCCAGGGTTCATCAGACGGACCATGGCTGAAGTAATATCCTGCTCGGACGCCAAGGCAACAATTTCGTGACGATCTCCCATTTGCAGATATATTTTTCCGTCTCCAGTAATGCCAGCCTGTCGAGCAGCAAGAGGATTTTGGTCCGGGTCAATAAATGTATAGTCAAACTTACCACTGGAATTTTTCTTATAATTCTCGAGCAACTTCCGCGCTGTATCGCTGGGTGTCTGGGATGTGTAGAAAGCTGTGGCCTGGACCGAGGCTGGCAAGGCTTTCAAAGTATCCAGTGTTACAGTGGCAAGACTATTCTGCTTGTCTTCAGAAAAGTCAAAAGACTTTCCCGGGTATTGGAGGACCAGAATGTTAACCACGAGAAGAATGCCGACAAACGCAAGCAGCATGATGGCGGCATTACTTCCATAACGCGCCTGTCTTCCGGTGAGAAGTTCGCGCACACGTTGCGGATCAAGCAGGGCAAAGGAAGCCAGACCCAAAACGATAAGCGCAGCAGATATCCCCAGAGCCCAATTAAAGGCCGGAGCATTAGGAAGTGTATAGATTTTGGCAACCGCGAGCAGCTTGACGATCAACAAAAGGATCGTTGCCAACAATGCGATACCAGATATCCACAACCCGATGACTGCAAACTTCTTCGGGTTATTCTTCTTTTGGGAGTTCTTTGTCTTAGCCATTATCTCCACCTTCTTATTTCAACGGCGGCCGCACTTAAAAACAAACCCAGAGCGGTCAGGCTGATCGGATAGATAATGTCAGATAATGACATTGTGCCAGCGAGCATGGAATTGAAGCGACCGTTTAAATCCAGATAGTTGAGAATATTGTTGATGGATTCGTTCTGGATGATATAAGTCGGCAACCGGATGAGCCACCAGAAAACGATAAGCACCGCCAGCGTTGCGAAGAATGCTGCAAACTGGTTGTTGAAAAATGATGACATGGCCGTTCCGATCGCCAAGAAAACCGCGGTCAACAGGATGATGGCAATATAACCCGACAACATGACACCCTGGTCGATGCCCGGTGTAGTCAGTTTGTTGAGCACAATCGGGTACACCAGAGTCACTGCGATGATGGACAGCATGAATAGAAAAGCGCCGAGCCATTTTCCTACCACCAATTCCCCCTCCTTGATGGGCGTGGTTAGAAGGAGTTCGAGCGTTCCCATGCGTTGTTCGTCAGCCAGCAGACGCATGGTCAAAGCCGGAACTGCGAACAAAAACACGGTTGCCAGAGGGCCAATAACAATATCGATGCCGGGCGCTGTGTTGCTGTAGTACGAATTATTCACTGTGTAATAGATGATTACGACGAAGTAGATACCAACCGTCAGCAGCGTTAAAAGCGCTGCGATATAAGCAATCGGACTGGTGAAATAAAGCTTATATTCACGGCGGGCGATTGTCCAGATATTGCGCATGGCTTACCTCTCTTTCCTGGCGTTATCCTGCGTAAGTTGCAGGAATATTTCTTCTAGGCTCAACCCAACTGGATGGAACTCGAGCAGGTCGTAACCGGCCTTGATAGTCGCTCTGGCGACTGCCGGGCGAACATCTGCGCCAGGTGCAAACTGGAACTCCAGCGTGCCATCCGGTTGGATCTTGGCGTTTTGTACTCCGTCAATCTTTGCAATGATGGGGAGCAAGTCATCCGCCTCACCCTTGACACGCAGAACTACATGCTCTGCACCAACCAAGCGAGATTGCAGATTCTCGGGTGTATCCTCGGCAACGATTCGACCTTTATTGATGATCAAGACGCGGTCACAAAGCTGCTGGGCCTCAGAAAGAATATGGGTTGAGAGAAGGACTGTGCGCTCTTTTCCGACATCGCGGACGGTATTGCGGAATTCCACTACCTGCGCCGGGTCGAGACCGATGGTCGGTTCGTCCAGGATCAGGACCTCGGGTCTGTGCAGCAGGGCCTGAGCCAGACCTACCCTTTGGCGCATACCCTTCGATAGATTCGAAATGTACCCGTCGGCGCGATTTTCCATCTGGACCAAATCCAGTGCAGCGTCTACCATGTCATCGCCATTTGGCAGGTGACGCAAGTCGGCCATGAATTTCAGGTATTCGTAGACGGTCATTTCGGGGTATAGCGGAACCGTTTCGGGCAGGTAGCCGACGCGACGGCGTACTTCTAGCGACTCGCTGATCACGTCAAAACCAGCTACCTGGGCTGTCCCGTAAGTCGGGGGCATATACCCGGTCAGGATGCGCATCGTTGTAGTTTTCCCGGCACCATTTGGACCGAGAAAACCGACAACCTCACCCTGTTTGGCCTCGAAGGTCAGATTTTCAATTGCCCTTCGTGAGCCGTAATCCTTAGTGAGACCAGTAGCGCGAATCATAGGTTCTCCTTGATAGAAATGAGATTGATTACGGGCGAAATAAACGGCACAGCAGCCATATGGCAGCAGTGCCGGGGGTGGCATCAATCAATCGTTTAGTACTATACAATTAAAGGCGAGGCAAAGTCAAGTGGTTTTCTATTTTCTAATCAAACCCTAATCTGAAAGAAGCTTATGTTGATTATCTGGTCCTCCGGGAGTTGCCATGGTGTATGGGTAACAAATACAGGCGCTGGGTGAATTGACTAAATAAACTATGTTAGATAGAATTGGGCGACATGGAGACAGGTAATTTATGGTCTCCTTGATTCTAAATTGGATTGGAGAGGATACATGAACATTCTTTGGCTAGGCAGCCGTCACGGACTAAATAATTTTGAGCAGGTTGCCATTGTTTTCGTTCTTGTGGCAGCGTTCATTAGCCTGGCATATGCCTGGTGGTTACGTGGCATTGTGCTCAAGAAGGATAAGGGCACGGCCAAGATGCAGGAAGTGTGGAACGCGATCCGTATTGGTGCTAATTCGTACCTGGGGCGCCAACTGCGTACCATCCTGCCTCTTATCGGCATTCTGACGTTGGTGATGTTCTTTAGTGTGTATGTCGTCCCGCCCAGCCTGGAGGCCCAGGAAGAATTCAAGTTTTTTGGTGACCAGGGCATTAAACTGATTATTGCCTTTGGCCGTACGGTTGCTTTTATCATGGGCGCGTCCTTCTCTCTGATGGTAGGTCAGTTGGGGATGCGTATGGCCGTGCAGGCCAACATCCGCGTCGCGGCGGCCTCCCGTCGAGGTTTTAATGAAGCCCTTTCAATTGCATACTATGCTGGTACGATCACCGGTATGCTCACCGACGGCCTTGGCTTGCTTGGCGGAACGCTGATCTTCATCGTCTTTGGTAAGGCGGCGCCAGATGCCCTATTGGGCTTTGGCTTTGGCGGAACACTATTGGCATTGTTTATGCGTGTAGGCGGCGGGATTTTTACAAAAGCCGCCGATGTGGGTGCGGACCTGGTTGGAAAGGTCGAGAAAGACATCCCCGAAGATGACCCGCGCAATGCTGCTGTGATCGCAGACCTGGTTGGCGATAACGTAGGTGATTGCGCCGGTATGGCCGCGGATATTTTTGAATCTTACGAGACAACAATCGTTTCCGGACTGATTCTTGGCCTGGCATTGGTTGCTCTTACAGGCCATTTGGAGTGGATTATCTACCCATTGATCATTCGCGCCATAGGTGTGATTAGTTCAATGTTAGGTACATTTACGGTGCCTATTTGGGAGAAATTCCCGCTCAAGCTCCTGCGTGCACATGACGCGGAAGAGTCCATGTTCCGCTCATACGAAGTATCCAGTATCTTTACCGTTACCCTCTCCATCTTTTTGGCATACTTCTATGCTCATGATTGGCGTCTGGCCGCTTTAACCGCCGTCGGCGTTGGATTGGCCGTGGCATTCAACCCGTTGACCTCATATTTCACGTCAACGAAGAAGGCACCCGTCAAAGAGATTGTTAAGTCTACTGACACTGGTGCTGCGACCACCATTCTGTCTGGCCTATCGGTTGGGATGGAATCAAGCGTATGGGCGGTGGTTGTAATTGCGATCAGTTTCATTATCGGAATATTGCTCTACAGCGGTGACGGCGCGAGTTATGTGTTGTATGCGGTAGCCATGATCGGTATCGGTATGTTGAGTCACACAGGCAATAACGTTGCCATGGATTCTTATGGTCCAATCTCAGATAATGCCAATGGCATTGGCGAGATGGCCTGGCATGGGATGGAGGACGAAGAGACCAAGGCAGCCCGCCAGATCATGGCCGACCTGGATGCTGTAGGCAATACCACCAAGGCCATCACCAAGGGCGTTGCCATTGCCTCCGCGGTGATAGCAGCGGTCAGTTTGTTTGGAGCGTATATTGCAGATGTAGCCCGCGTGCAGACGCAATTGGGACAAGCCGTAATGGAATCCATCCGTCTCTCTGATACCAAGGTGTTCGTAGGCCTGCTCCTTGGCGGCGCGTTGCCCTGGTTGTTCTCCTCGCTTTCCATCCGGGCTGTCAGCCGCGCCGCGGGCAAGATTGTGGAAGAGGTCCGGCGTCAGTTCAAGATCCCGGGCATCATGGAAGGCACCAAACAACCCGACTATGCTGAAGTGGTTGGCATCTCCACTGCTTCGGCGCAGAAGGAACTCATTCCGCTGGCGACCATCTCGGTACTGATGCCATTGGTGATTGGCCTGGTGTTGCAAGTGGAGGCCCTGGGTGGTTTCCTAGCGGGCATTATCCTCTCCGGTCAGTTGCTGGCGGTGTTTATGTCCAATGCTGGCGGTGCCTGGGATAATGCCAAGAAGTCCATTGAAGATGAACCGCGCAACCTGGCCCAAAATACAGGCAAAGGCTCCGAACGGCATAAGGCTGGTGTGGTAGGCGATACTGTCGGTGACCCATTAAAGGATACTGCTGGCCCGGCGCTAAACCCGATGATCAAGGTGGCGAATCTGGTCAGCCTGCTGGCTGCTCCAATCATCGTTAAATACCCGATTCAGAATGCAGACGGTTCGATCAACTTTATTGTTGTCGGCATAGCGGTGATTCTACTGGCTGCAACCATATGGGCAATTTCCCGGTCGAAGGCTCCGATGCCCACTTTCAAGAAAGAAATTATATAACCCAACAAGTTATGAAACAAGCCTCCCGCAATTTTTGTGCGGGAGGTTTTGTTCTATTATTTCTCTACATCAAACTTTTTTCTTATTATCAAAATAGCGCCTCTGCCATTCGAAAAGCTTGTTCAGGGCCTCGATGGGCGAGAGCGAATTGACATCCAGACCATTAAGTTCTTCCAAAAGAGGATTGGTTTCTGGGAAGAGCGCCGCTTGCTGGGCCGCTTGTGGATTGATTTGGATTGCCTGGCCGGATGACTTTTCCAGCTCCACCATGATCTCTGTCGCCCGCTGAATAATCGGGCGGGGTAGACCCGCCAATTGTGCCACATGGATGCCGTACGAACGGTCCGCGCCACCCGGGATGATTTTGTGCAGGAAGACCACTGTCCCGTCCGCTTCGGTAACAGCAACATTGTAGTTGCGCACACCCGGCAGCAGGTCCGCGAGTTGCGTCAGTTCATGGTAATGGGTGGCAAAAAGTGTTTTGGCGCGCAGGGACGGGTGATTATGGATGTACTCGACGACTGCCCAGGCAATCGAGACGCCATCATAGGTGCTCGTACCGCGCCCAATTTCATCCAGGATGAGCAGTGACCTTTGGGTGGCGTGATGAAGGATGTTAGCTGCTTCGATCATCTCCACCATGAATGTCGATTGACCGGCCTGGATTTCATCCTGGGCGCCGATGCGAGTGAAAATACGGTCTACCAGCCCAATCTTGGCTGAGGCTGCCGGAACAAACGACCCCATCTGCGCCATCAGCACGATCAGGGCAGCCTGGCGTAAATAAGTGGAC
>Ga0207931_1000352_pt1 | contig 17187 bp, 14 predicted proteins | sample NGESurdeep092012_2_FD_184478 | JGI IMG/M metagenome (GOLD analysis project Ga0207931, IMG submission 184478) | Arctic peat soil microbial communities from Barrow, Alaska - NGEE Surface sample 415-1 deep-092012 (SPAdes) | ecosystem: Environmental > Terrestrial > Soil > Wetlands > Peat ...
CCCAAGCGCTCGTCGCCGCCGGTCTCGAGCGCGGCGACGACCCGTTCGCGTTGGTGTGCGATGTGCTGCGCGACCACGCCAACGCGCCGACCTCGATCTGCGCCCACCCCGTCGGCGACGACCCCGAGGACAGCCCGACCACGGGCAGTATCGTGATCGAGCTCGAGGAGCGTCGCCTGCACGTCTGCGCCGGCCGCCCTTGCGAGAACGCCTACCAGACGGTCTCGTTCGACTGAACGCTACAGAAACCCGCGCAGCCGCTGGGCGGCGATGTTCGCGAGTCTGAGCTCGACGGGGAAGCCGAAGAACCGATGTTTCCACCGGTAGCGCGCAGCCCTGTTCATGACGCCGTAGGCGGCCTTGAACGCCCAGCCGTGCTCGTCGATCCGTGACTGCGGATAGAACGCGTACCTGGTCACGGCCGAGATCGAGCGCAGCTTCTCAACGTAGCGCTTGGAGTGCCAGGGCGGCAGAAAGTGGAACACTTCTATGCCGCCCCACTCCGCCAGCGACTGCGGCGGCGTGAACTGCGGCGGCAGCGACTCGAGCAGCGGGCTCGGAAACGGGGTGTACATGAAGATCCCGTAGTGCTGCGTGCGCGGGTTGGCCCGACCCATCGCGTCCATCAGATCGAACGTCATCTCCATGTCGGCGTAGGTCTCGCCGGGCAACCCGCTCAGCCACGAGACGAAGGGGTCGATCGACGGCGCCCAGCGGTGCAGGTTCTCCACCGACTGTACGATCTGGTCGGCGGTGACATCCTTGCAGACGAACTCCTGCATGCTCTCCGAGCCGCTCTCGCCGCCGAAGTCGAGCTCCATGCAGCCGGCCCGCTCGACGAGACTCAGGAAGGCCTCGTCGTAGGTGGCGAGATTGTCGAAGCGGCAGTTCGCCCGCCAGGCGGTGTGGATGCCGCGGTCGAGGAGCCCGGTGCAGATCTCCTCGACGCGCTTGCGGTTCGTGAAAAAGTTGTCGTCGACGGGGTCGATGATCTTCACGTGCGGGAAGCGCCGCAACAGGAACTCCATCTCGTCGACCACGCGCTCGGGGCTCTTGCCGCGCCACTCGCGCTTGTTGAAGATGGTGTTGTAGCAGAAGCCGCACCTGTGCGGGCAGCCGCGGCTGGTCTGCATGTGCACGCGTCCGGCCTGCAGCGTGGGGTAGCTCTCGAGGTCGAGCAGGTCGAAGGGGAGCTCGACCGGGATGTCGTCGAGCTCGATGAGGTCGGCGTCGGGCGTGCTCCTGACCTCGCCGCCGACCTTGTAGGTCAGGCCCTTCACATCGTCGAGTGGTTCGCCTGCTGCGAGCTTGTCGGCCAGAGAACCGACGACAAGCTCGCTCTCCCCGCGAACCACAACGTCGACGAGTTCGCTCGCCGCCGTCTGCTCGGGCAGCAACGTCGGGTGCACCCCGCCCCAGACGATTGGGCACGTCGGCTTCCCGGCGCGGACCTTCGCCGCGAACTCCAGCCCGTAGCGGATCTGCGGGCCGCTCATGCAGGTCACGCCGACGAAGATCGGGTCGCCGACCTCGACTGCGCGGTAGTCCTGGAGCCGCGTGTCGAGGATGCGCACGCGGTGGCCGGTCTGCTGGAGCGCGCTCGCCACGTGGAGCAGCTGCAGCGGCACCTGCGGGTCGGGTGCCTTGAATTTGCCGGGGAAGACGAGCAGAACGTCTCTGTCGTTGGCAGCGAGATCAGGAATGGCGATCTCATCTCCTTGTGCCTCGCGGAAGGCGCCCGGCCTAATCAGGCCGGGCGGCGGGTAAGAACTCCCGTACTCTACTAAAGAAGAGTGCTCCGTCACCACGTCACCAGACACGAGGAACGGAATGTCGAGAGTCGCCATCGTCTTTCCCTATTTTCGCACGCGGGCAGCCACCGAGATGCTCTTTCCGCCGCTCGGGGCCGCCACCCTGGCCGGCGAGCTCCGCGAGCTCGGGGTGGAGACAAAGGTCTTCGACTGCACGTTCGGCACGTTCGCGCGGCTGCGCAAGGATCTGAGCGCCTACCAGCCGCAGATCGTCGGCATCTACTCGATGGTCAGCCTTACACGCAACACATTGCGGATCGCGGAGATGGTCAGGACGACCCTTCCCGACAGCCTGCTCGTCGCCGGCGGGCCCCTGCCCACCGTGTTCCCGGCGCGGTACACGCAGCACTTCGACGCCGTGTTCCGCGGCGAAGCCGACGTGAGCTTCCCCCGATTCTGTCTCGACTTCTTCGCGCAGATGGCTACGCCGGCAAGGATGGGAGAGCTTCCGCTCGATACCTACGCCGGGTTGTTCATCCGGCACAACGGCCTGCGCGTCGACAACCCGACCGTGCACCACCGGGAGAGCGAGCTCGGGCGCTTCCCCCTGCCCGACAGGAGCGACTTCGATCACGCCGCCTACCAGAAGGCGTGGCGGCAGAAGACCGGGTCCACAGCCACGTCGATGATCGCCACCCTGGGGTGTCCGTACGGCTGTGAGTTCTGTTCGAAACCGATCTTCGGCAACGTCGTTCGCCATCGCGATCTCGACGCGGTCTTCGCCGAGATCGAGCAGATCCACAGCCTCGGCTACGACAGCCTGTGGATCGCCGACGACACCTTCACGCTGAGCCTGCCCTATCTCGAGGAGTTCTGCCGGCGCATGGCCGGCCGGCAGATGAGCTGGAGCTGTCTCTCGCGCGCCGACGGGGTCAAGCCGGAGACCCTGCGGCTGATGAAGAAAGCAGGCTGCCGCAGGGTCTACCTTGGTCTGGAGTCGGGCAGCCAGACCACGCTCCAGCTCATGAACAAGCAGGTCACGGTAGAAGACGGCATCCGCGCGGCTCACCTGTACCGCGAGGCGGGCATCGAGGTGGCCGCCTTCTTCATCGTCGGCTACCCCGGCGAGACCGTTGCCTCGATCGAAGCGACCTTCAAGCTGGCGCTGACGTTGCCGCTCGACGAGATCTCCTTCAACGTTCCGGTCCCTCTGCCCGGCTCCGACCTGTTCGACCGTCTGGGTGGTCCCGACGAGGGCAAGGACTGGACCAGGGAGAACGAGGTCACCTTCATCTACCCGTCCGAGATCGACGAGCGCTGGCTGCGGCGCCGGGTCGACGAGACGATGAGAGCATTCGCAGAGAAAACGGAGAAGACGAAGACGCCGCGGACGGTGCAGAAGGCGCAGACGAAGTAGTCGGCGCCGATCCCGAGGCCGTCGGCAGCTCTCGCTCCCGGCATCTACCGGAGCAGCCGGAACACCCCGTCCGTGGGCTTCGCGAAGAGCGTGAGCGCCAGAGGGGCGAGTCGCCCCAACCGCTTCCTGATCCTGAACTGCGCCTGGCCCTTGAGTATCGCGAAGCGCATCTTCGTGGCCGAGAAGTCGCTGTCGAAAGTGAGCACCTGGTTCAGCAGAAGACTGCCGTCCGGCCGTGCGTCGCGTGTGACCCGGTCTCCGACCCGGTCGAAGAGTGTGGTGCCCGGCAGCGGGTAGGGCATCGTCAGACCGAGGTAGTCGAGCGGCAGCGTGGTGGCGAAGCGCAACGTCTCGAGCACGGTGTCGTCGGTCTCGCCGGGGTAGCAGAGGATGAAGAAGGCTCCGACCTCAAGGCCGGCGCGATGGGCCGATTCGACGGCCTCTCGTGCTTGACCGGTCGTGATCTGCTTATTCATCAGCTTCAGGATCCGGTCGTTGCCGGACTCGATGCCGAAGAAGATCCTGAAACAGCCCGCCTGCTTCATCGCCAGCGCCGTTGCGTGATCGAACGTGTCGACGCGGCCGAGGCACTCCCAGGCGAATCGCAGCCCGCGGCGGTCGATCTCCGCACAGATGTCGAGCACCCGGCGCGCGTTCAGGGTGAACACGTCGTCGGCGAACGAGATGCGGTCGTAGCCCAGCCCGAGAGCCGCTTCGATCTCGTCGACCACGTTCGCCGCCGACCGCTCCCGGTACGACTCCCCGAAGACGACGTTGCTGCAGAAGTCGCACGCATACGGGCAGCCCCGCGTGCTCATCACCGTTGTGATCGAGAAGCCGTACTTCTGCTTGCCGAACCGGATGTACTCCTCATTGGGGAGCAGGTCCCGCGCCGGAAAGGGGATCGCGTCGAGGTCGGTGGCGAATGGGCGCGGGGGAGCGGCGGCGCAGGCGCCGCCGCTCCCCCGCGCGTCTGCGCCGCTTGCGTGCGCGTCCGCCGCCGCCCGGGTAACGACGCCGGGCACGGCCGCCAAGTCGGAACCGGTTTCGTGCGCGGCGAGGAGCTCACGCATGGTCTGCTCCGCCTCTCCGCGCACGACGACGTCGAAGTGCTCGAGAAACGCTCCCGGGTCGCATGTCGGCAGCGGTCCGCCGGCGACCAGCAGCTTGCAGTGGCCGCGCAAACGCTCGGCGAACCACTGGCAGTCCTCGGTCATCGTCGCCATGCAGTAGACGCCCACGACCTCGGCGTCCGCCGTCAGGGCTTGGCGGAGGGCTTCTTCGCGGTGCAGGAACGAGCAGTCGAGCAGCTGCACCGCGTGCCCCGCCTCCCGCAAGTTGGCGGCGACGTACGCCGGGCCGAGCGGAGGGAAGCGGAACCGGGACCGGTCGAGCGAGCGCCGAAAGAAGGGGTAGATGAGCAGGACCGAGGTCACGTCGTCCTCTCGATCCTGACCGTGTATCCGAACTCTTTCAGCGTCGGCGGCAACGAGTAGCCGAAGCCGGACCAGGCGACGCGGGAGCCGATCAGCTCCCGCCCGCGACTCAGCCGCGCTCCTTGTGCCTGCCCGAGTGAGAACGTCACGCGATCGGCGGTGCTGACGAAGCCGGCCTCGGCGGCGGTCACTTCGTCCCAGGTGCCGATCGCCTCTCCGCGAAGATCGGTTCCGTCCGAGTCCCGATAGCGGTCGAAGTGGCGCGCCCCCTGCTCGTTCATCACGACCGCTTCGGTGACGCCGTCCGTGGGCAGACCGGTCAGGTCGACGGCGATATCGATCCTGCCTTCGTTGCTGTCAATGACATAGGTCACCTTGACGGCGGCGCGGAAGGCCGCTTCCTCGAAGGTCGTCACCCAGCCGAACGTGCGGCGCAGAGCGACGGACGTGGCGGTCAGCGGGTGACGCAACAGCGGAACGCGGCGGTGGAGCGCCGCCAGGGAGTTCTTGGCGGCGTAGAGCGATCTGGTTTTGAGGCTCTCGCCGCCGGGTCCGGCAAGTCGTTCGACCAGGCTCATGTCGAACACCGCGGTCACCTCCCAGACCGCTCCCCGGCGCCGCTCTGCCAGCTCCATGCCTCCGGGGAAGATGGTCTGGATCCCCCGCTTGAGGATCGGCACACCGAAGCCGACGCCCTCCTCTGCCATGTCCTCATCCTCGAGCAGCAGCAGGAGACCCTTCTGCAGACGTCTGGTCGGGTATCCCTCGCCGCCGGTCGACTGGTCGGTGATCTGCAGCGACAGATCGCCAAGCATGGGGATGGTCAACTCCACGGTGCGAGCCCCTCTACTTCGGGACGATCCGGCCGGGGCTCGCGCCCGTTCGCAGGCGCGGGGCGCCTTCTGAAGCAGGCGAACACCATCCACCACCCGGCGACTTGCCAGGCGATCACCACGGCGACCCGCGCGACGCGGGCGATATCGCCCACATGGTTAGCCGCCACCAGCGACTTGACCATCGCCCCGGGGAACGCGGGGAAGAGCAGCTCCAATGGCGAGAAGCTGAACAGGGAGAAAGCCAGTGGGATGGTCCAAACGGCGAGCAGGGCACGGCGGTCGAGTCGGCCGAGCGCGGTGAGGATGAGCACTAGAGGGAGGAGCAGGATGACGTTGTCCTCGGAGAGCCAGGTCCGCGTGAGGAAGAACACTAGCACGAGGCCGGCGCTCTTCCTCACGATGTCCTCGAAGCCGCCGTCGCCGCGCCGCAGCGCGAGGACGGCGGCCCCCAGGGCGGGGATCCAGACGAGGCCCAGGTACCACCATCTCCCCGGCATCAGAAACGGGTCTCGCGCCAACCCCACAACGGTCATGAACGACATCCTCCCGCTCTGCGCGAACTGCGTGTTCCACAGTTGGTGGACCAGCGCCGTGCTCCAGCCGAAGAGGTAGAACGGCAGCACATAGAACGCGAACACGCCGATGACGAACACGGCCACATAGCGCAGCGCCTGCCGCCAGGAGCTGCCCAGAAGGGTAGCCAAGGCGACGAGCAGAAGCGGCACGGCGATCGGCTTGAAGCACACGGCCAGGGCGAGCAGCGCGGCGGAGGCTCCCCGCCGACCCGCGTAGAGCAGCACCAGCGCCCACAGCGCCAACAACGCGACGATTGCGTCGATCTGGCCCCAGGCGGCGCCGAAGTAGATGAGCATCGGATTGAAGAGCAGGGCGACCCAGGCCTTTCGGCACACCGCCGGTCGGGCGCCCAGATTCTGGAGGATCGCGGCCACAAGATAGGCGAGGCCGATGTTGGCCGCGATCGCGGGGATCTTGATCGCCATGTTGTACGCGAGGAGATTCGGGACGACGGCGTAGACGCTCCGATAGATGAGCCCCAGCACGAGCGGCCACGGGGGTGGATACCCGATCGTGGTCTGAATGTTGAAGTACAGATGATGGAACACCGGCATGAGGTCTTGCGCCACATACGGGGTGTGACCGGTGCCGACAAGGTAGCCGGTGCCCATGAAGAGGCGCGAGTCGTAGGGGTGGCCGAACAGCGGCGCCAGCGCCAGCTGCAGCAAGATGCTGAAGAGGAGTATCCGCCGGTCCGGCGTCGCGAACGACTTCCAGGCGCCGGCAGCCCAGAGAGGAGTGCCGGGGGCCGGCATGTCGGTGGCCTCTCGGTGCCGGCTCGTTCGGATCCTCAGCAAGGCCACCTCCTCCCCTGATGCGATGGCTACTTCAAACCACTGCCGTAGGCGACGACGTAGACGATGACGCCGGTCAGAGTCGCAAGCATATAGAGCGCATACGAGCTGCGCATGAAGAGCTTGTAGTTGCTGAAGCGCAGCCGGGCCGGCACAAGCTCGTTGCCGCGAAGGTCGACGAACACACCCAGCGTCAAACCGACCACTCCCACGAGAGCGTGGACGGTAGTGACGGCGTACGAGCGCTGACCGAGTCTGGCGGGGATCTCGGGGAGGACGTAGAGGACGAAGAACCTGATCATCCAGGCGAGGACGGGAACGGCGTTGAGGCACACCGCGGCCGTTTGCACCCAACGGTGTGCCTCAAAGCGCTTGTGCACGGCCAGTCGCCAGCCGATCGTGAACAGCACCGCGGCGAGCACCATGGCGATCAACGAGGCCTTGGTGCCAAATGGGGCTTTGGTCCCGAGCACCCCGGCACCTTGCAGCAGACTACTCACGGCGGCCATGTGGATTCCCTCTCGTCGGGTGGCTCGAGCGAGCCTAGCTCACCGCGCCGACGAGAGCAATGTGATCGGCGCGGGCGGCCGTTCGGCCGCCCGCCTGTTCGGCGGGCGCCCCTATATTTCCTCGGCGCGCCCGCGGCGCCGGACGATCCACCAGGCCGCGACGGCGATCACGACGACTGCGCCGGCGATGCCGAGCGCGAGCCACACCCCGGTAGCTCCCTTCTTGGCTGCACCACTCTTGGGCACGAGGCTCAGATACGACTCGACGTTGCCGCCGGAGAAGAACACCGGTCCCTGGTCGTTGGTGACGCGGGTCCAGCCCGTCCACTTGTCGTTGTTGAAGGCCTCGAGGTGGTCGGGGTAGCAGGTCACGATCCACGGTGTCTGCTCGTACATGATCTGTTGCATCTGCCAGATGATCTGCTTGCGCTGTTCGAGGTCGAGCGTGGCGAACTGGCGGGTGTTGAGCTGGTCGAACTGTGCGTTCGCCCAAGCTGGCTCGTTGGTGGACTCGATCTGATTGCCCGTCATGGTGGAGAGCGTCTGGCCGGGATCGTTGTAGCCGTCCCACGACCAAACGTACATGTCGAAGTTGGGAACGAAGACGTTGCCCTGGTAGTTCCAGACCTTGTTCTCGAGAGCACCCTCGTCGATCGTCGAGTAGTCGACCTTCAGGCCGAGCTGCTTGAACCACGAAGCGATCAGCCCGGCCTCGGTCTGCTCGGGGACGCTCTCGGTGGGCGCCCAGAGCCGCAGGGTGATGGGCTGACCCTGATAGAGGCGAAAGCCGCCGGCGCCGCGCGGGTAGCCGGCCTGGTCGAGAAGCTGATTGGCTTTGGCCAGGTCGAACGTGTAGAGCTGGTCGGCCGCCGGCTGCCAGTGGTAATCGGGGTCGTGCCAGGTGTTCGGCGGCGCGATCGTCGTGCCGACGGTGGCCTGGCCGTTGAACGCCGTGAGGCAGAGCCGCTGCCGGTCCACGGCCCAGTTGAGCGCGTTGCGGAACTTCCAGTCCTTGAGCACGGGGTTGCCGAGCGACTTGCCGGTGTAGCAGTTGAAGGAGAGATAGTCCCAGTTCATCAGGATGTAGGGGACGGGGGTGATGCCCGCGGTCGAGCCGAGCCCCGCGAACTGGGCCGTGGGGATGCCCCAGGCGGCGTCGATGTTGTCGGCCTGCAGGTCGGAGGTCATCGTGTCGGCGCTCATGTACATCTGGAAGTAGACGTCGGTGACCGTCGGCTGCTTGCCGTAGTAGTAGGGGTTACGGGCGAGGTGGACGAAGTCGTTGCGCTTGAACTGGACGACCTGGAAGGGGCCGCTGCCGACGAGCGGGTACTTGACCTGGAAGTCTGCCTCGGCCGCCGCCGGCGGGACCTTCTCCCAGACGTGCTTCGGCAGGATCGGCACCCACATGTATTCCAGATCGGCCTTGGGCTGCGAGCAAACGATCTTCACTGTGGTCGGGTCGGTCGCCTCGGTGTGCTTGATGCCGACCATCATCGGCGTGAAGTTCGCCATCTCGTTGTCGACGATGTAGTTGTAGGTGAAGGCGACGTCGTCGGCGGTGAGCGCCGTCCCATCGCTCCACTTGAGATTCGGCTTGATGTGGATCGTGTACGTCAAACCGTCGGCCGAGATGCCGCCGTTGTCCTTGGTCGGGAACTCGGTGGCGAGGTCGAGCGTCGGCTTGTTGTTGGTGCCGAAGCCGAAGACGAAGCTGTAGTTCAGTGCCCAGACCTCGTAGGTGGCGTCGGCCCAGCCGATGAACGGGTTCAGGTTGTCGGGCTGCACCGTCCAGCCGATCCTGAGATTGAGCGTGCCCGATTGCGGCGCCGGGCTCTCGCTTGCGGCGAACGCCCCGGTGATGCCCCATGCCAGGCCTGCGACGAGCAGACAGATGACCGCCGTGAGCGGCACTCTCACTCTCATACGTGAACCGCGCATCGCCGTTCTCCTTTCCCTCCCCGCCACCGCGGGGTCAGAATGTGGCTGCGATCAGATGGGCAACGCTTCGTCGGGCGGCAGATCCGTCACGGCCCACGGCGTACCGTGCTTGGTCATCAGGTCGAGGAAGGGCTGCGGGTCGATCTGCTCCGGTGCCAGCACGCCCGTTTGCCTGATCAGACCCTTGGCGAGCATGATCCCGGCGCAGGCCGCGGGCACACCGGTCTGCAGACCGGTGCCCTGCACGCCATACTCTTCGTAGGCCCGGTCGTGGGATGTGATCTGGTACATGAAGCGGCGTACGCGCTTGCCGCCGATGGTGCCCTCGGCAAGCGCGCCGACACACACGGAGCCGTGCATCTTGCCGATGAGGTCGACCGACCTGGGCAGTCGGGAGACGAGGAGATCGAGCGGCCGGAACGTGCAGCCGGCGAACTCGATCTCTTTGTTGTGGTCGAAGCCGAGCTTGCGCCAGGTGAGCAGGAGGTCGACCCAGTCCTGATCGAGGGCGATGAAGAAGTTGCCCTTCTTCAGGCCCTTGCCAGCGAGGAACCGCCCCATGAGCTGCGACTCCTCGTGGTCGACGTTCCACAGCTTCATCCTCCCGATCGGCTCCGGAAAGGTGAACTCGAGCGACGTGCTGAGAGGACGACGGCGGATGAACTCGCCATTCTCGAAAGCGTATGGCGGCAGGATGAGGCACTCTTCGACCATCGTCGACGGTGAGAAGCTGGGCGCGTAGTCGACACCGTCGGCGCGGCTGTTGTCGCCGTCGAGGATCGTCAGGGTCTCGACCGTGTCGAACTGATCGTAGAGCGAGCGCGCGAAGACGTCGCTGGCGCCCGGGTCGATGCCGAAGAAGACGAGCGCCGTGAGGCCCTTCTTCTTGAATTCGGCATCGAGCGCCAGCTCCTCGTCGACGTCGGCTGTGCCGACGACGTCGCGTGGTCCGGCGGCCGCCATGTCGAGGTAGTTCGTGCCCGTCGCGAGACAGGCGGCCATGACGCCGAGGTTCAGTTCGGGGATCACCGCGTTGACGACGAGGTCGACATCGGCGAGCGCCCTGGCCAGCGCCGGCGCGTCGCGAACGTCGAGCTGAAGCGTCTCCGCTTTGCCGGCCGGAAGCTTGCCGGCGACGGCCGCCGGCCGCTGCGCATCGATGTCGGCGAGCACGACCTTGGTGATCTCGGGCTCACCGGCGAGCGTTCGCGCCGTGACCTCGCCTACCGAGCCGACGCCCAACTGAAGTACACGCATGATCACACCTCTCGCTGCGGAGCCCGCGCCGAGCATAGTGCGCGGGCTCCAAAGAAGACTGCATGGCCCCGTCTGCGAGTCTAGAGGGAGGCAGGTACCCTTCATAGGGTCGATTTCTCGTCGATCTGGACTTCATCGAAATCAAAACTTGTTCATTCATCGTCAGGTCAAGAGTCTGCGCGCCGCCGCACCGGCGATTAGCGGCGCTCGTCGAGGGGAACAATCAGGAGTGTTTTACCCCTCTTTACGGAGCGCGCGTGATGAGTACGTATGACTTGGCCGTGATCGGCGGGGGGCCCGGTGGGCTGGCCGCTGCGATGTACGCCGGTCTTAGAGGTTTGAGTGTGGTCGGCTTTGAGGCCGAGTCTTTCGGCGGCCAGCTCATCAACCTCTACCCCAGCAAGCCGGTCACCAATTTCCCGGCGCAGACCGAGCTGCCCTCGCGCGAGCTCGCGCTGCGCCTCGCCGATCAAGCGGCGCATTTCGGCGCCGAGCTACGCGAGTGGGAGCCGGTCGAGTTCGTCGGCGCCGGCGACGGGGGCTTCGCGCTGCGCAGCACCCGCGGCGAGATCAAAGCGCACGCGGTCGTGCTCGCCCTTGGTCTCGGGCGCTTCGCGCCGCGCCGCCTCGGCCTGGATGGCGAGGAGCGCTTCGTCGGCAGGGGTCTCACTTACCGCCTCCCGCCGATCGAAGAGATCGTCGCCGGCCATGCCGTGGTCGTCGGCGGCGGCGACACGGCACTCGACACGGCGCTCTCGCTGCAGCGCGTCACCGACGTGACGCTCATCCATCGCCGCGGCGAGTTCAGCGCCTACAAGCACTCACAGGACGAGGCGGCCGCACGCGGCCTCGGCGTGCTCACCAACGCGCAGATCATCGAGCTGCGTGGCGGCGATCGCCTCGAGAGCGTCGTCGTGGCGCTCGCCGACGACAGCGTGGAGCTACCTGCCGATCTACTTCTCGTGAGCATCGGCCAGGTGCCCGACCTGGCCGGCGTCGAGCAGTGGGAGCTCGGCATCAGCGGGCCGCACATCGAGGTCGACTCGGCGATGCAGACTGACCGGCGCGGCGTGTTCGCCGTCGGCGATTTCGCCGCCTACCCGGGCAAAGTGCGGATGATCGCCACGGCTGTGGCGGAGGGGTCAACGGCGACGGCCTCGGTCGAGCGCTTTCTGATGACGCCGAACTAGCCGCTTCGTTTCGGCAGGGTTGCCGTCCGTGAGTCGTGTCGGTATTATGTATACGTTTTGTTGAAGCATTCTGCCGGACCGGCAGTCTCCCAAGTGAGGAGCCCGTGACCGAAACCGCTGCGCGCAGCGAGCTGACAAGTGAGTGCGTCGCCCTCATGCGTTCCCTGATGGGTACGCACGCCCGGAGCGACAGCTCGGCCTGGCTCGACCTCGACATCACCATGGGCCAGCTCAAGGCGCTGATGACGCTGATCGTGAACGGACCGCAGTCGGTCGGCGCGCTCGGTCGCGCGCTCGGCATCGCCGAGCCATCGGCGAGCATCCTCGTCGACAAGCTCGAAGAGCAGGGCTTCGCGACCCGCGCGACCGACCGCGAAGACCGGCGGCGAACGCTGGTGCAACCGACGGTCGCCGCGCAGGATCTCTTCGATCGCCTGCAGCGGGGTCGCAACGAGCAGCTCGCCGAGTGGCTCGGTGGGCTCGACGAGGACGATCTGCGCGCCGTGGCGCAAGGCCTGGACGCGCTGCTGCGCGTCGCCCGGGCGCAGCCCGACGACGCGCAACAGCGCGCGACAGTGCAGTCTTGAGAGCCGGCAAAAGCGGCGGCGCCGTGGCGGCGGCCACGCAGCGGCAGGCCGCCGCCGACCGTCACGCCGCCGCCGCGCATCAGCCGTGGGGTGAGACGCTGAGCCGGCGGCGCATCGGCTTCGTGCTTGCCGCCGTGCTGCTCGGCATGCTGCTCTCCGCGCTCGACCAGACGGTCGTCGGCACGGCGATGCCACGCATCATCTCCGAGCTTAACGGCCTGCAGCACTACGCCTGGGTGGCGACGGCCTACCTGCTCGCGTCGGCAGCCTCGATGCCGATCTGGGGCAAGCTCTCCGACGCCTACGGCCGCAAACGTTTCTTCATCGCCGGCATGGTCATCTTCATCATCGGCTCGGCGCTCTGTGGCCAGAGCCGTAACATGACCGAGCTGATCGCCTTCCGTGGGTTCCAGGGGCTGGGAGCGGGCGCGATGATGCCGATCGTGCAGGCGATCATCGGCGACATCTTCCCGCCCGCCCAGCGCGCCAAATGGGCCGGGGTGATGATGAGCGTGTTCGGTGTGGCGACGATCATCGGGCCGCTGCTCGGCGGCTGGATCACCGATACCGTCGGCTGGCGTTGGGCCTTTTACGTGAACATGCCGGTCGGCGTGATCGCCCTGGCGTTCGCCATCGTCGCCCTGCCCGGCCACGTGAGCGTGCGCCGACATACCATCGACTACGTCGGCGCGTCGCTGCTCGTGCTCGCCGCGGTGCCGCTGCTGCTCGGCTTCAGCTGGGCCGGCACCACTTACGCCTGGGGCTCGTTTGAGGTCGTCGGTGCGTTCGTCTTCTCAGTGATCATGTGGATCGTCTTCTTCCTGCACGAGATGCGCGCCGCCGAGCCGATCCTCAACCCGCGCCTTTTCGAGAACAGCATCTTCGCCGTGTCGGCATTGGCGAGCACGCTGCAATCAGCGGCGATGTTCGGCGCGATCATGTTCCTGCCGCTGTTCGTGCAGGGCGTGCTCGGCAAGAGCGCGACCAACTCGGGCATCGTGCTCATGCCGATGATGCTCTCGGCGATCGTCACGAGCATCGCCGGCGGTCAGTTGCTGGCGCGCACAGGCCGCTACAAGGCGCTGGTCACTGCCGGATTCGCTGCCGTAGCCGTCGGCGCGTATCTGCTCTCGCGCATGGGCGTCTCTACATCCCAGGGGACACTCGCCCTCAACATGGTCGTCATGGGCCTCGGCCTCGGCATCGCGATGAGCGCCTTCACCGTGATCGTCCAGAACCAGTACCCGACGCACCGGCTGGGGGAGGTCACCGCCGGACTGCAGTTCTTCCGCTCGATCGGCAGTACCGTCGGCTTGGCCGTGTTCGGCACGATCCTCTCGACGCGGTTCACGGCGGAGCTGGCGAAGTCGATGCACGTGAGCTCGGTCCCGAAAGCGCTGAGCAACCCGCAGGTGCTGGTGTCTCCGGACAAGCGTCAGCTGATCCACGACAGTTTCGTGAAGCAGCTCATCGAGAAGATCATGCACGGGAAGCCGTCGGGCCTGCCGAATACGACCGCCCTGTACGCACAGGCTCAGAAGCAAGCTGAGAGCGCCTTCGTCGCGTTCATGGACAGCGTGCGCCACGCCCTGGACGCGGCGATCATCGACATCTTCCGTCTGGCGGTGATCGTCGGCATCCTCGGCTTCATCTCGGTGCTGTTCCTCAAGGAGGTGCCGCTGCGGCGCACACACGCCCTCGTCGAGACGGAGGCGGAGGCCGAGCCCGAGCCGCAGTCGGCGGCGGAGGGCGTCGAGGGCTGAGGCCGGGCGGGCGCTACTCCTCGCCGTCCCAGTACTGCAGCGGCTCGACCCTGCCGATCACCTTGATGCCTCTGAAGTTGACCTTGTTGGAGCGCGGATACCAGCAGATGTCGGCACTGTCGCGCTGGCCGAAGACGAGATACACGAGGCCGTTGGGACCGCCGCGCAACGCATGCGTGACGCCGGTCCCAGCCGGGAACGAGACGATGCTGCCACGGCGCACGGGATGCTCCTCCGGCTCCCAGCCCACTTTGCGCGCGGCCTGGATCAGGCAGTCGCCGTCGCCGTCGAGCACGACGTAGAGCTCCTCCTCGGTGGAGTGGCAGTGTGGCGGGTAGTTGAGCCTGCCGGGTGGCACAGCAACCTGCTCGAAGCCGTTGTTCACGGAGCCGGCCGCCTCGCCCATCAGCCGTATCGAATACACGGTGTCGGCCCTTGCTCCCTCGAGCAGAGGCGCATCCTCGACATTGACGATCGAGGCGGGTCGGGGCGACGGGTCGGGTACGACGAGCTCACCGGCGGCGGCGTCGCGCACCCACGGATGGTCGCCCTCGCCGGCGGCGAACCAGGTGGGCCCGGCCCACGCCACTTGACCGCGAGGCAGGTGGGCGATCTCGGTCGGCACGCGATCGCCGAAGGCGAGCACGTCGAGACCGTCCGCGCCAGCGATGAGCGTGTGCGGCTTGCTGTTGGGCGGGTGGACGATGCAGTCACCGGCGCGCACCTCATGGGCGGCGCCCTCCCCGGCGGGCGACGTCGGGCCCGCCCGTAAGGCGCCGCCACCCTGATAGCTCAAGCCCGATCCACCGAGCACGAAGAAGATCTCCTCCTCGGCCGTATGCGCGTGCGGCGGCAGCGCCCGCTTACCGGCGGCGATCTCCTGGCGTCGCAAGCCGACCTTGACGGTACCGGCGGCGCCGCCGAGGTTGCGGAAGGCGGCGTCCAGTGGTCCCTGCCGCACGATATGCGGGGCGACGTCGTCCCAGTGGATGATCGGTCCGGACATGGCGGCTCCCTTCGGCAGTGGCGGCGTCAGCGTGGCGGCTCGACGCTCGTCCTATCATAAGCTTAGAGTCTCTCTCATGACTGAACCGATCACCGACCGCCTGCCGGGGCGCAAGACCCCCCGCCGGTGGTCCGTCCATACGAGGTTGCGAGATGACGAACACGATCGAAGCGCGCGCACTGGTGAAGACATATCCGGGCGATGTGCGCGCGCTCGACGGGCTCAGCTTCGTCGTCGAAGCCGGCACCGTCTTCGCCCTCGTCGGGCCCAACGGGGCCGGCAAGTCGACGACGGTCAAGATCCTGACGACTCTGTCGAAACCCGATGCCGGCGAAGCGCGTGTCGCCGGCATCGACGTCCTGCGTCGGCCCGACGCGGTGCGTCACGCGATCGGTTGCGTGGCGCAGAAGTCCGGCATCGATCTTGCTGCCACCGGGCGCGAGAACCTCATGCTGCAGGGGCACGTCTACGGCATGCGCGGCGCAGAGCTCAAGCGCCGCGCCGCCGACCTGCTCGTCAGCGCTGGTCTCGCCGACGCCGCCGATCGCGTGACGCGCACGTACTCGGGCGGCATGCAGCGCAAGCTCGACGTGGCGATGGGGCTCGTCCACCGGCCCGAGGTGCTGTTCCTCGACGAGCCCACGACCGGTCTCGATCCGCAGGCGCGCCTCGACATGTGGGACGAGATCGCGCGTCTGGCGCGAGACGAAGGCTTGACGATCCTGCTGACGACGCACTACCTCGATGAAGCCGACAGGCTGGCGCAGCGTCTGGCGATCGTCGATCGCGGCAAAGTCGTGGCGGAAGGGTCGCCCGAGCAGCTCAAAGGGGAGCTCCGCGGCGACGCGATCCATGTCGAGCTCGACGAGCCCGTCGACGACGTGAGCAGTCTCGACGCGCTCCAGGGCGTGCGCGACGTCGTCGTCGAGGGCCGGCTGCTGCATGCGCGCGCCGACAACGGCGCGCGCATGGTTCCCGTGGTGCTCGCGGCGCTCGAAGCGGCCGGCATCGGCGTGTCGTCGGTGACGGTCGCGCGGCCGTCGCTCGACGACGTGTACCTGCGCCACGCCGGTCGCGCGTTCAGCGATGCCGATCAGGAGGTGGCCCGATGACGTCCGCGATCGCCGACGCCTATTTCATGACCGTGCGCCACCTGCGCAACCTCGTGCGTCAACCGGCGTGGATCGCGATCTCGTTGATCCAGCCGGTCGTGTGGTTGCTGCTCTACGGCGCGCTGTTCAAGCGCATCGTCGAGATCCCCGGCTTCGGCGCCGGCACGTACATCGACTTCCTCACACCGGGCATCGTCGTGATGACGGCGCTGTTCTCGGCGGGCTGGAGCGGCATGAGCGTGGTCGAGGACTTCGACCGCGGCATCCTCGACCGGTTTCTCGTGACCCCGGTGCATCGCGGCTCGCTGATCGCCGGGCGCATCCTGCAGCTCTCTCTGACGGCCGTCATCCAGTGCGCGATCATCCTCGTGCTGGGGCTGATCATCGGCGCGAGCTACTCCGGCGGGCTGCTGGGCATGATCGTCCTGATCGGCTGCGCGGTCATGCTTGGGGCAGCCTTCGGGGCGCTCTCCAACGCCATCGCCTTGCTCGCGCGCAGGGAGGAGACGGTGATCGCCGTGGTCAACTTCGTGCTGCTGCCGCTGACGTTCCTCTCGGGCGTCTTCATGCGCCAGAGCCTGATGCCCGGGTGGATGCAACACGTCGCCCAGTACAACCCCGTGAACTGGGCGGTGCAGGCCGGGCGTGAGGCGCTGACCGCCAACGCGGACTGGGGCTATGTCTTCGCGCGCGTCGGGTACCTGGCCGCCTTCGCCTTCGTCTGCGGCTGGCTGGCGACGCGCGCCTTCCGCAGCTACCAACGGTCGACATGACGATCGTTGGTGGCTTTGCCTTCGCGCGCCGTTCGGGCTAGTGTCTCGCACATGAGCGGCACCCACCACGCAGTGCTCACGGCCATCGGCGCCGACCGGCCCGGCCTCGTCGATGAAGTCTCGCGCTTCGTCAGCGAGCGTGGCGGCAACCTTGAGGACAGCCGCATGGTCAACCTTCACGGCCAATTCGTGATCATGATGCTGGTCGAAGGTTCCGGGCAGGTGATGGAGAAGCTGCG
>Ga0207931_1000353_pt1 | contig 17151 bp, 24 predicted proteins | sample NGESurdeep092012_2_FD_184478 | JGI IMG/M metagenome (GOLD analysis project Ga0207931, IMG submission 184478) | Arctic peat soil microbial communities from Barrow, Alaska - NGEE Surface sample 415-1 deep-092012 (SPAdes) | ecosystem: Environmental > Terrestrial > Soil > Wetlands > Peat ...
CCATCACAAGAAAACGGTCTCCCGTTTCAATTCCAAATTGTTTCCTCAGTTCAGCTGGAATCACCACTTGACCTTTCTCGCCAATGATGGTGTCCCCATAGTACTTCATCTTTCGAAGCATTGGACCGTCCATAATCCTCCCCCCAAGAGTACGCGTAATCGTGCTAATCCTATAAATCCTACTTATCTTACTTGCTATATATATAATTACGCTAGGTGGCGACAGGTCAGAGACAACCGCAGAATGTAACGCGCCGGCTTGTCATACTAACAACTTAAGGAGGTGAGATTGCCCCGTTGATTACGATATTCTTTGGAGAAAACGTTCTTGAAGACGACCAACTAGTATATTTATCGAGCAAAGTGATTGACCTTATCGCGAAGGTTTCAAATTCACTGAGCAAAGGGTTCTGAAGATTGGCTTGATTTGAACAGACTGGCTCTCAATCTTAACAAATGCTTGCCGACATCTTCGACTTAAGTCGGCTTGATCAAAGCGTACGCGACGTTGAGCAGCTGCATAATGAACACGACCGGTAGTTTGACCACGCCTTGCCACGTAGTAGGGGGGGGCGGCGTGCTGACAATATGCGTGATTTTTTCATCGGCGCGCTTCGCTGCACGGGTTACCACAAGACTTACGACGATACCGAGGAGCGCGCCGCCAATTAGGTCGGTAACGTAGTGAAGGCCGAGGTAGACTCGGCTGAAGGCAACAAGCAGGGCCCACGCGAACAGCACAACGCTGAACTTTCGATGATAAGACGAAAGCGTCGTCGCGAAGGCAAAGGCGTTCGTGGTGTGACCACTTGGAAACGAGGGCTGGGCTTCCGGGGGTACGCCCAAATCGCTCGGCCGCGGACGTGCAATGGCGTATTTCAGTCCGAACGCGACCACATTCGCGAGTATGAATACGAGCGCGAAGACGAGTGCTTCTTTGCGGGCACCAGCGAGATAGAGAGCGATCGTGATGAGCACCATGAAGGTCAGGCTGCCCGTGAACGTAACCCACCAAAATAGTGTATTAAGAAAGCCGCCGTCATTGAGTCCTCGGATGAAATGCGTCGCATTGTAGTCGAATCCGCCGAGATATGCAGACGCTATCGGTGCATGGATAGGCGCCAAAAAAAAGAGCATCGTTGCAAAATGCATAACGTCCGCTTTATAGTTTATGTAGGGCTCCACGCGAGATCGCAGCGTGTGTCTTTTGTTGACAGATGAGAGTCCGCGCGGCCAAAAAGGAGCTCGTGATGCGGAAGCTGGACGAGCGGATTATGAAGGCGGAATCCAAGATCGAGTACGTGCAGCACAAGTTCAAGACCTCGGAGATGATGAAGATGTGGGTGGACAAGATGCCAGCGCCAACGGCGTTACTGTCATTTGGCACGTACGATCTTCGGATTGGCAGCACAGCTAATCTCCTAATCTCGAAATGTAACCCGAGGGAGGATTTTTTTCCCTAACAGTCAAGGCATTTAGAGTCGTTTCGCGATCTCCGGCCAGTCTTTGCCTTTCGTGAGGAAGCTCCCTTCGACGTTTGCCTCCATTTCGACGAACCGCTTGAAGGGCACGCTAAAGGACAGCACGTTTTTATCAAGGTACTTGCGTGCGGTAATGTCGGTGAGGCCGATGACGGCCTTTGGACTTTCGGAGCGCGCTTGATCGAGAACTTGCATCACCAGGCTTCCGCATCCGGAACCGAACAGCGTTGAGACGTTATCGTTCGTAGGTCGGTCGAAGTTCGCAAGGGTCGCAAGCGCGGACAGCTGGTCGGCGTTCGCAACGAAGACGACGATTGCAGTCTCGGCAATTTCGCTTTCGGTTACCCCGCTGAGCGGTTTCATCACCAAATACCGCGTCGGCAGGGTAATCTCAGGGAGGTTCGCAATGAACTCCCGCACAAGCTCAGGGGTTTTCTTTCGGTATTCGCCCTCAAACTGTCCCTCCTTTCCGGTTGATAGGAAGTAGTCGATATAGCCCAGCCGATAAGGGCCGAAGCAGAGCCCCACCTGCCCGCCAGGGCAAAGGACCGTCTCTTTTTCGAGCACCGCGGTACGCCCGTTCATGGCGGCGACGAACAAGGGAATGATGCAACGGTTCTTTTGTCCGCCCTCTTCCGTGAACTCCAACGCGTTGTCGGGTTTGTGATCAGTTAGCAGAATGGCGACGGGCCCGCGGTGCAGCCTAATGGCATCGGCGATTTTACTGTGCATATGTGTTCACTCCTAAATCTAGTTGCCTTTCAGGCGTATATGCTTTTCACGCGAATTTGCAGATAGTGCAGCCTGCGCCGCAAATGAGCTATGTCGGCGAAAAGTCGAGCGTCCCTTCCTTTGCGCAGCACTCGTGCGCCCACTCACTCCTTTGAGATGGACGAGAGCCAGGCGTGGATGCCATCGATCTGCAGTCGACTTTCCATCTGCGCGGGTCTAATGTAATTGATGTGCCACGTGCCATCGAACGCGTTCCTGATGTCACTTTGCGTAACACGCCGCGGACCGTATGAGCCGGGTTCCAATTCGCTGAAACAAAGCATGAAATAGGTCCCGGAGCGGTGAAGAACGCTTGCAAGATTAGTGACAAACGGGGGACGTTCTTCGTCTTTCAGCACGTGAAACAATCCTGAGTCGATAACAGTGTCGAATGTCCTCCCCAGGGTGTGCAGTTCCAGCGCGTTCTGGGTGAGAAACGTCACGTTGAGGTTGCGTTCCTTCGCTTTATGCTGTGCCTTCTCGATCGCGATACGAGTGAAATCAACGCCCCACACGTCATGCCCTTTAGCGGCAAGAAATAGCGCGTTCTCGCCCGTCCCGCATCCGACGTCAAGGACGGACCCAACGATTTCGCCTACCTCCTCGAGCCGTACGAACTCCTTCTGCGGACGGCCGATGTCCCACGGCGGTGCACCGTGGTAGACAGAGCTAAAGTCGACCATGCAAGTCATAGTCTGTCGCAGAGCCACTATAAAGGTACGTCTGTCGGGGGCGTTTGCCGCACATCTGAAACGTTAATAATAGCCGAGAACATACCGCATAATCGAGGTATTTTGATGAAGATACTTGGAATAAGCGGCAGTCCTCGTAGAAAGAACAGCCGAACCATGAAACTCGTTCAGGCTGTTCTTGACGGGGCACGAACGCAGGGAGCAGAGATCGAACTGGTCGACATCTGCGCGTTAGACATCAACTATTGTCTTGGATGCCAGGTGTGTTTCGCAACAGGCGAGTGCGTTCAAACCGATGATCTCGATGAATTGGTGGAAAAGCTGCTCAGTGCCGACGGCATCGTGCTCGGATCGCCTGTGTACATCAACGGCGTGACCGCGCAACTTAAGACGATGATCGATCGCCTTGCCGATGCCATTCATTGTCAGCTGCTCTCGGGCAAATATGGCTGTGCCGTGACCACGACCGGCGGTTCCGGTGATGCAGGCGTGCTCAGCTATATGAACTATTTCCTGAATGAACTAGGCGTCGTGACAGTAGGGGAGGTCGGCGTTGCCCTTGGCAGCAATCCCGCTGCGCTTGATGCTGCCATTAACGAAGCTTCCACGCTCGGAACGACGCTCGCAGAATCAATCAAAACAAAGCGCGCGTATCCGGCGCAGGAGAAGGAGATCGCAGAGAGAAGAGCGTTTTTCGTGCGGCTAATCGAGGCAAACAGGGAGGATTGGGCGCACCAGTATGAGTATTGGATGGAGAAGGGTTGGATGTGAATGCCACGTACGACCAGGAGCGCATTGCGAGGCCGATGCTTGCGCTTCATGACCTTCATTTCCAGAAAAAGTTTAAGTTGATTGGGAGAAATGTGATATTCCAAATAAGTGATAGCCATGACGAAAAAAGCGGAATTATACTCGAGGAGAAGAGAGATGTACCGCTTGTACATCGCTAAGTTGAACAAGTCAGACATCCTCGAGAAGCTTTCTGCCAAGTATCGCGTATCCAAACGGGCGCTGTGCATGGATTGGCGGAAGCGGACCCAGTGGGTATACGACGTTTTTGACCTCGAGCGCGCGTCGTGACCCGTCAAATGCTGCCGTTGCGCAACAGTCTGCGGCTGCTATTATAATCTCCTAGCTGGCGTTGTCGTAGCTGCGGGTTCACACGACGCAATCGTGGGACGCTCTACGTTTTTTTCTAAGGATGCACATTTTTTCTAGTCGCTAGCTTTTTTGAGTATGTCGAGAACGTGTATCCGTTGACGTTGGCTGGCGTGCGAGGATCATCGACTATGACACGCACTCGTGACGCTTGCTCAACGACGCGACGTTGACTTTCAAAAATTATCGACGTCAAATAGAAACAAAAATGGCACGAAACCAGTTGGAAACTAGTTTCGCACACATCAAAGATAAGCTAGGTCATCAATCTTGTTGCGGGGCTGTGGAAGCACCATCATTCACGAGACATGATTGGGGTGAGTCTGAGAGCCCTCTGCTGAGGTCACACGCGTGGCTTCTATGCAGATGAGGGAATGGAGGTGAGACTACACGAAGAAACGCACGATAGCAGTTACCGTTCTCGTTGTGCTGATAGCGTCAGTGGCGTTCGCGGGAGCGGTCTATGCGCAGACGACGAATACGACCACGGCCACCACGTCAACGACTTCAAGCAGCACGAGCAGCACAAGTGGGCTCCTCGGACCGTTGCTCGGTACGCCAAGTCAGAACACAAATCTCAACACCGTCTGCCACAACAGAGCAGTGAGGCACGAGCTGATGACGTGGTACAAGCAACTTCCCACCGACCAGAAGAACGCCCTGCAGAGCGACCTCAAACAGGCGTTGTTCAGCTGGTATAATCAGTTGCCGCAGGGCCAGCAGAGCAAGCTACAGAGCATAGTAAACCAGACAAGCCAAGCGCAGCAGTAGAGAAAAAATGAGGTGAGGGGCGTCAGTGCCATACTTCCCCCCTTGAGCTCTTTAGGACCCCCTCGCCTCTTCTCACTTTATTCCCCTTTTTTCAATTGCAACGGCACGGAGGCAATGAAATGCTGCAAAGGGCGGCCGCGACGAAAAAAATAGAACTCTACGCGAGGAGACGGGAAATCTATCGTCCCCATATCGCTGAACTGCACATATCGGAGATTATGGACAGGCTCTCGATTAAATACCGCGTATCGAAGAGGGATCTGTGGGAGGACTGGCAGAAGCGGTCCCAGTGGGTGTACGACGTCTTTGACCTCGAGCCGGCTCAGGCGCCGCGGTCGACATGATGCGACTGTTGCAGGATACATTCTGATTATCCGAAGTGTCGCGTCGCTGTCTCACCGAATCGAAACCTAGGAGTGATTGATGCGCTCGATTCGGCAAAGAATAGTTTTGCAACCGCCTCGTCCTTGCTTCGTTTCAAGGAGCGTGCAACGGGCAAAGGTTATTATCGGATGCAAGAGATTGCTACGTGATTGTGGTAGGACTTAACGTTATGAAATGGCATCGCGCAATACCTATTTTCTGCGTTCTTATTCTGTTGTTAGTTGCGACCGCAGGATGCACAGCTAGTCTAAACCCGCCTTATATTCAATTTAACGCTTCCCAATCTACGACAGGAACCCCGGCAGGAATCAACGCGCAGGGGACCACTAACGGCACAGCGCATATGCTCGCCGTGGAGCAATTGGGCAACAACAGCTACACGGGGGCCGTGTCTGACGTTGTTGTATATACGCAACCTGGAACCGGACACGTCTTTGTTGAGACCGAGCCGGTGACGGGCGTCGATTTTCAAGAGACCGCGAGAACTGCAGTAACCGTTGCAGCTGCGCGCGCTCACGTCAATGCAAATCAACGAGATTTTGAATTCGTGGTAAGTGTGCCTAAGGGTGTGGACGAGGTAGACGGGCCAAGCGCTGGTCTTCCCATGACAATCGCGACGTACTCGGCGATAATGAAGAAGCCGACCAATCAGCACGTCTACAGCACCGGTACTATTGACAGCAGCGGAACGGTAGGCGATGTCGGTGGCGTTTACTGGAAGGCAGAGGCAGCAGCACAAAGTGGCGCTCGTGTCATCCTCGTCCCCTACAATGAAACTGTCGTAAGCACCACTTCTCCACTCGAAACAAACCCGGTCGGGGGCGTAAACTTACAATCGCAGCTGAGTCACGATGGTTATAACGTGACCGTCGTCGGGGTAAAAAACGTTGACCAAGCGTTACCTTACTACTTCAGTTGAAGTGGTTAGGGCCGTTAAGCCATCGAGGTAAACAAGAAATGGAAGCCGTGCGCAAACGGCGTCTAGAATTACTGATCGCGTTGCTCGTCGTAGGAATCGTGGCGGGAGCTACCATCATCGTCCTCGGAGCAGAGAATGCCCGACCAGGAACTAGCAGCGGTTACATCAGCGTTGTAAAAACGCCACAGACGTCGCAATCGCCAGATCAACAGGCCCAGCAGCAAGCGCAATATGAAGCGCGCGTGAAAAGCCTGCTTGCGATCGCAAACAAGGATGACCGCGTGCACGCGTTGGTCGTGGGAAAGAACTATACTGTCGTGGGAATTCTCGCACAGCCCCCTCCTTCGTCCGGTGCGCCTCCCATCTCTTCTCTGGTGTTGCGAGTAGAGGGCAAGTTTTACAAGATCGACATCGATATACCGCATGAGAAGGTAAGCTCTGTGGCGGAGCGCATCTGCTACGGTCCGGGGTGCAATGACTAACCTCAGGCCGCACGACGTGAGGTACAGCTATGGTAGGGGGGCAAATTCGAGGAAAGACACTCTTTGCGGCGGCTGTTTTTATCGCCTCGGTGCTCGTGCTCGCGCTCAAGTTGCTCAATCCTACGCCGGTGCAAATCCTCGTTGAGGGCAATACTGCCATTACGACTCAGGTCCCCGGACTCTTCACTTACGCCGACGTGCTCGTAATTGCTGTTGCGCTAGTTCTCATGAGTGTGAGCGGCACATACATCTTGTTGCACGACTCAACCACTCCTGCGGCTGCTGCGCCTGCGTCTGCGGGGGACGTGATCCTTGAAGAGCGGCGGCAGCGGTGGGAAGAGGTTGCCAAAACGCTTAAAGACGATGAGCAGACGCTCTTCAAAGCGATTATCGACGAGGGAATCGTTCACCAGAGCGAACTGGTCGAAAAGACCGGCCTTCCGAAATCCAACGTCAGCAGAGCGCTCTACGGGCTAGAAAGCAGGGGCCTTATCGAGCGTAGGCGGCGCGGGATGGGAAATGTGGTATTGCTTAAGTAACAGCTCCGTCAGTTAACAGCTTCTTTTTTTTGACGGTCGGTAGCTGTCCCTCGCTGCGCGGTTTTCTGCACTAAGTGGTGCCGAGTGCGGGTAGAAACGTTGTCAATAGTTCCTTTTCCCAAAAACTCACAACTGGAAGGTAGCTCAACCGCCCGACGTTGCGATCGTAGCTCAGTTTTGAGCGTAAGAGTGTGCATTCACAGCACGTCTTGTCATAATCTTACGCCGTCTCCCGCTATGGTGACCTATTCTTCATATGCTAGAATCGAGGGAAAAACATTGGGACTGAGCTCTTGTATAATAGATAACGCTCGCCAAAAATCCGCTCTGAATCGCTTTCTTCGCTTCTGGCGGTCCAATAAAGGACGAAAACGCTCGCAAAGGCCCAGATGAATGCAAGCACGCCCCGCGAGAGCACAGCGACTCCAACGATCATTAAAACGAATCCGAGGTATATGGGATTCCTTGTTTTGGCATAAACACCGGAGGTTACGAGGCCCTTGATGTGATATGTCGAGGGAATCTCCTTGAACGCTAAGATGCGCATCGCTACCCCGACGAGCAGCAGCGCTCCACCAGTCACTTCTAGAGCGAACGATGGCGGAACGAGGAGCTCATAGCGAACGCTTAACACGATGCTTGCCCAGCCGAGTGCAAGCAGCGCGATTCCAATAACTAGTTGCCTGCTCCGCGGAGCGGGCGTTTTTCTCATCGTTCAGCCCAAGACTGAGCTATCTTTGTGGGCAGTTGCTCAACCGGCGTTCGGTTCACGTGCGAGCTTGGACTGCGGTGCGGCGACCCTTCTTTACAGCAGTTTTTCACGTTATTCCCTCTGAGCAGGGAATGCATACTGCTTCGCCGTTTTCCAGCCGCACTCTGTGTTCTGAAACCGGCTCTCCGCACTTGTGACACGTTATCGACCGAAATATCCGGGCCTTTCTCGGAACATCGGCGATTTCGATATGCGTGACGTCAAACAAATCTTCCTCTGGCATCTTCATGAGCGTTTCAGCGATTCTGTCTGCGCGTTTCCTGAATTCTTGCTCTTCTTGCCGCGAGGCAGATCCGGAACTCACCTTTGCCCGCAGCTGGCTCCACGCTGGATCCACGTGCTCGAGATCCACTGAACTCTTCAACGCGATTCGTACCGCGTCACCGGTGTCCCTGTTTATGAACGTGTACACGTGCTTTCCGTAATCTCTAAACACAAGATTGCCTTTTCCGAATGTGCAACCAGTTACAACCTGTACGGCATCGACGCTGCAACTGTCGTTTTCAACTATAGCTACTAATTCCTCGTCGACTGACTTATCAGAGGAAAGCTCCCGCGTTGCTATCTTTGCAGCGCGGTATCCGATTGCTGTTCCAGGACAAATGTGCCCGTGGAACGTCGTGACGTCCGGAAAAGAGGTCTGCTTTGCGGTTCCCATCTTAATCACCTGTCCGTCGTAAAACCCACGATTGACATGATCGTATCTGCCGTCAGTATTCATAAATTCGTGCCAAGGTTGTTGTTCGAAATCCTTCCAGAAAGCTCATATCCGCTTCGCGCTAACCAATCTTCGTGACGATACACTAGCCCGCTTGCGCGTCAGAGAGCGACGAAAAGCTGGTTAGAGCGAGCTTGAGCAGCAGGTTGGGCTGTAATGCTCGATATGACCTGCGCTAAGCGTCGATATGACCTGCGCTAGGCGTTTACCGCCGAAGCACAAAACAAGGGAAAAAGCTTATAGAATCGGAAATGCACGAATTGAGACAGAGAAGGTAGAACTCTGAGCATGAATGAAGCCGACGTAAGCTTGTTAACATACTGTGGTCTTCACTGCGGCGACTGTCCGAATCACTTGGGAGAGATTGCTGATTTAGCGCGCGATTTGCGTAAGAAGCTGCGCGAGTATCATTTTGAGCGGGTGGCTCCAGGGCTTGCCACGTTCTTCAAGCCATTCGCCAACTATGAGCCGTGTTACGAGACCCTTGGGGCGATGGTGAAGCTTCGGTGTAAACGCGGGTGCCGCGACAATGGCGGGCCACCGCAGTGCAAGATCAGGAATTGTTGCAGGAAGCACGACTTTCATGGGTGCTGGCAATGCACTGATTTTGAGACCTGCAGAAGCTCAGTTTCCTCACGCCGACGCACGGAGACGCTCACACGAAGAACCTCAGGACGATCAACAAGGAGGGGTTGATGCGTTCCTTACGGGAAAAAGATATTGGTGAATGTTGATGCGCTCGGCGATCTTAGTGTCTCAGGTAATCACGACGGCGTACTTTATGAGCGTTCGCGCGCATACAAATCGATTAGAGCGTTCCTTTTTTGAGTTCATAGCCCACACTCTGGAGGCGAGAATCTAGGTGTGCTCGTTTAGAAGGGGAGATGGCGTTGTTTGGTAGTTGTCCTGGGACGTCGCACTTACGAACGCCCACCCTGACAATCAAGAAGTGCCCTCGGTGCGGCGAAGACGTGGAGATTTTCTCATCAGACGTTAAGGTCAAATGTGGCAAGTGCGGGCTCACAGTGTTTAACGACATGAACCTGTGCATTCACTGGTGCGCCTACGCAAAAGAGTGCGTTGGCCCTGAACTCTACGAGCAGTTAACAAAGGGCGATAAGGAGCAAACTAAGCCCCCCTAGCGTTTTAAGCTGCAGAAGCGGCAGCCCGCGGCGATTTTTCAAGGGTGAAACCTTATATCTACGAACGCTAACGTGTTTTGAGTAGACCTTCGACCACCAACCGTATGGTTTGCTGGGGATCAAGAAGTGAACGAACGCAGCGATGCACTACCTGAGCGCTGGGAAATAGTATCTGGCTTTCTCCGCGCTTTTTCTGATGTCGCGGTGCTCACGGATGCTGAAGGCATCATCCTCGCCGTCAACGACGCAGCTGTCGAGCGGTTCAGCACTGGCGCCCCCACACTCGTCGGCACCTCCTCATACGATGTTCTTCCTGCCGAGGCAGCGCAGACGCGCCAGAGATGGATGGCAGAGGTCATCGCCTCGGGTGCTCCGATGCACGTCGAAGAATCGTGCGAAGGGCGACGTTTTCGAATATCTCTCTATCCTCTTGCGAAAATGAACGGCTCAGTTACACGCGTGCTCATGCTGGACAAGGCCGTGACGGAAGAGCGTGACGTCATTGACGAACAACAGCGTCTTGCTGTGCTTGACTCGGCAACTGAAGCGATCATCATTTTTGATCTCGACGGGCACATAAAGTACTGGAATAAGGGTGCCGAACAGCAGTATGGGTGGAAGCAAGACGACGTACGCGGGGTAATAATCCATACGTTGCTTCACACTGTCTTTCCATCCCCACTTGCGGACATCACGGGTCAGCTCTTGCGTGCGGGAAGGTGGGAGGGGGAGGTACAACATACCACTCGCGCCGGTACCGCCATTACGGTCATGAGCCACTGGACGTTGCAGTACGGTGCACGGAATGTGCCGGTGGCAATCCTCGAGACGGCGCGGGACATCACCGAGCGGAAGCAGGCTGAAGAGAAGCTCCGTGCCACCTCGCTCTACGCAAGAAGCCTTATCGAAGCCAGTCTCGATCCCCTCGTCACCATCAATGCTGACGGAAAGATTACGGATGTCAACAAAGCCACCGAGGGGGTGACTGGCCTTTCCCGCGAAGAGCTGATTGAAAGCGACTTCAGCAACTATTTCACTGAGCCGGAAAAAGCAAATGCGGGCTACCGACAGGTCTTCACTGACGGTTTTGTCAGAGACTACCCCCTCGCCATTCGGCACAAATCGGGCAGAATCACGGATGTGTTGTACAACGCGACACTGTTCAAGAATGAACGGAACGAGATTCAAGGAGTTTTTGCAGCTGCGCGGGACATCACCGAGCGGAAGCAGGCCCAGCACCAGCTGCAAGAGCACGCGCAGCGCACTTCGGTGCTCAACGAGGTTATCCACGCCATCAACGAAGCTAGCGACCTTCCTACATTGTTTGGAGAGGCCCTAGCTACGACGATTGAGCGGCTGGGGTTTGCTGCAGGATTCATTGCCACAGAAAACGAAGCTGGGTGGATGCAGGTGCGCTATGCACATAACTTACCCGCAGCCTTCGTTGAATCCGTCGATAAGATCGATATCGACGCCAACCCCTACGTGCGAGCCGTGTTTCGGAAAGGGGAACCCGTGATCGTCGAGGAACTCTCTGCTGATACGCTTGCTGCCAGCCACGGATTGCACGGAGCCGCCGTCTCTGTTCCAGTCTTCACCGAAGGTGCCCTTATTGGACAATTCACGATATATGCGATGCGCCCTCACTCGTTTACGCGAGAGGAGCGAATTCTCCTTCTCACGATCGGAACTGAATTCGGCACGGCGTTGTCGAAGCTTGAGGCACAGGCAGCCGCTCACCACTACGCCGAGGAACTCGCGCAATATTCCGCACATCTTGAGGAGCTTGTAGAGAAACGCACTGCGCAGCTCAGGGACGTCGAGCGCCTCGCCGGCATCGGGGAGACCGCCGCTATGATCGGTCACGATCTCCGCAATCCCTTGCAAGGTCTCCAGTACATTGTCGATCTGCAGAGGCTCCGCTTCGAACGCATGTCTCCCGCCGAGCGCAGCCGCGACGAGTGGCAAAAAGAACAAGCGCTCTTTGCCAAGATCAGCGACCAGATTTTCTACATGGACAAGATTGTTGGCGACCTCCAAGACTACGCCCGTCCGCTCGTCCCTGAGCGCGAAGAGATCGTTGTCGAGAAGCTGATCGAAGACGTCGTTCAATCGCTGCCACACACGGATGGTGTGCGCATTGCAACAGAGGTTCCAGACCTGCAATTGTTGGCGGACCCCCACCTTATACGTCGCGTGTTAGCAAATCTAATCCTCAACGCTGTGCAGGCGATGCCGGACGGCGGGACGGTCACCGTTAGCGCATCTACAAACGATGGCTCGGTGGCGATAAGCGTGCACGATACCGGCATCGGCATTCCGAACGACGCTCAAAACAAGCTCTTTAAACCGCTCTTTACCGGCAAGGCGAAGGGAACGGGACTTGGGTTGGCAGTGGTGAAGCGGATCGTCGAGGCGCACGCTGGACAAATAACTGTTGAGAGTGAAGTCGGAAAAGGATCGACGTTTACCGTAAATTTGCCCAGCGCTGAGGAATTGAAAGTCGAACGTGACTCGTCGTTCAGAAGTTAGCGTGTCTGGAGCTGTTGAAGCTACCACGCCCCCCTTTTTCTTTGTTTTTGGTTCCTAAAGCGAACTTTCTTGGTGGAAGGTTCTTATTCATACCGCGGAAACCCATGGTGAAGAAAGGGGATGCGTCGTCCAGTTGTTAGCGGCACTCCGTTTGGAGTTCGTCGCGGGCGCTGAAGACGGTGCGTCTTGTGGGAGTTAGGGCCACAAATGCAGCGGATGATGACATCCGGCGCCGCCAAAGAGGGGTCAAACGTGGGCGAGAACGTCGCAGAGACCAATCAAAAAGAACGCAGAGATCAGTTCTTCTGCCAGCTTGCACATCGCCATCTTTACGCCGGTGAAAGCGACAAAGACGGCTGCGTGGTCGTTCTTGAAGCAACGGGAACGTCAGCAGGTTACAATGAACGTGAAATACAAGGCTTTCTTGAGCGCCTCGTGGAGGACGGGTGGATCGAAGTGAAGGATCCTGTTCGGGCCGGCAAAATCCGTGCACGGTTGACGCCAGCAGGCAGAGCGCGTGCGCAAGTGATCTGCAAGGACGTGCCGTTTGCTCGATAGCAGTTGGCCTGCAATCTTCGTGCGTGGAAGAATGGCGGGGGACCTAGTGGTGGAGAGAGGCCGAGAAATAGCTGTTGCGGGTAGCGGTCGAAGGCTAGCCACATCTAACATCGGGCGTCGCTTGTCCGCTGACACTCTGGAGTTTTCGCCTGGCGGTTTTATTGACGTGCTCACGCGCGTGTCACATCTGACGGCATGACGACGGCGAGAGTCCATATACTTCCCACCAGCTAATTAAGTAATGAATGCACACGAACGAGCGGTGATGGTACGATGGACTTCAACGAATGCATCCGGTTTGCAACGGAGCACCCCATTTGTGCGGCAGCGACCGTCGACGGCGACCAGCCGCGGGTTCGCATGTTGGGAATGTGGTTTGCGGCCAAGGAAGGCTTCTATTTCTCCACCGCGAAGGTAAAAGCGATGTGTCGGCAGCTGAGAGCAAACGACAAGGTTGAGCTGTGTTTCTACGCCCCACCGGGACGCCCGACCGGCGAGGGAGGAACAATGGACATAGGAAAAGTGCTGAGGGCGTCAGGCGTGGTCGCGTTCCTTGATGACCCGAAGCTCAAAGAGCGCCTTCTTCAGGAGCGGCCGTTCTTGCGTCCTACTGCTGAGAACATCGCCATATTCCGCGTTGAGAAAGGCGATGCGTGGTTCTGGACCTTTTCCGACAGCGGGCGCGAGTCTGCAATTGAACGGATCTCCTTTTAAGTGAGCACAGGAAGAAGCGAAACCAGAGATCGAACGGAGAGCGATATGACAACTCAGGGACTTACCACCAAAGACGCGATCGAGCAAAGGCGCAGCATTCGGAAATTTAAAAACGATCGCATTCCAGAAGAGCATATTTTGGCGCTTATAGAAGCTGCTAGATTGGCGCCCTCAGCCTCCAATACGCAACCGTGGCGGTTCAAGATTGTTTCCGATGACGAGACCAAGGCTGAACTGGCAGAAGCAGCGTATCACCAGTCATTTGTGGGGCAGGCTCCGGTGGTGCTAGTATGCTGCGCCGACCTCCAGGGATACTTCGAAGGCATCGCTGCGAGAAGTCAAGATTTTGGGAAGGAAGGCGCGCTTGAGGAGAGCATGGTGCGCGTTCTTCGTGAGCGGGCCGAACAACTGAAAACGATGAACGTCCAAGATATGGCTCCTGGTATTGCGTTCAGCGTCGCTATCGCGATTGAACATATTGTGTTGCGGGCCTTGGATTTTGGCTTGGGGAGTTGCTGGGTGAGAATGATCGATGAGCAAAAGATCAAGGGCATTTTTGGCTGGAGTAACGCAATGCACGTCGTTGCGCTGCTGCCGCTCGGCTACCCTGATGAGGCCCCCGCTCCACGAAAGCGGCGCACTGTCGAGGAGATCCTGCTGGACTGAAATAGTGCTAGGGCACACGCAAGTTTGGCCGAAAGACAAATCAGCGCAAGCTGAGGCTTTCAAGATCTCTTCGGTCGTTTTCAAATCGTATTTGGTCGAGAAGATTTTTGATCTCGGCTTTTGATTCGTTCAAGCTCTTTTCTAACTGCGTCACGCGTTCCTTTAAGTCATTTATTTCGCTTTCGTAGTCCATTTTTGTAAGCCGCCATTTCTTCCGTAAAGATTCTGTGTGAAACGCAGTAGCATTAATGCATTAAAATGGTTCGCACGCCACCCCGTACTCGTGCTGCTGGTGCGATCGCACCCGTATCCTCCTTACAATCTCTCGCAATTGCTGCCGGGCGCGGTCAGGAAGCCACGCATCGTGCACACGGTCCTGTAGGTACTGATACGTCTCCCAATTATGCGAACACTTTCGTAGCAGTTTTTCAGCCGCCATATCGGCGTAGTCGTTCTTGTAGTCTACGAGTTCGAGTATGAGCTCGTCGACTTCCACGTACTCGTTGTTCACATTTGAAAAGGCACGTGAATCCGGATACCCATTAGCTGAGAGCGGCGCGGAAGTGGTCTTGTGATCATCGCCCATACCCCCGGCCTACACACGCTGGTGTGACGCAAAAGTTCTGTCACGCGTTCCCCCACAAACGTTTTGTCACGCTTTCCCACACAATCACTGCCTCACGCGGTCTTATGAAACCACTCTGTGTAGTTTGGATCGGAGATGAACGTTATGGCAACGAACATAACAAGCATAAAAAACGGCGCCTGTCTGTACGGGCTTCGCTTCGGCTGCGAGAACACAACCAACGATCCGAACTGCAACAAGTGTGCAGAGCGCCTCGCTAACGCCGTGAACAGCGTGCTTCGGCCAAGCGCACAAAATAGCTAGACGAAAACGTGCTGCAAAGCTCGCTGCGACTTTTTTTGATTAACTGGTCCAGCAAGTTGTGGTTAAGCTCTTTTGCGGGCCGACGCAGTCACAGCGCTTCGACGCTGTTTTAGGGCGTTTCTGCCAATATACGTTCAATTGCTGATTTATGGCACCACCAAAAAACGGGCCACGAACTGTGAGCGCGCGTAGGTGCTATCCCCTAGGTAGTCGATTTTCAGTGTGTGCCATCCAACCGCTAACTTTGCCGTGTCGTTGGGGTAGAGGTAGAGCCCTCCCGCCCCACCAGGCATTCCAGCGGGGCAACCTTGCCAATACAGGGGTTGTGGCTTTGTGATATCCCACGTGCCGCCTGCCGCTTGGTTATCGATGTAGTAGTTCGCCAAGCCACACGGGTGTTTGCCATCCGCGCCGTTGATCACGTAGCGGACTTGCTCAGAGCCCCCCTGCTTGAGCGCCACGTGATATGTCGGATAGTCCAGCCAAAACGCGGGCTGGCCCATGTATCCCTCCCAAACGCTGAGGGTTGTGGCGACCCGAGTCCCGGTCGTGGTAGAGGAGAGTGTGGGCGTCACAATCGGAGATGGTGTGATCGGAATTATTGTCGGTTGGCTGTTAGTGGGCGATGGCGTGGCGCTGGCGGTAGCTGTTCCTGTTTGTGTCGACGGGGTTGGGCTTGCCGGGTTTGCGAAAGTGCAGCCGGCCACGACGCTGACGACGCTCACGAGCGCCAGTACGACGCACATTATCGCGACCTTTTTTATCATGCGGTTGACCTCTTAGCTCGTTCGCGCTACAAACAAGCAAAATCAGAGACATAAAAAGAAGTGCTGCCGCTTAAGCATTTTCTTTTGATCTCGGATTGCCCTCGGACGCGACGTTTGGCGACAATGCTATGCGCGTTCCAGATTGCTTCACCATAGCCACCGAATTCGGCGCGGATCTGCTATGGCCCGACCGTCTTCAGAGTGTCACGGGGGAGATGGCAAGTATTCATACGCACCGATCCAGACGTATTGATCAGTCTGCACAATCAGATTACCTGGAGTTCCTAGCGACGACCCTGTATCATAAATGGCATAAACAGTCGTTGAGTTCCCTTTTGCCCGCTGATTCGCTTCTGGACTAAGCTTACTCGGATACGAGGTCGCTACCAACCGATAACCAGCGTTGTTATTATTAACGTATGTTGTCGCCGCGTCAGGAGAACCGAACCGGATCAGCGTGACGTTTTCACTATAGGTGAGGTTTACCGCGCTGTTGGTAGACGACGGGTACGTCCACGCATCTTGTATCTGTGCAGACGATGCGTTTATCGACGTGACGCGCCATGCAGTCAAATTATTTGGATGTTCGGCATTCAGCGTAGCGTTGTACGCCTCGATGTATTGCGCAAGCTGCGGGTCTGGTGGCGTCACTGGCGTTGTGGTTGACTTGACACAACCGGCCATGGATAGGGATGCGACGATAAGGAGCGCAATGACCGCTGCCTCTTTTTTTGCCATCCGTTTCGCCTTCTTAAACGTCGTGTGCTTTCAAAAGAACCAATCAAATATGTTGCATGGGTGAGAGGAAACTTAAGCCTTTCTAAGCCGGTGTCCAATTACAGCAAACAAAACAGCAAGGGGCTTTCTCCGTCGATTGGGGTGGGTTGAATACCGATTGCGGGCAGTTTGGGCGACCACTACGCGGGCTACTTTTTATTTATTGTATAGCTCTTGGCTGGCGCCTACAAAAGAAAGATGGGACAAAGCTGTGGTTGGGCCCCCACAGGTTGCTACTGACGAGAAATGCTGCGTCGTATTGAAATAGACGACGTCGGTCGGCACCCCAATTGGTGTTCTTTCCTAGTCTACGCGGGGTTACCGAAAAGCTTATCAAATTCTTGACAGTTATATTGCGAAAGGGTCCGAGGAAAGGAGCCTAATCCAGATTTTCAGCGCGCACGATTAGCAAGCAAAAA
>Ga0207931_1000354_pt1 | contig 17141 bp, 16 predicted proteins | sample NGESurdeep092012_2_FD_184478 | JGI IMG/M metagenome (GOLD analysis project Ga0207931, IMG submission 184478) | Arctic peat soil microbial communities from Barrow, Alaska - NGEE Surface sample 415-1 deep-092012 (SPAdes) | ecosystem: Environmental > Terrestrial > Soil > Wetlands > Peat ...
GATTCAACCTGCTGCTTGTCAAGGTCAATATCAGAACCCCATTCCATATATGCTGAGATCTCGCAACTCCCCATACTGGTTGCACTCCGTACAAGACTCAGATGTTCGGTCTTTTTAATAGCATCTTCAAGTGGTTTCGTGACCTCAACCATCATCTTATCGACCGGTTGTTCACCGTTTTCAGCAATTATTTTAATCTTGGGAAAAGTAACATTGGGGAACAGCGAGGTCTTCAGATTTTGGTAGGAGAAAGTCCCGCCTATCAAAATTAAAAGCAGAATAACGGCAACCGGAGTCTTAAACCTGATAAATATATTTTCCATCTTATTTTGCTAGTCTGATCGTAGTGCTGTCAGGCAAACCATAAGCACCTTCACTTATAATCAAATCGCTTACGTTCAAATCCGGCGAAATAATTTCTGCTACTGAATCGTTCTCAATTCCTTTTTTAACCGGGACCTTTACTGCTAAATTATTGGAGCCAATTTTCATCACCCAGAATTCACTTTGTGTTTCATTGGTCATCAACGAAGATTTTGAAACAAGCAACGCCTGGCGATGCCTTTCACTGATAAACCTGATTAAAAGATTCAGGTTTTCAGGCAGTTGCCTGGCTGTTTCCGGTTTTATAAGCACTGTCTGAGTTTGATTAATCTCATCCATAACAGGAAGAATACGGAAAACTGAACCGTGGATGCTGGTGTTGTCTGCCAGGCGGATATTGCATATTCTTTCCCTGGCCAAAATATTATTGTACTCAAAGGGTACATTTACTTTTACCATTAAATCCCTGTTATTGACGATTGTGCATAAGCTTCCTCCTTCTGCCACGTAACCGCCGGCTTCGCTTATATTTAAATCATTGATAAACCCGCCGGAAGCAGCCGTGATTTTCACTGTGCCATAATCTCCTGTCGTCCTTTCTCCGGATTCCAAAGCTTTGCTTTCCCTTGTTTGTACCTCAAAGAGAACATCACCTTTGTTAACTTCCTGCCCGAATCTCACATTAACTTTGACAATGTAGCCTGCGATCGGCGAAATGACCAAATTCTTTTTTAGATAGATTGTACTGCCGTTAAAACTTATTTCATTCTCAATATCGCCCTGAATAACAGGTGTCACCTTAACCGAAACCACAGGCATTTGTTCTTCTCCGGCAGTGCTCCTGGTTTTGCAGGAAGAGAGCATTTGCAACAGGTAAAGGGTAAAAAATAGGATGAATAATCTTTTCATTATGTTTTTATTAATATGTCAGGTAATTATATGAATTGATCAGGAGCTGCCTTTCCATTTTAAGCAGCAGGGTTTCCTGTTTTTTTGCAGCAATATCCTTTAGAAGATTTTTAAAATCCATAACGGAAGCTTCTCCCAATGAAAGTTCTCTGGAGTAAGCATTATACAGCTTATCATATTGATCTGCCTGTTGTTCAAAGAGCTGGAGCCTTTGATTAACGGCTTCAATTTGATTCAGGATCTTGTTTTTACTTATATAATTCTGCGTCAGGAAGTTTTTCTTCTCAAACTCATTGGTCTGAAGATTAATGTCTGATTTTTCTCTTTGAATATTTCGTTGATGGCCATCAAAAATGTTCCAGCTTAAAGAAATCCCGGTACTGAATCCTATTCTGCCAGGATATGGCAGATAAGCTGCAAATAATCCCGCGTCTGCAAACAGATCCAATTGCGGTTTATATTTCAAATCGTTTATAGAACGGTCAGCTATAATGTTGAGGCTATCAAGCTTATAGGCAGTTGCAAAATTTGAGTTCAGAATAATATCAGGCTTCAGTATAAAGTCTATTTCCCGGAGGTCGACCATGCTTGTATCCCTGATCCCGCAGATTAGATTTAAATCATAAATATTGGTCCTATATTCTCCCTGGAACATTTTATACTCTGCCTCATAGTTTTGAACTTCAATCTGCAAAAGCATTAAGTCAGTTTGCTTATATATTGCGTTTTCAACCAGTTTCTGCAATCTTTTAACTTGCTCCTCAAGTTCTTTGAGAAGCGATAATTCATTGTTAATCTGCATTTTTGATTTAATGCAAAGAATATACTGATAACCCACAATCTGTTCCAGCTCATGAACGGTCAGTGCGATATTATTGTCATTGATCCGGCCTGATATGCTGGCTTTATTTGCATATGTCTTATATCTGGAGCCAGTAAAAAGAGGTTGCTTCACTGAAACTACAGCCTGATACTGACCTCCGTCGGTGAGGGCAAGGTCATAACCGGTGTAATCCGTTGCTCCGTCTGATACTAATTCAAAATGGCTGGAATTATTGTCATGTGAAATAATGGGGGCAAACATGACGCCCGAAATCAAATTGACTTCAGGTTTAGAGAGAATACTGTTAATCTGCTGCAAATCAAGCGTCACAATCTTACGCTCATTCATGTTTTTGTTTATCAGAGGGCTGTTTATTTTTGCCTGGTCAAGGTAAAAATTCAAATCATGTTGCTGGGAGTTCAAAACGAAGAACTCAGACAGCAACAGAAAGGACAGGATACAGGTTTTCACTTTGCGGGTATTATGATTTATATTTTAAAACAAAACAATGCATTTCATCCTTATAGTAATTTATTTCCAGGTCGTGCGTTTCACATATTTTCCTTACAATTGCCAACCCCAGTCCGTACGACTTCGGATTACCACTGACAAAACGATTGAAGATGGTTTCATTGGTCAATGAATTGTCTTCACCGGTATTACAAATTCTGAGAGATCTATTATACATCAATATGACTATTTTGCCTCCCCTGATGTTGTGATTAATTGCGTTGGACAAAAGATTGTTTATTAATAATTCGGCAAGTTGCTCATTCAGCCTGATTTGGAAATCCTGTTCAATCTGAACCTTTACCTCCAGCGCTTTAGTCTCGAGAAGCACGGAGAATTCATCCAGCTTCCGGGTCACTATTGCCTTTAATGAGACCGATCTGTCAGCTTCGAATTGTTTATTTTCGATTTTTGAAAGCAAAATGAGGCTTTGATTCAATGCAGACAGGCGTTTCAAGGCACTGATAACGGTTGCGGCTTTTTGAAAGGTTTCTTCTTTCAGATCCTGCTGCAGGATTTCTTCAAGGTTGAGTAAGGCTATTGAAAGAGGAGTCTGAATTTCATGAGACGCATTTTCTGTGAATTCTTTTTGTATAAGATAATCCGATTTTAATTTTTCCGTAAGGTTACCGATTACTTTGTTCAACCGGCTAAATTCCTCAGTATCTGATTCCAAAAGTGTAATATTGTTGTTCTTACTGAGGCTGAAGCTTTCGATCTCATGAAGATTATGTTCAAAATCGGCCCAGACTGTTTTATTCATTCTTTTAGTTACAAAGAACGAGATGATGAATGCTGAAGCCAGTAAAGTGAAGAGGGTCAGCGCTAAAATTAACACCAGGTCTTCATTCTCAAAGGCAGACTGACGCAATTTTATGAGATAATAAGAATCATTTATTTTGATCTTGTTCGAATATTCCAGGAAAATCTCATTCTCGTTTTCCAGCTCATTCCTGATGACAACTTCTCTGAATGAAGGTTTGATAAGCTCATTGTCATCTGTTTTTTCAACTGCAATAATGGGGTGAAGATTCGGTATTTCTCCTGTATCCCGGATCTGCTTTTCGATAAGATACTCTTTCGTCAGGAGCGTCTCTTTTGCTTCCCGCATTATAATGACATGAAGAATTAAATAACCGGTCACTGTTACTCCTGCCATAATAAGAGCAAAAAGTATCAAATAATTGCGGTTAATTCTTGTCAGAAATTTCATTATTGCGAGAATTTATATCCCATTCCGTAAATTGTTTTTATATAGTCTGTCCCTCCTGCCTGTTTTATTTTTCTACGTATGTTATTCAGGTGTGTATAAATAAAATCAAAGCTGTCAGCCACATCAATATTGTCTTCCCAAAGATGCTCCGCAATTGCTTCTTTTGTCAAAACCCTGTTTTTATTTATTAAAAAGAACAGTAATAATTCGTATTCTTTTTTGGTAAGGGCTAATTCCTTTCCCTTTATGGAAACAGTTTTACTCTCAGTATTTATGGACATTTCATTAAATGCGATGATGTCAGATCCGTCAAATTTCTTTCTTCGCAAGAGAGCTTTAATTCTTGAGTTCAGTTCCGACAGATGAAAAGGTTTTGTCAGATAGTCATCGGCCCCAAGATCGAGTCCGCTTATTTTGTCATCCAATGAGTTTTTAGCGGAGATAATTATGACCCCCGCTCTTTTCTGCTGTTTTTTAATCGTTTGGAGGAGTAACAACCCGTTGCCATCGGGCAGTGTAATATCCAAAAGGACAACATCATATTCGTAAATGGAAAGTTTCTCATCAGCTTTCCTGTAATTTTCGGCCAGTTCACAAATAAAATTCTCTTTTGTAAGGAAATTGCTAATCGCTATCAGCAATTCAATTTCATCCTCAATGATAAGAATTTTCATACCGCAAGTTAACTTATTAATTCTAAAGGAAATCTAAAGATGTTTTAAGTTACGGCGAAGCAAGAAATTCATATGAGAACAATTGACCCTGACATGAAATAAACAAGTCATATGGTCCGTCCAAAGTTCTTTTCCCATTTGATATTTCGTAGTATCTTTGAACCAATCATCAGGATGTATTTCATAATACGAAACTGAGGATCCATTTCCCGGCGAAAGGAACCACCGGGGTTATAAAGTAAGCTTATGGCGAACAGATTAATTATTATCCTGGTACTGATTACAGGGAACATTGTGTACTCGCAGCAGAATGACTGCAAAGTACTCAAGCCGGAAATTTCCGGATCATACACGGGTGGCTGTAAAAACGGAATGGCACAGGGAAAAGGTGTGGCACAGGGTACAGACCATTATGAAGGACTATTCGACAAAGGTATGCCAAGCGGTAAAGGAACCTATAAATGGGCAGACGGAACATATTATGAAGGACATTGGGAGGACGGTGTCAGAGACGGATCAGGAAAAATGGTTTATAAGGATTCAACGGTTACCGGTTTCTGGAAAAATGATAAATATGTCGGGGAAAAGTTGATTCCTCCATATGAAATAATGCACACCATGAGTGTTTCGCGCTCAAACATTTTGAAAACACCTGGTGGTCTTCCCGGAGTGAGAATCAGGCTTTTGCAGGCAGGTTCTGACAACAGGAATATTTCTGATTTTACCCTGTCCTACAGCAGCGGGGAAGAGTATAGAACGGGGGCCGTTTATGGTATAGAGAAGGTGCAATTTCCGCTCTATGTAAGGGTCAGGTACAGTTCCTGGAATCAGTTTCACACTGTGCAATTCACTGTCATATTTGAGTTCACTATCAATGAGCCTGGTCTCTGGGATGTCAGTATTACGACATGAGAGCGGCCTAATTATTAAAATCCGGATAATTAAAATAAAAAAGTCCTGCTTTTCTTAAACAGGACTTGTTCAGTAGCGAGACCGAGAATTGAACTCGGGACCTCAGGATTATGAATCATGCGCTCTAACCAACTGAGCTATCTCGCCAAATAATATTTTAATGAACTCCCGACCTTCCCGATCTCTGATCGGGACGCTCTAACCAACTGAGCTATCTCGCCTCCTGAAACGCGGCTGCAAATATAAATATTTTTTCATTTTGCCGGACAAACTTTTTCTTCTCAGCTATTATTTTTATATTGCATCGAAGTCACTTTCAGAATATGAGATCGAGATTTGAAATAGAATATACCCTCAATACACCTACCCGAGTCCTCTTTGACCGGCTGAGCACTCCTGAAGGCCTCGCTGAATGGTTTGCCGATAACGTCACCGTTGACGGTGATATCTTTACCTTTTACTGGGCTAAGGTCGAGGCACGGGCACGCCTGGCTTACTTCAGGGATGGCAAAACCGTCAGGTTTGAATGGCTCGACTTTGCTGATACCGAGACAAATTTCTTTGAATTCCGGATAGTAACCCATGAACTGACAGGCGATACCGCCCTTATAATCACCGATCACGCTGATGAAGATGAGATAGATGATGCCAGGGACCTGTGGGACAGCCAGATCTCGTACCTAAAAAAGGTTCTCGGCCTCACAGAGTGAGAGATCATTGCATCTTTCTCAAAAATAGCGTACGTTTGCACCACATCCGAGACAATGAAGAAAATCGATCTATTCATGGTCAGATCGTTTATAGGACCGTTGGTTCTGACATTCTTTATTGTGCTCATAATCTTTATTATGCAATTTCTGTGGATGTACGTCGACGAGCTCGCGGGCAAAGGCCTCGAGATTAAAGTCCTTGCCGAACTTCTCTTCCAGTTCTCCCTTACATTCGTTCCCATCTCCCTCCCTCTGGCGATACTTCTGGCATCACTGATGACCTTCGGAAACCTTGGAGAATTCCTCGAACTGACAGCCCTGAAATCGTCGGGCATACCTCTCCAGCGTATCATGCTTCCGATATTTGTCCTGGTCTCCTTCCTCGGTGTGGCATCATTCCTCTTCTCCGACTATGTCCTGCCCCTTTCAAACCGCAAAGCCCGAACTTTGCTCTATGACATCAGGCGCAAACGACCTGAGCTGAATATCCAGGCAGGCCCATTCTATAACGGCATCGATGGCTTCAGCATTAAGATCACCGATAAGGATCCTGAGACCAACAGGCTTGACAGGATCTATATCTATGACCACCGCAAAGGACTCGGAAACAACGCAGTTATTTATGCCGACTCAGGATATATGGCAGTAACGGACGACGAAAGCGGGATGATCCTTAGACTCTTTAACGGTTATGCGTATAACGAGATAGAGGAGAAAGACGTTGCCCAGGATAAAAGGAAGTACCCCTTCAGACGGGATAAGTTCACCGAGCAAACAATGGTTATCGAGCTTACCGGCTTTGAACTTGACAGGTCGGGAATGGATCTCTTCAGGTCGAACTATTCAATGCTCAATTCCAGCGAGCTGAATTTTTTTGTCGATTCCCTTTCGGAAAGGTATAAGATAAGATCAGAAATACATTTCAAGGATTATACCGACACAAAAGTTTTTACCCCCGAACGGTATTTCTCCGGAGGTTATCGTTATGAAGGCGATACGGTCTCAGCTAAAAAGCTTGGAAAATTTAACTGCAGGAACGTCTTTGACTCTATGACGCTCATGAACAAATCCACCTCGATAAGCAGAGCGCTTACCGCAGCCCGTGACGGTTTAGCCTTCATGACAGACAGAACCGAAACGATGCTCCATGAAGCGAAGAACCTGAAAAAATATGAGGCTGAGCTGTACAAAAAATTTACTCTCCCCCTTGCCTGTCTTGTCTTCTTTTTCATTGGGGCACCGCTGGGTGCAATTATCAGGAAAGGCGGGCTGGGAACCCCGGCAGTCATCTCCGTACTCTTTTTTGTGTTCTATTATGTCATATCACTTACCGGCGAAAAATTTGCCAAGGAACTTATTATAAACGTTCCTCTCGGAATGCTGGCCTCAACAATAATACTGCTGCCGATAGGCATCTTCCTGACCTACAAGGCTACCACGGACGCTGCCATTATGAACGCTGAGACGTATATTCTCTTCTTCAGGAAAATAGGGGCATTCTTTACCGGAATAAAACCTGACAGAGATAATGAGGATACTGGTCCTGTCGCCTAAGCCGCCCTGGCCGCCGCATGACGGTGGTGCCGTGGCGACCATGAGGTGCATTGAAGGACTGGTTGCCGGCGGAGCGCTTGTATCTCTGATTACACTAAGAACTGAGAAGCATTATCCTTATCCGGACACTTCACTTCAACCCTCTGTTGGCTTGGAGCACTGCGAAACAGTGACCGTCAACACAAGGGTCAGACAGTTGAGACTGCTGGCTAATCTGATTTTTTCTGTTGAACCTTATGATCTCATTCGCTTTCATATAAAGGAATACTCTGATGCTCTCCGTTCTCTGCTCGCTAAAGAACAATTCGACATAATCCAGTGCGAGGGGCTTCTCTTTTCATATTATGTCGATGATATACGTTCCATAACTTCTTCACCAATTGTTCTCAGGGCCCATAACGTAGAGCACCACATCAGAGATATGATTGCAGATGAAGCCTCAGGAACCCTGAAAAAAGCGTACCTGAAGAACCTTGCCGGAAGAATAAAAAAAAGGGAAGTATTTGCAGCACAACAGTTTGATGCCATTGTACCGATCAGTGATCCTGACTTTAAATGGTTCAGATCAGTCTCGCCCGATAAACCCATGATCCTCTCGGAGACGGGGGCAGACATCCTAGAACCTGCTGCTTACACTGATATTAAAAGCCTCAGAATAGGTTTTATCGGAGCTCTTAACTGGCAGCCTAACATCGACGGACTTAAGTGGTTTCTGAAAGGGGTGTGGCCCCGCGTTTCAAAAGCTGTACCCGATATCGCATTTCATATCGCCGGAAGAGGCGCTTCCGTATCCGTTCAGGAACAACTCTGCGGAAAAAACGTGTTCTTCGAAGGTGAGGTGGATGACGCCCGCCAGTACACGGATTCAATGACTGTCATGATAGCACCTCTGTTCTCCGGGAGCGGGTTGCGCATCAAGATAATAGAGGCAATGAGCCTCGGAAAAACGGTGGTTGCCACACCAGTTGCTGCAAGCGGCCTGCCGGTGGAAGATAAACGCGAACTTCTGATCGGAAAAGATGTTATTTCATTCTCTGACGCCCTGATCTCAGCACTCCGTGACCCCGCACTTAGAGCTGAAACCGGCGCCAGAGCCAGGGAACTGGTAAAAAACAGGTTTAACAACCTTGAACAGACATCCGAATTGCTGACGTTCTATAAAAAGATCTGTGATGGCCGCTGAGATAATACTTCTGATAGCTGCCGTCCTGCTGACCTGGACGTACCTTTTGTATCCGGCCCTGGTCTTCATCCTTGCTGCTGTCAACAAAAAACGAAAAACGATAAACGATAAACAGCAGCTGACAGTCGAAACATCTCTTCCTCTTGTATCTGTCATCATGTCAATATATAACGAGGAAAAGGTGCTGGGCGAAAAGATCCGCAGCATGCTGGCGTCAGATTACCCTGCTGAGCTGACAGAATTCCTGGTCGGCTCAGATGCCTCTGATGATGGCACGGATGAGATAATGGAAAAATTTGCAGCTTCGGAAACCAGGATCAAATATCACATGAGTCCGGTAAGGAAGGGCAAGGCTGCCATGCTCAACAAACTGGCTTCAATGGCAAAAGGCAATCTTCTCATCATCACGGATGCAAATGTCATCTTCTCGCCCGGGACAATAAGGCTGCTTGCCTCAGGTTTCGCTTCTCCCAGGACAGGGTTGTGCGATGCCACAGTCATTCCTTCGATATCACCGGGTCATGGCGTGATAAGGCAGGAAAATATGTACACCAGATTCGAAACCTCCCTGCGGAGAGCCGAGGGCGAGGCATGGGGCGCAATGACAGGCCCGTACGGAGGATGTTATGCGGTGCGACGTGAACTCTTCACCGAAATACCCTATAACACACTTGTAGATGATCTATATGTCGGATTGACGGTTTTACGTAAAGGTTTCGACTCTTTCAATGTCGCAGAAGCCGCTGTCACTGAAGACACGCAGCCTGACATCGCAAGTCAGTTCAGAAGAAGAGTGAGGATAGCAGCCGGTTCTTTCCAGAATCTCTTTCGCTTCGGGCCGTTCCCCTCAGGAAAATTCAAAACCTCATTCGCATTCTTTTCCCATAAGGTTCTGCGATGGTTCACTCCTCTGTTCCTGACCCTCTTTTTTATGACAACGGTCATTCTTTCAGGGCGTTCTGTTTTATATTTTTGTCTGGCAGCCGTTCAGGTAATTTTAATACTTTTACCGGCGCCGGATCTGATGCTTGAAAAGTCCGGCAGGGCAATAAAACCATTACGTTACGTGACACAGTTCCTGCTGATGAATGCAGCACTGGCAGCAGGGTTTGTGAAGGCAGTAAGAGGGATAAAAAATGGAATATGGGAACCCACAAAACGTGTCTGAGATGACTGAAAACCATAGCCTTAACAGCATTAACGAAGCAATCGAGGAGATAAGGGCGGGTCGGATTGTCATTGTTGTTGATGATGAGGACAGGGAAAATGAAGGTGATTTTATCTGCGCAGCAGAGCTGATCACACCTGAGATAGTCAATTTCATGGCGACATATGGCCGTGGCCTGATATGTGTGCCTCTGCCCGAAGAACGCTGCAACGATCTTGATCTGAATATGATGGTGGGTCATAACACCTCCCTGCATGAGACACAGTTCACCGTTTCAGTCGACTTTCTGAGCCCCGAAACTACTACCGGCATATCCGCACGCGACAGGGCTCTGACAATCAGAGCATTGGTCGATCCGGCCACCAAACCGTCACAGTTGGGTCGTCCCGGGCACATATTCCCGCTTAAGGCAATGTCCAAAGGCGTATTGCGAAGAGCTGGTCATACCGAGGCTACCGTTGATTTTACACGTCTTGCAGGACTGCATCCCGGCGGCGTACTCGTCGAGATAATGAATGAGGACGGCTCGATGGCCCGCCTTCCTGACCTCCTCAAAATATCAATGAAGCACAGCATCAAAGTAGTCACGATAAAAGATCTCATTCGCTATCGGCTGGGTATTGAATCTATCGTTGAGATGGGCGAACAGGTAAAGCTTCCGACCGAATTCGGCGATTTTGATTTCATTCCTTTCAGACAGATCAGCAACGGTCTTGAACATGCAGCCCTGGTTAAAGGCACGTGGACAAAGGATGAACCTGTGCTGGTGCGGGTTCATTCCTCATGCTTCACAGGCGACATCTTCGGCTCAAAGAGATGTGACTGCGGTCCGCAGCTGCATAAGGCTATGCAGATGGTAAACGAAGCCGGCAAAGGAGCAATAATCTATCTTAACCAGGAAGGAAGAGGTATAGGTCTGATCAATAAGATACGCACATATAAGCTCCAGGAACAGGGTCGTGATACTGTCGAAGCAAATATCGAGCTGGGATTCCGCGAAGATGAGCGCGACTATGGTATCGGGGCAAATATTATGCGCGGGATAGGCCTTGGCAAGGTAAAGCTTATCTCAAATAACCCTGTTAAAAGAGCAGGGCTTGAGGGATATGGTATCACAATAGTTGAAGCCATACCTCTGGTTATCCCGCCAAACCCGTTCAACTCATTTTACCTTGAGACCAAAGCGACAAAAATGGGGCACAACCTGTCGCGCTATAAGACGCCAATAAAGGGCGAAAATGACTGAGACCCTTCCACGGATAGTGTTCATGGGCACACCGTGGTTTGCTGTTGCAAGCCTCCGTGCCCTTCACGAGAACGGATACTCTGTAGCGTGCGTCGTCACTGCACCCGATAAACCTGCAGGCCGCGGGCAAAAGCTTGCCACTACCCCTGTAAAAGACTATGCCGTGGCGAACCGTCTTCCCCTGCTACAGCCTGAACGGTTACGTGACAGCAGTTTTGTGAGCGCCCTGAAAGATCTCAATGCTGACATCTTCGTTGTGGTTGCATTCCGGATGCTTCCTGATGAGGTATTGAGTATACCCCGAATGGGTACGTTTAACCTCCACGCCTCACTCCTTCCCCAATACCGGGGCGCCGCACCTGTTAATCATGCCATAATCAACGGCGAGACCAGAACGGGTGTTACCACTTTCCTGATAGATAAAGAAATTGACACAGGCAAAATATTGCTCTCAAGAGAGACCGAGATATTTCCCGGCGATAATGCAGGCAGCTTGCACGATCGCCTGATGGAAATCGGAGCCGGGCTTGTTGTTGAGACAGTAAAAGGATTATATGAAGGGAAACTGAATCCTTTACCTCAGAAAACAGAACCCGGCGTTATCATTCATATTGCTCCGAAGATTTTCCCTTCCGATACCGTTATTGACTGGAAGGAGACAGCTGTCAGGATACATGACAAAATCAGGGGCCTGTCTCCCTATCCGGGAGCGGTTACGACTATCAAATCGGAAAATAAAACACTACGTCTCAAACTGTTTGAAAGCAGGCTTGGCACGGAAGATAGCCCCGTGACAGCAGGTATGCATTCACAGTCCGGCATATTGGTTGTCAGGGAGAAATCCAGGCTATTCATTACCTGCGGCTCAGGTGAGATCGAAATACTCTCGCTTCAGCCTGAAGGAAGAAAGAAAATGACTTCATCTGAGTTTCTCAGGGGCTTTAACCTGGCCGGATGGGTTATTGCCTGACAGACAGCACTACCTGATTCTGACTTTCTGCCCCGGGACACATTCTGTTCCCTCATCCATCACATTCATCTTATATAGTGATGAAAGCCTGATAGCATATTTTTGTGACAGGGAATACATTGTTTCACCTGCTTTTACAACGTATACAGAGTTACCCTCTGCCGCCCTGTTTCGCTTTGGCTGCAGATAGATTACCTGTCCCGGCTGCAGTTGAGCACCGGGGGGAACATCATTATAGCGCCTTATCTCCCATGAAAGAAGCTGAAACTCCTCCGCCAGGGATTCATAGGTATCATTTTCTTGTGCCATAACAAACTGCACGTTGTTATTCTCCTGGATATTTCTTCCGGTATGAAGGCTTATGACCTTGATCGGCATCTCTACCTCCGGGGGAGCCCCGGCATCATCAGCAGTGGCCTGGGCAGGCATAACCAGCACTGTATCAGCTGTTTTATGAATCGATGACGAGGATGTTTGTGACGCTGTCTGCTTTGGCATTGTAGCGACTGGTGCCTTGCTTACCAGGGTACTGACCTGGCCGATATCATACGCGTGCAACCCGTAGTCATCAATCTTTTTTATAAGCAGCCCCGGATATTTCGGATCAGTTGCATAACCTGCCTGCTTGAGACCGTGTGCCCAGCCTTTATAATCAGTGCTGCTTAACCTGAAGAGATCACTGTAACGAGAACCTGTAACAAGAAAATCTGAATGGTCCCTGTAAGATTCTTCAGTGCTGCTGTATGCCCTGAAACATTCTCCCCTGCGGTTATCGTCATAGAATATTCTCTCTCCCTGCCAGTCATTATGACATTTTATGCCGAAATGATTATTGCCCAGTGTGGCCAGCGTGCTGCGTCCGTAGTCCGACTCAAGCATCCCCTGGGCCAGCGTTATGCTTGCCGGGATGCCTGTCCTGCGCATCTCACTTACAGCCAGAGAGCTGTATTTATTAAGATATTCAATAGCGTAGAAGGGTGTTGCTGAAACGGGTTGAGATGTCCTGGCAGTCTTTCGCGAAGGACTGCAGGAATATAATAACAGAATCAGAACAATAAATATGTATCCCGGGAAATGTTTCATCAGAGCAGTTTTGGCAAAAATATAAAAATGTCATCAACCGCTGAAATTTCTGACGCCGGAGAAAAAATATTATTACTTTTATCCTTCCAGAAATCACTGTACTTTATGAAAGAAAGAGAAGTCAGGATGTTTTACAGGGAATATCAGGACAGCAATGAAATGCCGGATGCTGACAGGAAGCTTGTTGAAGAGGCAGTCATTGCAGCTTCGGGGGCTTATGCTCCCTATTCACATTTTATGGTTGGAGCAGCCATCCTGTTTGATGATGGAACTGTTGTAAGAGGAGCCAATGTCGAGAATGCTGCTTTTCCCTCAGGGAGCTGTGCCGAGAAGACTGCTGTCTCCTATGCAGTCTCAAATTATCCCGGAAAGAGGCCGGTTGCCATCGCTGTCGCAGCCCTGTCGGGTGGCACCCTGACCCGCGAGCCGGTCCCGCCGTGCGGTAACTGCCGTCAGATGCTCGTCGAAGAGGAACAGAGGCAAGGTTATCCTATTAAAGTTATACTCACAGGAAAAGACAAAACAATTGTTATCGATAGCGTTGAATCTCTGATGCCACTGCGATTCACCAAATCAAACCTACTTTGATTTGCGATTTGCGATTTGCGATTTGAAAAAACCGATAACCGATAACAGACAACCGACAACAAACCGCAGGACTTCAGACCTTTTCTCCTACCACCAGCTGGAAGCCACTCCCATGAATGTTCTTCAGAACTATCTGCGGGTCATCACCCAGGTACTTTCTAAGTTTAGTCACATAGACATCCATGCTTCGCGCCGTGAAATAATCATCAGTGCCCCATATCTTTTTAAGAGCTGCTTCACGGCTTACCAGTGAATTGGACGCCAGTGCCAGCATTTCCAGCAACTGTCCCTCCTTTGGGGAGAGCTTCCGCTCCTGATCACCAAACGTGAGAGTCCTCAGCTTGGCATTAAAAATATATTTTCCGATCTCATAAAAATCCTTTGATCCGTCCTGTATGTCCCTCCGGGAAATGATAGCCCTGATCTTGCATAGCAGTATGTCTGTATCAAATGGTTTTGTGATATAGTCGTCAGCACCGATACCGTAACCGCGCAAAAGATCTTCCTTCAGTTTCTTCGCCGTCAGGAAAACAATGGGTATGGCGGAGTTCATGCTCCTGATCTCTGAAGCGATGGTGAAGCCATCGACATGCGGAAGCATTACATCAAGTATGCACAGGTCATACACCCCCCTCCTGAAAGTATCTACAGCGATCTTGCCGTCGTCAACGAGATCAACGGCATAATCGTTTATTTCAAGATAAGATTTAAGAACTGAGCCGAAACTCAGATCATCTTCGACCAGAAAGATCTTTGCACCTTTTTTACTCATGCCCGCGTTTCTTCTTTAAATGGTAAAAATACAGTAAAAGTGCTTCCGTGACCCTCTTCGCTCTCAACAGTTATGGTCCCTCCGTGGGCATCAGTGATGGCCTTGGCATAGTTAAGCCCAAGTCCGAATCCTTTGACATTGTGTATATTTCCGGTCGTCTCCCTGTAAAACCTTTCAAATACCCGATGCTGCACTGCTTTGGTCATCCCTATACCCTTGTCTTCAACAGAAAGGAAAATCCCGCTGTCATTGTCCGCTGTCCTCACGGTTATCTCCGGTGCCTTTTCCGAGTACTTGTTAGCATTGTCAAGCAGATTGTGCACCAGGTTGCGAAGATGTTCAGCATCACCGGTAACGAGACTTCTGGCTGCATCAAGCTGACGCTTTATCACGCCGCCCCGCTCAGTGACCTGAATCTCCACCGTCTCAATAGCCTGGGTGATCACTTCATGCAGATCCGTCTCACTAAAATCAAAATCCATCTCATGCTTGTCAAGGGTTGCTATCTGCAGAATAGTCTCTACCTGCCTGTTCATGCGCGAATTCTCCTTCTTGATCATCCCCACGAAATGTCTTACTTTTTCCTCGTCAGATATGACTTTGCTGTTTGCAATAGTATCGGCAGCAAGGGAAATAGTGGCAATAGGTGTCTTGAACTCATGAGTCATGTTATTGATGAAGTCAGCCTGCATCTCTGAGGTCTTCTTCTGCCTGAGAATAAAATAAAGACTTAATGCAAAAGTTGAGAATATTATGAGCAAAAAGAGCCCTGAGCCTCCAAGCATCAGTCCCATTGAGCCAAGAACATAGTTTGTTTTGCGCGGGAAAACGACAGATAATGTCTCGCCTTTTCTCACGAGGCCGTCAGAGAAGAGGTTTACCTTATAAGGACTCTCTGCGAATTCCTTAAGTTTTACTTTACTGTATATCCCGTCCGACAGGGAATCAGCCCTGAGAATTGCAAATTCAAACGGCGTTTCAATGCCTGAGGCCTTAAATTCGCCCTGAAGAGTATGCAGAAGCTCTTCCTTGCTAATATGAAGATCTTTTTCCCAATCATACATTTCACTTACCAGCTGATTGCTCATCGACTGAAATGCTCCTGCCTGCTGCTGCGCCCACCGCATGTATTCGTCAGGATTAACGACCACGCTCTGCTCAATTGTTTTATTGGCTTCATTACGGGGTACTTTCATTTTTACAGGCGGATTGTTATTTGTGGCCACGACAATCTCAACAGAATCTTTGCTACTGGAGTAAGAACTTTCAAACTTCACACTGCTTGAGTAAGAATTCTGAACCGGAGAATATGTTTGTAAACGGGGGGCCTGTGAATACCCCCTCAGAAACATTTCATTAAGGAAGGAAAGCCGGCGTGATGACTCCATCGATTGGGCAGTGCTGCGCAGACTGTTGATGACAAAAAAATCAAATTGTTCATTCCGGACCTTAATTGAGTTGCCGATCCAGGTAATCTGTACCCAGATTATCGCAATGAGCGACAGCACCATTAATGCTATAAGGCCTATTAGCGTCCGCTTGGTCATGACACAAAATTACATATATTAATAAGGCTGAAAATCGTTTTAACTTTTTGTTAACCAGTTTTAACCTCACTTTAACCACCAGTCGGATTTTAAGGTTTATTTTTGTATCATCAATCCAACTAAGACGAAACGAATGGGAAAAAGTTTAAAAACGGCAGCAGCCATTATGGCAGTTCTTTTCATTGCAGCAGGTACAGTGTCTGCACAGCAAAAGAAACAGGTTGAGAAGAAGGTAACCATCGTTACCCTTGATGCAAACGGAGTGGAAAAAGATACAACGATCACATCACATGATACAATGGATTTTAAGGGTGACAGGATCATCATTGAGACAAAAGACGGAAAAGAATGGCATGGCAGAGAAAGCAGAGAAAAAGGTGACCAGATGGTTTTCGTTGAAAAAGAAATGGGCGGACCGGGTATGTCTTCAGGAAGGGAAATGAATCAGATGTTCGGCAATCCGGAAGCCAAAGAGGGCGTGAACTATAATCTCTCCATAGACGGAGTTATTGTAAATATCAGGGCGCCGAAAGAGAAGGCTAAGGAAGCCGACCTTATCCTTGATGAGGTAAGAAAGATATTAATGAAGAAATAGGAATTTTAAGCTGCGGACGCCCGCAACCAGGGCGCAGCATTCATAGGTGGTTGAATTAGGTTAGTTTTGGGTTAGGTTGGGAAGAGGTGCGGCAGAGGCATCTCTTCTCTTTTTATTGCGATACAAGGCTATATGTTTGCAAACAGCTTCCATATCTTGTCATCGGGTGGCTGAGCCACAACAGTCACCTGTTCGTTCCTTACAGGATGGATAAATGAAATGCTTCGGGCATGCAGCGAGATGCCTCCGCCCTCATTTGATCTCTTTGACCCGTACTTAAGGTCGCCTTTCACAGGGCATCCCGCAGCTGCAAGTTGCGCCCTGATCTGGTGATGCCGGCCGGTGTGAAGATCAATCTCC
>Ga0207931_1000356_pt1 | contig 17115 bp, 12 predicted proteins | sample NGESurdeep092012_2_FD_184478 | JGI IMG/M metagenome (GOLD analysis project Ga0207931, IMG submission 184478) | Arctic peat soil microbial communities from Barrow, Alaska - NGEE Surface sample 415-1 deep-092012 (SPAdes) | ecosystem: Environmental > Terrestrial > Soil > Wetlands > Peat ...
CAGCTATCTTGAAGCATATGGAATGGTATCAGGTGGCATAACAATCCCTACAAGGCAATTATGGCACAACCTTGTATCACCTGAACAGAACTTTGGCCTTATTACCTTCGACGAGACAAGCACAATGCCATTTACTACATACCAGACTAATAAACCATCAGGTCCGTTAAAAAAGATTAGCGCCACTAATGATAACAGCTGTTTCTATCTTGAAATAGAAGCTAACAGGGCATTGGCTCCCACAGATACTGTAATGATCGCTTTTGATACTTACCTGGCAAGTTTCGGGGAATCAAAGCTTCCCAACGTCAAAAATCTCGAGAACAGGTCGGAGTTTCTTCTGACCATGGTTTTATCAGATGATACGGCTTTGTATCATGTTACAGAGGCTTATGATATGAATGGGCTGACGCCAAGGTTTGACCGCTCAAACCATGCAGTTCAGAAGTTTTACAGTACCGTTACTGACGGCGCTCCGTGGAAATTGATGCACTGGATCAATGATGGTCATACCATGAAAGGACAGGATATCGGCAAATTCCCCATTGAGAATGCTTCAGATTTCAGTTACGGCCAGCGCACAGCAGCAGCCTGGAGTGGAAGCAAAATAAAAGTACGTATACCATGGACTTTGCTTTATTTCTGCGACCCGACCCAGATGAAGGTCATCGACGGTGCAGTATCGTACGACGGGGGATTTAATTACGTAATATCATCTGCACCCTCAGACGGGATAGCAGTATCGGTCTATTTTGACCAAAATGTTACATCATCGTCAGGCAGGTACAACTGGCCGCTGTGGATGATAGCTCCCTCAACTGAAGCAAGGGAGAAAAAATCACTTGAGGTAGTAAGAACAGGATTGTCTTCTATTCCAGGATTTACTAATTGATATTAGAATCGTTTTCAACTCTCCTTGTTTTGGTTTTTTTCTTCTTATTAAAGCCCGACCGTTCTGCTGTGCCCCATCCTTTCTTTCCCCTCAGGGCTTCAAGATTCCCCCTGACGGCAAAATATGTATGAACGGGATAAAAGAAAGGTTCGAACAAGGCAATTCCAATGAGCTTCATAACATCTCTTTTCTTTTTGTACTTGTGGAAGGTGATTTCTTCAAAAAGAATGGCCCATGTTGAAAGACAAACTGCGAAGGAATAAACAAAAATGAAAAGAAGAAGATAAAATGGCCAGTTAAGGGAGTCTCTTATAATGAGATAGATTGTATAAATGAATCCGGCAAAAGCAATCAGGGGTGCCATCCATTCAAAGAAGAACCAGTAGGGATATCCCAGAATGCCGAGCCGCCCATAGTTGCTGTTAAAGAACATCTTGCGGTGGGTGCGGAGCGATTCAATGAGTCCGCGGGTCCAGCGCGTCCTTTGCTTTCTCATCGACTTGAGGTCAGAGGGCACTTCAGTCCAGCATAACGGATCAGGAATGTATGTGACCTCATATTTCAGATCATGTTCAGCCATATATCGCCGCATTCTCAAAACCAGTTCCATATCTTCCCCAACAGTTTTGATACTGTATCCGCCAGCCTTTATAACTGTCTCACGGTCGAAAATTCCCATTGCACCCGATATAAGCATCAATCCGTCGAGGTGACTCCATGCCATGCGGCCAAGCAGGAATGCCCTGGTGTATTCAAGCACCTGGAGACGCGGTAATATTTGCGATGGTATTTTAATTTCCCTGATATGGCCGCGTTCAACATCACATGAGTTTACTATCCTTATTACTCCACCTGTACCGATAACCTTCTTCTCCTTCTCTTCGAGAAATGGCTTGACAAGTTTCAGTATTGAGTCTGCTTCGATTATCGAATCAGCATCGATCGATACAAAAAGATCACTATGACATATATTTATTCCTGCATTCAGTGAATCAGCCTTACCTCCGTTGTTCTTATCAATGATCGTCAAACGGTTGTATGATGGATTTTTCGACCTGTATATTCCCCTGATCCTTTCACATGGGATCCGGTAGTCGAAATAATAATTAACCCTTGTCAGATCATAGGCATCTTTCATCAGCTCAAACGTGTCGTCAGTCGATCCGTCATTTACTATAATCACTTCGAAGTTATTGTAGTAGAGAGAAAGAAGAGTCCGGATATTGTCGATAATCGTTTTGCTTTCGTTATATGCAGGTGCAACTATTGATATTTTAGGGCTAAGGGGCGAAAGAACCAGTGAATTGTAGTTCATATAACTGTTTTTGCGGAGATATTTTCTCAACGCAATAGCTGAAAAGATGCCAAGCAAAAGGTATGATCCGAAGAGAAACAGGGTCAGATAAAAAATAATATTTCCAAAAATATATCCCATAGTCTTTAGAATATTCTGCGGTCAAGTACGTGCCTGACAATAATATTGTAGTTCTTGTATTCTGATTTCATCAGTTTTACAAGTGTTTTTACACCTTCTTCACCATTGTTTTCGATGGCTTTTGTTGCTTCGATCTGGAGCTGAACATCATCTTCCTTGTCAAGAACCAGTTTCAGGAATCCCATAAGCGACGGATCAGGCATCTTGGCCATCGATCTTACAATCTCAAGGCAGGTGTTGTAATCCTGGCTCTTATACATTCTTTTCATTACTTCGAGGGATGAGCGCATTTCGAGATCACCGGCAACCTGAACAGCAAGCCGCCTGACTTCCGGGGAGGAGTGTTCAAGAGTCTCCCTCAGGTCATCTTCGGCATCTTTCTGCTTAAACTCCCTTATCATCCTCAATGCAAACATTACAACTGTTGGATTGGAAGCTTTCAGGAATTTTTTAAATTCAGGTACAGGCAGATCATGCTGGATTATAAGTTCATGAAGTGTTATCTGTTCCCAGAGTGAAAAAGGTCTGATAAGCTGGAACAGAAAACTAAAAGGATCTTCATCAGTAAGCCTTACAAGAGCAATCTGTGCTTCCATCCTCAAAATTTCATTTTTTGAGTTAAGTGCTTTATAAATAGAATCATTTGCATCTTTAATATTCATAAAGGCAAGTTCACGGAATCCCTTTATTTTCTTATGCCAGCGGTAGTTATTTGCACGTTTTATCGAATCCCTGTCGAGACCCAGATAAAGGTAGAGACCAGAAAGTTTTTCTTCAGCATCCCCTTTCAGGTTAATGCTCACATCGATCATCTGATCAATAAGCGCCTGCCTTCTGTACGTATCAGAAGCAATATTTCGGAACCTGTCCGGGCTGCTTCCCGTAAAAAGAAAGTCAATGATCATTCCCTGATAAGTTTCTGCAAGGTACTGTTTAAGGTCCTCTTCCTTTTCCATCCTTGTCCTGTTCAGGAGAATAACCAAAAGCAGGATGATCATTGTCACAATTGAAATGAAAATGCTAATGATCAGGGCATTGACAAGAGCGAATGATTTGCCGAAATAATTTATTCGCTTAAGCCATGGGCTCTCATTGTTAAGCAGGAAAAACTTTCGCCTCGGCTCTTCAATCGGTTTTAATGCCGGAGCCGGTACGGTGGCAACCAGAGGAGGTGCAATAACTGTATCAGCTTTAGTATCTGAAATCAGGGTTGAATCTGTTGAGGCACTGATGCTTATGATTGTGTCTTCAGTCATAGCCCGAGCCCTGAATTCGGCAACAGTATTATTTATTTTAATTTCAGGTTCAAGATAATGCCTGATCTTCCCCTTGTTAAGCCTTGTGACGCGGATCTTGAAAAAACCATCTTCCTCGATCATCAAGACATCGTTACCAAGAACTCTGGCAACTTTTGCAAACATTTTTTCAGCATTTGTTTTGAGCCTGAATGCACCGATCTGTATAGGATAAATGTCCTTTGAAAGACTTATAAGGTTATCCAGCCTGTTATTATTCATCTCCGATGTTATCAGTGAAACACCGTCGGTTATATAAATGGGAGATGGATGGATAGATTCATTCGATGTAGTAACAGCCGGACCTGCCAGAGTACCAGTGAATAATAATAGTGATAATATGGTCAGGATCCGGTATTTCATCACTTCATTTTAAGGGCATATATTAAGTTTATGTTTCCTTCAAACCTGTCTCTCTTGGCTGGACCTTCCGATGCATCATATTCTTCACGGGAATAGCCGGCTCCCAGACGTAACGTAAATCTGCCCTTAACATTAAAATTATATGCAAGTCTCACACTGTTAGCACTGAGCCGATTAATATCTTCCCGGATCCCATATGGTTCATCCGGTGCTGTCCCCGTACCAAGGGTCAGCTGAAGGTAATCAAAATCATTGAAATATCGTCGAGCATTCAGATAGAAAGAAGTCCTTGGGCCGTCATCCTTAAAATAAACATAGCATTTTCCTGAGAGCCAGTATTTCCCAAGGTATTTTTCAACTGACGCAAGAGCAATAAAAACACTCCTGTCAAAATAATAATAATTAAGTCCTGCTGAAACGGCCCACCCGGCTGGTAAAATCTGCCATAATTCTAATGCTGCCCTGTGCGTCGGGAAATATGTACCGGGGCTATATGCGTAGGCAACGTAAGCATAATTTTGATTCGAAAGACGGGGATATGCTTCTGCTTCGAACTGCAGTTCTGTCGCATAGATGTTTGTTGATTCATCGGTAATCAAATTCCCGACATTAACACCCGCCGATGCCGGACCCCATTTAAACCTGTGACCTGCCCCTAAGCTGAAAACCTGCCAGAACCTCGTGTAGGGTTTGGTAAAATAATCGAATGAATAACCAGTACGAAGGTCCGTTGCAACAGCGGTGTTTTCCTTTGACCATAGTGAAATATCCCGTCTTGCCGAAAGCGCATCAGCATTATCAGGTTCAGTTTTAAGAAGTGTATCGATTACCGCGGCAGCCTGCTTGTAATCTTTCTGCCAGGCAAGAATGCGGCCCAGAAGAATCCTGGCATCGCCGTATGAAGGAAAAGCATTTACCAGTTTACGGGCATCGGCAGCAGCTTCTTTATAATTACCGTCAAATGCCATGGTTCTGATCCTCAGAAATTCGGTTTCCGGGTTAACGATTTCCTGCGACAGAAGCTGTGAAAGATCCAATAGCCCCGGGATAACAAGCCCAACAAATAGAAGTATTAAAAGTCTGCGCATGATTTATTTGTTGAGAATTGATTTGATCTTCGCAACCAGATCAACAGGATTAAAAGGTTTGACAATATAGTCGCTGATCCCCAGTTCACCGGCCTGGCGCTGCATCTGATTATCGCTGAATGCAGTAAGGATTATTACCGGAGTATCTTTTCTCTGGTCGGACCTGACAAATTTAATCAGCTCGAGCCCGCTGCGGTAAGGGAGATGAATATCAACAACCAAAAGGTCATAATCATTCTTCTGAAGCATCTCAATTCCCACATTCCCGTCATCTGCCACGTCAGCATCATATCCTTCCCTTTCAAGAACAACCGACAGAGTCTTCATTGCCATAGGATTATCTTCGCAAATCAATATCTTCATTATCAGATCCCAAGGTTAAGAAATACTAACATAAAATAATGCCGTCCGAACTTCAGCCAATCATACAGTCAAAATTGGCGATTTTTATCAGCCTGCAAAAGAAATAAGCTAATATTTTGACTTCCAGCATAATTTCGAAGACAAACGTTACAGTTTTAAGTGACCAATAATTTTGCCTGAGATGCTTGTTTTCCCCTTTAGTTGCCTCGCAGTCACCAGGAACTCTAATGCATCCCTGATTTATGCAGTTTAATGGTTATCGGTTCAACAATAACAAGGCATCCTTTTGGCATTTTCAGCAAATCAGGCTCAATTAGTTTATAAAACTCATTTATTACCTCATTATTGTCAATTATCTCGATCATTACCGGAAGTTTTTCGGTAAGTTCCCAGAATCTGGGAGCACTTATCTGACTGCTGAGGCCATACCCCATAATCCAGCGATATACTGTGACGCCTAAAATGCCCCCCATAGTTCCGAATTATTTATTTACGAAAGTCAATAGAATGGTTTCTATAATGAAAACCAGTAATTCAGCTTTATCAGGAATATATTTTTCGGGAACACATCACGAAGATACCTGTATGAATCACCGAAAGAAGCACCAGAGGAACTATTGCTCCCGGTACGGTCGCTTGACCATACAAGGTAAATAAATGACCCCAGCCGGTACTCCCATTTGGCAACAAGGTTCGAACGGTATTGGTGGAAATTGAAATCGGGATTGCCAACCGAAACAATAGAGGGTAAAACATCGTCGTAATCGGTCAGATAGTATGTGCCGTTATTGAGTACGGGATTATCGAAGATCTTGAACCGGTCTCCGTAATTTTTTGCTTCAGGATCAGTTACCCGCTTAAGCTCTGTATAAGCACCTTTGGAAATGAACGGACTTCCATAGTACTGGATTGAGAACTCAGGTGAAAGGTTAAGATCAACTCTGAATGTAAGCCCGAGAGTTTTCTGATCGATTGTTCCTAGTATGTATCTCTTTCCGTTCTGCCATGTATCTCTTGTTGCCACATACTGAAGTTCATCATGGTTGTCTACCCATTCTGCTGTTACCCCAATCTTAAGCATACTGAATGGGCGGATCGAAATTCCGGGTACGATCGAATATATTGTTGCTGAGTTATTTCCTCTCGATTCGTAACTGGTTACAATATGGGCAATGAATTTTTTAGATATATCAGAACTCAGATCACCTGACAGCTGGAGTCTTGATGGCAGGATCATATCATATCCCCCCCGTAAAATCCTGGTATCTATTGCTTTAGAATGATATTCGGCCTGAGTTCTGAAACTCCACTGGTTTTTGAACATCGAATAAAACGAGATTTCGCCAGATGAACCCAGGTAGGTACCATTAAAATTCCAGTTATTGGATTGGTCAAATCCAACATTTAATGTCTTGAATATCGATACAGATTTTGTTATCTGGTATGATATTTTGTTTGATTGCTGGATTTCATCAGAACTTCTCATATAACCAAGGTCATTCAGTTCGAGCCCCGGGGTAAGCATTGAAACGGCTGTGGAATATTTCCAGAAACCTTTTGAGCCTTTCCCTATCTCTATTTTACCTCCTAAACCGCTGAGGCTTGTTCGTGTAATGTCGTAATTCAGATAGTCAGCGCCGGGTCTTTGATAATAACGGGCTGAGGATTCCTGCAGGGCAGTAATCGCTTCCTGGCTCCCTTTTACATAACTCCCGATCATTTTTGCATTAATGAAAAACTCCTTGTCTTTCCAATGAGTTAAAAGATCTAATCCCCCTGTATATGCATCACTGCTAAGAAATTGCAGATTATCATCTTTTATAAAACGGTTTGTGGAAGTTATCATCCCTCCTATCACAGTATTGCCTCCATTATATCCTTGCTGGATGCGGCCAACCAGATAGTTTGTCAGAGGTTCAACTTTCTGCTTTGTTTCATTTCCGCCCAGGTCGCTGATACGTGCGAACTCATTTGAAGTAGTACTTTGAATAAGTCCGATGGACAGACCATTGGAAGTTGTGCCACTGAACTTGGCTGCATCCAGTATGGTGGTCATATCAGGTGACTTTACAAAATGTTCACTATCCGGATATATCGTCCGCGATGGGAAGTGACCTATACGTCGTGAATAGAAAAGGTTCTGATCGTCGAATTTATAATCGAATATTGTAAGTCCCTCAAGGAAGAAAGGTCTCTTTTCTTCATAAAAAGTTTCAAATGCAGTTAAATTCATGACAGAAGGGTCGGATTCCACCTGTCCGAAATCAGGATTAACAGTCAGGTCGACTGTGAAGTTGCTGGATACTCCTATCTTGGCATCGAGTCCTACATTGCCGCCCCAGACCCTTCCGGTTTCAGCATATGGATTGCCCGGCTCCTTTTTCATTGTCTTCAGATCGCCAAGAACAAATGGCTGAAGTTCAAGCCTGCGTGATTTTTTTAGTCCGTTCAGCCCTTTAAATTCACCATAATTATAGAGCATTCCGGGACCTGTTTTAGTTTGCCTTTCCCAGTTACTTTCTTCCTGTAGCCTGTCGATCCATCTCCAGGTATGCATGCCCCAAACCTGCTCATCCTTGTTACTGTAACGAAGCTGACTCAAAGGAACTTCAATTTCTGCCACCCAGGCCGAGTCTTCGAATCCGACCTTGCCTTTCCATACCGCATTCCAGTTGAAATCCCAGTTAATTGGATTGAATAACACAAGATCGACCTTTTGGCCCCAGGCAGTTATAGTGAATTCAAAACCTGTACGGTAATCACGGTAACTGTCGAAATTAACACCAACCATATCTCCTACAATATCATCCCTGACACCTGCATATTTATGAACCTTATCAGGTTCAGGATCATATGCCCTGAAAGCAATATAAAGATTCTTGTCATCATATTGTATGTTATGCTCTGTAGGATAGGTAGGCTTTGCACCTTCATTCGGTACAAACTGATGATAATCACCTGCCCAGTTACCATGTTTCCAGCATTCATCATCAAGTTTTCCGTCAATTACTGGTTTTGCCGTAACCAGACGGGTGGTAATGTACACCGGTTGCTTTAATGGTTGATCCTGGCGGGGAATTGTATCCTGCTGAGGCAGGCTGATTGCAAATGAAGAAGATGAGAAACCTGTTGAAAAAGCAAAAAATAAAGCAGTAAAGACTCCCAGGTCTTTCCGGTTAAAGTAATTCAGGGTCATATCAAAAAGATGAAAATACAGAATCTCAAAAATAATAGAATAAGTGATTATATAAAATGCCAAATAAACGGGCGAGTATTAAAATCCGTTAAAACGGACCTTCCAATTCTACAAAATATTACAAAAATGGAAATATTTGGTAAATTTAGGTTGTCAAAAATCAGGGTACGAGGTGTGAGGTGCGGGGTGCGGGGTAAAAAAACGCGAAATTATAAACGACCCGGCGACCAGCAACAAGCAACCAGCAACATAAATTGTCTGATTGTTATCATAATTCTAATTATAACCATTATGAAAAAACTATTTTTTTTAATTATCATGTGCGCTTTCGCATCATCAATAATTGCCCAGGATTTACCAACCGGCGGACCACCTCCCGGCGTACAGCAGATGCAGCAAACCCCTGATGTTTTCATTCCCCTCGACACTAAGAATACGAGTCTGGTTTTGAGGGTCAATGGCAGAGACGGAAGATTATACCAGTCCTACTTCGGCCCGAAGCTGAACAACATTGACAATCTAAAGCAAACAATAGATGCAGGTCACCTTGCATATGCGACATTCGGGACAGACAACCTTTTTGAACCGGCTGTCCGTGCCACCCATAACGATGGAAATCCCTCTCTTGAGCTGAAATATATTAATCAATCCCTTGAAAAATCAATTGGCGGAAAGAGTGACGTCACCCTTAACAGGATCTTTCTTAAGGATCCCGTATACCCGTTCGAAGTGACACTTAACATTAAAACTTACAATGATGAGGACGTTATTGAACAGTGGGTTGAAATAAAGCATACTGAAAAAAAACCTGTTACAATTTTTAACTATGCCTCATCAATGCTGCATTTCGATGCAGAAAAATACTGGCTCACACAGTTTCATGGCGACTGGGCTGAAGAGATGAAACTACAGGAAAGTGAGCTTACAGCCGGAATTAAGATACTCGACACAAAACTCGGAACACGTGCTCATATGTATCAGACACCTGTATTCATGCTGTCGCTTAATGAAAAGTCGGACGAAAACAATGGACAGGTAATTGCTGGAACCCTTGGATGGTCAGGAAATTTCAGGTTCCTTTTCGAAGTCGATGAAAAAGGCTCTTTAAGAGTAATTTCAGGTATAAATCCCTTTGCTTCCGAGTATTCACTTGAACCCGGCAAGGTATTCAGGACCCCATCAATGATATTTACCTACTCCGATCAGGGCAAAGGCCAGGCAAGCCGCAACCTCCACCGCTGGGCAATGAATTATGGAATTCTCGACGGGACCGGGACACGCATGACACTTCTTAATAACTGGGAGACCACGGGATACAATTTTGATGAGAAGAAGCTTTCAGCCATTCTTGATGATACCAAAAAAATGGGACTCGATGTCTTCCTGCTTGATGATGGTTGGTTCGCAAATAAATATCCAAGAAATAATGACCGGGCTGGGCTGGGTGACTGGCAGGAAAACAAGGCCAAGCTTCCAAATGGTCTGGGTTACCTCGTAAAGGAAGCTGACACTAAAGGTGTTAAATTCGGGATATGGATAGAACCTGAAATGGTCAATCCAAAGAGTGAACTCTATGAAACCCATCCTGACTGGATCCTGAAGCTCCCGAACCGTCCGGAGCATTACTTCAGGAATCAGCTTGTGCTCGACCTTACAAATCCCAAGGTGCAGGAGTTTGTATATAATGTTGTCGATGGCATGCTTACTACTAATCCCGGCATTGCATTTATTAAATGGGATTGCAACAGGATGATGACCAATGCTTATTCGGTCTATCTGAAAGACAAGCAATCGCATCTGTATGTTGATTATGTTAACAGTCTTTATGGCGTTCTTGAACGCCTTCGCCAGAAGTATCCACATCTTCCGATAATGCTTTGTTCAGGAGGAGGCGGAAGGGTTGATTACGGTGCACTTAAATACTTCACCGAGTTCTGGGCAAGCGATAATACGGATGCCCTCGAAAGGATCTATATCCAGTGGGGTTACTCCTACTTTTTCCCGGCAATCTCAGTATGCAATCATATCACCTCATGGGGTAAGCAATCTCTGAAATTCAGGACAGATGTGGCTATGATGGGTAAAATGGGTTATGACATCGAGATTGATAAAATGACCGAGAATGAACTGAAGTTTAGCCAGAATGCAATTGCAAACTATAACAGGATAAAAGATATTATCTATACCGGAGACCTTTACAGGCTGATTTCTCCTTATGAAGAGAACAGGGCTGTGATGATGTATATAAATAATGAAAAAAACAGGGCTGTACTGTTCGGGTACACCCTGAATGCAAGGTATGGTGAAATTTTAAACCTCGTAAAACTTCAGGGACTTGATCCCGCCAGGACCTATAAAGTCCAGGAGATCAACGTATCCAATGAAGGAAGAAGAGGACCAGGGATGGGACCCGGAATGTCCCAGAGCGGAAGAAGCTATACAGGCGATTATCTGATGAAGGTAGGTTTGAACGTAGGTTCAAATACACCCCTGACAAGCGTGGTGTACGAGATAACTGAATAAATAATACGGGCGGTCGAAAAGTGGCTTTTTGTTGATTTATACCTTTGTGGTACTTTGTGAGATACTTTGTGATCCTTTGTGGTTCAAGAATTTATTTTTACCACAAAGGACTCAAAGGTCTTCACGAAGGTACACTAAGGACTTTCCCGACAGATCCTAATGATTCCTTCCAAAGGCCGGTATAAATGCCGGAACCTTTGATTTGTACTCTTTATACTCTGGAATTCGTTTTACAAGATCCTTTTCCTCCAATTTTGTCTGAAGCAATATCCATATAATCCCCAAAGTACATGCGATTGCAACCTGTAAAGAAGGCCAGAGTAAAAATACTCCAATAAACTCAAGGAATGTTCCACTGTGAATCGGGTGACGTATCCGGGAATAAATTCCGTTTATAACAAGGGTGTCAACGGTTGACGGAGCCGCTGCCTTTGTCCTGATTCTGACAAGTGCAATAACGATTATCACTCCGCCTGCAATTATGATTGACCAGCCAATAATTTTAAGTATCAATGAAACATCATAAAGCATTCGTGACGATCCATTGATTGCCAAAACGAATCCGACTGCCCATAAAGGTATTCCGAAAATATCTCTCAAAAGAATCGAAATTAAAGTTCCGTTTGCCTTTCCCCATTTAACAGAATATGTTGTGGTAAAAGCGCTTGCAAGGTTTGAAGCAAAACCCAGAACCAGAGGTATCAGAAACCAGTACATCTCATCTCCCGTTAAAGTGGAAATTAAGATGTAAGTTATGAAATTTTAATTAATTCCCATCCCATCCAGCTAATCTTGCCCAGAGCCACCAGGCTGCATAAGTTTTCTGGTTGCCATTTAATGGCTGGGTGTGGGCTGCCGAACAACTGAACCAGTCCACTCCCTGGGTATGGGTGTTTTGCCATTCTGTGGCCCAGTTCCCGTCGCGGGTACCATCGCCATTAGTGTCATAGGCACATGCATCGTCGGGTTTTTTACCGCCAAAGAAGGTCCCGTCGGGATTGTAGCATTCAATATCGGCAAAATCATAAAGTATCTTCTTATTCTCCGTGCAATAATTTCTTATCTGCTCATTTCTCAGATGAAGATTGCCAGTTAAACCAGTCCCGTCGAGATGACCGGTCATATAGACGAATTTTACATCCGGGAAATCCCTTTCAAGATCATTCATCAGGTTAAGGTATGTATTGATGTCAGCTTCCGAAGCATCTGAAACCTCACCGCACCATGACCAGATTATAACATTTACATCAGTGTTTTCGGCCAGATAGGTCCTTGTCCTTGAAGCCCAGGATGTCCTGTCTGGATTTCCGAGATCTCCGCTCATAGCATAGTCATGAAGGTCGAGTGCACCATCAGTTCCGCCATTGTTCCATGAATATGAAGGGCCCTTGAAAGATACTAGTCCTGACATTCCTTCAGTGAGCTGGCTGCCGTGTGATGTGTGGCTGTAAGCAATATGCAGATTATCCTTTGCTGCTGAGATCCACTCAGAAGGTATCGGGGCAAGTTTTGCACAGGAATGATCAATTATCAGTCCGTCTCCTGCAACAGATCCAAGATTGCTCTCCTTGCTGCAGCCTGTAATCGATGCAATAAATGCCACGCTGAGAAATATTTGTATATATCTCATAACTGAAAAAATTAAATGAGTAATTAGACTCCTGCTCTGACTTTCAAAAAGTGTTATCTGCAGATTTAAACGATAAAAAAACCGGAATGTTGCATTTTGCTTTCAGTCGGGATTGTCTTCCCTTGTAACAGACTGAGAAGCAGGAAGCCGGACTGACTCCACAGAGGGCTCTGATGCTGTGTGAATTCCCGTGACAACCTCCGGGATAAGGCCCATTCTGACATAAACAGGACGGACTATTCTTTTTAATTCAGGGAGTTTTTTATAGAAGAAGAATGCACCTATGATACAGCTGATACCGCCAATGAGGATAGTAAACGGAGTCCCGATAATTTTCGCCAGACTGCCGGCCAGCAGGCTCCCAAAAGGTGCGGTTCCCATTATCGCAATTGTGTAAAAGCTCATCACCCTGCCTCGTTTATCATCATCAGTAATGGTCTGCAGGATAGTGTTGCTCGACGCTGTATGGAGCATCATTCCCACTCCGATTATAACCATGAGCAGAAGAGAAACAGGAAAATTTCTTGAAAATGACAGAGCTACCAGCCCTGCTCCAAATAATGCAGTAGCTGCCGGAATTATCCTTCCAAGCTTTATCAACGACTCGCGCGAAGCCAGAAACAGGGCGCCGACCAATGCGCCTGAACCTGCAGCCCCCATAAGAAATCCGAATGTACCTGACCCCCCGTGAAGCACTTCTTTGGCAAAAACCGGCATAAGAACCTGGTATGATGAACCCATCAGGCTTGCGATACCAAGAAGGATAAGTATATGCTTTATCGGAGGAAAACCAAAAGTATAGTTTAGACCTTCTTTCATGTCATTTATTAATTTCCCGGACTCCCGCTTCTCTTCTTTCTTTTTTACATTCATAAACAGCAGCGATACCACAACGAAAATATAGCTTATTGCATTAATGAGGAAGCAGATCCCCTCTCCTGCTGTAGCAAGCATCATACCAGCAACAGAGGGACCAATAAGCCGTGCTCCGTTAAACATCATGGAGTTAAGGGCAATTGCATTTCCAAGGTCCTCTTTCTTTTCTACCATTTCTATCACGAAAGAATGCCTCGACGGTGTGTCAAAGGCATTAATACAGCCCAGAGCAATGCTTAATAAAACAATCTGCCATATTTGGATGGTTCCCGTAAGCGAAAGAAGAGCTAAAATGAAGGCCTGGATTAAAGAAAGAATCTGGGTGATGAGCAAGACTTTGTATTTGCTGTACTTGTCAGTGACCACGCCTGCCACAGGGGCAAGAAGAAAAGTGGGAATCTGTCCGGCAAAACTCACCAGACCAAGCTGGAATGCTGACCCTGTCATATGATAAACCAGCCAGGGCATAGCGATCCTCTGCATCCAGGTTCCGATTAAAGAAATGCTCTGTCCGCTGAAGAAAAGCCGGTAATTCCGGTGTTGAAGGGACCGGAAGATTGTTTTAAACTTTGAAGAAAAATCCATAATCAGATCTGCCTCGCTTATGTACTCCTTAGGGTAGCTAAAAGTAATTGCTTATTAATTATTTTCTAAAGATTATTTATTTTTTTTACCACAGAGGAATTACCCCCAACCCCCCAACGGGGGCTTTATAAACATCAGTAAATAAGTCCCCCTTGGGGCCTGCCTGGGGTAGGCAGGGATTTAGGGGTAAAAAGACAGAGGAGAGACTTTCAGATCACTCTTAAAAAATAAAATAAAGCAATTACGATTATTGTAAGCGATGAAACCCCTATTGGAAACCACACCGGTGCTATCCATGGTTTTGGAATCAGAAACAGCACATCGATGGTTTTGAGCGTGGGAGGCCATTTGATCAGGATATACAGGGAGAGATAGTAGAACAGGTCCCAGAATGCAAAAGTCCAGAGGAAGAATATCCCTCTTTCAAGCCATGAACCACCGACAAGGTAAGCTATAACAACCAGCATAATTATCGTCGCCGCCTCACGGGTCATCTCAATTTTCAGATATGATGGCGCTATTTTTTCTATCGACTCCTTATTCGATTCCGAATCAAGCATTCCAAGACCCTTTCGCAGGTAAACAACAACCACACCCTCAAGATGAGCCATTGCAATACCAAAAACCGCCAGAAGCAATAATTTCAGGAACATATTTCGAAGAATTAATTAAATAACTTAAGTTGCTGGTTCCCGGTTGCTTGTTAATTGTTGATTAATAGAATAATGTGTAATTTTATTTTTACTATCAAAAATTTCAAGAATAACCATAATCCTCATTTTTAAACAACCAGGAACAAGCAACAAGTAACTAGCAACTTGGGTTTAATAATAATGTTAAAAAAGATAAATTTAAGTTTAAATTTTAATTTATGAATTCAAAAGAGAGGGTATTAAAAGCTTTCAGGAAAATGGAAGGGGATCCCGACAGGGTGCCTGTTCAGTTTGACCTTTGCAGGCAGCATACTGAAGCTTTCGGCAAAAAGCTCGGAATCGTACCGGACTATTCACTGTCATATTATGAGGATCTGACCTACAGGATCTCTGCCAACGAAATCAGGACAAAAATGGGGAGTGATGCTGTGGTGGTTGGTGCTACTGTGCCGTCAGGATACACACCGGAAACTGTTAGCGGTAATGTCACCAGAAATGAATTCGGCATGCATATGAAACCCGGACCGCTTTATGTGGATGTTGTAAAATGCCCGCTTGAAAATGCAAAATCGATAAGTGATATTGAAAGCTATTCATTCCCTGACCCTTATTCAAAGGGGAGATTTGAGAAAGCCAGAAGGGACATTGAGAAATACGGCAACAGGTATTTTGTGATCGGAGATGTCGAGATCTCCCTTTTTGAGATGGCCTGGCACCTTACAGGGCTTGAGAAATATATGATCGGGATGCTGTGCGATGAACCCTGGCTCGAACCGCTTAATGACCGTGTCGAGGAATGGAGCACCGGGCTCGCCCTCCAGCTTGTTAAAGCCGGTGTGGATGCAATATGGTTCGGAGAGGATCTGGGCAGTCAGACATCAACACTGATCGCACCCGATGACTGGAGAATCAAGTTCAAACCACGTCATAAGAGGATGATTGAAACGCTTCGCAGGGAGAATCCCGATCTTATTGTGATAATGCATTCAGATGGAGCTGTTGCCCCGTTGATTGACGATTTTATTGAAATAGGAGTTGACGTATATAATCCTGTCCAGCCAAATGTTGCTGGTTCCGATCCTCATGAGCTCAAGAACCGTTACGGTGACAGGATCTGTTTCTTTGGAGGGATTGATCAGCAGTCACTCCTTCCATCGGGAGATATCGGTATGATAAGGGAAGAGATAAAAAGAAGGATAAGTATTCTGGGTAAAAACAGAGGTTACCTGCTGGCACCGGCCCATATTCTTCAATCGGATGTGACCACTGATACGATAGAGGAAATGATTAAGGCAGCTATTGAATTTGGCAGTTACTGAACGGCAGAAAAGTATTTCTTCTTAAAGGAAAGTGCAACATTCACAAGTCCGATCATAATTGGCACCTCTACCAGCGGGCCTATTACTGCAGTAAATGCTTCTCCCGAATTTATGCCGAAAACCGCTATAGCAACTGCTATTGCAAGTTCAAAGTTATTGCTTGCAGCCGTAAATGAAAGCGTAACGGTTTGCCCGTAAGTTGCTCCTGCCCTTCTGCTTATAAAGAAGGAGGACATAAACATAATCAGGAAATAAATTATGAGAGGTATGGCAATCAATACAACATCCAAAGGTAATTTTACAATATATTCTCCTTTTAATGAGAACATTACTATTATAGTGAATAACAGTGCAATAAGTGTTACTGGACTGATTTTAGGAATAAACTTAGTATGATACCACTCCTTGCTCTTTACTCTTATTAAGATAAATCTGGTAAGAAAACCAGCAATAAAAGGTATCCCTAGATAAATAAAGACACTTTTTGCGATTTGCCCGATCGTTATATTTTCTACAATCGAATTCGTCGGAACACCGAACCATCCTGGCAAAACTGCAATAAAAATCCAGGCATAAACTGAGAAAAACAATACCTGGAATATGGAATTAAAGGCAACTAACCCTGCACAATATTCTGTATCACCTTTTGCCAGGTCGTTCCAGACTATCACCATTGCAATGCAGCGGGCAAGGCCAATCATGATAATCCCATACATATAAGGGAGGTTTGCATTGTCTTTTCCCGGAAACAATTTAAAGAAAATAATTGCCAGGGTAAACATTAAAACTGGTCCGATTATCCAGTTTTGTATCAGTGAAAGACCCAGAATCTTAAAGTTCCGGAAAACACCCCCCAGTTCTTCGAATTTTACTTTTGCAAGGGGAGGATACATCATA
>Ga0207931_1000357_pt1 | contig 17072 bp, 14 predicted proteins | sample NGESurdeep092012_2_FD_184478 | JGI IMG/M metagenome (GOLD analysis project Ga0207931, IMG submission 184478) | Arctic peat soil microbial communities from Barrow, Alaska - NGEE Surface sample 415-1 deep-092012 (SPAdes) | ecosystem: Environmental > Terrestrial > Soil > Wetlands > Peat ...
CGCGCGGCGCCAGCTCCTCGCGCAGCAGCAGGTCGAACGAGGCGTCGGCGGCCTCGTAGTGGTAGCCCTCGTGTTCGCGCGCCTTGAGCCGCTTGAGCACGGTGGAGAGGCGGGCGTCGTCGCCCTCGAGCTGCAGGCCGAGCTCGTGCGCCTTGCGCAGCACGGCCCCCTTGCCCGAGAGCTCGGACACGACGAAGCGCTGCTTGTTGCCGACCCCGGCCGGGTCGACGTGCTCAAAGGTCTGCGGCGCCTGCTCGACGGCGGCCACGTGCAGGCCGCCCTTGTGGGCGAACGCCGAGTGGCCCACGTAGGGCGCGTGCGCCCAGATGGCCGCGTTGACCACGTCGGCGACGAAGTGCGAGGTCTCGGTGAGCCGCTCGAGCTGCTCGTCGCTCACCACGTTGTGGCCCATCTTGAGCTGCAGCGCCGGGATGATGCTCACCAGGTTGGCGTTGCCGCAGCGCTCGCCGTAGCCGTTCATGGTGCCCTGCACCTGGAGGGCGCCGGCGTCGACGGCGATGAGGCTGTTGGCCACAGCGCAGTCGCTGTCGTTGTGGATATGGACGCCGATGGTGGCGTCGAGAGCCGCCGTGACCTCGCCGACAACGTCGGCGACGAACGGCGGCAGCGAGGCCCCGTTGGTGTCGCACAGGCAGACGACCGCGGCGCCCGCTTCGGCGGCGGCGGTCACGCAGCGCAACGCGTAGGCCGCGTCCTCGCGCCAGGCGTCGAAGAAGTGCTCCGCGTCGTAGACGACCGTCTTGCCCTGAGCGACCAGAAAGCGCACCGAGTCGTCAATCATGCGCAGGTTCTCGCCGCGACCTACGCGCAGCACCTTGGTGAGGTGCAAGCCCCAGGTCTTCCCGACGATGGTCACCGTGCCGGGAAGAGACTCGGCCAGCACACGCAGGTTCTCGTCGGCCTCGGCCGCCACACCCTTGCGCGTGGTCATCCCGAAGGCGACCAGTTCGGCGTTATTGAGGCGCTCGCGCTCCATGCGCCGGAAGAACTCGAACTCCTTGGGGTTCGAGGCGGGGAAGCCGCCCTCGATGAAGCCGATCCCGAGCTCGTCCAGCTTGAGCGCGATGCGCACCTTCTCGTCGACCGACACCGACATGCCCTCCTGCTGCATGCCGTCGCGCAAGGTGGTGTCGTAGAGCTGCACCTGCTGCTCGCTCATCGGGTCCTCCCCGGGGCACGGGCCGGCGGCGTCGGCGCCGGCCCGTGAGGCCTCGCGTCAGTCTCTGGGGTACTCCATGAAGTGGCCGAACTCCTCGTCGCGCCCCTCGACGATGGCGCGGAACCGGTCCTGGACGCGACGCGTGATCGGGCCGGGATCGCCGATCAGATGGTCGTCGACCTCTCGTATGGGCACGATCTCGGCGGCGGTGCCAGTGTAGAACAGCTCGTCGGCGATCACCAGGTCGCTGCGCGCCAGAGTGCGCTCCTGGCAAGGAATCCCCATCGCGGCGGCCATCTGGAGCACCGAGTCGCGTGTGATGCCCTCGAGCACACCGTCGCTCGGCAGCGGCGTCATGAGCACGCCGTTGCGCACCACGAAGATGTTCTCGCCGGAGCCCTCGGCCACGTGACCTTGCTCGGTGAGCATGATCGCCTCGTCGTAGCCGGCTTTGGTCACCTCGACCTTGGCGAGGATGCTGTTGAGGTACTGGCCGCTGGCTTTGGCGGCGCGCGCCAGCGCCGTGTGGTCGAGCGACTGGAAGCTGGAGACCTTGGCGCGGATACCGTGCTTGATGCCCTCCTCGCCCAGGTAGGCACCCCAGGGCCAGGCCGCGATCGCGACCTTGACCGGCGCGTTGAGCGGGAAGAGCCCCATCTCGCCGTAGCCGCGAAAGACGAGCGGGCGGATGTAGCAGGAGTCGAGACCGTTGGCGATGACCACCTCGAAGGTCGCGTCGTAGAGCTGCTCGAGCGTATACGGCACCGGCATGTAGTAGAGCTTGGCCGAGCGCGCCAGCCGCTTGAGGTGCTCTTCGAGCCGGAAGACGGCCGGGCCCGCCGGCGTCTTGTAGCAGCGGATACCCTCGAAGACGCCGGAACCGTAGTGCAGCGCGTGGGTGAGCACGTGGACCTTGGCCTCGGCCCAGGGCACGAGCTCGCCGTCCATCCAAATCTTTTCCACCTCGGGTATCGGCATGATTCCTCCTCGTTCCTCTGTGTCTTCCGGTCAGCCGGCCGGCAGGGCGGTCAGAATACTGTCGGTCATCTCGGCGGTGCCGAGCGTCTGCTCGCCGGGGGCGGCGATGTCGGCGGTGCGCGCGCCCTGCTCGAGGGCCGTCTCGACGGCCCTCTCGACGGCGTGCGCCGCCTCGCGCTCACCAAAGCTCAGATCGAGCATCATGGCGGCGCTCAGGATCGTCGCACACGGGTTGGCGAGCCCCTGGCCGGCAATGTCGGGCGCCGAGCCGTGGATCGGCTCGTACAGGCTCACGCCGCCGCCGCCGACGCTGGCGCTCGGCAGCATGCCGATGCTGCCGGTGAGCATCGCCGCCTCGTCGCTCAGCACGTCGCCGAACAGGTTCTCGGTGGCGATCACGTCGAACTGCTTGGGGTCGCGGATGAACTGCATGGCGCAGTTGTCCACGAGCATGTGTCGCAGCTCCACCTCCGGATGACGCTCCGCCACCCGCATCGCCACGGCGCGCCAGAGCCGCGAGCTCTCGAGCACGTTGGCCTTGTCGACCGAGTGCACCAGCTTGCGGCGTCCTTCGGCCACGGTGAAGGCATACTCGACCAGACGGTCGACCTCGGCCTCGCTGTAGATCATCGTGTCGTAGGCGGTGTCGGCGGTGCGCTCGCGCTTGCCGAAGTACACGCCGCCGGTGAGCTCGCGCACGACCATCATGTCGACGCCGTCGATCACCTCAGCCTTGAGCGTGCTGTTGTGCGCCAGCGCCTTGAAGCTCTTGACCGGGCGCAGGTTGGCGAACAGCTCGAGCCCCTTGCGCACGCCGAGCAGACCCTGCTCGGGACGCGGCTTGTCGGGGTCCGTCGTGTCCCACTGAGGGCCGCCGACCGCGCCCAGGAGCACGGCGTCGCACGTCTGGCAGCGCTCGATGAGGCCGGCCTCCACGGGCGTGCCGAAGGCGTCGATGGCGCAGCCGCCCATCACGCCTTCCTCCCAGGCGATCAGGAAGCCGAAGCGCTGCCCGGCCTCGTCGACGACGCGCCGCGCCGCGGCAACGATCTCGGGCCCGACACCGTCGCCGGGCAGGGTCATGACGCGGTAGCCGCGGTAGTTGGCCGGCGTGGTCACGAGTCCTCCTTGCCGACGACGCGGGACTTCACGTACGGCAGCAGCCCGCCGCGGTCGATCAGCTCCTGCATGAACGGCGGGAAGGCCTCGGCGTCGTACTTCTTGCCCTGCGTGAGGTTCTCGACGGTGCCGGCGGCGAGGTCCACGCGCAGGCGGTCGCCCGCCTGCGCTTCGCTCGCCGCCTCCGGGCACACCACGATCGGCAGCCCCGTATTGATGGCGTTGCGATAGAAGATGCGCGCGAACGACGCGGCGACCACGACGCCCACGCCTGAGGCCTTGATCGCCACCGGCGCGTGCTCGCGTGAGCTGCCGCAGCCGAAGTTCTCGTGCGCGACGATGATGTCGCCCGGCCGCACGGTGGTCACAAAGTCGGCGTCGATGTCTTCCATGCAGTGCTTCGCGAGTTCCGTGGGATCGCTGGTGGTGAGGTAGCGGGCCGGGATGATGACGTCGGTGTCGACGTCCCGGCCGTACGCGTGGACCGTGCCCTCGAAGATCATCGCGAGCCTCCCTGCGCCGCGCCCACTTCTTCCGGCGTGGCGATGTGGCCGGCCAGGGCTGAGGCGGCGGCCACGTACGGGCTCGCGAGGTAGACCTCGCTGCCGGTGTGGCCCATGCGGCCGACGAAGTTGCGGTTGGTCGTGGCCACGGCGCGCTCGCCCTCGGCGAGGACGCCCATGTGGCCGCCGAGGCACGGCCCGCAGGTCGGCGTGCTGAAGGCGCATCCGGCCTCGATCAGCGCCTGCATGGTGCCGTCGGCGGCGGCGTCGAGGCACACCTGCTGCGTGCCCGGCAGGATGATGGCACGCACGTCCGGGTGCACCTTCTTGCCGCGCAAGATGCTGGCCGCCTGCCGCAGGTCCTCGAGGCGGCCGTTGGTGCAGCTGCCGATCACGACCTGGTCGATGGCGATGTCGCCCAGGTCGGCGGCGGCGGCGGCGTTGCTGGGCAGGTGCGGCTTGCTCACGGTAAGCGGCACGGCGGCAGCGTCGATCTCGACGACGCGGCCGTAGCTGGCGTCGGGGTCGCTCGCGAACACCGTGCCGGCGAGGCGCGCGCGGCTGCCCTCCGGCCGACCCTGGAGGTAGCGCGTGGTCTTCTCGTCGAAGCCCACGATGCCGCTCTTGCCACCGGCCTCGATCGCCATGTTGCACATGGTGAAGCGCTCATCCATGGGGAGGGTCTCGACCGCCTCGCCGGTGAGCTCCATCGCCTGGTAGAGGGCGCCGTCGACGCCGATGAGACCGATGGTGTGCAGGATGAGGTCCTTGCCGGTCACCCATGGACCCGGGCGGCCGGAGTAGACGAAGCGGATGCTCTCTGGGACACGCAGCCAGACGTGGCCCCAGGCCATGGCGGCGGCGAAGTCGGTGCTGCCGACGCCGGTGCTGAAGGCGGCCACGGCGCCGTAGGTGCAGGTGTGGCTGTCGGCGCCGACGACGACGTCGCCCGGCGCGACCAGGCCGGCGTCGGGCAGCAGCACGTGCTCGATCCCGACGCGTCCGATCTCGAAGTAGTTGACGATCTCGTACCGACGGGCGAACTCGCGCATCTTCTTGGCCTGTCCGGCCGCCTTGATGTCCTTGTTGGGCGTGAAGTGATCGGGCACGAGCGCGATGCGGGCCGGGTCGAAGACCTTCGTGAACCCGGCCTTCTCGAACTCGGCGATCGCCAGCGGGGCGGTGATGTCGTTGGCCAGCGCCAGGTCGACCTTCGCCTCGACGATCTCGCCGGCGTGCACCTCGTCGCGGCCCGCGGCGCGGGCGAGGATCTTCTCGGTGATCGTGGAACCCATCAGACCTCCCCTGCAGCCGCGGCGTTATTGACGGCCCTCACGTAGGCCTTCGCCGAGGCTTCCATCACATCGAAACTGACCGCCTGGCCGTTGAACGAGCGCTCGTTGACGACCACCGTCACCCGCACCTCGGCAAGCGAGTCCTTGCCGGCCGAGATGGCGTGCACCTGGTAGTCGGCCAGGCTGCCGGACATGCCCACGGCGTCGTCGATCGCCGCGAACACGCTCTCGACGGCGCCGTTGCTGAAGCTACGGCCCTTCTTGAGCTCGCCGCGCGCCTCCACCTCGACCTGGCTCGTGGGGACGATCCCCGAGCCCGACTGGTTCACGAAGCTGCGCAGCGTGAAATGGTCCTCGCGCTCGCGGATCTCCTCGCTCACCAGCGCCTCCAGGTCGAGCACGGTGACCTGCTTCTTCTTGTCGGCGGTCTCCTTGAAGCGCGCGAAGGCGTCCTTGAGCTCGGCGTCCGACAGCGTGTAGCCGAGCTCGGCCAGCTTCGCGCGTAGCGCGTGGCGGCCGCTGTGCTTGCCGAGCACGATGTCGCTGTCGGCAAGGCCGACGTCGGCCGGCTGCATGATCTCGAAGGTCGAGGCCTCGCTCAGCACGCCCGCCTGGTGGATGCCGCTCTCGTGCGCGAACGCGTTGCGCCCGACGATCGCCTTGTTGCGCTGGATCTGGTAGCCGGTGAGCGTACTGACCAAGCGGCTGCTGCGAGCGATCTCGGTGGTCACGACGCCGGTCTCGCAGGCGAAGTACTCGCCGCGCGTGCGGATCGCCATCACGACCTCTTCGAGCGAGGCGTTGCCGGCGCGCTCGCCGATGCCGTTGACGGCGCACTCCACCTGGGTCGCGCCGGCGCGCACCGCCGCCAGCGAGTTCGCCGTCGCCAGGCCGAGGTCGTTGTGGCAGTGCACGCTCACGGTGACGTCGTGCAGAGCCGGGCAGAGCCGGTACAGCTCGCGGATGAGGTCGCCGAACTCGAGCGGCAGCGCGTAGCCGACCGTGTCGGGCACGTTGATGGTCGTGGCGCCGCAGTCGACGGCCACGCCCAGCACCTCGGCCAGGAACTCCGGCTCGGAGCGACTCGCGTCCATGGCGCTGAACTCGACGTCGGCGCCGCTGTGGGTGCCCGCCAGGTCGCGCGCCAAGCTCACCATGACGCGCGTGTCGGCGAGCACCTGCTCCGGCGTCTTCTTGATCTGGTACTTCATGTGCACCGGGCTGGTGCTGATGAACGTGTGGATGCGCGGCTTCTCGGCCGCCTTGACCGCCGCCCAGGCCGCCTCGATGTCCTTGTCGATGGCCCGCGCCAGGCCGGCGATGCGCGGGCCCTTGACCTCGGTGGCGATCGCCTTGACCGCCTCGAAGTCGTCGGGCGAGGCGATCGGGAAGCCGGCCTCGATGATGTCGACGCGCAGCTTGGCGAGCTGGCGGGCGATCTCGAGCTTCTCGGCCCTGTTCAAACTAGCGCCCGGCGCCTGTTCGCCGTCGCGCAGCGTCGTGTCGAAGATCCTGATGTACCTGCTACTGCTCACGAGTCACCCACACCTCCCAAGGCACGCGTCGTCGTCAGGTGGAACAGCGGATCCGGATGTGATCCAAGAGATGGCCGTGCCGGCCGCAGGTGTCTACGCATCCCCCCGAGGGGGGAGCAGGAGCAGGCAGCCGAGGGCGAAGAGGTCGCGGGCGCGTACCCCAATGTGGGCCTCCCGGCTGGACTCGCTTGTCGCACGGCGACGCATGGTCCGACAAGTCTACGTCAGGCGCGCGCGAGAGCGCAAGCACGCGGCGTCTGCGCGGGTGGTGGCGCACGCCCCGCGAGAGGTCCGCTCGTGCCAGCCGCCGGCATCCGTTCGCCCACGCGACCGAGGCGGCCGTCCCGTCTAATCAAGACAACAATAGTCCTGTTTCAGGACCACCGCCGGGGGAACGCTCCAACGGTACGAATCCTGAAGGGAGATGATCGATATGACACGGGTAACCACCCGACTTTCCACGGCGCCCGCGGCCACGACCCTACCGGCCGAGGACCTGCGGCGCGCCCGCTCCTACTACGAAGAGACGCTCGGCCTCGAGGTCGAGGCACGCGACGACATGCCGGGCAGCCTGTTCGTGCACGCCGGCCGCGACACGCTCATCGTCTTGTACGAGCGCGAGCGGACGAAGGCGGACAACACGGCTGTGACGTTCGAAGTCGAGGACATCGAGGCCACGTCGTCGGAGCTGCGCTCTCACGGCGTCTCGTTCGAGCAGTACGACTTCCCCGGCCTGAAGACGATCGACGGCATCGCCAGGCGGGACGCCGACGTCGCCGCCTGGTTCAAGGACAGCGAGGGCAACATCCTCTGCATCCACGAGACGCTCGCCGCGTAGGCCTGCGCGTCACGGGGCTTCCAGGCCCGCGGCGGGTGGCGCAGCAGCCGCCCGCCGCGGGCCTCTCGTCGTGTTGCCGATCCTGGCGACGACCGCCCCGTCGCGCCGTTGTGCCCGTTCGGGCTATGCTAGGATTCGGGCGGTCCGTTCGCGTCTACTGGGGGTACCGCCATGGTCCGGCGCTGGCTCTTCCTGCTCGGCCTCGCTCTTCTAGCACTGATCTACGCCGCGACACCGGTCCTGGCTGCCTACGGGCCGCTTTGGTCGCAGCCCGTGGACGGCGCCGCGCGCCTGGTCACCGACAACGACGGTGTCGCCGTGGTGTGGGCCGCCGCCGAAGGCGGCGGCACATCGGCCCTGCTGGCGATGCGCTACTCCCGTACCGGCGATCCGCTGGCCGCCTCCCCACAGACGCTGGTGAGCGGTATCGCCGGCCTCGGCGGCTGGGTGGTCGGCGGCGACGGCTCGCGCAACGTGACGGTCGTCTGGAAGGACGGTGGCACGATCTCGGCGACGCGCGTGCGCATGGGCGGCGCCGCGCTGTACGGCTCCGTCGTCGTGTGCACCGACGCCGCGGTGGCTACGCTGCGCGGTGCCGGCGCCGGCGCCACTCCGGCGCAGGTGGTCACCGACGGGGACGGCGGGGCGTACGTGCGCCTCGCGCTCTCGCCGACGTCCGGCCGCGGCGACACCCTGATCGACTACGTCTCGCCGCTTGGCGTCGCCGCGGCGGCCGATCCCGGGTTGCCGGTCCCCGACGGCACCGTCGCCGACATGACGACCGACGCCGCCGGGCACCTCTTCGTGCTCCTGGCGCCGCCCGGCCGCAACGGCGTGGCCGTGCAGCGCTACGCCAACGACCTCGCGGCCGACTGGAGTACACCGGTCTCGCCGTACGGCCCGCTGCTCGGGCCGCCGCGGGCCGCGGCGCCCACGCCCGTCGGCATCATCGCCACGTCCGGCGCCAAGGTGGCGTGGAAAGAGGGCGCCAAGGTCAAAGTGCAGGACTTCTCCCCGTCGGGCGGCCGCCTGTGGCCGCGCCCGGCGGGCGTCTCGATGGCCGGCGAGGTGACCTTGGCCGACGACGCCTACTCGGGCTGCTACCTCGCCGGCCCGTCCGGCAACGGTATCGTCGTGCGGCACATCCTGCCGTACGGCGTCGAGACCGGCGCCCCCGGCAGCAGGCTGACCGGCCTGGGGCTTGGGGCGCCACGCGTCGACGCCGTCTCCTGTAACCGCGCCGGCGACCTGACCGTCGCGTACGGCGACGCCTACTCCCTCGGCGCCTCGGGTGCGGCCGTCATGACCTACCTCGGCAAGTGGACCGACGCGAAGCTCAGCCCCACTCCGGAGCGCCTCGCCGACCTCGGTGAGGACAGCGCCGGCGGGACGTACGCGCTCGGCGACGGCGACGGCGCTGCGCTTTGGCACGTGAGCCGGAGCGGCCTCGCCATCACCTTCCGGCCGCACGCCAAGACGATCAAGTACGGCCGGTGGGTCGGCGTGGCCGGCTATCTCACCAGTGACGGCGAGCCCCTGGTCGGCAGAACCGTCACCCTGCGCGGGACGCGCGGCGACACCTCATTGAGAGGCGGGAAGGCGACCACCGGCGGCGAGGGCTTCTACGCGACCGCCATCGCCCCCAAGTCGAACTACACCTGGTCCGCACAGGCCGGCGGCGCGGTCAGCGCTGGGCTGATGATCGGTGTGATGCCTCGGCTCACACTGGCGCTGTCGCACACCAAGTCCGGTGGCCACCTGTACGAGCATTTCAGCGGCAAGGTCAAGCCCGCCCACCGTGGTTCGCGGGTGCTGGTCCAGCGTAGGAGCAGGGCCGGCTGGCGCACCATCAAGGCGGGCGCGGTCAATGCACGCTCGCGCTATCGCGTAACGTGGAAGCTGCCGAACCGCAGCGCCACCTACTCCCTGCGCGTGATCCTCCCGGCGCACGCCGATCACAGCCAGGGCGCCTCGCCCAGGGCGACGCTGCGCGTCGTCTTCAAGAAGGGCTGACGCACGCGGACGGGGCGGCGGGCCTCGCGGCCCGCCGCCCCGTCCTTCGCACTTCTTGCGACCGCACGCGGCTGCGCCGGCCGCGGTCGCGCTCTTCGCCTACAGCTCCACCCGCTTGCCGTCCTTGAGGCCGCAGCTCGCGATCAGATCCTTGAGCTGGTCGGCGCTCAGCGGCTCGTCCAGCGTGAGCCCCATCACGGCCTTCTGATCCTTGACCTCGCGGCCCACGCTCATCTGCCCGATGTTGATGCCGAACTCCCCCACCTTGGTGCCGATCTTGCCGATCATGCCGGGCACGTCGGCGTACCGGAGGAAGACCATGTGCGGCGCCGGCTCGATGTCCACGTCCTGGCGGTAGACCTTGACGAGTCGCGGACGGTGCTTGGGACCCAGCGTCGTGCCGCTCACGCTGAGCTCGCCCTGCGAGTCGCGCGTGGTCACCGTGATGAGGTTGAGGAAGTCAACCGCCGCCGGCTGCTTCGTCTCCTTGGCGGTGATGCCGCGCTCCTCGGCGATGTTCTGCACGTTGACGAAGTTGACGGGGCCGTCGACCTTGTCGGCGAGCACGCCCTGGAGCACGCCGAGCGTGAGGATGCGCGTGTCGTAGCGGGCGATGCCGCCGCCGTAGCCGATCTCGAACGAGTCCACGGGGCCGTCGGCGATCTGCACGATGAGCCCGCCGAGCTGCTCGCAAACGCCGAGGAACGGCATCAGCTCGTCGGCGTCGTCGCCGGGCGCCAGCGGGATGTTGACGGCGTTGGCGGCGAATTCGCCCTTGAGCACCGCCGCCACCTGCTCGGCGATGATCGTGCCGGCGCGCAGCTGAGCCTCCACGGTGGAGGCGCCCAGATGCGGCGTGCACACCACGCTGTCGTACTTGAACAGCGGGCTCTCGGTCGTGGGCTCTTTGGGGTACACGTCCACGGCCGAGGCGGCGACCTTGCCGCTCTCGATGGCCCGCGCCCAGGCGTCTTCGTCGATGATGCCGCCGCGCGCCACGTTGATCACGCGCACGCCATCCTTCATCTTGGCGAAGGCGTCGTCGTCGACGAAGCCGAGGGTCTCGGCGTTCTTCGGCAGGTGCACGGTGATGAAGTCGGCCTCGCGGTAGATGTTGTCGGGGCTGTCGGCGCGCTCGAGGCCCAGCTCGTGGAACCTCTCGGCGGGCACGAACGGATCGTAGGCGAGCACGTTCATGCCCAGGCCGCGAGCGTCCTCGGCGACGAGGAAGCCGATGCGGCCGAGGCCGAGGATGCCCAGCGTCTTGCCGCGCAGCTCCACGCCGCCCTTGCCCCACTTGCCCTTTTCCCACTTGCCGGCCTTGAGGTCGGCGTGGGCCTGGGCGAGGTTGCGCGCGCAGGCCATCATGAGGGCGATCGTCTGCTCGGCGGCCGAAAGCACGTTGCTCTGCGGCGCGTTGACGACGATGACGCCGCGCTTGGTCGCCTCCTTGACGTCGACGTTGTCGACGCCGACGCCGGCGCGGCCCACGACCTGCAGGTTCGTCCCGGCCTGAATGACCTCGGCGGTCACCTTGGTGGCCGAGCGGATGATGATGCCGTGGTACTCGGGGATCCGCTCGAGCATCTCGTCGGTGTCCCACTCGGTGCCGACGTCGACGTGGAAGCCCTGTTCCTCGAGGAACTTGATGCCCTCCGGGGCGAGCTTCTCCTTGACGAGGACTTTCTTCTTGTCGGTCATCCCGTCACCCCGCTCACAGCTGCACGGTGCTCTGCATGAACACCTGTTCGGCGGCAGCCGTGGAGGCGCCGAACTTGACGTCGTAGCCCAGCTCCGCCAGCACCATCTCGACGGTGCTCAAGCCCACGATGATGTCGCTGTGGCCGAAGTAGCCGCAGTGGCCGAAGCGGAAGATCTGGCCCTTGAGCGGCCCCTGGCCACCGGCCAGCCAGACGCCCCACTTGTCGCGTGCCAGCTTGCCGATCTTGCCGCCGTCGATGCCGGCCGGCACCTTGACGGCAGTGACCGAGTTGGCCTCGGGATCGTCGGGGCCGAAAAGCTCGAGGCCGAGCGCCTTGACGCCGGCCTTGCAGGCCTTGCCCAGCACGCGATGGCGCTCGAACACGTTCTCGAGGCCCTCTTCCTTGATGAGCGCGATGGCGGCGTTCTGGGCGACCATGAGGCTCACGGCCGGCGTGTAGGGCGTCTGCGCGGAGTCGCCGGTCATCTTCTTGCGCGCCGTGACCCAATCGAAGTAGAAGCGCGGCTGCGTGCAGTCCTCGACGACCTTCCAGGCCTTGTCGCTGACGGCGACGTAGGCGAGGCCGGGCGGCACCATGAGGGCCTTCTGCGAGCCCGCCAGGCACACGTCCACGTGCCACTCGTCGGTCTTGAGATCGGTGGCGCCGAGGCCGCTGATAGCGTCGACCACGAGGACGGCCGGCGTCTTCGCGACGATGTCGCCTATGGCCCTGATGTCGTTGACCACGCCGGTGGACGTCTCGCTGAACTGCACAAAGACGGCCTTGATCGCCGGGTCCTCGGCCAGCGCGGCTGCGACGTCCTTGGGGTCGGCCTTGGTGCCCCACTCGTACTCGAGCGCGGTCACCTCGGCGCCCCAGGTCTTGTTGAGCTTGAGCCAGCGCTCACCGAAGTTGCCCATGGAGGCCACGAGGACGTGGTCACCCGGGTTCACGAGGTTGACCACGGCGGATTCCATGGAGCCCGTGCCGGACGAGGCGAAGACGAGCACGTCGTTCGTCGTCTGGTAGACGTACTTCGTGCCCGCCACGACTGCCTTGAGGATCTCGGTGAAGCGAGGGGCGCGGTGGTGGACCACCGGCTCGGAAAGAGCGGAGAGTACCTCCGGCGGCACCGGCGTGGGCCCGGGAGTAAGGAGGAAGCGCTTCTGCATCGTCTGTCCTTTCTGAGGAGTTCGGCTGCCGGTGCCCTGTGGCCGGCCAAGCGACTGAACATGGGTGCAAGGGCGACATTCTAGAGAACTGCGATGGCGCCGCACAACCATTGAACGCGCGTTCGGCGACCGGCGTGGACGAGGGCGATCGGGCGATGGTCAGACGCGGAAGCAGGCGAACAGGCATGAGGCGTGGGAGGGCGTCGTCGTGAGCTACGAAGTCCGGCTGCTGCGGGCGAGGCGGCTGCGTCGCCCCGCCCGTAGCAGCCGTCACGACGGACGAAGGATGATGGTCCGCGACTTCACGACGCGGACTCTACAGCACGAGGGTCGTTCGTGTCCAGTTTCACAAAGTCCTGCCGTTATGGTCGCGGTGTCAGACGTCGATGTCGAGCCCGCCCTCGTCGATCCAGCTCATCATGCCGCGGAGCTCCTTGCCCACGGTCTCGATGAGGTGCTCCTTGCCCTGGCGCTGCAGGGCGTTGAACACGGGCCGGTTGGCCTGGTTCTCGAGGATCCACTCGCGCGCGAACTCGCCGCTCTGGATCTCAGCGAGCAGCTCGCGCATCGTGTCGCGCACGTTCTCGTCGATGATGCGCGGTCCGCGCGTGAGGTCGCCGTACTCGGCAGTGTCGCTGATGCTGTAGCGCATCCCGGCGATGCCCTTCTCCCACATCAGGTCGACGATGAGCTTGAGCTCGTGGAGGCACTCGAAGTAGGCGATCTCGGGCTGGTAGCCCGCCTCGACGAGGGTGTCGAAGCCGGCCGTGACGAGCTCGGTGGCGCCGCCGCAGAGCACGGCCTGCTCGCCGAAGAGGTCGGTCTCGGTCTCTTCGGCGAACGTCGTCTCGAGGCCGCCGGCGCGGAGGCCGCCGATGCCGGCGGCGTAGCTCATCGTGAGGTCGTGCGCCTTGCCGCTGCCGTCCTGGTGCACGGCGATGAGCACCGGCACGCCCTTGCCTTCCTCGTACTGACGGCGCACCAGGTGGCCGGGGCCCTTGGGCGCGACCATGGTGACGTCGACGGTCTTGGGCGGCACGATCTGGCCGAAGTGGATGTTGAAGCCGTGCGCGAACATGAGCGTGGCGCCGTCCTTGAGGTTAGGGCCCACGTCGTTCTTGTACACGACGGCCTGGGTCTGGTCGGGCACCAGCATCATCACGACGTCGGCCTTCTTGGTGGCCTCGGCGGCGCTGAGCACGTCGAAGCCGGCCTTCTCGGCGCGCGCCGCGTTCGGCGTACCGGCGAGCTCGCTGACGACCACGGTGACGCCGGAGTCGCGCAGGTTCTGGGCGTGAGCATGACCTTGGCTGCCGAAGCCGATGATGGCCACTGTCTTGGCCTGGATCAGGGAAAGGTCGGCGTCCTTGTCGTAGTACATGCGGTGTCCTCCTCTGGACGGCCGTGCGGGCCGGGTGCACTCGGAACGCTAGATGGTACCGCCTTGCGGATGCTGCGGCAACGCAGGCCGCCGCGAGTCACACCCGCACCACCGCCACCGGCGCCGGCGCGCCGCCAGGTAGCGCGCGAACATCTGCGTGTCGCCGCCGTCCACCAGGATCACCTTGCCGTCGGGCGATTCGATGACGGCGCCGTCCCCCTGCTGCACGTCGACGAAGTTGACCTTGAGGACCTTGCTGTCTGCCCGCGGGACGACGACCTCGGCGGGCTTGATGCCCGACGCCTTCGTCGGGCAGATGTATGCCTCGGTCTTCACCGGCAAGATGCTGCCCCTGCTGTCCTGCTCGTACTTGGCGGTGCTCACGCGCAGATGCGTCGCGGTAGTCTCGAGCACATCCACGTAGTCGCCCCAGGCGAGCGTGTGCAGGAACCCCTTGCGGTCCGGCCCCTCGAACACATCGGCCAGATCGACGTCGATGACACAGTCTTCGCTCATGCTCCGGTCCTCCCCTTGGTCTCCCTACCTCGTCGCCCGCGTCGCCTCGCAGCCTGCCCGGAATCCCCCTGCTCAGCGTCGTTGCTCAACAACGTTTCTTTACGGCGCGCTCCCAGCCAGGAGGTCGATCCTCTCCCCGGTCCCCTTGACCTCCAAGACCAGCTCCGTGAACTGCCACTCGCCCATCGACCTGGTGGCTCTCACGTACAGCGTCCCCCTGCCCCTGGGCCCGGAGATGTGGATCGCCAGATCGGAGTGGCCCGTCGAGCCGCTGGTGTCCACATTGCCCGTGGGCATGAAGCCATCCTTGATGGGAGTGCCCAACGCCTGCACCACGGCGGGGTTCGCCCGCGCCTTGGCCAGAGCCTCTTGGTAGCCGCCGGACGACTTCATGGTGCTGAACACGAAGGACGCCAACACATAGATGACCGCGACGGTCCCCGCGACGATCACCGCACCGGCCACGCAGAGCACGGGGACGAACCACTTCCAGTTGCGGCTCCACCAGTTCGGCCGCTGCGGCTGTTGTTGATACATGGCACTCTCCTTCGTTCCGACGCCGGGGCCGACCGCGGCCACCATTCAGTCAGCCTCGCCTTCCCAGTACTCCATGATGTCGGCCATGCGGTAGCCCCCGCCGATCAGTCGCACACCGACGCGACCCGTGTCGGTATGCACGGTGACCTCATTCGGGTTCCGCTCACCGACGATGAGGTAGCGGACGGGAGAGTCGGTCTCGTTCACCAGTGCGTGCCCCGCCTTCTGCCCGGCAGGGAAGCACACGTAGCTGCCGGGCCCCATTGCGAACGTCTCGTCGCCGAGCCGCAGCGTGGGCCGCCCCTCGAGCACCAGCAGGTGCTCCTCCTCGAGCATGTGGTAGTGCGCCGGGTAGGCTTGCCTGCCCGGCGCGATCTCCTCCATGCACACGCCCACATGTGAGCAGCCGCCGTACTCACCGAGCTGCCGGAAGCGCGTCCCAAAACGCTCGCCGTGCGAGTACTCCTCCCACGGCACGTCGTCGACCGAGAACGGCTCGGCGATCCCCTCGGCATTCACCGCTGATGGCTTGTCGTCCACCTGATCTCCTCCGGCGTTCGAGTGTGTGTGATCGACCCCGGGACCTTGCGCGCGATGATCCGGTCCACGGCGTGCTGGTGGGCCATGCCGCTCGAGGTGCACCTCTGGACTCGTGCCTCAGACAGAATGCGGCGACGCGGCTACCGCCTCGCGACCGCCGCCGAGATCCCGTCGATGCTCGTCATCTCGGCCTCCGTCAGACGCAGGTCCATGGCCGCTGCGGCGGCGGCCGCCTGCTCCGGCCGCGAGGCGCCCGGTATGGCGACTACCGTGTCTCCGTAGTGCGTCACCAGCCATGCCAGCGCAACTTGAGCCACCGAAGCTCCGTGCGACTCGCCGGCCGCGCGCAGCTCGGCCACCAGCGGCGCCGAACGCGCCAGGCCCTCGGCGGTGAGGAATCGGCTCGAGGGGCTCAGGCGCGACCGGCGTCGCCGAGGCAGCGCGCGCACGAGCGCGGGATCGTCGTGATACCGCCCCGTGAGGATCCCTTGGGCGAGCGGCGAGTAGGCGATCAGGGTCACGCCGAGCCGCCGAGCCGAGTCGAGAACGCCGTTGGACTCGATCCCGCGGTCGAGCAGGTTGACGCGTACCTGGTTGGAAGCGAGAGGCAGCCCTTCGGCCTGTAAGGCCTCGCTGGCCCTGGCCATCTGGCTCGCCGAGAAGTTGCTCACACCGACGGCGCGTACCTTGCCCGCACGGACCAGCTTGGCCATCTCTCGCATCTGCGCCGGGATCGACGACACGCTCCACGGAATGTGGACCTGGAACAGGTCGATCGGATAGGGCCGCAGGCACTCGATCCTCGTGCCGATCGTGCGCGGGATATTGCCCGCCGTCTTGAGGATCGGCAGCCACTTCGTGGCGACCACGACCCTGCCGGGCTCGACGTCGAGATGGCGGAGGGCAGTGCTGAGGGCCTGCTCCGACGCGCCGTTGCCGTAGGCCTGGGCGCTGTCGAACCAGGTGATCCCGCCCCTCAGCGCCGCTCCCACGACCCCGTCCATCGTCCCCTGGTCGAGGACCGACCACATGCGCCCCGTCACCCCCTTGCCCTGCGAGAACTGCCAGCAGCCCAGACCGATCGGTGAGACCTCGACGTCGGTCTTGCCCAGCTTGCGTGCGTCCATCGGTGCTCCTTGCCTTCGGCGATCAGTCCGGCCCGAGGGGCGCCTCGAGAGTGCGGATCTTGCCCCACAAAGCCTTCTGCGTCGCGACCCCGAACCTCCACAGGCTCACCTGCCTTTGCCCGGTCCGCCGAAAGTCCGGCGCTCAAGCGGCGGCCGGTGCGCCGGCATCACCCGGGGAGAGAGTGACACCAACGATCCGCTTGTTGGGCAGGCCCACCACCGTCAGGCAGCGGTACCGGACCATGGCTTGATATGGACCAGCTCCTCCGCCAGCGCCTCCTCGGCGACCTCAGTGTCGTACGCCGCCTGGGCGCGCAGCCAGTAGCCGTTCGAGAGGCCGAAGAAGCGGCACAGGCGCAGGTCGGTGTCGGCGGTCACGGCGCGCCTCCCGGCGACGATCTCGCCGATGCGCTGCGCGGGCACGCCGATCTCCTTTGCGAGGCGGTACTGCGTGAGGCCCATCGGCAGAAGGAACTCCTCGCGCAGCAGCTCGCCGGGCGTCACGGGCATGAGCTTCTGCATGGTCACTCTCCTAGTGATAGTCCACGATCTCGACGTCGTTGGCACCGGCCGCCGTCCAGCGAAAGCAGACGCGGTACCGGTCGTTGACGCGGATGCTGTACTGGCCGGCACAG
>Ga0207931_1000362_pt1 | contig 16945 bp, 15 predicted proteins | sample NGESurdeep092012_2_FD_184478 | JGI IMG/M metagenome (GOLD analysis project Ga0207931, IMG submission 184478) | Arctic peat soil microbial communities from Barrow, Alaska - NGEE Surface sample 415-1 deep-092012 (SPAdes) | ecosystem: Environmental > Terrestrial > Soil > Wetlands > Peat ...
CAAACTGTCAGGCATTGGATGCAGTTCCAAGACCCCAACCTATTTTCTGGGCGCTTCACACGGCTTCAATACCGTGCACGGGCGCATGCCCTCGGTACTGACCGGTGCCAACCTGGCCAACCGAGACCTTTTGTACCTCGGTGTGTCTGGCGACGGTGACTCGGCCTCAATTGGCCTGGGGCAGTTTGCCAATGCGATGCGGCGCGGCGTGCGCATGGCCTACATTGTTGAGAACAATGGCGTCTATGGTTTGACCAAGGGGCAGTTTTCTGCCACGGCAGACCGCGGCTCCAAAAGCAAAAAAGGCGCCATCAACAACGATAGCCCGGTTGATCTGGTGGGGTTGGCCCTGCAACTCGGTGCCAGCGCAGACGGCGCCCTTCTCGTCCAGCAGGAAGACCAGGCAGGCCCGGTCCACGGGCTTGTACGTGAGCTCTATGTGGATGTCGCCGGTGTGCGTGACGTTCTGCGGCAGCAGGTAGACGGCCACCTGCGCCTGACTCCAGACAGTGCGCTCGGTGAGTCCGGGCACGACCTGACGTTCGCTCCACGACGTGACGAGACCCGCGTGGGCGGGCGCGCAGACCACTGCCATGGCGATCGCCAGCAGAGTACCGAAGAGTATCCCCGACCGGGACATGCGCATGGTGCACCTCACCTGAGCAAACAGATTCACTATACTGTCGGCGCAAATACACCGTTACTGAAGGGCTTTCTTGGACCCCTTGCCAAGGTCTCCGGTCCCCATCGCCGATCCCCGGCAGAAGCAGCGCGTGGCTCTGGCCATCGCGCTGATCCTATTGGTCTCGGCCGCCCTGCGCCTCTGGCAGGTGAGCACGCCCGCCGAGTACATGTTCGACGAGGTCTACTACGCCAAGGACGCCAAGGCGATCGTCGACGGCCGCGTGGGGACTCGTGGAGCCCTGCGCTGGGAGGCGGGCGACGAGGTCTCGTGGCCTCACCCGGAGATGGGCAAGTTCGCCATCGCCGCCGGCATCATCGTGTTCGGCGACCGATCCTTCGGCTGGCGGCTGCCGGCGGTGCTGGCCGGCCTCGCCATTCTGGCCTGCGTCTACCCGCTGGCGCGTCGCCTGGGCTTGCCGCCACCGTGGGCGCTGCTCGCGCTGGTGCTGGCCGCGGCGGACACACTCGGGATCGCGCAGTCGCGCATCGCCACCCTGGACGTGTTCCTCGGCGCCTGGACGGTGCTCTGCGTCCTGCTGGCGCTGCGCTACGCGCAGGACGGCCGGCGCAAGCGCTGGCTAGTCCTCTGTGGAGCCGCCGGCGGTATGGCCCTGGCCACGAAGTGGTCGGGGACCCTGGCCCTGGCGGCCGCCGTAGCGATCATCTTCGCGCTGTGGCTCCGCGACCTCCGAGGCGCCGACGCGGCCAGCGAGGAGCCCGCCCGCGAAGACACGCCGGCCTTCGACGCGCCGGTCTTCGACGACGGGCCGTACGCCGGACAGCGCGTGACCGCGGCGTTCATGGCCGCTCTGGCGGTGGTCGGCGCGCTGGTCCTGCTGCCGGCGGTCATCTACTTGGCCAGTTACGCGCAGTACTTCAGCGCGGGGCACACCTGGGCGGACTGGCGGGAGCTGCAGAGCCAGATGCTGACGTTCAACCTGCATCTCAAGGCGACGCACTCCTACGCCTCGCGGGCGCCCACATGGATCGTGGACTACCGACCTGTCTGGTACTACTTCGTCGGCAAGACCGAGTACCGCGGCGTGATCGCGATGGGCAATCCGTTCCTGTGGTGGGCGGCGACCCTTGCCCTCGTTGCGGCGCCGGTGCTCGCCCTGCTGCGACGCACCATGCTGCTGCTGCCGGCCGCCGCCCTCATCGCGCTGCTCTACTTCCCCTGGTTCGCGGCCACGCGGACATCGTTCCTCTACTACATGACGCCGGTGGCGCCGTTTATGGCCATCCTCGTAGTCGCCGCCTCGGCGCACATCACCGGGAGCTCCGACATCCCGCTCCGCGGCTGGCTCGTCCTCGGCGCCACCGCCATCGCCACCGCGTTGCTCTGGCTGCCGGTCGGACGTATCGCCGCGTGGCTGTTCTGGACGCTGCCCCATCGCGTGGGCATGCCCGTCCCGTGGGCGGGAGTCGGCATCGGGGTCTGCCTCGTTCTGCTCGTGATGATCATCCTGTTCTCTCCACGACTGCGACCCGCGCGTCCCCTCGTCGTCATGGCGCTCGCGGGGATGATCACCGGTATCGTCGTGGCGTTTCTCCCCATCGTGCTGGCCATCCCCATCTCGCCGGACTACTTCGCGCACATCACCTGGTTTCCCAGCTGGATCTGAGTTGACGCGCTCACGCTGATCACCCGCGCCGGTCACAGCGACCCGCGGATCTTCGGCCACTGGGGGATGATGGGGAACTTCGGCCTGGCCGTGGCGCCGGCCTTCGGCGACGTGCTGGCCGCCTGGGCGAGCTGACGGCTACCGTTCGCCGCCGGCGCCGCGCTGGGCTTCGTCTTCACCGGGTTCGCGGCGTTTCTGCCGGCCATCACCGGGGTCCGCGTCGCTTTCCTGCCGGCGGTATTCGTGTTGCAGGACTGGGGGCTCGTCGCGATCCTGGCGGCGTTCAGCTTCGTGCACTTCAGCACGCAGCCGCTGGCGAACACGCTCATCGCGCGCTTCACCTCGCAGCAGGCCCGGGGCATGAGCTTCGCCGTCAGCTGCGCGCTCAACTTCCGTGTGGGTGCGCTCGGCGCCTGGACCGGCGGGCTCGTAGCCGACGCCGCCGGCGGCCGCCTGCAGTACGTCTTCCTCATGCTTGCGGCCGTAGCCGCCGTCGCGACCCTGTGCGGCCTCGCGCTACATCGCAGCGCGCGCGGCGCCCGGGGCCAGACATGATGCGGAGCGGGGCCCCGACCGCCGTCACCGCCCCCCTCCTTGCGCGCACGCTGCTGCCTGTGGCGGACAACATCCGGTTAGCGGATCACGGCCGCCATGATCGCCTTCTGCGCGTGCAGCCGGTTCTCGGCCTGGTCGAAGACGACCGAGTTGGGCGAGTACAGCACCTCTTCGGTGATCTCCTCGCCCCAATGCGCCGGCAGGCAGTGCATGACCTTGACCAGTGGCCCGGCGAGCTTCACCAGGTCCGTGTTCACCTGGTAGGCCTTGAGCGCGGCCAGGCGGGTGTCGTGCTCGACCTCCTGGCCCATACTGGTGAAGGTGTCGGTGTAGATGACGTCGGCGCCCCGTACGGCGGTCCTCAGGTCGCTGGTGAGCTCGATGCCGGCGCCGGTGGCCTTCGCGTCGTTGCGGGCGCGCGCGATGATCGCCGCGTCGGGTTCGAACCCCGCCGGCGTGCAGATGACGACGTGCATTCCCGTCTTCGCACCGACCTCCGCCAGCGAATGCGCGACGTTGTTGCCGTCGCCCGAGTACACGAGCTTGACGCCCTCCAGCCTGCCACAGTGTTCGCGGATAGTGAGCGCGTCGGCCATGCCCTGGCAGGGATGATACGTGTCGGTGAGACCGTTGATCACCGGGATCTGGCCGTACTCGGCGAGGTCCTCGACGTCCTTCTGGGCGAAGGTGCGGATCATGATGCAGTCGACGTAGCGGCTCATCACGTTGGCCGTGTCCTTGATGGTCTCGCCGACGCGCAGCTGGATGTCGTTCGCGCTCAGGAACATCGGCTGGGCGCCGAGCTGCTCCACGCCGACCTCGAAGCTCATGCGCGTGCGCGTGCTCGTCTTCATGAAGATGAGCGCCACAGCGCGGCCGGCGAGCACGGCGTGCGGTTCGTGGCGCCTCTGGGCCGCCTTGAGCTCGGTGGCGAGGTCGAGCAGCGCGACCACTTCGGCCGGCGTGAAGTCGTGGACGGTGAGGAAGCTGCGGCCGGTAAGGTCCAGCTCGTACATGCAGGCCTCGAGCGAGTGGTTCGTCATGCGGCCCCCTTGGGAGAGAGAGTTGACGGATGCAGTATGACGCCGGTACGACAACGGGGTCGAACGGTCGTCGTTCAGCCCCCGCCGGGGCACGGCACCTGGTCAGCCAGGCATGCGCGCCACGGCGTCGCGCGATGGTATCAGATGAACTTGTGCGCGCTGAGGATGTCGGCCAGCGTCGGGCTGCCGATCTCCTGCAGGTCGTACTTGACCTGCACGGCCGGCAGCTTGATGTTCACGATGCGGCGCAGGTCGATGGGCGTGCCGATGACGACCACGTCGGCGCCGGAGGCGTTGATAGTCGTCTCCAGGTCCTTGAGCTGCTGCTCCGAGTAGCCCATCGCCGGCAGCAGCACGCCGACGTTCGGGTACTTGTCGAAGGTCGCCTTGATCTCGCCGACGGCGAACGGCCGCGGGTCGATGAACTCGGCGGCGCCGAGCTGCTTGGCGGCCACGGTGCCGGCGCCGTACTTCATCTCGCCGTGCGTGAGCGTGGGGCCGTCCTCGACCACGAGGACCTTCTTGCCCTGGACGAGCTCGGGCTTGTCGACCGTGACCGGAGAAGCGCCCATGATGATGCGCGCCGTGGGGTTGACCGAGCGGACTGCTTCGAGCTCGGCTTCGATGCCGGCGCGGTCGGCGGTGTCGATCTTGTTCAGCACGACCACGTCGGCCAGGCGCAGGTTGACCTCACCCGGGTAGTACACGAGGCCGTCGCCGGGGCGATGCGGGTCGGCGACGGTGATGTACAGGTCGGCCTTGTAGAAACTGAAGTCGTTGTTGCCGCCGTCCCAGAGGATCACGTCGGCTTCCTTCTCGGCCTCGCGCACGATGGCCTCGTAGTCGACGCCGGCGTAGATGACGTTGCCGGCCACGACGTGCGGCTCGTACTCTTCCATCTCCTCGATGGTGCAGTCGTACTTCTTCAGGTCGTCGACGGTCGCGTAGCGCTGCACGCGCTGCTTCACCAGATCGCCGTACGGCATGGGATGACGGATGCTGACGACCTTCTTGCCGGCCTCGCGGAGCATCGTCTGGATCTTGCGCGTGGTCTGGCTCTTCCCGGCGCCGGTGCGCACGGCGCAGACGGCGATCACCGGCTTGGTGCTCTTGACCATCACATGGTCGGGGCCGAGCAGGCGGAAGTCGGCGCCGAGGGCGTTCACGACGGCCGAGCGGTGCATCACGTACTCGTAGGGCACGTCGCTGTAGGCGAACACGACCTGCTCGACGCCGAGCTTCTTGACCAGCGTGGGCATCTCCGACTCGTCGTAGATGCCGATGCCGTTCGGGTACAGCGTGCCGGCGAGCTCGGAGGGGTACTTGCGGTCGTCGATGTACGGAATCTGAGTGGCAGTGAACGCCACGACCTCGTAGGCCTCGTTGTCGCGGAAGTAGGTGTTGAAGTTGTGGAAGTCGCGCCCGGCGGCTCCCATGATCAGGACGTTGATCTTGTCTGCCATGCTCACTCCTCTGGTAGGAGGTCCCTCCGCGCCACGATCCAATGTCAGGCCGGCGGAGTGAACACTTTCTGGACGTAGCGTGACGTGAAGAGCTCGAGCGTCGCCGCGTAGGCCGGTCGGAAGGCGACGGCGTCGCCGACGGCAAGCGGCGGGTCGACCGCCTCGACGTCGAGGATCAGGTGGTCGCTGGATGCCCCAAGGACCTCGACCGCGGGGTCGAGCGGAGTGAGGCCCTCGACCTGACAGTCCTGACGGCCGAGGGCGCAGATCGCGCGCCGGCGTTCGCCGCGGTCCTCGAAGGTGGGGCGCCGGCCGCAGGCGTCCTGCGCCCCCGTCCCGCTGGGAAGGGACGGCTTCGACAGGCACTCGATGACGGGCGCCTCGACGGTGAAGGCGTCGACCCGCAACTCGAGCACCCGCTCGCGGGTGAGCGTGTCGACGCCGTGCAGGATCGTCTCGCCGATGCGCAGCGTGTTGACGGCGGCCGGCATGCGGCCAGAGGCGGCCATGCCGATGGAGCCGGAATTGCCGCCCGAGACGTAGCGCAGCGGGCGGCCCAGCTGCCGCTCTGTCTGCGCCGCCAGCTCGGCGAGCCGGCCGAGGTTCTCCTCGTCGGGCATGATAGCGCCGTAGCAGGTGAGGTTGACCCCGATGCCGGCGAGCTCGATGTTGGCGAGCCGCTCGACGGCGTCGGCGAAGGCAGGCAGCTCGGCCGGCATGATGCCCTCGCGCAGGTCGCCGAGCTCGACCATGACGATCACCTGATGGCGCCTCCCCGCCGCCCCCGCGGCGACGTCCAGCGCCGTCACGGTCTCAAGCTCGCTGTTCAGCGAGAGGTCGAAGAGAGCGACGGTCTCGGCGGCCCGCTCCGGGACCGTGCCGCGCAGCAGCCACAACGGAGCCTCGATGCCGGCGGCGCGCAGGCGCTCGGCGTTCTCGTGCCTCGACTCGCCGATCGCGACGGCTCCGCCGGCCAGCATCGTCTGCGCCACCTCGGGGCTGCCGCAGGTGCACTTGGTCACGCCCACGACGCCGATGCCGGACAGCGCCACGACGACGTCGTTCGCGTTGTCCGAGATCGCTCCCAGATCGACCGTCAACGTGGCCTTGGCGAGCATGCTCCTCCTCTGCATAAGACGTATGCAACAGGTTATATGTGGGAAACCTGGGATGCAAGCATCGCGACCTTTGAGTGGGCACCCGCACATCGGCTTTCGGCCGAGGTCCGCCCGCGCCCTGCCGGCTTGGCGCGATCACGCGGCACGGCGAAAGCCGCGCACGACTCAGATGCCGACCGCGTGTGTGGGCGATACCTGCAGATCGGCCGAGCCAACGCGATCACCCGGAACGGCTGAACCCTCGCGGCCGCGAGGGCGCCTGGCTCAGGCCTCGGGCTCGAGCGGCGCCGCCCGGCGCTCGAGGCGCCGGCGCAAGACGAAAAGCACGATGAGAAGAGCCTGTACCACAAAGCCGGGGAGCACCGAGCCGGCGTTGAAGCATGCATCGTCGCCCTTTTCCAGGAGCTCCCGGAAATGGTTGACGCCGACGAGCACGGCCTAGAGGTTGAGGTCGAGCGCCCGCCGGGCAGCCGCGTGAGCGCGCCGCCGGTGCCGATGACCATGCGGCAGGCGGTGAGATCGCGGCCGCGCGACGGTCTGGCGACCCTTCGGCGTGGAGAGGTGCGCCAGCTGACCGGTGTGGCGCTGCACCTTAGATCGAGGGACGCTCCCCGACAAGCGTCTTGTCCAAGACGTGGGCACGGGCACCGCGATTCTTATGGCACAAGACGTCTCTGGCGTTGTCTGCCTCGACGGTGGCCACCGCCGGGCCCATGAGGATGCGGCGCTTGCCGCCGCGGGACGGCGCGCCGGACACAGCGCAGGCCGCGCATCGTCCAACCCCCAGTTCAGCCGCCATCGACGCGCGTGAGCGCGAGCGTGTAGGCCCCGATGGACACCGCTCGCGCCGTGCCCAGTCGGGTGACGCCCACCCCAACGGCCTTGGCGGCGTCGTACAGGACCGTGCACGAGGACAGCGGGACCGGCAGCTCGCGCACGTCGCCGCGCAGGAACGTGGCCCGGTCCTCAGGGTCCTCGAGGTTGAGCGCCCGGCTCTCGGACCGCGGCACGCGGCCGCCGAGCGGCGTATCGTAATGGGCGTTCATCTCGTGCACCAGCCGCTTCATGAAGAGGGGGTGCCCGTGCGCCAGACCACCGCCGATGACCACCAGGCCATCGACCAGCGAGCCGGCGGTGGCCAGGGCGTCTCCGGCCACCACCGCCAACTCCTCGAACGCACGCTGGGCGGCGAACCTGTCGCCCTCCCGCTGCCCCAGTCCGATCTCGTTGATCTCCTCAGGCGTAGGGCAGTCGGCAAGGTCGATGTCGCTCTCGCGGGCGTACACGCGCTGCACGCCTCTGATGGAGACGCTCTCCTCTACGGTCCAGGCGGGCTCCAGACGGTTGCGCAGGCGGTTGATCTCGCCGGAGGCGGAGTTATCGCCCTCGAGTAGACGCCCCTCGCACACCACGCCGGCGCCGAACCCGGTGCCGAAGGTGGCGCCCAGCAAGTTGCGGTAGCGCCGCGGGCTTTCGGCCTGCTCCAGCAGGTCGTTGACGTAGGGCACAAAGCCGGCGATGGATTCGCCCAGGGCGAAGAGGTCGCCGTCGTTGCTGATGAACACCGGAAAGCCGAACTCGTCTTCCAGCGCCGGACCCAGTGGCACGCCGCCGCGAAACACCGGCAGGTTCACCAGATCACCGATGACGCCGTGCTCGTAGTCGGCCGGCCCCGGGAAAGCAAAGCTGATCGCCACGGGTTCCGCGACCACCTGAGTCGCCCCGTTCGCGCCGTCGCGCTCCGGCACCTGGTCATGCACGCGGCGGAAACCGGTGATGAGCAGTTGCAGGAACTCGTCGATGGTGCCCGCGCTCGAGGAGAGCGTCACCGGCGGCACGATCTCACGCTCGCCCTGGACGGCGCAGAAGACCAGGTTGGTGCCGCCGGCGTCGAGAGTGAGCACGACACGAGGGTCTTCCACATACCGTGTTGGCACCCGCCGCCGGCGCCCGCCGTCATCGTCCATGGACCATCCCTACCCCTTTCGACCGCTCGCCTTCACCGTTCACCACACACCGTCACCGCGCCCCATCGGCGCGGCCGTTCAACCGCCGGCGGTGACCTCGGTCGCGGACACCTTGAAGAACCGCAGGACCCACTCGGCCAACCCCTGCGGGTCTTGGTACATGCGTCCGTGGCCGCCTCCGGTGAAGCATACAAGCGACGACGCCGGAACGCGCTCGGCCATGATGATCGCGTTCCGCGGCGTCAGCACGTCTTCTGAGCCCGTTGCGAACAGCGTCGCGCAGGCGATGTCCTTGAGGTCTCCCCAGACCCCTCCCACACCCCATCGTTCTGGTCTGAAGGCCGACCGCCGCCAGATCGGACTACACCACGGGCTGGCGCCCCAGGTCGACCGGCCGGCCACCGTCCCGCCAATGTTCCTCGATCTCCTCCAGCGAGACGCCCCTGGTCTCCGGCACGTACAGCCTGGTGAACACGATGGCTACCAACGAAATCCCTGCGTAGAACCCGAAGGTGGCGGGGCGACCGAGCGCGGCGATCAGGGCGAGGAAGGTCATGGCGACGATGAAGTTGAACGCCTAGTTGAGAAGCGTGGCGATGCCCGCAGCCGTGCCACGCACGTTGAGGGGACGGATCTCGGACATGATCAGCCAAGCGATGGGCCCCAGACTGATGGCGAAGGAGGCGATGTAGCCCACCAGGCTGCCGATCGTGACCCACTTGAGCGACGAGCCGAGATCCGCCTGCGCGGCAAAGGCCGCGCCGACGGCGATCAGGCTGAGGGCCTGGTCGGTAAGGCCCCAGCACAGCAGCGGCTTGCGCCCCACGCGGTCGACGAGCCACAGGGACAATCTTGAGCCGTCGGGCCAAGCTGCGACTCATGTCGCGAGCGGTCATTTGGCGACCTTATCGGTGCTGATTCGGCTGGGACAAGGTATGTTGATGACAGCGCGCATGTCAAGCGTCCGGTCGGCAGCTCTAGGACCTATCCCTCTTGGGCCCTTTGCCCATCCAGCGCCATGCGATGTCTGTTCACCGAGTTCGCGCGGCCGTGTCGACGGTGCAGAGACACTCGCCCCGGCTCGGCGGAGCACGCGCTGGGGGTGAGGTATCCCTCAGACCCCCGCACTGGCGCGCATGAGCGCCTGGACGGCGGCGCCGTCGAAGTGCGCGAAGAGGGCGCCGCAGCAGGCGAAGACGTAGTCGCGGTCGAGGGCGACGCGCGCGTCCGGCGGCGGCAGCAATCGCTCCCCGCCGCCGCTCTTGGCGCGCGTGTCGGCCAGCACGGCCTCGCCACCCGGAAGGCGGGTGAGCGCGCCGCCGGTGCCGATGACCAGACGGCAGGCGGTGAGGTCGCGGCCGCGCGCGACGGTGTGGCGACCCGTCGGCGTGTAGAGGTGGGCCAGCCGCCCGGCGTGCCGCTGCACGCCGGTGACGGCGGCGAAGTGCGTCAGCGTCAACACCGCCTCGACTTCTTCAGGCGTGCTCGGCAGCGGCGGCGGCAGGTGCGGCGGCCGCTCCTGCTCAGCGAGCATCTCTACCACGTGCTTCGCGCTGACGTACGTGCCAAGGTCACCCTCGACGGTGCGCTTGCTGCGCGGCTGTGGCTCGATCATCAGCGCCCCGATCTCGGGGCTGCCGTCGGTGATGGAGTGCACGTCGGTGGTGGCGCCGCCGACATCGACGACCACAAGGTCACCGACCTCGTCGGCGAGCCGCTCGGCGGCGATCAGCACCGCCCCCGGCGTCGGCAGGATGCTGCCGTTCACGACCTCGCCGATGCGCTCCATGCCGGGGGCGTGGGTGATGTGTTCCTCGAACGCGTCGTGGATGACCGCCCGCGCGGGCACGATGTCGAGCTCGTCGATGCACGGATACACGTTGTTCGTGAGCTTGACCTTGAAGCCGGCCCTCTCCAGGAGCTCCTGGGCGTCGCTGCAGACCACGGAGTTGCCGGCGTACACCACGATCGGCCGCGCCTCGAGCTCGGCGAGGCGGCCGGCGTTGAACAACACGGTGTCGCAGTCGCCGCCCTCCACCCCGCCGCTGAGCAGGATCAGATTCGGCTTCACCACGTCGATCTCGCGCAAGTCGTGGTCGCGCAAGCGGCCGGCGGTGACGTACTCGACCACGCCGCCGGCCCCCAGCGCGGCCTCACGGGCGGCCATGGCCGTCATGCGCTGCGTGAGGCCGTGCACGGTCATGCGCAGGCCGCCGGCCGCCGAGCTGGTCGCCAGCGTCAGGCGAGGCTCGAGCGGCCCGGACGCCGCCTCGAGCCGGGCCCGGGCAGCATTGACGCCGATGGTCACGTCGCCGTCGGCGACGGACGTCGCGGTGACGCCCTGCCCGACGAGGCAAGGCGTCGCCGCCGGGTACTCGCACAGCCCGTCAAACGCCGAGACGACGGTGGTCGTCGAGCCAATCTCGGCGACGAGCGCATCGACGGGGCGGGCGCCGGCGCTGCCGGCCTCCCCCGCCCCTCGCGCGTCGCTCGTCGCCATCATGCGGCGCCCGTCACATCCCGCGTTCGCGCATCGTCCTGACCGCGAACGAGGCGACGCCGATGCCCTTGGCGCCGCGACCGAAGCCGGCGTCCATGCCCCAGCTTCGGGCCAGTTCGTCGGTGACCTGGGTGCCACCGCTGATGAGCAGGAGCTTGTCGCGGACGCCCTTCTCTACGGCGAGGTCGGCGAGCTTCTCCATGTTGTTCCTGTGCATGTCGCCGTGCGTGATGATCGTCGAGATGAGGACGATCTGGGCGGCGTGCTCGATGGCCGCGTCGAGGACCTTCTCGACCGGCACCGAGGTGCCCAGGTACTCGCAGCCGAAGCCCCACTTCTCGAGGCCGCCGTGCTTGATGTCGATGATCTCGCGCATGCCCACGGAGTGCTCGTCCTCGCCCACGGTGGCGGCCACGCACTTGAGGCCCTTCTCGGCGACGAAGGCCTTGATCTCCTCGTCGCTCATCACCACGGGCTCGGGCGGGATGACCAGCGTGGCCGGATCGACGACCACGTCCAGCCGGCCCTTGAGCTCGATGAGCGTGCCCTCGGCCGGGTGCATGACCTGCTTGTTGATGACCTCGCAGTCCTGCAGGTTCATGGCCTTGCCGAACTCGAGCGCCGCGAACTCGGCGACGCGCGGCGCGGCGGGCAGGAACAGGGTCACGATGACCCAGCCGTCGGCGGCCCACTCGACCTCCGGCTTGATGAGGCCCTTGGCGCGCAGCTCGGCGGTCTGCGCCAGCCGCGCGTTCACGTTGTCCTCGGGGTCGAGCTCGTCGATGAACGGCACCTTGTCGGTGTCGCACAGGGTGCAGCCGCCGATGAGGTCGCAGGGCCTACCGGCGGTTCGGGCGCCCCCCGCGGCCGCACCGTCGCCAAGCCCCTCGGGCAGATGGTTCTCGCCGAAGTGGTGGCACACAGGCGCCAGGTAGTCGGCGGCGCGCTCGACGATCGTCCCGGCGGCCACGCCGCCGTCGGCCTTGCGGGCGATGCCGTCGTCGTGCGTCTCGGGATAGATGCCGGAGTCGACGAAGTAGGCCTCCTCGACGGAGGCGAAGTAGCCGCCGTCCTCGAGCATCGCCTCGAGAAAGAGCACGGCGCGCTCCTTGATCTCGCGTACCTTGTCCTTGAGCGCGGGCGCCTCGCGGTCGAGGGTGACCATCTCGCGCAGGCCGTCCATGCCGACGAGGCTCTGCTTGGCGGTGTTCACGGCGGCGACGCTGTTGTAGTGCCAGGGCACATTGCGGCCCTCGTCGGGCGTGATCGTGCTCTGGATGTCGGCGCTCGTGAGCCGGCTGATCACAAGGTTCATGACGTGGCTCACGGTGGCGTCGCGGCCGTCGGCCTCCATGTAGCGCGTGTTCTCCTGGGCGCGCATCTTGTACTCGCCGAAGAGGTCGCGGAGCGCGACGGCGTAGGGCAGGTCCATGCGCATGCAGGGCGCCGGAGCCGCGTCGGGCGGCACGGTGCTCAGGCAGATGTCTTCTTTGGGCATGCCCACGCTGACCGAGAAGGCGCTGTTGATGGCGTGCTGCACGAGCAGCTCGGGCATCACGTTCCAGGCCTCCACGGCGGTGGCGTTGGCGTTGTGGGCGCCGTCGATCTGGGCCATGCGTACGCTGGCCATCACGTGCTTGGCCACCGCCGCGTCGACGAAGCTCCGGTACATGTTGATGTTGCGGTACAGGACGTTGTACTGCGGGTCCTGGTGGGCGCCGTTGACGCCCTCCTCGGCGAACATCACGGCCATCTCCGGCCCGGCGACGCCGCTCACGTAGCTGTGGAAGTTGATCGGCCGCCCCACCTCGTCCTCGATGAGGTCGAGCGCCTTGCGCGTGGCGCGCACCTGCTTGCGCGTCACGGCGATGCCGCCGACACCCTCGGGAGTGCCTTCGAGGAGGCCGTCCATGTGGCTCTGGCCGGCGGTGCGGATGACCATCATGTGGTCGGCGCCGTGCCAGGCGGCCATGCGCATGCGGCGGATGTCGTCCTCAAAGCGCCCGGAGGCGATCTCGGTGGTCACCACGCAGTCGGACTGCGGGTCGATGTCGCCGAAGTAGTGGGCCGCGGGCAGCGGGATGCTCTGTTTGAGGCCCTTCGACGTCTCCTTGTAGACGAACTTGTACAGCTTCTGGTCGGGCACCTGCTCGCGCCAGTGCCACCCGCGGCGCCGCGGCTTGTAGTTCGCGATGCCTTCGAGGAGCCTGGCGACGTCGAGCTTCTCGTTGGGGTCGAGCGGCCGCATCGCGCCGCCGGCCGGGCGGGGGGTCTGGTCGCTCATGCCGCCCCTCCCCACTTCTGCTCGACGACGTCCCAGCCCTCGCCGGCGGCGAGCCGGCGCGCGGCTTCGGTGACCGGCACGTCCCACGCGCGGGCGCAGTGCCATACGACATGGCCACAACCGTGCCCCAGCAGGCCACGCTTCTCGCACGCGCCGACCACGGCCATGCAGGTCGGCGAGTCGACGCCCATGCGCATCAGCACCGAGCGCTCGATGCTCGGCGAGGTGTGCGAGCGGGCGAGCTCGACCAGCGGGTCGACGACCTGCTGGGCGAGCTCCCAGAAGTGCGCCTCGAGCTGCTCGTCGCTCAGCTCGGCGAGGCGCCCTCGGATCTGCAGGTACGTGTCCTCGCGGGCCACCTCAGGCCTCCTTGAGCTCGGCGATGATCGCCTCGACAGCGGCCGCGTCGCTGTTGGTGTCGGCTGCCAGGAAGGCGATGTCGCCGACCGTCGGCACGTAGCCCTCGGGCGCCTGCTTGAGCGTGTTGCGCACGTAGCTCTTGCGCATGCGGGCGACGTCGAAGTCCTTCGCCTGGATCTGCTCCGGGCGCTCGGGAATGACGATGACCTTGCCGGGAGCGTTGTCCTTGGGGTCGCCGCTGCGCACCTCGACGCCCATCTCCTTGGCGAAGTTGAGCTGCGCCCAGTGGTGCTTGCCGGCGCCCGTGTACTCGGTCTCCTGCACGACGACGGTGGCGTCGCGCGGCAAGTCGCGGGCAAGGCTCACCGCCGCGGTCATGGCGGTGTTGCCCGCCGGGCCGCGCTCCAGGCCCTCGATCTTGCTCATCGCCTCGGTGATGTAGAACACCTCGCCCTGCGTCACCGTCAGGTAGCGGTCGATGTAGCGCAGCGAGCGGGCCGCGTTGCGCGGCACGTCGGCGCGGTCTGGCCAGGTGGCGAACGGCACGCCGAAGCCCGTGTGGCCGGTGGTGAAGCTCTTGCGGTTGAAGTCGTCGTCGCTGGCCATGTGCAGGCCGCTCAGGTCGACGGAGGCGCTGATGATCTGCGTCTCGGTGGCGCCGGCCCGCTTGAGGCCGCGGGCGGTGCCCGTGGTGTTGCCGCCGCCGGCGTGGGTGATCACGCAGTGCGTCGGCGGCGCCCCGGTGAGCGCCGTCATCTCGTTGGCGATCTCGAGGCCCAGCGTCTCGATGCCGCTGACCCCGAACGAGCTGTACAGCGAGGCCGCGAAGTAGCCCGTGACGTCGAGCAGCTCCACCATGTGGAAGAACAGCTCGGGGCCGACCGTCATCTGCACCACTTCGGCGCCGAACGCCTCGCAGATGCGGCTCTTCTCGACGATCTCCGGCTGGCCGATGTGGCGACTGTCGAAGGTCTCCTGGCAGATGATGCACTTGAGGCCGTGGCGCGCCGCCTGGCTGCTGACGGCGGCGCCGTAGTTGCCCGACGTGGCGGCGATGACGCCCTCGTAGCCCTTCTCCTTGGCGACGTGGATGCTGACGCTGGCGCGACGGTCCTTGAAGGCGCCGGCCATGTTGGCGGCCTCGTCCTTGACGAAGATGCGGGCGCCCTTTCCAGGCGCGCTCATCGACCTGACCACATCGGTCAGGTTCTTGAGCTCGAGCAAGGGCGTGTTGCCCACGCCGGCCTTGGTCTGGATATCGACGATGTCCTGCGGGCTGTAGCCGTGCGCGCTCATCATGCCTTCGTAGTCGAAGGCGATAGGGCTCTGCTCGAACACGCTGTAGTCCATGCCCAGCGCGTTCAGCATGATCTCGCCGCGGCGCGCCATGATGGCGTCGAACTTGGTGGCCATCAGGCACCGCCCTTCTGCGTGGGACCAGCGGCTTGGGCGGCGTGGTACTCGGCGAGCCGCGCGCGCAGGTCCACGCCCACGTGGACGAGCTCGGGGATCGGGTTGCCGAAGGTGTGGAAGTAGCCCGGGTTGATGGCCGAGAGCGTGCCCTCGACCAGGCGCCCGGTCATGGTCTCAATGGTCATGGCATCGCCCATAGCGCCTGCGGCCAGGGCGAAGCCCTTGATCCACATCCTGAGCGGCTTGTCCGCCGTCTCCGGCGGGAGGTTCTTCGACCGGTCGGCCGGCTCGAGGAGCACGCGCTCCACCTCGACCCAGTCGCCGGCCGTGCAGCGAACGGCGTCTGTCAACGCGGTCACCCCTCTCAGACGGTCGGCGCCCAATAGCGCGGGATCGGCAGGTCGACGACGGTCTGCATGCCGGCCGGAGCGCCGGGAAGCAGCGGGATGTAGTTGCCGGCGCTCGCGTAGGTGCCCTTGCCGCCGGGGATCTCGGGGGTGTTGGCCATGTTCACGTTGGGGTCGCCGACGATCTTGATGTAGTCGCCGGTGCCCTGGTCGGCCATCTGCGGGTGGATCTGCTGCGGGTGGATCAGGTGGATCTTGAGCTCGCCCTTGCTGTAGCCCTTGCCGACCTGCCTGCAGCCGGCCACGTCGCCGGCGGCCACGCGCACGCAATCGGTGGAGCGCTCGACTTTGGTGACGATGGGCTCGTGAGTCTCGACGATCTCGTCGATGTCCCATCCCATGGCCTTGGCGATGAGCATGATCGACTCGGGGAAGCCGATGTGACCGACGATCGTGCCGTCGGCGACGCCCTTCTCGAACTGCTCGACGGTCGTGCCCACGCCCTGGCCGACCATGACGGTGGGACCGAACGGCGAGAGGTCGTTGACGCGCGAGGCCTCGATGCTGTCGACGCGCAGGCAGATGCTGCTCCACATGACGATGAGGGCGTCGAGCACGAAGCCGGGGTTGATGCCGGCGCCGAGGATGGTGACGTCGTTCTCCTTGGCGAGCTTGTCGAACAGGTCGGCGCGCTCGGGGTCGCTGGCCCACGGGTAGGCGAGCTTCTCGGCGATGCAGACCACGTTGCTGCCGGCCTTCACGGCGGGCACGATCTGCGGCTCGATCTCGCCCATGTTGCTCTGCGTGTTGATGCAGACCACGTCGGGCTTCTGCGCGAGGACGGCCTCGAAGTCGGTGGTCATCTTGACGTCACACGGGCGGCCGAGCAGCTCGCCGACGGTCTTGCCTTCCTTAGCGGGGTTGGTGACGATGACGCCGCAGAGGTCGATGTCCTTCGGGCGGTCGAGGATGTACCCCAGGAGGCCCTGGCCCATCATGCCGGTGCCCCACTCAGCTACCTTGATCATGTCTGCTCCTCTTCACGGGGGACTGACGTCGTTTTCATGTGTGCATACGGAATATGCAGCCGGTGGCGTGACTCTACCATGTCGCGAACGGGACCGTCACAGGCTTACGCGCGACTCGCAAGGACATGGTGGAGGGACCGTCAGGCTGCGGGCGCGGAGACGCTGCGCTACGCGCCCTGAGACGCGCGGCGAGCGCTCAGGAGAGGTGAGCTGGAGGAGGTTGGTCGACCGTGTCGTGCGCCAGGATGGAAAGCTCTTTGCCCATCTGCGCCTCCTTGGTCGGCGGTGATGACGCCGCGCGGCGGGCGCCGCAGGGCTGGCCGCATGGTACGTGGAGCGGTGGCGAGGGTCAACCGGTGGCGGGGATGGGAGGTAACGCGGACAATCGACGGCCTCCCGGCAGTCCGAGCGACAGCATCAGCGTTGCCGGTCATGTGATCTAGCTGTACCGCACACGCAGGTTGTCTACAGCGTGAGCCTCGCGGTCGGGGTCGCGCCGTCCAAGCCGCCGTGCGGTCGGAAGTGATTGTACCGGTAGACGAAGCCCGGTAGCTGGGC
>Ga0207931_1000363_pt1 | contig 16922 bp, 11 predicted proteins | sample NGESurdeep092012_2_FD_184478 | JGI IMG/M metagenome (GOLD analysis project Ga0207931, IMG submission 184478) | Arctic peat soil microbial communities from Barrow, Alaska - NGEE Surface sample 415-1 deep-092012 (SPAdes) | ecosystem: Environmental > Terrestrial > Soil > Wetlands > Peat ...
ACCTGCTATTTCGACAGCCCTGATGGGGATGTTCACAGGTGAATTTATGTTGTCAGATTACCTTAACGACAAAAAGCTTAAAAAGGTACTGTATCTGGTTCTTGCAGCAATAACGTTTATGATAATCGGGCAGGTATGGAACCTTGCATTCCCTATTAATAAAAATCTCTGGAGCAGTTCATTTGTATGCTGGGTAGGCGGCCTGAGTCTCCTGCTGTTTTCAGTTTTCTATCTTATAATTGATGTCTGGAATCTGAGAAAATGGGCATTTTTCTTCGTAGTGATAGGAATGAATCCAATTACAATCTACCTGGCGCAAAGGATAATTAATTTCGATCGTGCTTCTAAGTTTTTCTTTGGAGGAATTATTGAGCTCTTTCCTGAAACATGGGCGCCTTTCCTGAATGGAATGGCCATAACGGCAATCGGATGGGTATTTTTGTATTTTTTGTATAAGAAAAAGATATTTCTAAAGGTATGACCCCCAAACCCCCCAAGGGGGGCCTAAAACTCATATATTTTACACATTGTTAAAAATGAAAAAAGTATTATTGCTTTCCATTGTTCTGTTCTTTATTAAGTTGCTTCCGATTCTGTCACAGACAAATCCCCAAAAAGTAACCGATTCGAACACTCCCCTGCATGCTCTTCAACCTGATTATCAGGTTCCCTACGGCCCGGCAAAAGCAGAGGATATTACAGCAGTCTTGAACCGCATCTATGCATATCTTGATGCCTCAACACCGGCAAAGGTAATTGACAGCAAAACTAAAGCAGAAATCAATGATCTGACAAAACTGACTGGTGACGTTGTTTTTGAGCCAGGTGTTTTCAGGCTTATAAGCTATGAATGGGGTGTGACATACGGCGCAATGCTCCTTGCAGGAGATGCTGCAGACGATAAGAAATTCAGCTATTATACATTGAAAAGAATAGGGCTGATTGCAGATGTTGCTAAATACTTTAAAGCAATTAATTCAGCCTCCATGAGCGGAAACAATCCTGTAAGATCAGTGCTCGATCCGCGTTCACTGGATGATGCAGGATCAATGTGTGCTGCAATTATAAAGGCTTATAATATAAGTAATAATCAGGCTTTGCGTCCATATATTGACAATTACATTGACTATATTTCAAAAAAGCAATTTAGACTTAAGGATGGTACGCTTGCACGGAACCGACCACTGCCAAATACCCTTTGGCTTGATGATTTATATATGAGCGTTCCAGCCCTGGCTCAGATGGGAAAGCTCTCAGGTAACAATGATTACTTTGAGGATGCCTGCAAACAGATAGTTCAGTTTTCGCAGCGAATGTTCAACAAAAACAAGGGAGTTTACATGCATGGATGGGTTCAGGATATGGAACCCCATCCCGAATTTTACTGGGCACGCTGTAACGGATGGGCTCTTCTGGCAATAACTGAACTTCTGGATGCAATGCCTTCGGTATATCCCTTGAAAAAAGATATCCTGGAACAGTTTCGTTCCCATGTAAAAGGACTTGTTTCATTTCAGTCCGGATCTGGATTCTGGCATCAGCTAATAGATAAAAATGACTCATACCTTGAAACATCAGCAACTGCAATATTCACCTACTGCATAGCGCATGGTGTCAACATGGGATGGATCGATGCACAGGCATATGGACCTGCAGCTGTGCTCGGTTGGAATGCAATTCAGACCAAAGTAAATGAGCAGGGGCAGGTTGAAGGGACCTGTGTCGGAACAGGGATGGCTTTTGATCCGGCTTTTTATTATCACAGGCCGGTAAATGTTGCCGCAGCACACGGATACGGGCCAGTCATCATGGCTGGAGCTGAAATGCTGAAGCTGATAAGAAATTACCAGATAGTCATAAACGACTCAGGAGTAATGTTTTACAAGTTAGGGATCGATTGGAGGAATTACAGATAGCAGTCACTACCCCCCATTTGGGTGGTCAGATCGGAATTGTGAATTAGCCCCCCTAAGGGGGGGTTGGGGGGTAAAACGATGGGGAACGAAATCAATTTTAAAATGAGAATCAATAAGCATATATTTTTAACTCTGGTTACTTTCTATTCTACAATTTCACTTATTGCACAGCAGAAAACTGACTATAAATTTAGCTTCGGCCCAAAAGAGGTTCCGGGATATATTAAAGTTGAACCTTCAAGAATATACTCTTCAGAAAATCAATATGGTTTTGATTTCGGAACGAGTCCCGAAGCTGTTGACAGCCAGGACAAAAAACCTCTTACCAGCGGGTTCTGCACGAGCAACAATCCTTTCTTCTTCTCGGTAGCGCTTCCCGAAGGAAATTATAACATTAAAATAATAGCAGGCGATCTTAAAAAACCATCAGTAACAACAGTAAGAGCTGAATCACGCAGGTTAATATTTGAAAAAGCAGTCACTAAACCCGGCAGGTATCTGACTCTGGAAGCTACTATAAACATCAGGGTACCTGAAATCACCGGAACCAATGAGAAGGTGATCAAAAAACCAAGGGAACTTAATAAGCTTGACTGGGATGAAAAGCTGACATTTGAGTTTACCGGTTCGCGGCCATGTATATGCGCTCTCGAGATCTCAAAAGCTGAAAATGCAGTTACGGTTTTTCTTGCGGGTAATTCAACTGTTGTCGACCAGGATGATGATCCATGGGCATCATGGGGACAGATGTTCCCACGTTTCCTGAAGAAGGGAATCGCCGTTGCAAATCATGCAGAATCAGGGTTGTCGCTGGGGAGTTTTCTTTCATCAAACCGGTTCAAAAAAGTTTTAAGCCTTGCCAAACCCGGTGATTACCTTTTTATTGAATTCGGTCATAACGACCAGAAAGAAAAAGGTCCGGAGGACGGTGCTTATAAATCCTATTCTGAAAGAATGCGGAATTTTATAAACGAATTCAGGAAAAAGGGAGGCATTCCGGTCATTGTTTCTCCGGCAAACCGCCGTTCTTTTGGCGATGACGGGAAGATCACAAACTCACTTGGCGATTACCCTGATGCCGGAAGAAAAGTTGCAGATAAGCTGAAGGTTCCTTTCATCGATCTGAATGGCATGACAAAAACTCTTTATGAATCACTGGGAGTTGAAAATTCGAAGAAGCTGTTTGTGATATATCCCGAAAATTCATTCCCATGGGAACCAAAGGCCCTGAATGACAATACCCATTTTAATTCATATGGAGCTTACCAGCTTTCAAAATGTATTATAGAAGGAATAAGATCAGACAATCTGGGAATAAAAAAGTATCTGAGGAAAGGCTTACCGACCTATAATCCGTCAAAACCGGATCCATTTGAAGAATTCAGCTTGCCAATAAGCCCTCACTCACCCGTGATTGTTTTACCCCCAACCCCCTAAAGGGGGCTTAAGAAATACTGATTTTAACCCCCCTTCAGGGGGGACGGGGGGTTATTTGGTTTAATCCAAAGCCAACATACCGCTCCTATTACCGCAAGTCCTGCCGCAACATGCAGTGCATTTTCCCAACCGATCCAGCTGGCTATTACAGGTGTAAGTGCCGGGGATATCAATCCTCCGACGTTGCTTCCCATGTTCATTATGCCCCCTGCTGTACCGCTTTTATTGCCTGCTATCCGCATCATCATTGCCCAGAAAGGACCCTCCACGCATAGGATCAGTGCAGTAGCAAAAGCCAGGCTTATTGCAGCCATTACAGCGCTATCGGTATGAGCTCCGATTGATATTAGAATCCCTGATAAAGCCATTCCGGCCAGTGGCACAATCCTCCGGCCCCAGACCGGACCTGACCTGCCTGCAGCAAGGCGATCAGAAATCATACCTCCAAGGGGAATTGAAACAATTGACAGGATCCATGGAAGGCTGCTCATCCAGGCGCCGCTTAATAGTCCGAAATGTCGTTCCTGGACAAGATATAGGTAAAACCATGATACAAAAATATATCCCACATATCCCTGCAGTGTGTAGCTCAATGTCAAAAGATAAAAGCTACCCGATTTTACTCTGCCCCTGCCCCCGGATGTTTCAGGTGATTTCGGTTCTTCTTTTTCAGATGCTGAATAATTATTATGCGGAGGCTCTTTGATCTTCAACCAGATCAAAGCTATTATCAATGCAGGAATTGCAGAAGCAATTAATGCAGGACGCCAGCCAAATTTTACCATTATGTTCGAGACCAGTGGCGGAGCGAGAGCAGATCCAAGCCCAATAGAAGCAATAACAATTCCGTTGGCCCGACCCTGATACTGAGGCAGGACCCATTTTGAGACTCCCTGTGCTGATCCCGGATAAGTGGGTGAAGCTGTTATTCCGGTAAAAAAGCGGAAAATCATAAATCCCACAAGCGCAGCAGCAGCAGTCGATTGAAATGGCCCCCATCCGACAACAGTCTGTAAAACTGTGATTATAAACCAGAGCCATACTATTAATGACAGGATCCGTCGTGCCCCAAAACGATCGGCCAAAGCGCCTGAAGGAATCTGAAACAGGGCATAGCCAAGCAGAAAAGCACTGAAGATCCTACCCATCTCTATCTGTGACAATCCAAATTCTTTCATCAGAAGAGGAGCTGCAGTCGATACATTGACACGGCACATATAGCCAGCTGTTGCAGTTGCACACAACATGGCCACAATTGACCATGGTTTGCCACTGGAAGGTCTCATAATCCCTTATGCATTAGAATTTCCGACGCTCCTTCAATAATGTAGTCTTTTAATTCACCAATGACCTGATATCCGCTTTTTTCGTACAGTTCCCGTGCCCTGTGATTAAAGGATGACACGCAAATGAAAAGATGTCTTGATTTGTCCCTGAAAAGATTCTCAGCGAAGGAAAGAAGCTTTGTGCCTATTCCCTGTCCCCGGAATTCGGGATAAACTGCTATTGATTTAATATAAGGAGATCCGGCCACACCTCGAGGATCAAAAAGAATGATCCCGGCCGGAATGTTATTGCAGTGTGCCATATATAAAAAGAATTCAGGGTCATGGCAGATATTTCTGCACATCAACTCATCCCTGCCAAGAGTAATCCATGGCTCAGATGTTGCCATCAAACGGCCTGCCATATTTTTTTCCTGGTCAGTAGCTAATTTAATATCAATGTCTTTCATAAAATTGGTGGTTCAAATAAAGAAATCTTTTCCGGTTACCGTAAAAGTTAAATTAGAATAAAAGGAAATCTGTTTTATCTTTAAGTAAATTTACAACTGGATGACCCAAAAATTCAACATGAAAATTAAATTATTTATTATCAGTATTTTAATTCTGAATCCATTTTTTTTAAAAGCCTCAACAGAAACTCAGAGACAGATAATCTATTTGTCAGGAAAAGGATATAATAATACAAAAACATGGGAGTTTTTCTGCACCGGAGGAAGGAACAGCGGCTTCTGGACAAAGATTGAAGTGCCATCCTGCTGGGAACAGCAGGGTTTTGGAAATTATGAATATGGGCGCAACAGTTATTCCTACGGCCCTAAATACAAATACGCTGACGAAAAAGGAATGTACAAATTCAACTTTGATGCTCCTGCTTCGTGGAAAGGGAAAGTGGTGAATATAGTCTTTGAAGGCTCAATGACTGACACTGAGGTAAAAATAAACGGAAAGAGCGCAGGGGAAATCCATCAGGGAGGATTCTACAGATTTAAATACAATATTACGGACAAACTGATCTTTGGTTCTTCAAACCAGCTTGAAGTTACTGCTACCAAGCTCTCATCCGATGAATCAGTCAACAGGGCTGAAAGGTACGGGGACTACTGGAACTTCGGGGGCATTTTCCGCCCGGTATTTCTTGAGGTCCTTCCCAAAGAACATATTGAAAGAGTGGCAATTAATGCCAGGGCAGACGGAACTTTCAATATGGATATTTTCCCAAAAAACCTTTCAGGTCAGCGAACAATTTCCGCCGTAATAACTGATCCTGACGGCAAGATTGCAGGAAATGCATCAGCAATTCTTTCTGCCGGAGATTCGCTTATGACACTGAAATGCAAAGTGAACAACCCTCTTCTCTGGACTGGCGAAACACCTGCACTGTACAAAGTAAGCTACTCACTGTTAGCCGGGAAGAAAGTGATTTATGAATCATCTGAAAAATTCGGTTTTCGTACAATTGAAGTTCGCCATGGAGATGGAATATATCTGAATGGCACCAAAATAAAAATGAAAGGCGTGAACCGTCACTGTTTCTGGCCCGAGAGCGGACGTACCCTGAACTATGAGCTTTGCCTTATGGATGCGAAGCTTATAAAGGAGATGAATATGAATGCCGTCAGGTGCTCTCATTATCCACCCGATGTTGATTTTCTGAATATCTGTGACTCTCTTGGTATTTATGTTCTTGATGAAATAGCCGGATGGCAAAGGTGGTACAATACACCTGTCGGAAAAAAGATAGTGAAAGAGACGGTTATACGTGATGTAAACCATCCTTCAATTATCTTCTGGGACAATGGCAATGAGGGAGGAACAAACAAGGAACTGGATAAAGAGTTCCTGATCTATGATCCGTCGAAGCGTGATGTAATTCATCCGCACCACCGGCCAGGAAATGATTTCAATGGCATTGACTGCAACCATTATGAAACATATAACAGTGTTCAGAATATACTTAAAGACAGCCTGATTTATATGACAACAGAATTCCTTCATTGCCAGGATGATGGCGGTGGAGGATCGGGGCTTTACGATTATTGGGAACTTATGTGGTCGTCAAAACGGTCAGCAGGAGGATTCCTGTGGGCAATGGTTGACGAAGGGCTTTCAAGAATAGATATGAATGGTTTTATCGATACCGACGGTGTTAATGCTCCGGATGGCGTAATGGGCCCTCACCGTGAGAAAGAAGGGAGCTTTTTTGCGATCAGGCAGATTTACTCTCCTGTCCATATAGAGATGAAAAACCTGCCTTCTGATTTTACAGGCAATATTCCTGTCGAAAACAGGTATCATTTTACGAGCCTTGATAAATGTTCATTCTCATATAAACTCGTAAATTTCAACAAACCCTCTGACTGGCTTCCAGGATACATTGAGGCAAAAGAAACAGGGCTCTCCTCTCCTGATGTCAAACCTGGCAGCAGCGGACAGATAAAGATCAGTCTGCCAGCCAGCTGGAGAGATTATGATGCTCTGATCCTGACGGCCAGGGACCCTTTTAATAATGAGATTTATAGCTGGACATGGCAGATAAATGATAACAGAACGATTATTTCGAAATTTATAAGAACCGTTGGAGAAAATCCTGCTGTGACAGCCGAGGCGGATACTGTTATTACCTTGACGGCTAATGGTACGTCAGTGATGTTCAGTAAACTTAGCGGTAAACTATTAAGAGTGACCTATAACAACAGGACAAACCTGATGTTTAACAATGGCCCGGTCCTGACCAGCGGGAATGCGAAGCTCACAAACATCAGATCTTTTTCCGAGGATGACGGGTATGTTGTTGAAGCCACCTACGAAGGAAACCTGAATCTTGTCCGCTGGAAATTGTTCAGATCAGGTTGGCTGAGTCTCGATTATCAGTATGAACTTACCGGGAATTACCAGTTTGCAGGAGTCAGCTTCTCTTTCCCCGAGAACTATGTGATCCGTGCGAAATGGCTTGGGGACGGACCATCGCGTGTCTGGAAAAACAGGCTTCAGGGTGTGGGCTTTAATGTCTGGTCAAAGGTCTATAATAATACCCAGACAGGTGCTTTTCCATTCTTCTACCCGGAGTTTAAAGGCTATTTCTCAGATCTTACATGGATGGAACTGAGCACTGCCCAGGGAAAAATTCTGATGGCAACTGAGGACAAGGGATTATTCCTCAGACTATATGATTTCTACGGGATCACAGGACCAAAATCGTATCCCCTGCTGCCTCCCGGTGATATCTCATTCCTCGACTGTATCCCGGCACTCGGATCCAAACTGGCAACAGGTCTGACAATAGATGCATCTGTTTATGGGCCTGCCGGAAAACCAACTGAGATGAGCGGTCAGAAGAAACATAAACTGTGGTTCTATTTCGGAATTCCTGATAATTAGCCCCCCTTTAGGGGGGATGGGGATTAAACACACTGAGAAACAAAACATAAAATGATTAAAAAATACCTAATACTTATTCTACTTTTATCTCAGGCATTAACTGCTCAGCAGATATCCTGGCCGGAGATAACCAGAGAAACCAGGCCCTGGACCAGGTGGTGGTGGCCGGGAAGTATAGTTAATCCATCTGACCTTACTGCTGCAATGGAAAAATACAGCAAGGCAGGCCTTGGAGGCATGGAAATAGCCGTGATATATGGAGTAAAAGGCCAGGAGGATAAATTCATCAACTACCTGTCGCCCAAATGGATGGATATGTTCACCCATACACTGAAAGAGGCAGACAGGCTCAATATGGGAATAGAGCTTGCCAATGCTTCCGGATGGCCGTTTGGCGGGCCATGGGTCCAACCAGCCGATGCCTGCAAGAACATTAATTGTAAAACCTGGTCCCTGAAAACCGGGGAGTCACTAAATGAAAAAATTGAATTTATTCAGCAACCTCTTGTCAGACCTGTTGGTGAACGACCTGATATTAAAAAGCTTAAAGATCCGATAAGCAAAAATGATAACCTCCAGCTCTACGCTCTCGATCAGATACGATTTGAAAAGCCGTTGCCTCTTAAAACCCTCATGGCTTATTCTGATAGCGGGCAGGTTGCAGACCTGACTGGAAATGTAACCGTTGAAGGAAATCTTGATTGGATTGCTCCTCCGGGTAACTGGACTTTATATGCCCTTTTTGAAGGCTGGCATGGAAAGATGTCTGAGCGTGCCGGCCCGGGTGGCGAAGGAGACGTAATTGATCATTTCTCCGGCAGGGCTATAGACAACTATCTGAAACATTTTGATACAGTATTTAAAGATTATGATGTTAAATCGCTCCGTGGATATTTCAATGATTCATATGAGGTTGATGATGCATCGGGACAGGCCAACTGGACAAATGATCTCTTCTTTGAATTTAACCTGAGAAGAGGATATGAACTTAGAAATAATCTTCCGGCACTTTTCCAGAAAGATGATCCGGATAAAAATTCAAGGGTGCTGTCAGATTACAGGCAGACAATTTCTGACCTGATACTTGAAAAATTTACTTCCCAGTGGACTGAATGGGCTCATAAACAGGGCAAGACAGCCCGTGATCAGGCACATGGATCTCCCGGGAACATTCTTGATCTTTACGCTGCCTCAGATATACCCGAAACCGAGGGAAATGAGATAACACGGTTTAAATTCGCATCTTCGGCAGCAAATGTGACCGGGAAAAAATATACATCATGCGAAGCGGCCACCTGGCTTAATGAACATTTCATATCATCCCTTTCCGATGTTAAAAAAGTTGTTGATCTGTTTTTTATAGGAGGGATTAATCATGTCTTTTTTCATGGAACATGCTTTTCTCCCCAGAATGAACCTTGGCCGGGATTTCTTTTTTATGCAGCAGTGGAGTTCACTCCGGTCAATCCTTTCTGGAACGATTTTAAAGGTCTGAACAACTATATATCAAGGGTTCAGTCATTCCTCCAGCAGGGAATGGCAAATAACGACATTTTGCTCTATTTTCCCATCTATGACAGGTATGCTGACTATGGAAGAGGAATGCTCGAACATTTCGACGGAATTAGTCCGGCATTCAACGGGACCCATTTCAAAACTGCTGCAGAAATGATGATTGAAAAGGGTTATGGTTATGATTTTGTATCGGACCTTCAGCTTAAAAACACGGTTTGTAGTGAAAGCCTATTACAGACAGAAGGCAATGTTTATAGTACAATTGTCCTGCCCGGATGCAAATATATCCCTGTTGAAACTTTTACTCAGATACTAAGGCTTGCCAATGATGGGGCTAAAATAATATTCTACGGAAATCCTCCCGAAAATATTTCAGGATGGGCCGATAAGGAAGAAAAAACCTTGTTTTTTGATAAGTTAAAATCAGGTATCAGTTTTACCCCGACAAATAATCCTGAGGTATTAAAAGCCGTCTATGGAAAAGGCATGATCCTCAACGGAAATGATCTTGAACAGCTCCTGGCATTTGCCGGCATTGAAAGGGAAACTATGACAGATCACAAACTGGCATATACTCGGCGTCAAACCAGGACAGGATCTGTCTATTTTATAACCAACCGGGGAGAAAAAGAATTTGACGGATGGATTCCACTGTTGGCAACAGCTTCATTGGCAGCCATTTTTAACCCGATGGATGATAAGTATGGTCTGGCAAAAAGCAGACAGACATCAGCAGGAGGATTGGAGGTATATGCAAGGTTACAGCCGTTTGAATCGCTGATTATTAATACTTATGATAACATGCTCAAAGGCAAACCGTACTTATTTTATGACCCGCTGCCCTCTCCTGTTGAGATACAGGGCACCTGGAAAATTGATTTTACAGAAGGTGGCCCGTCACTTCCTTCTTCAAAAGAGTCTTCAAAGCTAGTTTTGTGGACTGATCTGGGTGGTGAAGATCTCAAAAATTTCTCAGGAACAGCAAGATATACAATCAGTTTTAACAAACCTTCCAGGAAAGGCGATGCATGGTCACTTGATCTGGGAAAAGTATGTCATAGTGCAAATGTTGCACTTAACGGAAAAGAACTGGCTATCCTGATCGGGCCAGACTTTCATATTGTTATCGATAAGAAGCTTTTAAAATCTGTCAATACCCTTGAGATAAAAGTATCAAATCTTATGGCCAACCGTATAGCATATCTTGACAGGAATAACATCACATGGAAGAAGTTTTACAATGTAAACATGGCCGCAAGATTGAAGCAGAACACCAAAAACGGTCTGTTTGATGCATCTGCATGGGAGCCAATGGAGTCGGGACTTATAGGGCCGGTGACACTGACCCCGCTGAAGAAGGCTAAATAGCAGGGGGCAGAGAGCATGGGGCAATTTAACTGGCTCCCCTCCCTGGGAGAGGCGGGGGGTGGGTTAAAAGACAGATTGCTTCGCTTCGCTCGCAATGACCGTGTATATAATTAATATTTGTAATTTTTTATAAAAATGAAACCTATTAAAATCAACCGTCGTCTATTCTTGAGGAATACCTCACTGGCAGCTACTGCAGTAACACTTGCAGGAACAAAGGTCCTGGCATCGTCACCGCAGGCACGAGAGAACAAGCTTCCCCGCTGGAAAGGCTTTAACCTTCTGGATCTGTTTTCGCCTGCTCCTCCCCGCAATCCAGGTTCAAATAATACAACAGAGGATGACCTGAAATGGATGTCCGACTGGGGATTTGATTTTGTAAGGATCCCGATGGCTTATCCACGGTACCTCTCTTTCGACCCCAGCAGGGACATTACAAAAGATGAAATGCTCAACTTTGATCCGAAAGTATTGGAAGAGATTGACAAGCTGATTTTTATGGCTCACAAGCACAATCTTCATGTGAGCCTTAACCTTCACCGCGGACCCGGGTATTGCATAAATGCAGGCTTTCACGAACCATTTAACCTATGGAAAGACAAAGATGCGCAGGATGCCTTCTTTGCCCATTGGTCAATGTGGGCGGAGCGGTACAAAAATATTTCATCCGCGAAACTGAGCTTCGATCTTCTCAATGAACCTGCCTACATAGAGGATATGAATGATCAGTTTGCACAAAAAGGACCTGTTCCCGGGGAAACTTACCGCAAAGTAGCTGAAGGAGCATCAAAAGTAATATGGAAGGCGAATAAAGACCGGCTGATTGTAGCTGATGGGAACAGTGGTGGCAGTAACGTAATTCCGGAACTGACGGACCTTAATATTGCTCAAAGCTGCAGAGCCTATTATCCTCATTATGTTTCACATTACCAGGCATCGTGGGTATGGAAAGACCCTTCGCAGGCCCCTATGCCGGTCTGGCCCGGAACAATTGATGGTAAGCAGTTTGGCCGTGCACAGCTTGAAGAATTTTACAAACCTTGGATCGAACTGGTCGAAAAGGGAACAGGTGTTCACTGTGGCGAAGGAGGATGTTACAATAAAACACCTCACCCTGTGTTCCTGGCCTGGTTCGGTGACATCCTTGATATACTGACTCAGCACAAAATCGGATATGCACTTTGGAATTTCAGGGGCGATTTCGGCATCCTCGATTCACGCCGGACAGATATAGAATATATCGACTGGTACGGGCATAAGCTCGACAGCAAGCTTCTCGAACTGCTGAAGAAATATTAAAATGGTACGAGGTGCGGGGTATGGGGTAAATATTAATGCTCCCCTCCTGGGGGGCCGAGCGTGAAGAAATAGCCCGGTGGGCTATTTTAGCGAAGGAGCCAGACTGCAGGGGAGATTTGTGGTGGGGTCTGGGGGTGGGTTTCAAATCTTGTTCAATTCATCCATCAGTGCTTTTCGCAATGGGTATTCTTTCCGGAGGTTTGCAACCAGGTTGTTCATCCGTTTACCGGCACCAAGTTTGATCATTCGACGCATATAACGACAGGCTTCTTTATAATGGTCTCTGCCTGTCATCTTTTTCAGATATTCTATTATACCTTTTTCATAAAGCTCAGCCAGTTCCAGTGGGTATTTATCTGACAAGTATTGTTCATAATGCTGTATATAAGGAAGATGTCTGGTACCACTAACCAATTCGAGAAGTCTCTTCCACCACTGTTCTTCAATGTAAATCTTACCAATCATATCAATATTCGACCAGTGGTCTTTTCTTCTTATTTCAGCAATCAGTCCTTCAACGAAACCGGTCCATTCAGATGTTTCTGTATATTGTTTCAGAATAGCGTAATAATCCTGATCGTGACGGAAACCATCAATGAACAGATACCTGGCATATTCGATAATCTTTTCCCTGTCCTGCTGTTTGACAGAGATTCGCAAAAGCCAGTCATACCACTCTTTTGCAAGACCCGGTTTATCCTCTGAATCATTTTTGATACCATCCAGTGCAAGAGACTTAGCCTTATCAAAATTCTTATTCTTAATAGCTTCTTCTATAGCCTTTCGTCTGAGATCAGTATTATCAAGATTTTGTTCGATGAATTTTCCTGCCTCCTCTTCCCCTTTCATTTTCTTTATCAGCTCGTATTCCAGTCTTGTCATCTGTTCGCTCTCGAATTCCGAATGCACATGAGTACGGAGCAGGGGAAGAATGATTCCGGCCTCCTTTTCAGTTTTAACAAGGTTTACCGCGATATCCAACAGATAGGTCTGCCAGTCCCATCCTGAAAATATATATTTTTTATAGTGTTTCAGGAGCTGATCAAGCAGGTATACTCTTATTTCCTCAGTTATTTCAGATGTTGAGATAGCAGAAAGTATATCAAATGCTGTTTCAATATTTCCACCGATATCACCATCGCTGTCGTCGGCAAAGTCGAGGGCTTTTACCATCTCCTCAGCCACCGGGAAACAGATATAACAAGCGCTCATATAGTTTCCTGAATCAACATGTCTCATTGCAATATCGAGCATGGCATTAACTGATTTCCCGACCATACCCGTCCGGGACCAGTTAATAAACCTGTCCCTGCCTTTAGCGCTTCTGAGGATATTCTTCACCTGTTCGCGATACTTTTCAGGCGACTCGGCCGATGTTTTATACAAAAAGCCTGAAAGAAAGTTCCTGCGGAATGCAGGATCCGATATACATTGTTCTTTAACAAAAGCTTTCAAATCGTCATAAGAAAGAGAACCGAGCATTTCATCAACCTGTTCAGAGACGGTTTTTCTTTTAATTACTGGTTTCTTTACAGAATCTTCTTTTTTATGAGGTTGTTTCATTCCGGATTCTTCCTGCTGCAGATGTAAGATCACTGCAACAATATGTTTGCAGACTGAACCATAGTCATAAGGGCATGTGCAGGAACAATCTGTTATGTTATTATTGAGGACCGTAAGGTTTACAGTATAATCTTCCGTTCCTTCTACAATTGCTTCAAATTCTCCCGGCGACAGTTCCTCAAATGAGGTAACATGCCCGTTTTTAAAATATTTCAATCCCCGATCAAAGATCGTTTCGTCGATGTTTTGTTCGAAATGCGTTAAAGGTATTAGCATAATTATTTATTCATCCCTTTTTCAAAATGATCTTGATCTCCTCTTTTCTTCATACGTACCATGGTAACTTATATTTTAGGTGATTCTGCATTCTTATTTCGTTTGTTCTTAATTCTTACTTCGTTTGTTCTTAATTCTTACTTCGTTACTCTCAACCCTGTGCCCTGCGCCCGGCGCCCTGAGCCACACCTTCGCCAAGGCTTCGGTGCGCAAAGCCTGTGCTCCTTATCCCCGCCCCTTTAATATATTAATCTAAGCATGTTTTTTTAATCTTTCTATATCCTCCTCAATTTCCTTTAAACTCGCTTCCTGCGATAATTTCTTTTGCACTTCCCTGAATTTTTCATATTCGGCGCCCGATTTTTCCAGTGCCAGTTTATGACTTATTTTACCGGCATGTGTTAACAGTTCACGGCCGTTTAATTGTAAAATTTCGTCGAGTTTCCTGATCCAATCATCCATATACATTGGCTTCTGTTGCTGTGCCATAGTTTCGGCAAAAGCAAGGTATTGTTCCACCAACAAGCCCAGGAGCCTTATTTCATTTTCATTCAGATAGTTTTTTGCTACAATGACATCAGCTTTTATAATGCTTTCGGAACTCTTCTTATCATACGATTGCATTCCAATCAAAGGCAATGATGCATCAACACGGCGGAAAATCAATTCGGCTGCAGTTTGCTGGCTTATAGCCCAGAGCAATTTGTTTTGAACCACTTTGAAAAACATGATTGTTTTTTCATCGTTTGCATTGTAATCGATGCTGGTTGCATAAATATCTTTGATTTTCTGATAGAAAAACCGCTCTGAGATGCGAATTTGTCTTATTCGTTCCTGGAGCTCTGCAAAGTAAATCATAGAATTGCCCGACTTAAAACGTTCATCGTTTAAAGCAAAGCCTTTTACGATATAATCTCTTAACCTTTGGGTTGCCCAAATGCGGAACTGAGTACCTTGAAGAGATTTTACCCTGTAACCTACTGATATAATGACATCGAGGTTATAAAAATTGGTGGGTTTGGTAGAAAAATCGGAAATTCCGATTTTTCTCATAACATGCTCCCTTTCAAGTTCATTCTCTTCAAAGACATTCAGGATATGTTCATTGACAGTAGCCCTTGATTTACCAAAAAGAGTAGCCATCTGGTCTAAGGTAAGCCAGACAGTTTCATCTTCGAGGCGAACATCGAGTTTTATGTCGCCTTCCTTGTTTTGATAGATTAGGATTTTACCAGTGTCCATAAATGTTTTTTTTCTTTAATCATTATCACCCATTTAATCATTTCTTCCCCGGCATCCATTAATTCTGCATTTTGATTTCGTTTGTTCTATATTCGTTTTTTTAATAACCACACCAATCCGTCTCTCAGTCCCTCAGGCTCTAAGTCTCTCAGTCTCTTCGTCATCATTCTCATTTCCGCCCCTCAATAATCTTAACCTCCTCAATCTCCTGCATCCTTGCCATTGCAACCGAAACCGGATGCGACGGAGCCGATAACTCCCTGTAAACTAACTCAATCATCTAATTTTTCTTTTATCAATACTTGGAAACTCCTTTTAAACTATAAAAACCATTGCATGAAATATCGATTTGAGAGGTATTAATTTAATTTCAAAATATTCTGAACTAACACCTGGTAATTCATTACTTCTGTTCAAGTGGTAAGATTGTTGACATTTTCAAAAATATTGTTTCATTTTTTCATTGTCTAATCCAGGCTTTGTCTCCGAAATAACTGAACCCAGTATGTTTGTCGTAATTAATGATTTTTTTGAAAGTGCCTGCCTGGCTGCTTCATTTACGATATTCTCAATCTCAGCAAACGTAAATAATTCAGTCATTTCAGCAAGGAACAGCCATTTTATGTTATCCTGTGGCCTGCCCTCCATATGGATTTTAAATGCCTCTACCCTGGCTTCAAGATCGGGAGGTCCGATAAAGATCTTTTTATCAAAACGTCCGGGACGGAGAATGGCAGGATCAATATTATTAATAAAATTAGTAGTGCCGACAACAAGTATTCCTCTTTTATGGCAATTGTCTAATTGGGATAAGAACTCGTTAACTTCAGCTTTATAATGCTGGGACACATCAGGACTGCTTCTGTTAGGAACAAGAGCTTCAATCTCGTCAAGGAACAGAAGTGTGGGCCTTTTTTGTTCAGCTTCCTCAAATATTTTCTTTATCTCAAGTTGAGTACCATGGACATAAATGCTTCCCAGGCTGGAAGGTTTCATATCAATGAAATGGAATTTGACCTGCTCCGACAGTTTTCTGGCAATAAACGTTTTCCCGCATCCGGGAGGTCCGTATAGCAGGATCCCGTTTGGCAGAGGAACTTTATATCTTTCGTATAATTCATGTTCAGTAAAGGGAAGTATGACATCGCGTTCAAGGATTGTCTTTAGTTCGCTCATACCTGCGACACCTTTCCAGCTTTTTGACTGAGCTTTTAAAACCGGATCGATACCTTTATTTTCAGGCAAATTCTTGATGCGGGTTTTCAGGAATTCTTTGTATGCAAACGAATTAGGATTATCAGGATATAACTCATTTTCGAGACAGACATAAGCAAGAGCATCACGATACATGCCCCAGTCAACAAGAAGTCTGATTCGATACATGTTTATGAATCTGATATATTCTCTGTAATACTCAGCATATAGTCCTGTGTCAGTTTCACTGATAAACTTGTCGATCAACCACAGTGCCTGTGCCTTACGCTTTCTGTAAACAAGTGACTGTATCTTTTCGGGAATCTGATATGAATTCATGATTATTAATCACTAGTGTCCGACTAAAATAATAAAAAGAGGGGTACTCCCCAAAGGTTTCCCCCAATGTTGTAATTTGGTTTTTGCGAAAACAAGTACAACATGGGTA
>Ga0207931_1000367_pt1 | contig 16834 bp, 21 predicted proteins | sample NGESurdeep092012_2_FD_184478 | JGI IMG/M metagenome (GOLD analysis project Ga0207931, IMG submission 184478) | Arctic peat soil microbial communities from Barrow, Alaska - NGEE Surface sample 415-1 deep-092012 (SPAdes) | ecosystem: Environmental > Terrestrial > Soil > Wetlands > Peat ...
GGTTAAGAACAGGAAAGTGCTTTTATATGAGCATCGTTATACTGCAAGCCATGGACCCGTTCATATTATGAAAGACCCAAAACCATCAGCAGAACTATGGCTGTGGCTATTAACATTGAATCCATCAATAATTTTAATTTATAGTTGATCATTTTCATGTCAACAACACGGCGATGAGGACCGCTATTATGGTTCTTTCTGTAATTCATGGTTTACTGTCAGTAAAATTAGATGATTAAGTTCATGTAGGTATTACACAAATTCATTTAAAATTTACATAATTCACACATTTTAAGCACTGTTGCTATGACACTCAGGAAGCCTTGGACGGCTTCTTAAATATTGATTTGATCCTGATAAGCGGGGGCATTGTGTCGCCTAACAGGAATCCCCATGGCTTCAAAGGTTCGATGTGGTCACAGACAAGTTTTACTATGGCCAGCAGCGGTATAGAGATAAACATTCCGGGAATCCCCCATAAAGCATTACCTGCAAATACTACCAGTAACGAGAACAATGCATTGAGTTTTACTTTTGAAGCAACTATTTTGGGAACGATGTAATTATTGTCGATAAGTTGGATGATATAGTAGATTATCAGAACATAAACGGCATACCATGCCGAATCTTTGGTGATCAGTGCAACAATCATCGGCAGAGCCACTGCCACAACTCCTCCTATATATGGAATTACGTTCAGAAATGCACCTATAAGGCCGAGCAGTAAAGCATATTCTATCCCAAGAATCAGAAGAGCAGTTGTATTCAGGGCAGCTATAATGCCAGCCTCTATAACCAGCCCGACAAGATAACGTTGGATAACTGTTTTGATCTTGGTAACTATTTCGCTCACTTTACTCTGTTGGCCTGAGCTAAAAAGCCTGTGAATAAACTCAATAAGGATGGGATTGTAAAACAAAAGCATAAAGACATAAACCGGGATTAAAAAAATCACCACCAGCAGGTTCCCTAGGGTTACAAGCGCGTTCCCGATAGCAGCACTGCTGGTATTAAGAAGTTCACCCTGGACTTTTATGATCCAGTCATGGAACTTATGGGGGTTAATGTCAAAGTATCCTGAAAACCAGACAGTAGCCTGGTTGAGTGCCTCCGTGAATTTGTCCGACAGTAACGGTAGCGAATCACTTAAACGGCTTACCTGTGAAATCAGGAGGGCGCCAAACGCTGCGATGACCAGAAAGGTCAGGAATATTGTAAAGAGGATCGCTATGACCCGGTTTATTTTTTTCTTTACAAAAAAGTTTACGACCGGGTGGAGTACTATAGCTAAAATGGTTGCAAAAACTATAGGTACAAAAATGCTCCTTGCAACGTATAGTATTGTAAAAAGAACAGCCATTCCGATTAATAAAATGACTGCCTTTAAATATAACGGTATTTTCATCCTTTCATCTGTCACGGTTTCTGGATTTCAATGCTTTTTTACGGAAAATACGCAGCAGCATAATTTCTCCGACTGACCTTAGTGACCCAGTGTGCTGTGCAACAAAGTTTGTAACTCCGGACTGCAGAACAGGGTTTAAAAGCTTTCTGAAACCTGTACCTGCCATACCCTTGAATACCAAGTTTGAAATTAAACCGGTGGCTAAACCCAACGCTGTACCCAGAATATTATCGATCAGATTTGGCGATGAGGATATATCATGTAAAGTGTTCCGGAGCAGATTCACCGGCCTGAAACTTTCATAAGTGGAATGGAATTGCTCTTTCAACTGCTTTCTGTTGGCAGCCTGCTTAACTTCGAGTAATTGAATTGCATTTTTAAGGCCGGCAGTTGAACTTATGTTTTGCATATAATTTTATTTAAGCACCTTCCTGACAATGTAATTGCCGACATGTTTTTTAAGCCATTTATACATAAACAGGCGAAGAATCAAAGCTGTCATTCCATAAAATGCAGCTACCACAAAAAAACCGTAATAGATATTACCTAGGATCCCGCCCAGCCAGAAGCCAATGCCAAGGTTGAGAAAAAGCATAAAAATGGAGGCTAAAACAATGATTATAGTTTGAGGAACTACTGTGGAAATAACATCCGATGTTTTATCAAGAGCTTTAAGTTTGGCTAACTCCAATTCTGTCCTGCCATATTCAGCAACTTTCTCCAGGAGCTCATCTATGATCTTTGCTTTGTCTTCCATGGCTTTGGTCATAATATCAATTAGTTATGATCTCATCCCCCTTATAATTATCAACCCGGAGCCGTCTTTACTTTTTTGCCAGGCTCTTCATTTGCTGTCTTGCTCTGATCAGTAAGGTCAGCATCATCTTCACTTACATTTTCATATTTTTCAGATATGTCATCAAGAAATTCATTGAATTTTTCTTTCATTGATTCCTTAAATTCATTCCCTTTCCCGGATAACTTTTTTCGGGTTTCAGATCCTTTTTCCGGGGCCAACAGAACCCCTAACAGTGCGCCGGTAGCGACGCCAGCCAATAAGGCTAATAAAACTTTTCCTGAGTTCATGATTTCTTTAAATTAATAAGCCCGCTCCGTATTGTCCCGTTAAACTAACCTAACCCTTATCTCACTGTATTCCAGATACATGCAAAAACTCAAGGATTTGCCGGAGCGGACTTAATGATTATTAATGAAACGACGTATCTAGAGGACTCTTCTCCCCTGGATAACCCTCACCAAAATTGCAATGATTGCAATGACAAGCAGGATATGTATCAGGCCTCCTACATGGAATGCGAAAAATCCTAATGCCCATGCAATGATCAGTATTACCGCAACTACATAAAGTATATCTCTCATGATTTTTGTTTTTCAGTTTTTACAACAGAACGATTAACAGAATAACAATAACAAGCAATACGGCTGCTGAGATGTAAATGCCACCACTTATTGCCTTAAGTTCGCTATTGATTGAACGCACTTCTTTTCGCAGTTCTTTCTTTGCTGGTGTGGATAGTTCTGATTTGTCCGACGTCTTGATTTCATTTAGCCTGAGCAGTAATTCGTTAGCTTTTGCAGCATCTGCCGGGCTTACCGGACTGGGATCAACCAGAGAGGAGGATTCAACTTTGGGTGTAGCGCTTAATTGAAGCGGAATAAATGCCAATGACAACACTGTCGCCATTAGACAAAGAACAAACTTTTTCATAATACCTGATTTGTGTTAGTAAGATTTAAAATTCATTAGTAAATATCAATTTTGCTTTAATATTCTTAAGATTACACTGACAAAATTACACCCCTTAGTCTGGAAAATCGTTACATGATTTTGTGAATTAATTACATAATTCACACATTCCATGAAATTTCAGATACGGAATATATGAGACTATGAAAGAGTGGTTTTATTTATCTCCGGGACCTGAAGATCCGGCTTCCGCAAGCACGCTGATATCTGTCACAGCATCAAAGTAAGAAAGTTTCTTATTACAGATCAGCTTACTACATGCTGTCATATCCTCTAAGTAAAAAAGTGTTGGCTTTGTCGTCACCTCTATCCTTACTGAGACATTTTCTTCCTTACAATAAAATTCGACAGGCATGCTGAAGCCGTCGGGAACGTTCCGCCATTTTGCCGCGACAACCGGCACGATTTTCCTGTCAACCGTTCCCTGATCCTCATCCTTACTGACAGAACCATAATACCAGTGAAGAACCGGAACTTCACGGCGATAAAGGTATGTTTCAAAGAATTTGTCCCAGTTCTTACCTGTCTTCCGCTCTACAACCTCGATGAAATCGGCAGTTGTAACGTGCGATAACGCTGCATGCTCACGATAAAATGTCTCCAGGATATCAAAGAAAAGAGTGCTGTCGTTCAGAACGTTACGCAATGTATGCAGCACCATAGCTCCTTTGTTGTAAACATCATTGTCCCTGTTATTCCAGTAGCTGACATCCGTTGGTCCCACAACCGGTAGTTTATTCTTTATCCTTCCTGCTATATAGTATCTTGCATACAACAGTGAGTTGTAATATCCCAGTTTATGTTCTGCATAGAGCATTTCGGAATATGTGGCGAACCCCTCCTGTAGCCAGATATCGCTGAAGTCGCTGATTGATACGGCATTACCCCACCATTCATGGGCAGTCTCATGGATTAATACATAATCGCCTCCCAGCCAGGCCCGGTTTGAATAACTGCTTCCATAGGCTATAGCGGTCTGATGTTCCATTCCTTCAAACGGTGCCTCAACAAGCCGGAAGCCCTCTTTAATCCATGGATAGGGTCCGAAAGACCTCGTGTAAAGATTGATTATATCTTTTACCTGTAGAAATTGTTTTTTTGCTTTTTCAAAGTTTTGTGGCAAAACATAATAATCAAGGTTAAGGATGCCTTGTGGAGTAAGCATTGTATCACTGAAATGTTCAAATTTACCTGCATAGAAGGTCATATTGTAGATATTGACAGGGTATTGCGTACTCCAGGTAAATGTTTCCCTCCCTGCCTGTGACGTATGGCTCTGCAATTTGCCGTTTGAAACAACCTGCAACCCTGCCGGAACTGTCATGCGGAGCCTGACACTGTCGGGCTCATCGGAAAGATGGTCTTTACAGGGGAACCAGATGCTGCCCCCATCAGTTTCGCATGTTACGCCGATCCAGGGATTGCCACTCTCGTCTTCTTTCCATACCACACCCCCGCTCCAGGGCGGATTTTTCGCTCTTGTGGGTTTACCAAAATATTCGACAACAATAATATAGTCCTGGCCAATAACCAAAGGATCAGGAAGAGAGGCAATCACTTCCCTGTCATTTCGTATAAATGGGATCTCCTGATCTGACATCTTCAGACTGCTTATGTCAAGATTTTCATAAAGATCGATGCGGATTTTGCTAAGTTCTGCCAGCGCTCTGAAATGTATGTATACTGTACCCCCAAGCTTGTGATTATCCGGATCAAGGATGAGATCCAGATCATAAAAAGTAACATCGTAACCGGCGCGATCTTCATCCAGCTTTCCTTTCAGGTAATCCCTTTCTCCAAACTTCGGGTAGCTACCGGGGTTTTCAGGTACTTTGCCAAAATCCGGAAACCTGAAAATAGCGCAACCGTTGAGCAAAAACAATGCAAGGATAATAAGCGGTAGTCTTTTCATTTAGATTCAAGTGGTTGCCTTCTTCTGCTTTAGTTTTGTCTTTAATTCCGCTTCGGCCAGCTTATGTTTAATGATTTCTTTAGCCAGTTTTTTATTCGTAATCTTTAATTTATTTACTTCTACTTTAAGATCAATCTTTCTCTCAATAAGTTGCATACGCAAACGCTGAATCACATCTAATTTTTTCTCCAGTAAGCGGGTTAATTCAAGAAGCTTCTTTTCTTCCTTCTTTATTTCTGATATGTCAGTTGCTGTCAGTATGCAATAATCACCTTGCAGATAAGCTGGTAAAAGCTGAAAAGATAGTTTCAGATATAATGAGTTGATCAAGGATATTATCAGAACATCACTTTTCTTATCAGTCTGTTGATTAAGCGATTCATAAAATTTGGATTTATCATCAGGAACTATGAAACGCTTAAAGTATGAACCAATCACTCGTTCAATTGGTTCGCGCACCAATTCAGCAAATCTCTGATTACAATAGATAATTATACCTTCTTTGGAAAGAGTTACTGCTCCTTCGTTCATTTCTTCTATGAAAGTTCGATATGGTGTTTCAGCCGAGCTGATAGAATAGACTTGTTCGCCCATCGTACCAGACACAACAATTGCATCCACATCACCTCTTTGAATTGCTGAAAGCGTTTCTTCAGTTTCAAGCAGACGTGACTGTAATTCCTCATTTTCTATAATGAGTTGTTCATTTGTCTTGGTCATTGATATTTTTGTTATAAATCAAATGCGCTGAAATTTCTGAAAATCTTATATTTCCGCTACCTTTTTCAGGTCTAATCCCATAAGTACTTTTTCTATGTTTGACATATCGCCAATAATACGACGGAATGGAAGCGGCAGTTTTTTAATCAATGTCGGGGCTGCAATTATCTGTTCATCTTTTGCTAAACTTGGCATTTTATACAGGTCAACCACTTCCAGTTCGTAGCGCCCATCAAGATATTCTTCACAAATCCTTTTCAGGTTCGTAATGGCAAGGACCGATCGGTTTGTAGTACCGGTTATGTATAACCGTAAAATATATTTGTCCCTGCCAGGTTCAGGCATTGCCAGATCAAACTTTGTTGCTGGTCCTTTTACTTTTATTCTTTTCTCTTTCATAATTTTGACTGATAAGTACTGTATTTATAAATCAGCCAATATGTAATAAATTCAATCCTACGAGAACACGTTCTGTATCTGAGAGATCCCCTATTATCTTACGGACAGGCACCGGCAATTTTCTTACTAATGTTGGCAAGGCAAGAATCTGGTCCTCATTACCCAATTTTGGATTTATCAAAAGATCAATTACTTCAATGGAGTATTTCCCCTTTAATTGTTCATCACATATTTTTTTCAGATTTGCATATGCGGTAAGAGCTTTAGGAGATTGTCCTGCTACGTATAAACGAAGCACCCACTTATCATCTGCCGTTTTAGCCGGTTTCCTTTTATTTAGCTGATTGTCTGAATTTCCCTTCTTTGGTTTCATCATGTAAATATTTATTTTTTCAGTTTGCTGGTTTTACTATTTCCATTGACAGATTTTCTGCTGACTGCCATTTCTATCTTATCTTGTTCCAGTCGGTTAATCATGTCCTTTTCAGTTTTTATCAACTTAATAGCTTCGGCTTCTTCCGACTCAAAATCGGCATGCAAAGTTGCAATCTGCGCTTTCAACGCATTACGTTTTCGTTCTATTTCACGTTTTTTTCGTTCAATAACTTGTTTACGCGTTAACACTTCAGCGTTTTCAAGAGCTTCCTGTGCAATACGTGCTGAGCCGGTCAATACTCCGCTGGCACCAATATAAACCTCACGTAATCTTACACCGTGGTCGGTTAAAATAAATTCGCGGATCTGGTTGGAGTTGGCCATTCCGCGCGATTTAAGAACATACATTCCCCTGTTACGTTCACCGTTTAATTCTATATCGCGCAGTAAGATCCAGGTATCTATCAGGGATGATATTCCGACATCAGAGCTTTCTAATGCGCTTTCAGTGGAAGTAAGGCTGGTAAACAAAGCCGTAATTTGATTCCCCTTAAGAAAATCGACAATACGCATTAACATCGTTTTTACTTCGTTCTCTTTATCACCCAGAATGAAAGTATTAATTGGATCCAGGATAACAATATCAGGCTTGAAAACATTTACAGCTTTGTGAGTTACAGCCAGATGCATTTCCAGACCGTACAATGTTGGCCGGGTCGCCTTGAATTGCAAAAGACCTTTATGCACCCAGGGCTCTAATTTTATACCGATAGAACGCATATTGCGCATTAACTGGTTTGGAGATTCTTCGAAACAGAAATAAAGAACACGTTCACCACGTTTACATGCCGCTTCTGCAAAGTGAGCTGCTACACTTGTTTTTCCAACTCCTGCAGTACCGGAAACAAGTACAGTGCTACCGCGGTAATAACCTTTTCCTTCAAGCATTTTATCAAGCTCAGTTATACCGCTTGAGATTCTTTTGTTTGATACAATATGTCCTAATCCTAACGAAGTTACCGGCAATACTGAAACGCCATTTTCATCAATAAGAAACGGATACTCATTGGTCCCATGCATTGAACCACGGTACTTTACAACCCGTAAACGACGTGTAGAAGTCTGTTCGTTTACACGATGGTCGAGCATGATAACACAGTCTGAAACATATTCCTCCAAACCCTGCCTCGTAAGAGTCTCTTCTCCACGCTCACCTGTAATGATTGCAGTAACACCTTTCTCTTTTAACCAGCGAAACAGCCGTCGAAGTTCAGCGCGTAAGATTAGCTGGTTTGGCAGCCCGGCAAACAGTGATTCAATAGTATCCAGAACAACACGTTTTGCCCCGATAGAATCAATAGCATAATTAAGGCGTATGAATAAACCTTCCAGATCGTATTCACCTGTTTCCTCTATTTCACTGCGCTCAACATGAACATGGTCAAGTGCAATTTTTTTATGTTTAATAAGATCTTCCAGATCAAATCCGAGTGAAGCAACATTTTTGATTAATTCTTCATTGGTTTCCTCGAATGACATAAATACACCCGGTTCATTAAACTGAGTTGTGCCACGCACAAGAAACTCCATTCCAAAAAGTGTTTTTCCGCATCCTGCTCCACCACATACAAGAGTTGGTCTGCCTGTTGGTAATCCACCACCTGTTATTTCATCAAATCCCTGAATTCCGGTAGGAGATTTTAGAAGATTTTTATCCAGTGATTTACGCTCTGCTTTTTTCATTTATTTTCAATTAAACTTCGGCTTTTATCGGCCAGAATGATCCGCTATCACTGGTCAAATTCACAGGCTTTCCCGGCTGGTCTGGTATTAGTCAAAAGCCGGACCTGCTAAATCAAGCAGGACATTAACTTAATCTATAGACTAAGTAAATAATAGAGCCTAATACTAAACATACGCACATTGAAAGGCCGTAAGCCATTAAAATTGCATATTTGAACTTTGGATTGGCTTCAGAATCCTCGGTAAATAAATCCTCTCCTCTTTTCATGATCTTAGAAATAGTCAGTTTAAAGTGATTTCAAATTACAATGCAAAGTTGAAATCCTTTGACCTGAAAACCTTTACATAATCTCAAGAAAAGATTACATTATTCACACATTTTCCAAAGCCTGTGGTCTTTTGTTCTTCAGGTTTTTAAATTGAGACGGGGTAAGTCCTGTCATTTTCCTGAACTGGTTTGACAGGTGAGCCACACTGCTGTAATGCATTTTCCAGGCTATTTCGGTGAGATTGAGTTCATCATATATAAGCAGTTCCTTTACCTTTTCTATTTTGTGTGCCAGATAAAACTTTTCAATGGTAATCCCTCTGACTTCTGAAAAAAGATTGCCAAGATAGGTGTAATTGTGATTGAGTTTTTCGCTCAGATAGTTGGAAAGGTTTATTTTTATCTGATCATCGGTATTATGTACCAGGTCGATGATAATTGCCTTTATTCTTTCAACCAGGATATTCTTTTTGTCATACATCAGTTCAAGTCCGGTCTTTTTAAGGGCATTTGCGAGGCTTTCGCGCTGTTCCGGTGAAATGTCCTCCATTATTTCAGCTTCACACAAATCAACTGAGCTGTAATGCAATCCAAGTTTTTCCAACTCGGACTTCACCACCATTATGCAACGGAGGCTAACCATATTTTTGATGTAGAGTTTCACTCTATCAGGGATACAAGTGTATATTTTTACTCAAATTTATTGATTTTTTCAAAGAAAGCAAATTTCGATTTTAAGCTCCTGTTTAAAAAATACCAATAGAGATGCTCCCAGGCACGCCAGGATTATAACACTCATGTTCCAAATATATTTACAACCTTGGGGAAAACCCGTATCTTATACAAATACAGGTCTTTATAAAATTACTTTGAGGTGGATTGATCAGAAATATCTAGCCAAAGCTTAATCAGAGCCTTAGTATTCCGGGCAGGTTATTTTAGAAATTTTTACTGCGACCGGGACTGTTTACGGTTTGATTTGTTAAACAGTCTTTCTTTTTTGTTTAACAATTAAAACTATGACTGCAAATATGATTAATGTTAATGTAATCATTTTTTACTGATTGGAAAATTTAATTACTCTCTATCTGTACTTAACAAAGGTCTTACCTTTTGCAGGCATGATTTCGGTACTTTAAATGGCGATCCCTATTGCTATACTCAATGACTTTACCTATAAGGATCTGAGCCAGAAAAGGAGGATTATATATCGCAATGGCTCCCTGTATTTTGCCGGTATAGATTACTTTGACCTGTTTCTTTGATTCACAACTCTAACTATAACCCAAATAAGAACAACAAGTAAGATGATGCCTATAATCCAGGTGTATCCATGTCCCATTACCCAACCATTATCCATTCCTTCCATCATGATATAAGAATTTAATATTCAGTATTTTAAAATAATGCAAGTTATTATCAGTTTACTTTTCCTGATTCATTTTCTTGAGTTTCGTTTTGTCCACAGCCTCTATATTCTTCACATCATTATTTTCTTTCATCCTCTTCTGCATCATTTCCTTCATTTGCGGGTCTTCCATCATTTCTTTACATTTTGAAGACATCATGCTGGTGTCACCTTTGCAGGCTTCCATCATGGCTTTACACTTCGACATCATGCTGGTATCACCTTTACATGCTTTCATCATGGCTTTACAATTGGACATCATGCTGGTGTCACCTTGACATGCTTTCATCATGGCTTTACACTTGAACATCATGCTGGTGTCGCCTTTGCATGCTTTCATCGAATCGGACATCATACCACGCTTCATGCCGTGATTATCCTTCATCATTGAACCATGATTTTCCATCATCATCATTTTATGATTTTTGCTATTCATCATCGTAGTCATCATTTCTTTCGACATGATACTATCATTAGCAATTGTATTCATGATCAACTTTCTTGTCTCCGGTTTTGAAAGGATTTGTTTTACGTCTGTATTTGATTGACCGGATGCGAACAGAGTAACAGCAATTAAAGCGATTGACAGTACAAATTTTTGCACATTTTTCATGATTTTTACTTTTTACTGATTATAGATTTACTCATTTAAGAATTCACCTGCACAATGTTTACATGAATCGATTAAACTTTGAAATTTCTGATAAATCATTTTTAAAATTCTGAATGAATTTCGATCAAATAAAGGTAAGTCCTTTAATATCGGGAATCTTTACACTATTCTTCAATATATTTATATAATTCACACATTTTATGATTAAGACCGGTTTGTATTATGACACAATCTAAAATTATGATTTTGAGCCGGTTGCCGAAGGCTCGTCTGTTGTCATGAACAAAGCCGCGGGTTGCTTTCCGAAGGCTTGCAGCAGGCTGTTGTTTTATTTGTTGCTTAATCCTTGATGCAACGAACACTAAAGCCCTGATTAAAAGGATGTGGAAGGCGATTTATTGTTGAATTATTGTGGTGTAAGGATCTGTTCCACGCAGAATAAGGATCGTCCATCGTTGATGTCCAAAAAACTCCATTTTGATCATGCTGGGTAAGTGAATAATAATTGCCTGATTGATATCGAAAACTGCATGCAAGTGCAGTAAAACCACTCTCATTTGTTGCGTCCACGTTGGGGCTGAACCAATGAATAAAGCCAGCTTCCTTTAATTTTCCTCCCTCAAGACCCCCTCTCTCACCATCATGATCAAGGTCTCCTGTTATTCCCAGATATGTTTCAAGTGCTTTCCATTCACCATCGGATGACACATGCCAGCCTGTCGGGCATAATTTACCTGTATTTACGGCATACCAATTATAAAGTGCTCCATAAGCAAATTTGAAATTTGTATCATTATTGTACCAGGCATAAGCCCCGCTGGAGTTGGATTCCCATAATACATTATTTGCTCCCGGATAATCAATGTAATTCCCATCTTTGTATCTTGTGGTCTTCAGGTTTTCTGCCATCCACCATTGGTCGCCTATTTTGACTGTTTTGTAAAAATTACCTTCAACGTCCCTGATCCTTTCATAATTAATATTAAATCTTTTAGATAATGCAGAAGATGACAATCTGTCTGTGTCAGGTATGGGACCCTGATTAAGTTCTTCCTTCTGACTTGAGGTGAATACCAGAAACAATAAACATATAATGAATGAAAATGAGGCTTTCAGCGAATATTTTCTTTTCGGGGAGTATATAATTGATTTCACTGGATTAACTTTTTTGCTCTTTTCTCATCCCAATAAAAGTTGGATTTATGAACCTGTTAAATGATATCACAAAGTTCCAACACTTTATTTTAATAAGTGTTACATAATCCCTAAGACATGTTATATAATTCCCGCATTTTTTAATCCTTCTTTAAGAGAGTTTTCTTGTTCAAAGGCTTTTGCCGTACTTGTTTTTCCGTAACCTTATTTTTTTAAATATATAGGACATTCCCTTGATACATTAAATATCAAGAACAGGTTTAATCTGGTATTGGTGGCTGTAAAAATTCCTCCAAAAGAGGGAGTTATAACTTCTATCTTCAGGAGGAACTACAAAGTCGATCTTTCTTATGGTCTTAATATACCGCTCGGGGAAAAAGATATCCTTGTTCTGGCAGGAAAGTTTAATGACATAAAAAGATTCAGTGAAAGCTAAAGGTTTTCGATAACTTCTCTGGTGTTATGGCCAAAAATGTAAAACAGGCCGAGCTGCATTCCCCTGTTGGTTGATTTTACATCATTGCTCTTACTTATATCGTTTAATCCATGATTATACCTTAAATCAATACCAAAACCCGTGGACGGAACTACATAGCTCACACCAAGACTTAAGGCAAAGTCAATGGGGTTATAATCAGCTTTATTGTCTGCACTAACCAGAAAACCTATCTGTGGTCCGGCCTGTATTCTGAATCCATCGTCAAACATATACTGAAGCAGGACAGGTACATTAATATAATCCAGATTATGATTTTTTGCACCCTCGGCAGAATATACCAGTTCAGGCTGAACTGCCCATTGGCTATTTATATGGATATGACCAAGCAAGCCGAAATTATATCCTATTCTTTGGTTATAACTCGTATTGTTGTCATTGTGAATGTTGTACATATTTAACCCGGCTTTAATTCCAAGGTTTACGTGTCCTGAAGGTGAATTACCGTGCTGTGCACTTACAACGCCCGTAATCAAAATTGCTGTAATTAATCCGATAAAAAATTTCATAGCTTTTTTCATACACTTATTATTAGTTTTCGTTTAGTCTCATTCCTATAAAGAACTTTATAATCAACTGTAAAGGTGATGGTTATTTCCTGATGGAATGTTACATAATTGTATATACTTATTACATAATTCACAGATTAGAAATGAATTAAATTAATAGACCCGTGAAAAATGTTTTCTATTCACTTAATTAATATTTGGTTTCATTTATAGCAAGTCGTAACTTTGAATAACCATATAAATTCAATATGTCAAATATTAATTTTTATTAATCACTTAATCTTAAAAAAATGGAAGTAATTGTAATTATTATCATTGGAGCAGTAGCTGGCTGGCTGGGCAGCACACTTTACAAGGGCAGCGGCCTCGGGCTTCTTGGAAACATTGTGATTGGAATTCTCGGAAGTTTTGTCGGATACTGGGCATTAGGAAAACTTGGTGTTGATCTTGGCAGCGGATGGGTTGGAGTCATTCTTACCGGCGCCATCGGGGCAATTATTATCCTGTTCCTGCTTAATCTGATAATCAGGAGACGATAGTCAGTTCATTCCGATCAGAAATGACCTAGGAATAAAGGAGCCCTGCAAATATTTATATTACAGGGCTTTATCTGTTTATCTCCATCCACGACCATGGGCAGTCAAATTGTTCTGGTCAACCATGGTTAAGGCCGTTGGCTTTTCTACTAAAGATCATAAAATATGTGAATCATGTAAATCCGTTAATGAATAGTGTAACGGTTCCGCAGGAATAACAACCTACCTTTGCCATCTTGACGGGCATTCACCGCAATACATCATAAAAGCGTCAAAATAAACTTTTAAAAAGAACATCATGACCACAAGAAGAGACAAAAGAATAATTTACTACTTAATTGCAATTGCAGTTATAGTTATTGCCTTCCTGCTATTAGGCGGCGGCGCCTGGATAAAAGGGCTGGGACATGGTAACAGCTCTGTGGGGACGATCAGTTTGCGGTGGGGACAGATTCTGATCAGTCTGGGTCTGGGGTTTCTGCTCGGGTGGATTCTCGCCAAAAGGAAATGGTGATTGTCTTATTCCCTGCAGAATGCGGGGGGGCCGACCGTTAAATCCCGACAAGGTATTTCGGCACAGGGAGGAGACAGACTGCAGAGTAAGCTTTGAAAAAGTTACCTCAGACCTTCCAGCCGATCTTCCATTTTCTTATTGCCGTCAGACAGGGTCGAAATAATTCCTGACAGAACAGATCTGAAGCAATAATGAAAAACAGATCTTTCCGGGTCTCTTATATAATCTATTTTCCCCTCTCTTGCCTCTTTACCCTGTACAGGGTTTGAATCCGGTATTCTTCTGTTGGCTATAAAAGAGACAAATCTTTCTCTGAATGCTGTTGTATCATCGGTCTGTCTGTTCTTAACTGCGATGTCCAGCCCATGGTACAGCATGATCATTTTGCCTGTTGACCTGTAATTATCAGCAGTAAAGCTAAAACTCATTGCATCGATTTTACCGGAAGTGGCATAAATAAAAGCATTTTTCTCGAGGATTGGATTTAATGCACTGGCTTCCAGACCTGAAAGAGTTCCTTCCAGTGAGAATGTATTTCTGCTGTCAAATATTCTCTCTTTCAAATGAACGGCCAGCTTTCCTTTGCCCATTAACAGGGCATTAGCTTTGATTTCCAAGAAAGCTTTTTCTGATTTGTAGATGGTGTCATTTGTCAAATTGTAAAGTCTGGCCTGTATTTCATTAAATCTGATTATTCCAGGCTCGTTTGCCTCTTCACCATGTACTGTAAAAGCTACATTCCCTTTCATAAGAATTACTGAATCAATCATAAAAGGGTGGGGAAAGTCGTAAAGTAAATCCTGAAAGGCGGGTTTATTCAGATGGTGGAATTTGTTTCTTTTATCACGAAAAATTTTCATATCCATTTCCCCGATTTCGATATAGGGGCTTTTCAGGCTCCCAGATCTGAAAGGACCAGCAGTAGATAAATCGTGAACACAAATGTTGGTGAAGCCGGCTTCTAAACGATTCGTTTGAAATTTATACCTTGATGTGAAATCATAATCTGTGTAATTCGGGTGAATAAACAGACTATCTATTACTAAGGTGTTCGTATTTGCAGGATAGCTGATCCCCTTTACTATGTAGGAATACATTTTATCAGACGAAACATAAATGAGTTCTCCCGCTTTGAAATCAAAAAGCTTGATAGTGCCGGGGAATAAAGTATCCAGTTTTTCGACCTGCAGATCGTACACTTTAAGCATTCCATCCTTTACTGAATAAGTCTGCCCCGTTGAATCGTCTTCCATTTCAAGGTTTAGTTTATCAAACAGTATTCTGCCTATGCCGAGACTGATGGGTGAAACTACCGGTTGTATTACTCTGTCCGAAATTGGAATCTTACCCTTAATAATGCCATTGGAAAAGGTTATTCGGCTTATATAATAATCATGTTTAAATATTGCCCTGGTGAGATTGATGCCTTTCAGTTTCACAGACGCTACCTCACCTCTAAAACCACGGTCTCCAGCACGCTCCGGGTTTGAGTATATTGTTATACCTGCCAATTCTATCCCAGGCCTGATCAGCAATATTTTAATCTTGTCTATTTCAACGATGTAATTTCTATCCTCTTTATTCAGTTCCGTTCGTATTTTCCCCTCAAGCCAGGGCTCAATAAAAACTGTGGCCAGAAATTTTATCAGCAACACAAGAGTAATAATCCCAATAAGAATTTTTAAGAATATTTTCTTCATCATGATATAACATTACAGAAAACAAAGAGGAGCAAAAGATACAACACCTTGCCTTTAAAAACTTTACACAATTCATTAAATGATTTACATCATTCACGCATTAGAAAGGAATTAAATTAGCAGTCAGGTGAAGCAGGCACGGTGGTATAAGTACTGATATTTATCACAATAGCTTCTGCAACTCTTGTTTATTCCTGAAAATAAGTATCTTGGCGCATTATTTGGGGAAAACGGACATTTTATTACTAATTAACTGATTATGACTTATACACAAGCCTCTGATAACAATCCGGATAAGTTGTTTTACATCGGACTTGACATCGGGTCAGTCTCTCTGAATACAGTGTTGCTTGATGAGAACTATAATATCATTGAAGACTATTATGACTATGTTCATGGTAAACCTTTCAATATGCTCCACGAAAGGCTCTCATCAATTCTTAAGAACCATCCTGCCATCACTTTAAAAGGCATTGCCTTGACAGGCACCGGCGGCAAGCTGGCCGCTAACCTGATAGGTGGCGTATTCGTAAATGAAATCATTGCTCAGGCAACATCTGCCGGAAGGTTATACCCTGATGCACAGACAGTTATTGAGATAGGAGGCGAAGATTCCAAACTCATAACCCTTGAGAGGAATCCTGATGATGACCATGCCAGACTCGTTGATTTTGAGATGAACAGTATTTGTGCCGCAGGTACGGGATCATTCCTTGACCAGCAGGCAAAGAGAATAGGCGTGCCCATCGAAAAGGAGTTTGGTGAGATGGCCATGAAGTCTGTTAACCCGCCACGTATCGCAGGCCGGTGCAGCGTGTTTGCCAAAAGCGACATGATCCATCATCAGCAGCTGGCAACACCCCTTCACGATATTGTTGCAGGACTTTGTTTTGCACTTGCAAGGAATTTCCGGAGCACCGTTGCCCGCAGTAAGGAGATAAAGAAACCCGTCATCTTCTCTGGTGGCGTGGCGGCAAACATTGGTATGGTAAGAGCTTTCAGGGAAGTTCTTGACCTGAACGGAGATGAGCTGATCATTCCTGAACACCATGCATCCATGGGCGCCATAGGAGCGGTGATGTACAGCCACTCGAACAAGCTGGAGATGAATCATTTCAAAGGCCTGGAAGAGCTTGAAGCCTACCTTAAGAAACACGCATCGGCATTTGTAAGCCTTCCACAGCTAAAGGAATCAGAGGCTATTTACAATAAGGAAGTAAAATTCAGAAAGAACGGAACCGAAAAACTGTCTGTCTATCTTGGTATTGATGTCGGATCGTTAAGCACTAACGTTGTGCTTATTGATGAGAAAC
>Ga0207931_1000369_pt1 | contig 16635 bp, 16 predicted proteins | sample NGESurdeep092012_2_FD_184478 | JGI IMG/M metagenome (GOLD analysis project Ga0207931, IMG submission 184478) | Arctic peat soil microbial communities from Barrow, Alaska - NGEE Surface sample 415-1 deep-092012 (SPAdes) | ecosystem: Environmental > Terrestrial > Soil > Wetlands > Peat ...
CTGAAAGTTGAGGGAATTGTATCCAGTTGTGTTCGTAAAAGGGGGGTCATTGCAGGTGCGGGTAAAACCTTCGCATCCCTTGTCTGAGACTTCTTGTGCAACACTTGATAAATAGGGTAAAGGCTTTTTTGTTCCTCGATCTGAAATTGAATACTTTTGATCTTCTGATCTAAACGCGCTAAAGAAAACTGTTTCGGAACGATTCCGGCAAATACAATAATCAACACACCGGACAGGCACATCAATAAAAAGAGTAAACTGTGCTTTGGAATTATTGCGTATATTTTTCCCATGAGAGGATTCTAACCTATCTTCATATCGATAACAAAGCGAAGGACTTCGCTTTTCTTAAAAGGCTCGATGCTGTTCTTCTGCACACTGATCTGACGGAACATTGGTGATGCTTCCAACTTCATGATATATCCGGCAAGCGTTGATTCAAGATTCCGTCTATCGCCAAAAACAAGCCCCTCAACCACCACGTTTTTTGATTCTTCCTTTACCGCTTCCTTTTTAGAATCAGCTGCAGGCCCCTTGCCGGAGGGAACAGTTCCCAGATGAGTTTTTAAATTAATGAGACGAATATTTGCCGGGGTCAGTAACGACAATTCACTGATAACGGCCATTCCAAGATACCTATCACTGTATACCTTAGACATTTGCTGCTGCTTTCCGGAGCTTGCGACCATCTGGGATATCAAATTCTGATCGACACGAGAACTGTACTGCGATACCTGTTTATCGAGTCCGGCTATTACGGCTTCTTTCTGACTGGCTTCATGAATCTGATAGAGAAAAAATCCCGAAGAAATGAATACAGCAACAATAAATACTATAAAAATGATACGATTTGCACGGACGATGCTAGCTGCCTTTTCCTTTTCTTTAAATGTAAATAAGAGATTGGGCGTATAAGCATTATCGGAAAGTGAAAGCCCCAAGGCTGGAATAAGAGCAAGTCTTTCAGAAACAAAAGTATTTTCTATGACCTTGGTTATACCGGGCATTTTATAGGTGACGGGATCCGGAGCATCACTTTCAATACCGAGTTCTTTCCCCATGTATTCTATGATGGGTCGGGATAGATTCATTGCACTCGATACGTAAATTTTGACGACTCTGTCATAATTCAGACTAGCCGAATAATATTCAAAAGTTCTCTCTACCTGCCTTATAACCCTTTCTAAGGCTGGTAAAACGGTCTCAAATTTTTCTTCTTCTGTAAGCTCAAAGCCGGCGTCCTCCTTCGTTAGGGGCGGGGAATCAGGACTGAGGCTGAAGAGAATCTTCCTCGCCTGTTCCACGTTTATTGGTGGCCTATTTCCCCCCATTTCCGATATGCCTTGCCGTGGCCCTGTAAGCTTTTCCAGTAATGATTCAACCATGCTGTTTATTCCCGCTTTAATACCCCGGATCATAATAAGCTTCCCCTTGGCATAAATATCAATTCGGGAAAAATCATTTCCGATAAAAAGACCCGCAACCGTACTTTCATCGGCTTGTGGAATCCATCCGGTTTTGAAGATGTTCTGGATTGCGAACGGCGTAATTGATATGCCGGTCAATGGCAACCCCATTTGGGAGAACATGCCCTTTATCTCCTCGACTTCCTCCCTTGGCGCCGTATAAACCATAACCAGCCATTTGCTTATGCCCTGTTCGGTAACTTCTCCCTGAATTTCAAAATCGAATATTGTATCTTTCTCATCAAAAGGTGTTTCTTTTTTAATTGTCCAATAAACAGCGTTCTCTATCTGTTTTTTTGCTACCTTCGGTATATGGATATGGCGCACATACACCTTTGCCGCAGACATAATAGCCCATAGATTCGGATTTTTACAGTTACCACAAATTTCGTTAATTTCGGATTTTAGAAAATTGATATATTCCGGTGATTTTATAGTGGTTATATGGGTGAACGGCACGCTCTTGTAATCAAGCAATTCCCACTTGTTATCGGCCAATCTTGCCGCTTTTACCAACCTCAGGTATTTATGACCAATATCGATACCAATAGTCACTGATTTCTGAACAAAAATTATTTTTGAGGCAGTGGATTTAAATCCTTTTTTCGGCGGATCAATTTTCGATTTATCTGCAGACTCATTAATATCATTCTTTTTATGACGAATGATATCAAGAAGTCTTTCTGTAGAAGTAATCTCTTTTAAGCGGGACAACGCAGAACTCCTCTTTGTTTTTAGATCCCTTTGCAGGTCGTCATAGTGCAGGGCCGGTCACTATCTTACTGTCTTTTCTCATTCTTGCTGTTTCGGTAATTATCTAAATGAAGTTTAGCCAGATCCATATATTCAACAGGAAAATGTTTCAAAATCCTCACACCGTACTTGATCTCCGGAGGTTCTGGAATGATCCCCTTGTGAATATAATCCCTGATCGTTTTAGCCGAAACGCCTAATCGTTCCGATGCATCGACAATAGTATAATATGTTTTCCCCTTTACGATAATCATATACACACCTCTGAGGTCATTCTTTGCATCTTTGGGTAATGTAGCTTAGATTCGAGGTTCGAACGTATCACACCTTTCGCACCTGTTCAATACTTTTTAATCAATTTTACCAATGAAATTGAATAATTTCTGATACACATTATCAGTGAGGTGATTACTTCCTCAAATCCCCTTTTTGAGGGGAGCTTAAAATATGTTTCCTATAGTACAAAATGATCAACAGAATTCTGGCGGGAATCTGTCTGAAAATGCCGTGATATTAAGCGATTAGTACAAGTTAAACTGTTTTTTTATATTGTTCGCATAAAAAAAGGAGAACACCTTTTCCGGTGAACTCCTTATATACTTTTGGAGGCGGCAATCGGATTCGAACCGATGAATAACGGTTTTGCAGACCGCTGCCTTAACCACTTGGCTATGCCGCCAAAAAAAATGGAGCGGGCGAACGGATTTGAACCGTCGACGTCCACCTTGGCAAGGTGGCACTCTACCACTGAGTTACGCCCGCTCATACACTGGTTGTTCCGTATATCAAATTCAACTGTTTTGTCAATAGAAAAACTTTAAAATTTTACTTCGCCTGAGCATCACCACTCTTGTCCAACAACCATTTTACAGATTCCAAATACGCCGACATTCCATGGAAAAAAATATCATTGTGATTTGCTCCTGGGACTTTCAGGAATCTTTTATCATGAGACGGAGAGTTCTCAAACAGAAGTCTGCCCTCTGAAAAAGATATGATATGATCATATTCTGCATGAATAATGAGTGTAGGTCTATCAAATCCACGGATCTTATCTGCGTTACAAAAACCCTGTTCTTCACTGACGCCTATAGCTTCCATATTAATTCCCAGGAGTCGAAGTAGTGGACCGGCATAAGCAAAGCCGCTTTCAATAATGAGGCCGTCGATATCATTTTTGTAATGAAACGCCAGTTCTAAAGCTGAAGCGCTGCCAAGTGATCTCCCCATTAGTATAAACGGACCGGTGTATTGTTTTTCCCGGAGCCATTTTTTTACGTAATCAAAGATCACATGACAGTCACGCATTATAGCTGTGACCGTTGGCCTGCCGGTAGAGAGGCCATAGCCGCGATAATCGACAGGAATGAAATTTATACCAATATCTGTATATAAAACAGCCATATCATTATAATCGGCCACGATCTCGCCGTTACCGTGAAAGAAAAGCATGTTGGCGGCTTCCATCCCCGCACGGTGAAACCGGGCGCCAACGACAACATCCTTCTCAACCGGGATAAGTATCGATTCAGCGGATCCTCCGGCAGTAGACGAACCAATCTCAGGGCGCGGATAAAACAAAGAGCTCGTGATCATTGGGTTATCAAATGATGGATAGTCTATTTTAGAAATATCGATCATTGTCATCCTTTTACTTTCTGACGATCTCCCTGTAGAATTTCATGAAGTAATCGAAACCTGAGTAAACAGAGAGTACAAGGGCAAGGTAAAGTATCACCGTGCCTATGGCATGGGCATCTGCGCCCAGAAACGGATAATGAATCATAAGGGCAGATAAAGCAAAGATTTGACACATGGTTTTTTGCTTACCAAGCTTGCTGGCTTGCATAACGATGCCCTCTGATGAGGCGATAGTCCTGATGCCTTCGACAACAAAATCCCTGATAATAATGACAGCGACAATCCATGCGGAAATACGACCTATTGGTATCATTAAAATCATCGCAGTGTTGATGATAAGTTTATCCGCAATGGGATCTAAATATTTTCCCATCACTGTTACGATCTCATATTTTCTGGCTAAATATCCGTCAAGGAGATCCGTAAGGGCAGCTAATACGAAAAAGGTTGCGATCACAAGACTCTCAGTCTGACCAGGAGAAAGAAGCAGAAAAAATAATACAGGGATAACGGTGACCCTCAATATGGTTATTGTATTAGGAACGTTCAAAAGTGCCTCCCTCTCCATTGTGTCAGGCAACCGATTAAGTGATTTTTTTAAAAGATCAATCATATCAACTAGCTCATCTCTCTTATCTATTTTTTGGGGACTTTGTTCCAGTCCGCCAAAAACATATCAATTCCCTTATCAGTCAGAGGATGTTTAGCAAGTTGCTCAATCACTTTAAAAGGTATAGTTGCAATATCAGCGCCCATAAGAGCCGCTTCCAGCACATGACGTGGATGTCGCACACTCGCTACAATAACCTCAGTATCAAAACCATAGTTATCATAAATCGTGACGATCTGTTCCACTATTTCCATCCCGTCATGAGAAATATCATCAAGTCTCCCAACAAACGGGCTGACATAAGCGGCGCCGGCCTTTGCCGCCATCAGAGCCTGTACGGGTGAAAAAATAAGGGTCTGGTTGACTTTGATTCCTTCATCAGAAAATAATTTCGTGGCTTTCAATCCCTCTGTAGTCATGGGAACCTTGATCACTGCATTATCGCCTAATTTTACCAGCCTTTTCCCCTCGCGAACCATCTCCTTTGCCTCTGTACTGATGACCTCTAAACTCACTGGTCCATCTACCAGATCGAGTATCTCCCTTACAACCTCTTCAAAGCCTCTCTTCTCCTTTGCAATCAGCGACGGATTGGTGGTTACACCGTCAACCATTCCGATGCTGATACCTTCTTTAATTTCTTTAATATTCGCTGTATCAATAAAAAATTTCATGAAGCCTCCCGCGCCTTTTTCATTGGGTTTTCCACTATATATTTTTCGTAACACTTTTGACTGCAAAAAAATACCTCTTGCCCTTCAATTGACGACTTATAAGCTTGACTCATAGGCACGTATGTATGACAATATGGATCCTCTATGAGTTCCTCGCTTTTCGTGACAGATGCCTGACGCCCAGGCAGATCAGGTGCATTGACGCCAGGTGAAAAGATAATCCATTTAACCAATCTATATGCGAAATAAATAATAATACAAATGATTACTAAACGGATTAGATTAAACATGGTTCTCCATTTTTCGGGTAGACATAAACCCTGCTTTCATCATTAAGTCTGTCCAGTAATCCACGGACAGAAACCCCGAATCCCGGATGAATCGCATATGAAGCTATTTCACATAATGGTTCAAGAACAAATCGTCTTTTGTGAAGTTCAGGATGAGGAATTACCAGGTCTTCATTCTGAATTACCTCCTGACTATAAAGAAGAATATCCAGATCTATAACCCTCGGTCCCCACTTCGGTCCCCTTACCCGCCCCATGCTGTCCTCTAATAATTGTAATGCTTTGAGGAGTTCACGGGGAGCAACTTCCGTTCTTATCTCGACAACAGCATTAACAAACCAGTCCTGTTCGGCATATCCAACGGGCTCTGTTCGATACAGGGATGACCTCCTCAAGACCTTTATACCCTTTACTGAAGATAAATGATAAACAGCTTCCATACACCGCTTGGCAGGATCATTCATATTCGACCCCACTCCTATAAAACAAATAACTCCACGAACGTCTTCATGCAATCTCACTTTCACCTTAAGTCACTTACTCCTTATTCCCAAGACGTCCTGCATATCGTACAATCCGTTTTTCTGATCTACGATCCACTTCGCTGCCAGTATTGCCCCCCGTGCAAAATTGTCACGGCTATGGGCACGATGAATAAACTCCAGTCTCTCGCCAATACCGCAGAACATGACCATATGCTCTCCCACGATATCACCGGCCCTCAATGTTTGAATACCTATCTCAGTTTTGGTTCTTTCGCCAATTAATCCTCTCCTGGCATATACGCCTGCCTGTTCCAGGTCGCGACCAAGCTTTTCCGCAATAATTTGAGCCATTTTTAGCGCCGTCCCGCTGGGTGCATCCTTTTTGAAATGGTGATGGGATTCCACGATCTCCACATCATATTCATCCCCCAGTATACCGGCCACATACTCAAGAACCTTGAACATGACATTTACCCCTATACTCATATTGGGTGACAGGACACATCGAGTATTTTTGGATAATTCCTTAATTTTTTTCATTGCATCTGCGGTAAAGCCCGTACTTCCGATAACAATGGCACGACCTTTTGCCGCAGCAATCTCAAGATTGTGCAGAGATGCCTCATGGTGTGTAAAATCAATAACCACATCACCCTTTTCAATACACGTTAAGAGGTGGTCATCAACAATTACACCCGTTCTACCAAGCCCAAGCCCTTCCCCGGCTTCCTTTCCGATAATGGCATGTCCTTTCTGCTCCACAGCGCCTGCTAATTTTATATCTTTATTATCAGAAAGAAGGCTTATGATCCTGCCTCCCATCCTGCCGCCAGCTCCCGTAACAATGGCCTTAATCATCCATATTCTCCTATGTTACATTAAAAAAGGTTCTTCTCCCATTAAGTTGCAAAAAGGATTTGGGGATTCATCTGAAAGCTTTCATCTGTCAGCTAATTAAGAGATAAGTCCATAATTCTTCATGGCACTTTTCAGCTTAGCATAGTTACTGTCAGACATTTTGTACAGTGGAAGCTTTACATCAAACGAAATTTTCCCCATCATAGCCAGCGCAGCCTTGACCGGTACCGGATTGGTTTCAATAAAGAGGGCGTCAATCAGGGGAACCATCTTATAATGCAACTGTCTCGCTCTCTTGATATCACCGGACTCAAAGGCATGTATCATGGCCACCATATCGGCAGGCGCCACATTGGAAATAACGGAAATAACACCCTTACCGCCGAGCATCAAGAGGGGTAGTGTGAAGAAATCATCACCGGAGAGCACAGAAAAAGTATCGCCACATAAATCAATTATATCATGCATCTGCTTTAAGGAACCGGATGCCTCTTTAATTCCTACGATATTGCTTATTTTCGAAAGTCTTGCGACTGTTTCCGGCAGAAGATTAACCCCTGTTCTGCCAGGAATATTGTACGGGATAATCGGAATTGGAACACTTTCCGCGATAATCTTATAATGCTGATAAAGCCCCTCCTGCGAGGGTCTGTTACAATATGGACATACCATTAACGCTCCATCAGCACCTGCCTCATAGGCATGCCTCGTCAGCCGCAGTGCCTCGTCTGTACTGTTGGACCCGGTCCCGGCAATGACCGGCACCCTCTTTTTCACGGCATCTATTGTAAGTTCAATTACCCTGTCATGCTCCTCATGAGAAAGCGTGGAGGACTCGCCGGTAGTTCCACAGGGGACAATACCATCGGTACCGTTTGCTATCTGAAATTCTATTAATTCTCTTAAGGTCTCTTCATCGACCTTGCCATTTTTAAACGGTGTAACGATTGCTACGATTGCTCCTCCAAACATAGGCGATCCTCCTTGTCTTCATCCTCATTTTAAAAATCCCGGTATCTCTTCTCCCTTGATCAGATCCGAATAGCCCTCTCTTTTTCTGATCATATAAAACCGGTCGTCGCTTACCAGCACCTCAGGTACCCTTCCTCTTGAATTATAATTCGATGACATGGTAAATCCATAGGCGCCCGCACTCATGACCGCCATCAGATCTCCCTTTTCACATCTGAAAATTTTCCTTCCTTTAGCCAGGTAGTCACCGGATTCGCAAATGGGACCGACCACATCGGCGGTAATTTCATCCCGTTCCCGCCTGATCACCGGTTGTATCTGATGATAGGCCTTATAAAGGCTGGGACGAATTAAATCATTCATCCCCGCATCAACAATAATAAAGTTTTTCCCTTCGCTACTGCTTTTGGTGTAAAGGGCCTTTGTTACTAATATACCGGCATTGCCGGCAATAACCCTTCCCGGTTCAAATATAAAGGTGCAATTCATATCTTTCGACGCATCGATTATTGCCTTTGCATATTCCGCTGGATGAGGAACTGTCTCCTCATCATAGGTAATGCCGAGGCCGCCCCCCAGGTCGAGATACCTGATTTCAATACCATCTTCCCTGAGAAGTTTAATCAGTTTTTTTAGACGATCGAGGGCATCTATGAAGGGGGAAATCTTCGTCACTTGCGAACCGATATGACAGCTTACTCCCTTAATATCAATATTTGATAGTTTTTGTGCCTGCCGGTATTCCTCTCTCGACTTGTCAATATCAATTCCAAATTTATTTTCTTTTAGGCCCGTGGATATGTGGGGATGGGTTTCAGGATCAACGTCAGGGTTTACCCTAATGGCGATACCTGCCTTTTTTTTCATCTTCTTTGCACAGTCGTTGATCACATGAAGTTCCTGGGATGATTCAACGTTAAACATAAATATATCGGATTCGAGGGCATATTCAATTTCATCGATTTTCTTTCCAACGCCGGAATAGACGACTTTTCCAGTATCCACTCCCGCCTCAATTGCCCGATACAGCTCACCACCTGAGACAATATCCACACCACCGCCTTCATTAATAAATATCCTGAGTATGGCGATGTTGGAGTTTGATTTAACGGAAAAACAGATAATGTGCGGGATATCAGCAAATGCCGCATCGAAGACACGGAAATGATGTTTCAGTGTTCTGTGACTATACAGATAAAACGGTGTTCCAACCTCCTCCGCAATATGACTGATTGAAACTTCTTCACACCAGAGTTCATTACCTTTGTAATTAAAATAATTCATTCACTCTCCGCTCTTTATAAATTAATTTTTCTCCTTACTTTTAATTTCTGTACCCTTTCTTTGATGAAAATCGGAGTTAATTTTAACTACCGCACTATGGGATGGTTCACTGCAATTGGCCATTATATCACATATAATAATGCGATACGTATAAATAAAACCGGCCTTCACTCGCGAATCCAGATAGCTGACAACATTTGACCCTGCTTTCGATAATGATGGATCATTAGATGCAATATCAGCTATCGTACTATATTCATTCGGACAATCAGGACAAGACATTTCCGCTTCCATTTCGCTTCTCTGGATCTTGAATTTCTGAATGTCCCCTTTTGTATCCGGAATGCTCCAAGTGAGAACAATTCCCGAATCGACAATTTTTACCCTGAGGTCAGAAATGGAAGCTGGTGGAGGAACACCGGGAGGTCGTGGATCACCTTTCTTCCCGCAGCCCTGAAAACCTCCTCCCAGAAACACACCAAAAAAGAAAAGGGCAAACAGCAACCGGCCTACTTTTACCATTTTTTTCCACCTTCAATATCCCTGATCCGCATCAATACTGTTTCTTCAGACGTTCCACCGACACAGTTTCTTGCATTCACAACACTTTCTACCGCAATACGGGTATAAATATCTTCCTCAAACGCCCCATGAAACTGGTGGAATTCATCCATTGTCAGATCTGATAGTGCTTTGCGCTTCTCCAGACAATAAAGAACAAGACGTCCTACAATACCGTGAGATTCACGAAAGGGAACACCCTTCGTTACAAGATACTCGGCTACGTCGGTGGCAGTAGAAAAACTTGCGGAGGCATCTTTCAGCATTTTGGTTCTGTTGAACTTTACATTTTTTATCATCTCTGCAAGGATTTGCAAACACCGCTTTACCGTATCAACGGAATCGAAGAGAGGCTCTTTATCCTCCTGCAGATCCCTGTTATATGTCATGGGAAGTCCCTTCATCACAGTCAACAGGGCAACAAGATTACCGTACATGCGTCCTGTTTTACCCCGAATTAACTCTGCGACATCAGGATTTTTTTTCTGCGGCATGATGCTGCTTCCCGTGGTAAAGGCATCCGATATTTCCAGGAAGTTAAACTCATCCGTTGACCATAGAATAATATCTTCACACAAACGACTCATATGCATCATAGTTACGGAAGCTGCAAAAATGAATTCGGCAACAAAATCCCTGTCTGAAACGGCATCCATGCTGTTTTGAGATATTTCCGGAAATTTGAGTAAACTGGCCACATACGCCCTGTCAATGGGGAGACTTGTACCTGCAAGGGCAGCCGATCCCAGGGGCATGATATTTACCCTTCTGTAACATTCCCGCAATCGTTCTTCATCCCGATCCAGCATCTCCCCGAACGCCAACAGATAATGAGATAGAAGAACCGGTTGCGCCCTTTGCAGGTGGGTGTAACCCGGCATAATCGTTCCGACTTCCCTTTTTGCCAGTTTGACAAACTGTAACTTGAGATTGGACACCAAGTTCACAATCTGCAGTATTTCGTCTCTGAGATAAAGCCGGAGGTCAAGAGAAACCTGATCATTTCTGCTTCTCCCCGCATGAAGCCTCCCTCCCGTTTCACCTGCCCTCTCTATCAGGGCCTTCTCTATGGCCATGTGGATATCTTCATCTTCAGGCTTAAAGACGAAATTCCCTTTTTCAATATCCACAAGGATATCCTTCAGCGTTTTGACGATAACCTTCCCGTCCTTTGTTGAGATAATTCCCTGTTGTGCAAGCATCCTCGCATGTGCAATGCTGCCCTCAATATCGTAACGATAGAGGCGTTTGTCAAACTCGATAGAAGCAGTAAATGTTTCTAACAGTTTATCCGTCGGTTCACGAAACCGTCCACCCCATGGTTTGTTTTGCTTTATAGTCATATTATTTTCTTATGTAATCTCACTCTAACAATACTTATTAAATTAATTCTCTGACCCCTGATCCCTGATCCCTCTCTTTAAAGCCTGAATCTTCAGCCTCAGGGAGTTAAGCCTTATAAAACCTGTTGCGTCCTTCTGATCGTAAACCCGATCTTTCTCAAAGGTAACAAATTCCTCACTGTACAGTGACCATGGAGATTTTCGACCGACAACGATACAATTCCCCTTATACAATTTTAAACGTGCAGTTCCTGTAACAGCTTCTTGAGTTTCATCAATGAATTTCTGTAACACCCTCATCTCCGGCGAGTACCAGAAACCGCTATAGACCAGCTGCGCATATTTAGGAATAAGTGAATCCCGCATTAACATAACTTCGCGATCCATTGTAATGGATTCCACTGCACGATGGGCGGCCCAGAGTACTGTGCCGCCAGGGGTTTCATAGACACCTCTTGATTTCATGCCCACAAACCTATTTTCGACTAAGTCTACCCTTCCTATCCCGTTGGCGCCTGCGATTTCATTCATTTTATGGAGAAGCTTTGCGGGACTCATCTTCACCCCATTAATCGCTACAGGGTTTCCTTTCTCGAAATCAATTTCCACATACGTGGCACTATCAGGAGCCGCTTCCGGAGATACCGTTAACACAAACATATCTTCTTTCGGTTCCATCCAGGGATCTTCAAGAATTCCACCCTCGTGAGAAATGTGCAGAAGATTCCGATCGCTGCTGTATGGTTTTTCCCTTGTTGAAGTGATGGGGATATGGTGTTTCCGGGCATAATCGATCATCGATCCTCTCGAATCAAAAAACCATTGAGTGTCCCTCCAGGCCGAAATAATCCTAATATCAGGGTTCAAAGCCGTGTATGTCAGTTCAAACCGCACCTGATCATTTCCCTTGCCTGTGGAACCATGGGACACGGCATCAGCCCCTTCTCCCCTGGCAATCTCAATCTGTCTTTTTGCGATTAGCGGTCTCGCCAGAGAAGTACCTAAAAGGTAAGAACCCTCATAGAGGGCATTGGCCCGCAGTGCCGGAAATACAAAGTCCCTGACGAACTCCTCCTGCAAATCGTCTATATAGACCTTGCTCGCTCCCGTACTGATGGCCTTTTCCCTGAGACCATCCAATTCTTCTCTCTGGCCGATATCAGCGGCAAAGGCAATAACCTCACACTGGTATGTCTCAATTAACCATCTCAAAATAACAGACGTGTCCAATCCACCAGAATAGGCCAATACTACTTTTCTCACCTCATTAGCCAAAACCCTCTCCTCCTAAATTAATATTTCCATAATTGCTTTTTGCACGTGAAGCCGGTTTTCCGCCTGATCGATTACCACTGAGTGGGGACCATCAATAACTTCATCCGTTATTTCCTCACCACGGTGAGCAGGAAGGCAGTGCATCACGATAACGTCTTTCCGTGCCTGTGCAAGCATTTCATTATTGACCTGATACGCTTTGAATATTCTCGTTCTCTCTTCCTTTTCGGCCTCCTGGCCCATACTGGTCCAGACATCCGTATAGATAACATCCGCATCTTTAACTGCATCAAAGGGATCACGATGGACCGATATTCCTTTCTCTGCTCCTTTCATAGCCCTCTCGAGTATTTCCGCATCCGGCTCATATTTCTCCGGACAGGCGAGGCTGATCTGAAATGGAAGCCGGGCTGCGGCATCGATCCATGAGTTTGCGACATTGTTGCCATCTCCGACATAGGCGACCTTCAGTCCTACAATGCTCCCCTTTTTCTCTTTAACGGTGAAAAGATCACTTACTATCTGGCAGGGATGCTCCCGGTCGGTTAAGCCATTTATAACGGGGATTGTTGCGTATCGGGCAAACTCTTCAACTAACTGCTGGGAATAGGTCCTTATCACAACGGCATCCAGATACCGGGACATGACCCTTGCAGTATCGGAAATATCCTCTCCTCTGCCAAGCTGTGTATCTCGACTGCTCAAAAATAATGCCATCCCCCCCAATTGGTAAATACCCACCTCAAAGGAAATTCGGGTTCTCGTAGATGATTTCTCAAAAATCATCCCGAGGGTCTTCCCGGAAAGAGGAGTGTGGGGTACGCCCTCCTTGAGCATTTTTTTTAGTTTGTGGGCCTTTGCGAATATAACCTCAAAATCAGCGCGATCCAGATCATAAACGCTCAAAAAGTCCTTTTTCATTTATTCCCTATCACCTCACCCAGAACATCAACGGCAACATCCACATCCTTTTCTGTAATGACTAACGGTGGAACAAATCTAAGAACATTCCCACCGATGCAATTGATCAAAAGCCCTTTATCCATACATTCCTTAACGATACCCGCGCCTTCAATAGTAAGTTCCATACCGATGATTAGACCTCTTCCTCTTATATCTTTGATCGCGGTGTACCTGCTTTTCAATTCATGAAGTCTCTTGAGAAAATACTCCCCTACCTTTATCACGTTTTCAAGAATTCCATGATTCAGGATGTTTTCCATAGTTGCAAGGCTTGCAGCCATGGCAAGGGGATTGCCGCCAAATGTTGATGCATGGTTACCTGGCTGGAACGCTGATGCAATTCTATCGGATGTCATCATTACACCTACCGGAAAACCATTGCCGACAGCTTTTGCCAGCGTGACAATATCAGGCTTTATTTTATGATGTTCATAGGCAAAGAGGGCTCCTGTCCTTCCCATCCCTACCTGTACCTCGTCAAGAATCATCAGAATTCCCCGGTCATCGCAAATTTTCCTGACTTTGTTTAAATATTCATCATCGGGAATTTTTATGCCCCCTTCTCCCTGAATCGGTTCCAGCATAATGCCGCATGTCTTATCCGAAATTGCATCCTCAAGGGCCGGAATATCATTGAATGGTATATACTTGAATCCCTCAGGCAGTGGTGAAAAGCCGATTTGAAACTTCGTTTGCCCGGTGGCCGTCACCGTTGCAAGGGTGCGCCCATGGAATGAGTCTAGCATTGTAATTAATTCATATTTTCCACCTGCCATGTTCTCGTGGGCATACTTTCGGGCGAGTTTTATCGCCGCCTCATTCGCTTCCGCACCACTATTACAGAAAAAGACCTTGTCGGCAAAGGAGTTTTCAACCAGCATCCGGGCAAAACGAATCTGTGGTTCACTATAATAGAGATTGGATACATGGGTCAGAATTTCCACCTGCTTTTTGATTGCCTCGACTACCTTTGGATGTGAATGTCCCAGGCTGCAGACGGCAATCCCGGCAACGAAATCAAGATACTCCTTTCCATTGCTATCCCAGACCCTGGCGCCCGAACCTCTCACCAGCACAATGGGGAAACGTTTGTATGTTGCCATAATGTATTTATCCGAAAGTGCCATTAATTCATCAGTCTTCATATTTACTTCTTCTCCCATTTAGTCGCAAAAAGGATTCGAGGGGTCAGCTAATTGCCAGCATCTTTCTCAGAGATAATTCTTATAATACTATTTCTGTTCCGATGCCCATATCGGTGAAAATCTCAAGAAGTATTGCATGCTTTAATCGCCCGTCGACAATATGGGTTTTTTTGACTCCGTTATTAAGGGCTTTAAGGCAACATTTAACCTTAGGATACATGCCGCCTCTTATAACCCCCGTCTCTATCATGTTGACTACGTCCCTATCATTCATAGTATTGATCAGCTGTCCTTTCGCATCCATAACACCATCTACATCAGTCAATAAGACCAGTTTTTCCGCCTTGAGGGCAGCCGCCACTTCACCGGCAACAATATCGGCATTTATATTATACGTTTCACCATTATCTCCCAAACCGGTAGGAGCGATAACGGGAATAAAACCATCATTTGCAAGTGATACAATCAATTCTGCATGGATATTCTTGACCTTCCCAACCAGACCGATGTCGATAATTTCGGGAGGCGTATCCTTTGCCTTTTCTTCAGTTAAATAATATTTTTCTGCCCGGATCAGATTTCCGTCCTTTCCGCTCAGACCCACTGCTTTGCCGCCATGCTGGTTTATAAGACCCACAATTTCCTTGTTCACCTTACCTACGAGAACCATCTCTACAATATCCATCGTCTCTTCGTCAGTCACCCGCATACCCTGTACAAACTGAGAATCCTTACCCAGTTTCTTCAACAAATCCCCGATCTGAGGGCCGCCTCCATGCACCACCACGGGGTGAATACCGATATACTTCATCATAACTATATCTCTGGCGAATAAATCCTTCAACTCCTTATCAACCATGGCATGACCGCCATATTTGATAACAATGGTTTTGTTATAAAACCGGCGTATGTACGGAAGAGCTTCCAGAAGGATTTCGGCCCGTTCGATGGATTTTTCTACATCACCCATATTCACCCCAAGATTATATTCTAAATTTTGAATTCTTAATTCTTATTAAAGGATATACCTGCTTAAGTCCTCATCCTCGACAATGTTGTCCAGTTTCTCCTTTACGTAATTCGCATCAATGACGACATCCTGTCCCGCCATATCGGGGGCATTGAAGGAAATGTCGTCTAAAAGGGTTTCCATAATGGTATAGAGCCGCCTGGCTCCAATGTTTTCTGTTCTTTCGTTTACAACTGCGGCCACTTCGGCTATCTCTGCAATTGCATCTTCCGTGAAAGATAGTTTAACCCCTTCTGTTGACATCATCTCTATATACTGCTTAATAAGGGCATTATGGGGTTCCGTCAGGATTCTTACAAATTCCTCTTTCCCGAGGGAATCCAGTTCAACCCTGATAGGAAACCGCCCCTGAAGCTCAGGGATCAGATCTGACGGTTTCGAGGCGCTGAATGCACCCGCCGAGATAAAGAGTATGTGGTCCGTTTTGACCATTCCATATCGCGTGTTGACCGTGGAGCCCTCTACAATCGGGAGGAGATCCCTCTGAACACCCTCCCTTGAAACATCCGGACCATGAGTCGAATCACTTCCAACAATCTTATCGATCTCATCAAGAAATATAATACCTGATTGTTCTACTCTCCCAATGGCCGCTTTCGTAACCTTGTCCATATCAACCAGTCTCTGGGCCTCTTCCTGCTCCAGTATCTCCAGCGCCTCGGGAACCTTTACCCGTCTCATTTTTTTCTTCTGCGGAAAAATATTTCCAAACATTTCTTTGATATTCAATCCCATATCCTCGATACCGGAAGATGTAAATATCTCTATCATCGGACCACTTCTGACTTCTGATATCTCTAATTCCACATATCGATTATCAAGTTTCCCTTCACGGAGAAGCCTGCGCATTTTTTCACGGGTGTTATCAAATTGCGGAGCTTGCTCGGCTTCGTTCAGTTCTAAATGTCTGTCTGAAATGAGATCTTCTACCTTCCTCTCAACGGGTTTGGGGGGAAGTAAAATATCAAGAAGCCTCTCTTCGGCAATCTCGGCCGATTTCGGCTTTACATTTTCCTGTTCCTCCGATTTAAGCATGTTTACAGACAGTTCAACAAGATCGCGAATCATGGATTCTACATCTCTTCCGACATAACCTACCTCTGTGAACTTAGATGCTTCTATCTTTAAAAAAGGAGAGCTGTCCAACTTCGCCAGTCGCCGGGCAATCTCCGTCTTTCCTACTCCCGTTGGTCCAATCATAATGATGTTTTTTGGAGATATTTCTTCTCCAAGGTCTTTCGCTACATTCTGACGCCTCCACCGGTTTCGCAGTGCAATGGCAACC
>Ga0207931_1000370_pt1 | contig 16634 bp, 19 predicted proteins | sample NGESurdeep092012_2_FD_184478 | JGI IMG/M metagenome (GOLD analysis project Ga0207931, IMG submission 184478) | Arctic peat soil microbial communities from Barrow, Alaska - NGEE Surface sample 415-1 deep-092012 (SPAdes) | ecosystem: Environmental > Terrestrial > Soil > Wetlands > Peat ...
GCACCTCCTCATCCACCTGCGCATGAGCGGGGAATTGCTGGTGGTCCTGGGCGGGTACCAGCCGGCCAAACACGACAGGCTGGTTGCACAACTTTCGGAAAATACCAGCCTGATCTTCAGCGACCCGCGCAAGTTCGGTCGTGTCTGGCTGGTGGACGATCCAGCCGAAATTTTCCAGGACCTGGGACCGGAACCACTCTCGGATGCGTTTACTCCCGATTGGTTATATTCCGCCCTGCGTCTCCGCCGGCGGCAACTCAAACCTCTCCTGCTCGACCAGACCTTCCTGGCCGGATTAGGCAATATCTATACAGATGAAGCTCTGCATCTGGCGAAACTCCATCCGCTGTCGCTTTCGGGCTCGGTTACTAAAAAACAGGCTAAAGGTCTGTGGAAGGCGATCCGGGAGGTTCTGGAGGAAGGCATCCACCACAACGGAGCCAGCATCGACTGGGTTTATCGCGGCGGGGATTTTCAGAACCATTTCCGGGTATATGGACGGACGGGTGAGCCTTGCCCCGTCTGTGAGACGACAATTGAGCGCATTTCCGTCGGCCAGCGCGGGACGCATTTTTGCCCCCAATGTCAGGTACGCACGAAACCCAAAAATCCTGTAAAATAAACAGCAATGGACACTACAACGATTTTTCTTTTCATTGTCTTTGCCTCTTTGGGCGCGGCTGTCGGTGCATTAATCCAGCGCGCCCAAAATCGGCGCTCGGCTCCGCCACCTTCGCAAGCTACTCCTTCTGTGTTGCCAGCCGAGAATAAACTTGCTTCCGAGGGGGATGTCGAAATTCTCCGCGCCTGGCGGACGCTTTCTGGAAGAGTATGGTTGGAAATGGACGGAGCGCGCCTGAACGGAAAAGAGTCTCTCCAGACGAACCAGCGCCGCCGTCTGGTGAGCATGCTGCTCGATTTGCGTCCCTGGCTGGAAAACACTCCGGCAGCGGCTGTCGTCTCCGATGCCCAGTCTCGCCCGGCTGTTGTAGCAGTTCCCCCGGTCAAGAAAGGGAAGGCTGTCGTTGAACAGATCAAGCCTGTAGTGCTCAAGAGTATTGTGGAACAGATTGACGATGTGTTGCAAGCCAAACTGCTGGTCAGCCCATTTAAAGACCGTGATATCCACCTGACGGAGGGACCTGGCGGCATCGTGCTTGTCAAGGATTTGCTGAAAAAGTATGAGGGGATTGATGCCGTGCCCGAGCCAGAAATCCAGGCGCTCATCCGGCAGGCCGTGGCCGAGTGGGAAAAGAGTTCACACTAATCATTCCCCGCCCCGTGTCCCGTGCTAATGCCGGGACTACCGCTAGAACCGGGACTTTCGCAGATATAGTTCCCCCCGTTCAAACCCGCGTTCCAGATAATATTGACGTGTGCCCACCGCCGCGATGACCGCCATCCGGCGGTAACCTTTTGCGCGGGCGAGGTTATCCGCTTCCGCAAGCAGCCGCGTACCGAGACCCGTGTGCTGGGCTGCGCCGCTCTGCTCCGTTCCCACTGCCAGCGATTGTCCGTAGACGTGTACTTCACGGATGATGGCTGCCCCGTCCAGGTCGGCGAGACCGGTGACGGGAGAATCCGCTCCCGGAAGAGAAAGCCGCAGGAACCCGGCAATTTGATCCTCCGGAGTGACGAAGGACAGGAAGTGTTCCTCGGCTCCGTCAGGATGGTAGACCAGATCATCGAAGCGCAGGGCGGCGGGTTTTACTTTCTCGCCGCGCACCTCACGGCAGCGGATGCAGTCGCAGTGCGTCCCGCGGCGGGCCATTTCGAGCTGCACATCCTGTCGCAGGCTGGTGCGTTTGTTCCCGGAAACAACATGCGTGGACGGGATGTCGCGGATGATGCGGTTGACGCGGCAGTAGCGCGGGATGAAAGGTTTCACATCCGCGATGAGATGGACAAGTTCGTCGGTGGTGTAGGGCTGGTATTCGCCGCGTTTCCAAATTTCGTAGAGCGGCGCGTTTTCGAGCAATTGCGTCGGGTAGATCTTGATTTCGTCCGGGCAGAGACCCTCCCACAGGCGGGGGAAGTCTTCCCGGTCGGATGCGGGTGTAGCGCCCAGCAGGTTGGGCATCCAGTGCAGGACGATTTTGAACCCAGCCGCGCGCAGCAGGGCAACAGCGCGGTGCGCCTCGGCGACGGTGTGCCCGCGCTGGTTGAGTTCCAAAATTGGATCATCCAGACACTGCACGCCCATCTGGACTTTGGTCACGCCGAGAGTGCGGAACCAGGCCAGTTCGTCCGGGGTGATTTCATCGGGGCGCGTTTCCACAACCAGGCCCACGTTGCGGTGCGCGGTAGACTCGTTGGCGAGGTGGGCTTCAGGTATACCCTCTCCCCCATCCCCTCTCCCTGGAAGGGAGATGGGTGCAGGGGTGATGTTATTCATAGCGTTAAAGCACTGTCGCACAAACCATGCCTGGTAATCCCGCCGGTAAGATGAGAACGTCCCACCCAGGATGAGCAGTTCTATTTTATCGGTCGGATGTCCCACTGCGGTCAGGGCTTCCAGGCGCGATTGTACTTGCGTGTACGGGTCAAAGTTATGCTCCAGGGCGCGCATCGCTCCCGGTTCGTCGGGCAAGTAGGATTTTGGCATGCGTATATCGTCCGGGCAGAAAATGCACTTCCCGGGACAGGGATAGGGCTTGGTCAGCACGGTGACGGTGGTAACTCCGGAGAGCGTCCGCACCGGCTTCAGGCGGATGGTTGCCAGCAGCGCCTCGTCCGGCTCCCACTCACCGGATTCGACCAACTGCTGGTAGACCGCCACCAGCGCGGACTTGTGGAGCGGCGCGCCGTTCCAGGAATGCTCCCGCAGGGCGGCTCCCAGTGGCTTCCCGAGGCGCACATCTTCCAGGGCGCGGCGCGCCTGGGCCATTTTTTCGGGGGGGAGGGAGCGCATTTCGCTCCAGTTCAGTTTCTTGACCATTGTTAAACACAGATATAATCAGATTATGAACGTCGATACCGTCGCGCAGTTGCTTTCTTTGAATAAACAATTCTACCAGACCTTCGGGCGGGAATTTTCTTCCACGCGACAGCGGCTCCAGCCCGGCGTTCAGCGGATATTAGACACGTTGACCGGCGACGAGTCGCTCCTCGACCTGGGTTGTGGCAACGGCGAACTGGCACGCGAACGGATGCGGCGCGGACAATGCGGTCCGTATACGGGTTTGGACTTCAGCCTGTCCCTGCTCGAAGTAGCCCGGCACGGCTGGGAGGATGCCCCGGCCACATTTATCCGCGCCGACCTGACTGCCGTGGATTGGGATAAGCGCCTGGTCACGCCCATCCACCAGTCTTTCGACCTGGTGACAGCCTTCGCGGTGCTTCATCACATCCCCGATGCGAACTTGCGCCTCTGCATTCTGCAGAAAGTCCATAACCTGTTGCGCCCTGGTGGCCAATTCATCCATTCGGAATGGCAGTTCCTGAACAGCGAAAAACTCAAAATCCGCGTCCAACCCTGGCAGGAGATCGGTCTCTCTGACAAGGATGTGGACCCTGGCGATTACCTGCTCGACTGGCGCAGCGGCGGGCGCGGACTGCGCTACGTGCATCACTTTGACGAGGCGGAGTTGGAGGCCCTGGCAGTGGCCAGCAGGTTCCGGGTCTGCACGGCGTTCCTTTCGGACGGGGAAAATGGTCAACTGGGCCTGTATCAAGTCTGGGAGACGGTATGAAAACGAAAGAAGAAATCGTCACCAATTGGCTGCCACGTTATACCGGCACGCCGCTGGAAGAGTTTGGCAAGTACATCCTGCTGGTCAACTTCAGTGATTACCTTCACATGTTCGCCGAGATGAAAGGCACGCACGTCTGCTGCGAAGACAAGCCGATGCCCAACGCCACTGCAGACGGGATCACGATCATCGACTTCGGCATGGGCTCAGCCAATGCGGCCACGGTCATGGATCTGCTTTCAGCCATCAAACCGAAAGCGGCGCTCTTCCTGGGCAAATGCGGCGGGTTGAAAAAAAGCAATAAGCTGGGAGATTTGATCCTGCCAATCGCCGCCATCCGCGGTGAAGGCACGTCGAATGATTACTTCCCGCCGGAAGTGCCGGCGCTCCCGGCCTTCAACCTGCAAAAAGCCGTTTCGACCACCATCCGCAACTACCACCACGACTACTGGACAGGCACGGTCTATTCGACCAACCGGCGCATCTGGGAACACGATGATGAGTTCAAAAAATATCTGGTCCGCATCCGTGCCATGGCAGTGGACATGGAAACCGCCACAATTTTCACCACCGGTTTCTACAACAAGATCCCGTCCGGGGCGCTGCTGCTGGTCTCCGACCAGCCGATGACCCCGGATGGCATCAAGACCGCCGAGTCAGACAAGCACGTGACAGAGGACTTTACCGCGCTGCACCTGCACATTGGGATCGACTCGCTCAAGGAAATCATCAACGATGGGTTGACCGTCAAGCACTTGAAATTCTAGTGTCGTTGGGCACAGAACGCTCTCCTCCCCAACCACCGGGGATGATATACCCTGCGGGTACTATGTCGCAAAGACACGGAGGATGAAATGCTCATTGCCATCACACGCCTCATCAGCCCGGCCATTGATCGTTGCGAACTCACCCATCTTGAACGCATCCCAATTGACCTCAAACGTGCCCGCCAGCAGCACCATGCCTACGAGGAGACCCTGCGCGGGCAGGGAGTGGAGGTCCACTCCCTGCCGGAAGAGCCGCATCTGCCCGATTCGGTCTTCGTCGAAGATACGGCCATCATGCTGGACGAGTGTGCGCTGCTCACCCGGCCGGGGGCTGTTTCGCGCCAACCCGAGATTGAGTCCATTGCCCGAGCGCTGGCTCTCTACCGAAAGCTTTTTACAGTCCAGGCTCCCGGCACGCTGGACGGCGGCGACGTGCTGACCGTCGGCAGGACAATTTTCGTCGGGCTGTCCAGCCGCAGCAACCAGGCGGCAATAGTACAGATGCAGGCGTTCCTCTCGCCGTATGGCTACACTATCAAAGGCATCCGTGTGACCGGCTGCCTGCACCTGAAATCGGCGGTCACGCAGGTGGAGGCGGATACCCTGCTGGTCAACCCGGCCTGGGTGGACAAGGTTAATTTCCCCGGCATGAAGATTATCGAAATAGACCCGTCCGAGCAGTATGCCGCCAACGCGCTGATGGTTGGCAGAACTGTGCTCTACCAGCCCGTCTATCCGAAGACGCGGGCACGCCTGGAAGCGGCGGGTATACATCCCGTCCTGGTGGACGAGTCTGAGTTGGGCAAGGCCGAGGGGGCATTGACGTGTTGTGCGCTCATTTTTACTGCTTCTTGCTTAAATCCTTGAACTTACCTGTCTCGTAAGGCTCGAAAATAGCGGGAATTTGGTCCAAATATTTTCGCAGTACTCTGTAAAGTTTGTGATTAAACTCAGCGTTTATTTATCTGTTTTCTCTTCCCATCCGGGTCGGGTCCGCAAATAGAATATTTTAGGGTAGAATATATGTGATTTTATGCACAAATACGAAAACAGGAATCACCATCATGCTTACTGTCAAAATCCTCGGCCTTCAGTACCCCGAACGTTACGTTGTCCGGCGTCTGGTCGCGGCTGCGCAGCAGGAGCTCTTGTCGAAATGGCCACATCTGGATCTTGATATCGCCGAAGTAACAGATCCCGGGGAGATTGGTAAATATGCTTTCGTGCTGGTTTTACCCACCCTTGTCATCAACGAGAAAGTGGTTTGCAGCGGGCGCTTCCCGGCCAAAGAGGAGGTCATTGGCTGGCTGCTGGAAGCGGCGGAAGAAAGAAAAATTACCACAGCATCCCTTCCATAAAAGGAAGGGATGCTGTTTTGTACATTCTTGGGGATAAAATAAGTTATGGGGTCGCCGGCCGCAAGGCCGCGTCGAGGTGGTCGTTAGGGGCGCTGAAGGAGCCGTCCGGCAGGGTCAGGGGGGTATAGGTTGCGTCGGTGGCAATGCTTCCGTACAAAATATAATACAACTGGGTTTTGGCATTTTCGCCTTCGAGTTTATTCTGGTAGGCGAATAGAAGGAATGATCCATCGGGGCTGAAGCTGGCTTCGGTGTAGCAGCAGGCGGTTTGGAGTGGATCGAGATTTACGCCGAGCTTCGTCTCCATGTTGTAAGCGTACAAATAGCCCAGTTCATAGCGGATTTTACTATTGAGCACAAATAACATGTCGCCATCCCAGTCGAAAGATGGAATGATTGGGTTAGCAATGTAACCGGTCATCGGAAAGCGGTTGGCGGGGAAGTTATCCATTGCCTGAGGAGCGATGCTTTTGCAGGTGCTGATATTAAAAATGCGTAGCAGATCCACTCGCAGGCCGGCGTCGGAGCTGATGGTGTTTACAGCAATCTTTGTCCCGTCATTCGACCAGCGCACACTCTTGGGGGGATCCTGGTTTTGGAGCTTGCCATAAGTGAAACAGCCTTGCATGTCTTGTAACTGCGTCCCGGTGTGGGCTTTTGAAATTGCGGTCAAATCAAAGGGTACTACATACAATACGCGGTTCAGACTGATGACCACCTGCGTACCGTCCGGAGAAATCTCAAAAGCCTCCAGATAATTGGCCGCGGTGAAGCAGGTGATCTGGGTTATTACCCCACCCGGCACGGTGACAGACTGGATGCACGTGCCGCTGATATAGAACAGGCTGTGCCCATCCGGTGACCATTGCAGGTCAATTTTCCCCGCGCCATCATTTGTGATCTGGGCCGGGTTGCTGCCGTCCACGCCCATCACCCAGATGTTGTTATTGTTCAGGAAGGCAATCAAATCTGCACCACCGATGCTTGGCAGTCCTTGTACGGTAGGCGTGGGGCTGGGGGTGAGGGTAAGGGTGGGAGTGGGCGTGTCACTGGCGGCCGGCGGGTGGAATACACCGGGGGTGTCCGAATTCGTCGGCTGGCGGACTTCCAGGGTATCTGTGATGCGCACAATTGGGGGACGCGTTGGTGTGGGGGCGGCCAGGAACGGGATCTTATCCTTTAACAGGATGACTCCGGCGACGGCCGCGACACAAACCAGCAGAGCGGCACATCCCAGCCCGATCCACAACAGGCCGGACTTTTTGCGCGGCGCGGCGGGACCGGGGCCGGATCCATGCCCCCGTTTTGCCAGCAGGGTCCTGGTATCGGGTGCGGGGCGATTGGTAGTGCCAGTCTTGGACGACGCGACGATCGTTTTATCAATATTTTCCAGGTCCGGAATATCACCGCGTGCGACCGCGTCCAACGCGTCGGTCAGGGCTTTGACCGTCGAGAACCGTTCGTCGCGATCCTTTGCCATGGCTTTCTCGATGACGGCTTCAATGGTGGGCGGTAGATCAGGTTTTACATCCAGGATATGTGGGACGGGGTCGGTGATGTGTTTGACGACCACGCTCATCGGTGTGTTGCCTTGGTAGGGCTGTATGCCGGTTAACAGTTCGAATATAATGACACCCAGGCCGTAGATGTCGGAGCGCCCGTCTATGCCCTCGCCCTGGGACTGTTCCGGCGACATATAGGCAGGGGTGCCCAGGATGGCGGTGCCGGTGACGTTGGTCTGCGTGGTGACGATTTTGGCAATGCCAAAATCGGAGATGTAAGGTTCGCCATACTGGTCGAAGAGAATGTTGCCAGGTTTCAGGTCGCGGTGGATGATGCCTTTGGCGTGGGCCTCATCAATGGCGGGAGCGAGACGCTCGAAGAGATGGGCCACTTCCTGGATGGTCATCGGGCCATTCTTCGTCCGGTCAGAGAGCGAGCCGCCGGTCATGTAGCGCATGACAAAATAAGGCTGGCCGTCCTCCTCGCCGAAGTCATAGACCGGCACAATGGCCGGGTGTTCGAGCATGGCAATGGTCTTGGCCTCGCGCTCGAAGCGGGTGCGGAATTGTGGGTCGTGCAGCATCTCGCGCGGCAGAACTTTGAGCGCCACTTCGCGTTCGAAGCGCGGGTCGTAGGCATGGTAAACGGTGGCCATGCCGCCGCGGCCGATCTCGGCCTTGATCTCGTAGCGTCCGAACTTTTGTGGCTCCATAGGAGCTGCTCCTCGCAAAAACCCTTAAACCCGCCTGTGCCGAATTGCTCTTCAATAATTTCGGTACGCAGCTTTGCGCAGCACAGTGTGTGTTTTCAGGCAATACCCTAGTATAGCAACGGATAAGTGGAAATGCAAGAATTTGGTATAATGCCTTTATTGCCCCAGTAGCTCAACGGACAGAGCAGAGCACTCCTAAGGCTAAGGTTGTGGGTTCAATTCCCGCCTGGGGCACTCCCTGACAAAACTTTAAGATAATTCTAATCAAAAAGTACTTGCAATATTTTTGAATCTCATGTAAGATATTAGGGCAAACACTTGGGTGCCCCCCTCACCCAGGTGTTTGCGCTTAATTGCCCCCTCCCGCCTCTGGCGGGATTTTCGTTTTCAAGAGGAAGACATGAACATTCACATTGCCGTTGTCAGTTTATTGGTAGAAGATGTGCCTGCCACTGCTCATTTTTACCGTGACACGATCGGGCTGAATATTATGCCGCACCATGAGGGTGATCATCCGCATTTTGACCTGGATGGTTGTACCCTGACAATTGTCCGCGGCCGTCCCGCCCTCCCGCCGGACCCCGAGCCGCGTTTCCCCGTGGTCGCCTTTTCGATCCCTGAACTGGATACAGCCATCGAAAAACTCCGCCTTCACGGTATGGACCTGCCCTGGGGCGTGGAAACAAGCGCCGCCGGCCGGTGGGTGATGTTCCACGACCCGGCGGGGAATCTGGTCGAATTGGTCGAATTTAAACAATAAGGGCGACCGGGTTGGTGGCCCGTATTTACACGCGACTACTTGTGCAAATCAGCCAGGTGTTCCTCCACCGCCTGGACCTCGAGCTTGAGTTCAGCCAGGTAGGATTCCAACTCCTCGATCTGCTCGGCTTTGGTTAGAAAGCGGCGCTCGAAGCCGCCATCTCCGCCGCAACATTCACAGCCGCAGTCGCATTTCCCGTTCTTGCAATCACACTGTTCGTCCATGTTTTCTCTCCTCTTGATGGATTGACCATCAGATTCTGGTTTTCACGCTTCTTGAAGCGCTTGCTGAAACCAAATCAGTATCTCGTCTTTCGAAGGGAATCTCCCCACGCAGACCAGCCAGTCATTCACAACCAGACTGGGATAGATGATTACCGGCGTAACCTTTTCAATCTCGGAGCGTTCCCGCACCTCAGCAATCTCTACCAACAGATCAGGATATTCCTGACTCAAGGCAATCTGCGCCGCCAGTACCGCCCGCCGGACGGCGTAGCGCTGGGGACTCTTATGACCAAGTATTCTAACACTGATTCTCATCCGACCTCGGCGGCTGAAAAGAGTCTCTTCTTCAACCAGAACGCCACGTTGACCAGCCCGATCATCACCGGCACTTCGATCAATGGCCCGATGACGGCGGCAAAGGCCGCGCCGCTGTTGATGCCAAACACACCCACCGCCACAGCAATCGCCAGTTCAAAGTTGTTGCTGGCTGCCGTAAACGAGAGCGTAACGGTCTTCTTGTAGTCCGCGCCGACGGCCTTGCCCATCAGGAAACTGACCAGGAACATGATCACGAAATAGATCAGCAAGGGGATGGCGATCCGCACCACATCCAGTGGTAGTTGGATGATGTACTCGCCCTTGAGCGAGAACATGACCACGATGGTGAAGAGTAGGGCGATAAACGTCAGCGGGCTGATTTTGGGGATAAATTTGGTGTGATACCAGTCCTTGCCTTTGGCGCGCACAAGAAAGAAGCGCGTCAGGAAACCAGCGATGAATGGGATACCGAGGTAGATGAATACACTTTTGGCAATCTCGCCGATGGTGATATTAACGATATTGCCGGTCATGCCGAACCAGGTCGGCAGGACGGTGATAAAGACGTAGGCATACAGGCTGTAGAACAGAACCTGAAAGACAGAGTTGAAAGCCACCAGCCCAGCGGCGTACTCGGTATCGCCCTTGGCCAGCTCGTTCCAGACGATGACCATGGCAATGCAGCGCGCCAGGCCGATAAGGATCAGGCCGGTCATGTATTCCGGGTAACCGCGCAGGAAGATGATTGCCAGGGCGAACATCAGCACCGGCCCGATGACCCAGTTCTGGACCAGCGACAGGCCCAGCACTTTCCAATTGCGGAACACGTCGCCCAGCTCGTCATAGCGGACTTTGGCCAATGGGGGATACATCATCAGGATCAGGCCGATGGCGATCGGGATGTTGGTCGTCCCGACCGAGACAGCGGTATTGAACTTTTGCACCGCGGAAGGGAAGAGAAAACCAATCCCTACACCGACCGCCATCGCCAGGAAAATCCACACGGTCAGGAAGCGGTCAAGGAAGGAAAGACGTTTCGTTGCCCCCGTAGGAGCGGCGGCAGTTGAGGTGGACATTGTAGACTCCTCAATATGGAATTTTGTTAGCCGAGAGCGTTCGCCAGCCAGGTGGTTACCTCGGCCTGCGACGGAATGCGGCCCGCACAGACAACTTTTTCATTGATGACCAGCCCGGGCGTGGATAGGAGTTTATACTTCATGATGTCGGCGTAGTCGGTTACTTTGACAACCTCGGCCTCAATAGCCAGGTCAGCGACGGCCTTGCGGGCAACGGATTCGACATTCTTGCAGTTGGCACAACCCGGCCCAAGAACTTTGATGGTTAACATATATCGGCTCCTTTTTTGTATGAATTGGGTGTGAGTGTGGTTTTAGATTCTTTCCATCGTTCAAATCAAAAATGAAGAAGCATCAGGATTGTTTTTCTCCTCTGGGCAAAAACTGTTCAACGGCATCCAGAGCATGCGCGGCATAAATTGACCCCGGACCTCCACCCATCAGGATCCCCACGCCAATCGTTTCCAATAATTCCTGACGGGTGGCGCCGGCCGCGACGGCATCGTGAACATGGTAGGCAATACACCCCTCGCAGCCAACGACAATGCTGATCGCCAGTGCCATCATCTCTTTGACTTTGCTGCTGAGGGCGCCCTCCTCAACGGCCTTTTTATGCAGACGGGCGAAACCGGACATCGGACCGGGAATCTCGCTCCCAAGTTGGGCAAGACGTTCTTCGATGGATTTGTGCATCTCAACATAGTTGGTTTTCATCTTGCGTCCTTTCCGGCGACCACCTCGATCTTTGGTTCGATAATGATCTCGGACTTCACCGAGTTCGCTACCAGGCTGTATTTTTGGGCGGACTGCAGGGCGCGGCGGGCGCGTGCTTCAACCACTTTGGGAGCTTCATCCCCCGCCGCAATCCGGATGACCGGCCAGAACCGTAAATGGGTGAAAGTTTCCGTGCGGTCCAGCTCGATCAGTTTGGTGCCCTCCGCCCGGCAATCGTAAGAGAGCAGGTTGAGTTTGAAGCGTTCCGCCGCCCAGATGAACATCATCATGATGCAGGTGTTGGCTGCGGCTACAAAGGCATCTTCCGGCGTCAAGACGCCGGGGTGACCTTGCGCATCCGGCGGCGCGGAGAAGTCCATCTCCGGGCCGTTGCCCATGACGATATGTCCCCAATGTTCGCCTTTCCAGGCGACGGTGGTGTTATAAGTGGCTGTGCGGCTCATTTGACTGCTCCTTGCTGCTCGCAAAAGCCTGCATATTCATGCGACAGCGACGCTGCATAAATCTCTTCTTCGCCAGGCGGGATCGGGTTATAAATCTTCACGCTCTCTAAAAGTTCCCGGGCCGTATCCAGCGAGGCGGGTTTACCGGAATCACGGAACTGCTGGAAGATGAGCGGCAGCGCGATCAGGGTGACTGTCTGCCCGTTGATGACGATATCCTGCACCGGGATCCCGGAACCACAGGAACAGGTCGCCTGGACCGGTTCCTGTACTTCGGGTGCGGCGCTTTCTTCCACGGCCCCTGCCGTGCGATCCCAGTGCTTTTGCAGCAATTCATCCACCAGCCCTACCACCTGCCCGGCAGTTGCTTCAACCGCCTGCTGACCGGCCTCGTTCAGGCGGCGTTTCCCTTCCGGTTTGCCCAAGCCGCGTTCGGCGACGAGTTCCGTAACGACGATGCTGGCAGCGGGTTTGCCGGAGTACATTTCCGTGCCGCGCGCCGCGCAGCGTTTGTCACAGCCGTCGATGGCGATGGTCGGGTAGAATTTTGCGAAAGCCCGGTCGCCTTCACCGCCGGCGAGGAAAAGGGGCAGGCAAATGGTGACCGTGTCCGCCGGGCGCAACTGCTCCAGAACTTTGAGGGCCGCCAGGCGGGTCACCGTACCCTCCGGGATTTCCTCCCCGGAGCAGGAGACAATGCCAACTTTTTTCTTGGGCAAGTCAGGCATTTTCGCCTCCCTGTTTCCCGGTAATTAAACCATCCACCACGGCAGTCACTTCCTTTGCCAGGACCCGGGCCAATTTCTGCCCGCCCTCATTGAGTTCGGCGATGCCCAGGGGCTTGAGATCCTTGTAACGGCGATAAACGTCCAGGACCGCGAACTCCTGAGCGATCGTCCCGCCGCTCTGCTGGACCATTTTGGCGGCGCAGGCCAGTTTACAGCCGTCAATGGTCACTGCCGGGCACGTTGCTACAATAGACCGGGATTCTTCGTCTCCAAGCACCAACAAAGCCAGCGGCACCAGTTGGGTCTGCCCGGGACGCAGGTCTTCGGTCACCTCGTAGGCCGCTTCGCGGCTAACGGACCCGTACGGCTTGCCGATCCCGCTGCACGGCACGATAATGACTTTTTGAATCGGAGCATTCATAGTTTCTTTACTTCCTCTTCCGCCTGGCCCTTCATGATCTTGAAGTAAGCCTGCGGGTCGAGCAGCTTGGCGCGCTCCGCCCCCCAATCGGCGACTTCCAGCACGACCAGCCAGCCTGCGCCATATGGATCCTGGTTGATGGCTTCCGGGGCGTCTTTCATGGCCGGGTTGACTTCCACGATTTTTCCGTTCACAGGCGATGTGTAGGAGATGTTCACCTTGATCGTCTCAATGACCGCCAATTCTTCCCCCACCGCCAGTGCTGTTCCAGCCGGTTTGATCTCTGCGAAGGCCACATCCCCGCTGCGCTGTTGGACAAAGTCAGACAGCCCAATGCGGACGCGCCCGTTTTCCTCCTTTGCCCAAACCCCTTCTGCGTTATAAGAACGGTCTGTGGCAACCTTGAAGGTGAATTTATCAACCGTTGTTTCCAAAAAATCAGACATGGTCTACTCCTTCGCTGTTAAATCCGGCATCCACGCAGGCGGCAACCTTCCCTTCCGCCTTTTCCTTACTGCAATTCGGGCAGTCGCACTCCGGCGAGGGAGCAAGAACAGGCATATCCAGACCCTGCAACTGCGCCGCTTGGCGAACGAGGCCGAGCAAGGCCGGGTCACGCAGGCGGTAATGGATGTAACGTCCGGCACGGCGGTCAGTCACAACCCCGGCTTCGCGCAGGGCCATCAGGTGTTGGGAGAGGGTAGCCTGCCGCAGGCCGAGCATGGCTTCGAGATGGCAGACGCACGTCTCGCCCTCGCCGATGGCCAGCAGGATCTGCAAGCGGGTTTCCTGCCCGATGGTCTGGAGCAACGCGGCGACTTGCTCAATAGATGACATATTCGTCATGGTGAATATATTATACCCCCGAAAAATCCCCCTATGAATGCAGAGTGTCACTTCCGCCGCCGCCGGATGTAATAAGATTGTCCCCGTCACCTTGAGTGAAAGGGACAAATCGTTTCAATCGGATTTAGTCTTCTGCCAGGACGATGACTTTATCCTCGGGGGTAAACGTCACCATCCCGGATTTCTTCGGGTTGGTGTGGACGCCGTAGGATTTGGCCGCCTCCCCTGCTTCGGCAGCCAGCCGATAGCCGATGGCCGTCTGGCTGCTGCGGCGGGCCGCCTCCACCAGCGTGTAGAAATTGACCGGTTTACCGAGCTCGACGTAATTGCCCACCGGCTTCATGAAGATCTCCGAGCCTTCCGGGTCGAAGATATCGGCAAAGACGGCATACAGCTCCGCATCCTCAGACAGTTGCGACATCATCAGGCTGATGAGGTGGTCACTGACGATGAAGTCGTCCACTTTGGCCACTTCAGCCAGTTGGCGGTTGCGCAGGTCGAGCATTTCACTGACGATGGAGAAGGGGGTGTCGTCGCGGTCAGCGATATCGCGCAAGTGCAGGAGCGTGACGAGCGTCTTCGCGTCGGCTTCCTGGACGTCGAGACCGGCATAGCTCAGCGCGATGACGTGATCGTAGTCCGCGGCCTTGATGCTCTCCAGCAGGCGCCGGTCGGTGGTATCGCCGCGCTGGAAGGAGACCTTCTGATTGGAAAGCTGGCTGCACTCCTGCTTGATGACGTGTTCCACGTCGGCCACTTCGGCGGAGACGGTGGGATCGGCCACCACCAGGGCACGCGACCCCTTGGGAACGTAGTTATTGAGTTCGCGCAGGACGGTCGCCGCAGAGTGGTTCCAGCCCAGGATGAGGCACTTTTCGGGTTTTAAGATGCTGGTTTTACCCGCCGGGTGGATGGCCGCCTCGTCCACAGGGACGGAGGCCAGGCCGGAGACGACCAGGGTATCGTCGTCGGCGGTAATGGCGAAGAGTTTGTCACCCACCTCGATGATGGTATCCATGAGTGGGTTCAGGGAGGCATCGTTGGCACCCTTCTTCATGCCCATCACCGCGGAAGTCTCGTAAGCCATCAGGGCCTCGCCGTAGGTCTTGCCGACCAGGGTGGGCTCCTGGGTGAAGTAGATCTCATCGCCCCCAAAATTCAGCAGTTCGGTATAGACGGTCGAGAGACCGCCCTGGCGAGAGGTCTGGGCGGTGAGGCGGGCGATCAGGTCGCCCGTCAGCATGGCCTGGATATGGTCTCCCTTGCCGACTATCTTGATCACATCGATATTCTTCGGGTCGCGGATCTGGGTGACGATGTGGTAAGGCTCAGCGCGGCGGTTCGGGTTGTTGGTCAGCGCCAGGATGGTCTTGATGACTACCGAGTCGGGATCGTCCGATTCAGGCGGCAGGATGATGATGGATTTGGCAGCATGCGGACTGGCAATTTCGATGTCGGTCATATCAATTGGCGAACCGGAGCGGCAGATGATCCTGGTGCGCCCGACTGTTTCGACGCGATCGCGCAGTTCGTCTTCCATCTCCACCTTATCTTTGTCAGCCAGGATGACGATGCGGGCATTCTTCTGGTTCTCGTTGGCGATCATCAACTCGGACAGGATGGTGAAGACCTGCGGCGACCAGCCCAGGATGAGCGTATGCCCGCTCTCCAGAACGCGCGAGCGGCCCTTGCGCAGTTCTTCCACCTTGCTTTCAATGGCACTGGTCAGGGTACCGATCAGGATGCTGACCATGAACAGACTTCCCAGGGTGACCACCAGCATGACCAGCAAATACTGCCAGGGATTGCCTGCGTCCACCGGGTTGGGTGTAATGGCCTGGGACATGATATTCCAGAACACCTGCCAGACCTGCTGGCCTTCGGGAATACCGTGGATAAGGATGACAATCCCCGTAGCAATTAAAATGAGAATGACCGTAGCCAGCCCCAGCCAGCCGATAAGAACCAGTGGGCCACCGGCAAAGCTATTGTCGAACCAGTAGCGAAAGCGTTCACGTGCGGAAGGTTTTTGAGCCATAATGCCTCCAAAAGTGTGGAATGAGTTAATTATAGATTTCTTTCAAGATTATGCCAATGAATTCGGCCACACATCCATGAGGGCGGCTGGTTGCTCAATATTTCCTATGCCTTCTTTTTCAACACCTCCCCCAGCCGCGCCACTTCGTCCAGCGTGTTGTAGTGCACAGCGCCAACGCGCACCATCCCGCCGCTTGCCTCGACTCCCAGCCGCTCGGTGACGGCCAGGGCGTAATAGTTCCCGTCCCAGACGTAGATGCCTTCGGCGGCCAGCGCCTCGGCCACGAGGCGCGGGTGCTTGCCCTCCAGAGTGAACGAGAAGGTTGGGACGCGCTGGTCCAGCTTGCGCGGGTCGGCCAGACCGTACAGCCGCAAGCCGGGGACTTGTTCCAATACAGAAAGCAGGGAGCGGCTGAGCTCGAACTCATAGGCGCGCAGGGCTGTCATGGCCTTCTTGAGTTCCAGCCGCCGCCCGGTATAGCCGCTCTCGCGCAGGCCCTCTTCCTGCTCGCCGCCAAAAGTCTTTCCCAGCCACTCGAAATATTCCAAAGCGCCAAGCACCCCGGCGAGGCCTTCGTGGTTCTGCGTGCCGGTCTCGAACTTGCCGGGCAGTGAATCCGAGGCGGGGCGGACTTTATAGGCTTTTAGTTCATCCAGCAACTCATAACGCCCGTAGAGAATCCCGGCGTGCGGACCGAAAAACTTATAGGATGAACATACCAGGAAGTCCACGCCCAGGGACTGCACGTCAATCGGGCCGTGCGGGGCGTACTGCACCGCGTCCACATAGACCAGCGCGCCGGCGGCGTGGGCCATCTCGGTAATTTTTCGCACCGGGTTGATGGTGCCGACCGCATTCGAGGCGTAGCCGAAGGCGACGATCTTTGGCTTGCGTTCCAGCGCCTGCTCGAATTCATCCAGTTTCAAGGTGCAGTCTTCCACGTCGAAGTCAATCCAGGTGACCTTGCAGCCGCGGTCTTCGGCGACCAATATCCAAGGGGAGATATTGGCATC
>Ga0207931_1000371_pt1 | contig 16591 bp, 15 predicted proteins | sample NGESurdeep092012_2_FD_184478 | JGI IMG/M metagenome (GOLD analysis project Ga0207931, IMG submission 184478) | Arctic peat soil microbial communities from Barrow, Alaska - NGEE Surface sample 415-1 deep-092012 (SPAdes) | ecosystem: Environmental > Terrestrial > Soil > Wetlands > Peat ...
GGCATCATAACAACATTCGCCGGAGGCGGCACTTCGATGGGAAACCCCGCCGATCCCAAGAAACTACAGCTCTCGTCCCCCATGGCGGTATTCGTCGATACTGCGCAAAGCGTCTATTTTGCCGATACGGAACATCACAAAATCCATAAGGTGGACGCCGCTGGAGTCGCGTCGCTCGTAGCCGGTTCCAGCCCCACGGGATACTATGGCGACGGAGGATTGGCGACGCAAGCCGGGGTCAATAATCCCAGGGGCGTTGCCGTGGATACTGCAGGAAACATCTATATTACCGATACAGGGAACCACTGCTTACGGCTGGTGAATATTCACAATGGCATCATCAGCACCATGACATACATCGACCCTGCCATCGGCCCTGTCAGTGGATATAATGGAGATCTCCAACCAGGGGTGCAGGCATATCTCAATGTCCCTGCCGGTGTCGCCCTGGGACTTCAAAAGAGTGGAGGCCGAATCTTCATTAGCGATTCGAACAACAACAGAATACGCATGTTATTCCTGAAAACGGTAAAGGAAGTATACGGGCCGTAATAAAAACAGGTAAGGGGTAAAGAAGAGTAAGCAGTGAGGAGTAAGGAGCAAGTCGGGATCTGCCGGCATCAGTTTTTGGATATGCCTGATATCCGTTGACATTTATCCGTGGATGCGATATGGGGCAACCATGATGGAAATCGCAAAGACATATCCGATCGGCATCGACATGGATGACCGGTGGCTTACCGCTGCCCAGTTCCATAAGTCCAGCCGGGGCATCCGCTTGAGAGGGGTCTTCTGCAAGCCGATTGCCGCACCAGACACCGGGGACGATGCCGCGGTGATCGCTGCTTTGAAGTCGGTCGTCTCCAGCGGTTTCTTCAAGGGCCGCCGCGTGGTCTTCAATATCCCCTCCCGGGACCTTTCGGCCTTTCCCGTGCATTTCCCGCTTAGCGAAAATGACGAACCCGAAGAGTCCATCCTGCGCGAGGCCTTGAAATTTCTCCCCTACCCCCTGGAAGAGGCCGTAATCGATTATCCGTCACTGGTGCGGCGCGCGGGAAACTGCGACGCGATTGTCGTTGCGGTTCGCCGTCAGGTCATGGACCGCTGGCTGGGTATATTGAGTAGCGCTGGTTTGACAGCCGAAGTTATGGAGTTCAGCATCTCCTCCCTGCTCCGACTCCACCGCAGTTTTATCACAAATGGAGGCCAGGCCGATCTCCTCTGTCATATCGGCCGCACGAACAGCCTGCTGGCCGTGGTAGACGGTGAGAGCATACTCTCTTTCTCCGAAATACCCTGGGGTATCGAGCCGCTGTGTGAAAAGATAAAGGCAAATTTCGATCTGTCGGATGCGGGTGCGGAATCGGTCAATCTTCTGAAGGTCTACGGCTTGGCATATGCGGACCGTGAAACCATTCAGAAGTTGCCTAATGGCGGGGGCGGGCAGGATGACATGAACATGTACCGGGTCATCTTCCAGATCATCGCGCCCGCCGCAGCTGAGCTCGTGTATGAATGTCACAAAACCATCAGTTATTTGAGGTCGCTCCCCGGTCATGCCGACTTCACGACGGTCTATCTGTACGGGTTGGCCGATCAGATTTTTCATTTGGATCGTTATCTGGAAAAAGAAGTGGAAATTCCTGCCCAGTGCGTGGACGCCTTGGGCAAGCTGGGCTATGCAGACGGTGAAAATCCCCCCGGGATAACCGAAGGGATATCCCCGGCGCCGGCCCTGGGCCTGGCGATGAGAGAGATCACATGGCTCTGAGGGACGTCAATTTAATTGCGACCGACATACTTGAGCGGCGATACCTGCTCCGCCACCTTTTCATGTGGTGTGGAGGCCTGATCGCAGTGGTTGCCCTCATGATGGGTATCTATGCTTATCAGTCACGTATCTTTTATGCCGCAAAACAGGACCCGTCTAACGGGAAAAACTACAGTGCGGTCCTCACCACGGTGACCGACGAAATCAAAAAAGGGCAGCAGGAACGGAACATCGCCCTCCAGGAACGGGCTCAGTTAGTCGCCTTGACCGCGGCACAGAGACCCTACTCTTCGGTCATGGCGAAGCTGGCAGAGACCATGAACGACCAGACGTGGCTTCAGCAGCTTGCCCTGGACACCGGCCATGGTCGTTTGGCGCGCCTGAAACTCGCAGGATCGTCCGTTTCCCACGCATCTCTTGGGGACTTTATTCAACGGCTATCCGGCGATCCCATGTTCCGGGGCGTGGTCCTGAAATCTTCTCAGGAATCAGAGACGAGGATATCCGGGGGAAGTTTGGTGCAATTTCAGATCGAGTGCGACATTGTGGGGAGATAGATGTTCGAGAGCAGACGCATCAAAAACCTGGATCGAGTTTGCCTGGCTATCCTGGTAGCAGCCGCGCTGGGTGGAGCGGCGTGGAATGCAGGCATCTTCGTGAGCCAGGAACACCGGCTGCAGCAGGATAAAGAACGGAGCAGCCAGGAGACCACGAACCTGGAGCAGGCCAACAGGAACAGGAAAGCGATCCAGTCTGCACTGAGCCAACTGCAGCCGGAGCTGGCCGATATGAACAAGCGGGTACCACAGAAGACAGACATGGGCGCCCTTCTGAAACAGCTGAATCTCCGGATGAAAGAACGGCGAATCGCGATGGCTGCCATTCAACCCCAGACGGCCGTGCCGGAGGGGCGCTACACGAAGATTCCGATCCGCCTGGTGTTTCAGGGCACTTTTTTGCAGATTTATCTTTTTTTGTATGACCTGGAAAGGATGGACAGGCTTCTGGTCACGGAAAAACTTAACATTACCGGGTCGGAGCCTCATCGGATACGCCAGGTTGATCTGACCGTACTCGTGTTTGAACGCAAAACCACGGGGACAGGGGGATAAGCATCTATGCCGACGGCAGGCCGGAAAGGCGCCAAACTCTACATTGTCATCGGGCTTTCCGTGCTCTTTGTTGTGGTGGGGTATTTCCGTTTTTTCCACGGCAAGGCGGCCGTTCCCGTCGGATCTCCGAGCGGGGTGGGCGCCCCGGTACAGGTCCCGGTTCCGGCTATCGATGCGAAGGCTCTCCATCCGGCGGTAAAGGCGGTTGAAGAGATTCCCGGGCCCCCGCGGACCGCACTCCGCGACATCTTTGAACCCGGGAAACAAACCGCCGCAGAAGCACAGCCCCCGAAACCGCTCCCGTCTCTGAAATTGACGGGAACCATTATCGGCGGCAAGAACCCTCTGGCGTTCATCAATGGCCGGACCCTGCACCTTGGGGAAAAGATCGAAGGGTTTCATGTCATTTCCATCCCCCGGGAGCAGGTCACGCTGGCGGGAGAGGGGCGGAAGATGCTTCTGAATGTTCTGGAAGGCCCGAAAAACGTAATGCCATAGAGAATAATGAAATGTGCAAAAAAACAAAGAGGACATCGGCGGTGTTTGAGCGGGTCGAAACTGCTTGAATAGTGTGGATGAAACTGCTTCAGGGGGGAAACCAGCATATGATCAGGTCTTCAAAAAGGTGTTGTCCGATTCACTTATGGTTAGTCTTTTGGTTTTTCCTATGGTTCCCGATGTGGGTGCTTGCCGGGACGACAGAAAATGCGCTGGCCGTAGGCCCGTATCAATTGGCGTCCGCTCCCGTTGCACCCAAAGGGAGCGGGGAAACGGTTGCGCAGACGCGGCGCAGCTATAATTTCCAGGATCTTGACATCCGTCAGGCCCTGTCGGCCCTGGCACAGGACCAGAAAATCAACCTGATCATGTCCCCGGAGGTGACAGGCAAGATCAGCGCTCACCTCAACCAGCTTACCCTGGACGAGGCGCTCCTCGCCATCACCATGGCCGGCGGCTTCACTTACAAGAAGCAGGAAGAACTCTATTATGTCTATAAACCAAAAGCGGTTTCTGATCCACAGTCGGAGCGGCTTCAGATCCGGGTCTTCCGGTTGAATTTCGCCGCGATCGACAAGGTGCAGGAGATCCTCGCCGCAATCCCGGGGATGCGCACCATCCGTATGCATGAACCTTCCAAGACGATCATGGTCGAGGACACCCCGGAGAATATTGCCAAGATCGAGACGGTGCTCCGGAGCTGGGATGCGGCGCCTCAGCAGGTTCTCATCGAGGCCCAGATCATGGAGGTCACCTTGACCGATGACATGTCAATGGGGGTTGACTGGCAAAAGATTTTTGGCGACTTGTCCATCGGGGCTTCGGCAGCAGGTTTCGCGGCCAGGATTGTAACCTCCCCAAGCAGTATGCCGCTGACCGCCCCTAATTTAGTCCCCACATTGAGTCTGATCACTACTGCGGGATCGAGGGATCAGTTTGCCGCCGCTATCAAGGCCCTGCAGGTGAAAACGAATGTTAACACCCTCTCCACACCCAAGATACTGGCGCTCCATGGCAAGATGGCCCGGGTCCAGGTAGGAGGCCGGCAAGGTTACAAGACCAGCATCGTCACCCTTGGGGTGGTCAGCGAAACTGTCAATTTTCTGGACACAGGGACCATTCTCGACATCACCCCCTATATCGACGACAGCGGCAACGTCCTCCTGGACGTGAGGCCGCAGATCAATTCCGTCACCTTCGACACCTTGGGAAATCCCGTCCAGAAGACCACCACCGTCAGCACATCGATGTTGGCTAAAAACGGCCAGACCATCTTCATCGGCGGACTCATCGAGGATTCAAAAATTGATACGCGAAGCATCGTTCCCTGTATTGGAAGTTTACCCGGCTTGGGGTTGCTTTTCGGCCAGATGAGTAACACCATCAAGAAATCAGAGCTGATTATCCTGATCACGCCGCAGATCCTCGATCTGGAAACCACAAGCGCTGCGGCACTTGAAAAAATCAAGAAGGTGGGGGATGTGCTGAAAAAAGAGCCCCTGCCTATGCAGAAACGGCTACTGGAGACCATGCCGTGATGGGGTTGTAGAGAATAAGTGTCAGTACGTTCCCGTCACTTCATAGACCTCCATCCTGCTTTCGCTCGATCTCAGAGGTTTTAAACCCAGTTTGCGTGTGCGGATGAATTGCTTCACATCCTCTTGCGTGCTCTTGCTGATCAATATGAAATTGGGTCTTTCCCGCGTCAGCTCCTGCAGGCTAAACGTATCGTTCACGACATCGCCGATGACGGTGTATTCCATCTTCCGGTCGAAGCCTATATTGCCAATAATCACCTCTCCCGTGTGAATGCTGATGCCGATATTGATCGGAATCCCGAATCTGCTCTGGACGAAATCGTTCACTGACCCGCGGAGATTTAACATGTCGAGGGCGGCCAGCGTGGCGTCCAGGGCAGGATTATCCGTCGTTGCCGGAGCTCCGAAAATGGCCAGGATGCCGTCTCCCAGATATTTATCGAGAATACCGCGGTGTTTGATGATCGCGCCGCCCATAATCATGAAGAAAAAATTGAGGATGGTGACGATTTCCTCGGCCTTGAACTTCTTGGATATCCTGGAATAGCCGCGGATATCCACATTCAACAGGGTCACCCGGCGCTTCTCCCCCAAGTGGATCAAATCCCGTTCGCCCCGATCCAGAATTTCATTGACCACCTCAGCCGGGACATACTTCTGAAAGATATTGCGGATGGAGCGTTCTTTCTCTGCCATGAGAAGTGACTCTTTATAGAGTTGCGTATTCTCAAGGGCCACTGCCGTCGATTTGGCTAGTGATTTCAAGAGTTTTAATTCACCTTGGCGGAAGATATCCTTCATATTGAAGGATACCAATCCAAGCCACCCGAAAAACGTCTGATCGTTCCTGATGGCGACGACGAGAAACCGAAACGGGTCCGGGTGGAATTGCCGATACGCGTCGTTTTGCCTGGAATCGTTGATAATAAAATAATCCTCCTGCAGGGAAGCGGCATCAGCAGGAATCAGTCCGATCAAATCCTTGACAAAGGAAGGGATGCTGATTTTTCTTACAGAAGGCGGTTCGTTACTGGCCACGGTGATGAAATCCGGATTGTCTGGAAATTGCGAAAAGGCAATATCCACGCGCATGGTCTCGAGGAGTTCCTCAATCAGGCTTTTCAGCATAGGACCGGAAAACGCCAGGGACTTGACCTGTGTGGAGATTCGGGAATAGAGGTAAAGGTCGCCCATGTGTTGAGTCAATTCCTCCACCATCATTTCGGATTCCTTTTGCGAGTTCCAGCGGTCTGCCATGAGACCGGCGAGACAGGTAAGGAATTTCTTCATTCTTGAGGGGTCAGATTCAAATTTGCCTCGGAATAACGAGGTTTCAAAGGGAGCTTCAGCATGGGCAATTAAAACGCCGACAATATTTTCGTCGATCCTGAGGGGAACACCAGCCATGACATGACCGTTCTTAGAAATGATCGTCTGAAACGACATTTCCTTAATGATAAGAGTAGAAAGCGCTCCGCTTTCACAGGACAGATCCGGTTGCGATCCATCATGTCGGGTTGAATAGACGAGAAGACTTCCATCCCATATCTCAAAGTTGAGTCCACTGATTTCAGCAAGGGTTGAAAATAAAATATCAAAGGGGCGAGTATCCATACTGCGTTCTCCAAACCTGAAGCGATGCTTGATCCACCATCAATTCATGGCAGGCGGACTGATTTATTCATGAAGAAGTTGCGCTTCCAAGGTAGCACGCTTTTGCTAGCTTGAATGTAGAGATAATACATTTTCTGAGGTCGGTTGTCAAGCCATCGGGGCGCTCAAAGAGATAACAGAACGGGGGTGATCAAGCAGGCAGCCGGTGTGGCAACACGCTTTACAGTCGAGGGCATCGACGAGCTTGCGGGCGAAGGACCAGGATCATGAAAATGTAACCGCAATTTGTCTTTATACCCTTGACATTTAGGCGCTCAGTGTCTAAGGTTTAAAAACTGAAAGACCAAAAAAAAGAGTGGAATATGCCTATTTACGAATTTAAATGCAAAAAATGCAGTAATATTTTTGAGATATTATTCAGATCCAGCAATGAAAGCCTTGCAGTATCCTGCCCCGCATGCAAATCAAAAAAGACAGAGAAGTTAATGTCGATATTCGGCGGAAAGGTTGGCAATACATCATCGGCGAGCTGCTCGTCCTGTGCAGCGACATCCTGCGGATCATGAGGTTCCCGTTGATTACGTGTGGCAGGTTGCCACTTCAACGCAATGACCGGCAATATTTTTTCATTGTAAAAAAAACCGCAATTTACTATAAGCATCCATTCTACAACATGAGCATTGAAAAACTAAGCCTAAAGTCATTTAAGATTTTTCCCTTCAGTCGAAATGACAAAGGAGCAGTTTTTCGATATTTTAAAATAATATTTTTAGAAAGAGATAAATACCATGAATATTCTTATGTTTGGGCCAAATGGCAGCGGTAAAGGGACATTTGGAGCGATCCTGTGCGAAAGGTTTGGAATGCCTCAGGTAGAAACAGGGGTAATTTTCAGAGAGAACATCTCGAAAGGGACGGCGTTGGGAAAAGAGGCAAAGTCCTCTATTGATAAGGGAGAACTGGTTCCCGATAATATCACCATTCCCATGCTCCTGAACCGCCTGAAAGAAAATGACTGCAAAAACGGATGGCTGTTAGACGGTTTCCCGCGGAATATAACTCAGGCGGAGGCCTTCTGGACTGCGCTCCAGAAGGAAAAGATCACGTTGGATTATGTTATTGAGCTTGAAATCAGCAGGGAAATGGCAAAGAGGCGTATCATGGGAAGGCGGTTGTGTCCCAATGACAACAACCACCCAAATAATATTTACGTTAAAGAAAACCTACCCGTAGAGAAGGATGGCAAGTTGTTTTGCCGGGTATGCGGCCGCGAAGGATTGTTATCCCGCGCCGATGATCAGGATGAAGCGGCCATTGATAAGAGACACAGCATCTACTTTGATATAAAAAAAGGTACGCAGGCTGCCGTTAATTACTTCAAAAAAAGAGTAAAGGTCATTCAGGTGGATTCTCTTCCCGGTGTTAAAGAGGTCTCCAAGAACCTCCTTGAATTGCTGAAATAGTCAACCTCTGATAAAGTACTCAAGAAGCCTTCCATGTATGCACGGGGAGGCTTTTTTGACTGTAAAATTATGAATAACATACGCAATTTCAGCATTATCGCCCATATTGACCACGGCAAGTCAACCCTCGCCGACCGGCTTATCGAGTATACCGGAGTCAGTGATGAACGCACCTTCAAAGACCAGATCTTAGATACAATGGATATTGAGCGGGAGCGGGGGATAACAATAAAGAGCCAGGCCATCTCTCTCCCCTATCGGGCGAAAAACGGAAACACATATAACCTTAATCTGATCGATACACCGGGACATGTGGACTTTTCTTACGAAGTCTCACGTTCCTTAGCTTCCTGCGAGGGCGTTCTCCTCCTGATCGATGCGGCCCAGGGCGTACAGGCACAGACCGTAGCCAATCTCTACCTTGCCATGGAACATAACCTCGAAATCATTCCCATTATCAACAAGATCGATCTCCCCTCTGCAAACATTGAACAAGTTATAGAGCAGATCGATAGAGAACTTGGGTTGGATCCTGACATTCACCTGAAATGCTCTGCCAAAGAAGGGACAGGGATTGAAGATATTTTAGAGGCAATTGTGGAGAGGATTCCACCTCCGTCAGGTAATCCACAGGCGCCTCTGTCTGCGCTTATCTTCGACGCCAAGTATGACCTTTTTCGCGGAACGGTCATAAACTGCCGTGTCTTTGACGGCTCTGTTAAAAACGGTGATATCATTCGCTTCATGTTTAACAATACGAGTTACAAAGTTGAAGAGGTCGGGCACTTTCTCCTTTCCCGCCAGAAGCGTGACAGGCTCTCATCCGGCGAGGTTGGCTACATCATTGCCGGTTTAAAGACAATCTCGGATGTCCATATCGGAGATACAATTACCCTGAATGAAAGGCCCTGTGAAAAACCGCTTCCCGGTTTCAAGGAAGTAAAGCCTGTCGTCTTTGCGTCTATCTATCCAATTGCATCTGACGATTATGAAGATCTTGCCACTTCCCTCGAAAAATACACGCTCAACGATTCATCTTTCGTGTATCAGAAAGATTCGTCCGTAGCTTTAGGCCAGGGCTTTCGGTGCGGCTTTCTGGGCCTCCTGCATCTTGAAATTGTCCAGGAAAGGATCGAGCGTGAATATGATCTATCCATCATTCTTTCGGTTCCCAGTGTCCGCTACCGGTTTACTCTGAAAGATGGGACAATGCTTTATGTAGACAATCCCGCCAACTATCCCGATCTAACTTCCGTTGCAAAATCTGAAGAGCCCTATATCCGGGCCACCATGCTTCTGCCTGAAAGGTACCTTGGAGCAGTAATGAAACTCTGCATGGAAAAACGAGGTGTGAACTCAAACATACACTATACCGGTCCCGGCCGTGTAGAACTCATCTATGAGATGCCCCTGGCCGAGGTTATATACGATTTTTATGACCGTTTCAAGTCCATCACCCAGGGGTACGGTTCTTTTGACTATGATCTTATCGATTATCGGGATAGTAATCTCGTTTTGCTTGATATTCTGGTTAATGGAGAAAAAGTCGATGCCCTGTCACAGATCACCCACCGTGATCGGGCACGCGCAAGAGGGCTCCAGGCCTGCGAGCGATTAAAAGAGGAGATCCCCCGCCAGATGTTTAAAATCGCTATTCAAGCGGCAATAGGCGGGGAAATTGTTGCGCGGACCACCATTTCGGCATTCCGCAAGGATGTAACAGCAAAATGCTACGGAGGTGATATTACACGAAAACGGAAGCTTTTGGAAAAACAGAAAAAAGGGAAGAAACGGATGAAGATGGTTGGATCGGTCAGCATCCCGCAAAGCGCTTTTCTGGCTGTTCTGAAGACCGATAACGATTAGAATGACTCAGAATATACCCTCAATTATTTTCACCTGAAAATGCTGAGAAAATGTGCGATTTTTTTTGAGATACTCCCCAATATCATTGAAATTTTCGTAATACACACATGCCGTACCATTCTTCTTGCAACTCTCGTACAAGACATCTTTCGCAAAGACGAGGTCTGCGTTCTTTGCAGGACAAACATCTGAATGGCCATTACCTATATAGATGACACGATCATAACATTTGCGATACTCTTTGAGGACACCACTTTTGCAGGTGCCGCACTTCTCACATTGATCGTTCATTCGGGGAAATTCTATGGAAAGAGTAGTATCATCCCGAAATACTACAACATTCGAAAAGAAATCAATGACTTGGAGATTATGCTTTTTCAGGATCGCATCGATGTAGAAGTCAAGACCGTCCGAGACGATCTTGACATCGACTCCTTTTTCCCTGCAAAACCTGTAAAAATCCGAAAAGTACGGATCTATCCTTTCATATGCCCCGACGAACTCCAACATTTGTAACCTGGCGCCCTTGAAAAGAGAGATCACCTGTGTGTAGGCATCCCGTGAGCCGATCTCATCCGCACAGTAGGCCCGGTCGATCTCTTCCCAGCCCTTACCGGTAAATCGGTTGAGGATCTCATTTCCCATATCCACTGTGCAGACGGTCCCGTCAAAGTCGCACAGAACCAATATCCTTGGCTTCTTCATACCACCATTTATAACTGTTGCTTTTTCTTATACTGTTTAATCACAACGTTAATACCGACGAGAATAAGGAGAATCGGGAGGAGATATCTCGCAATTACATGAAGATCATACCCCCAGTTTTTCACTAACAGAAAAATCAACCCGGCAGCACCGATAAACCACCCACCAATATCTTTGACGCGCTGCATCAATGTACCCACGGCAATTACGATCAGCAGTATAGGCCAGCTTTTATCGAACCCGTAGATATTCATATTGCTCAGGATAATGAGAACCCCGAGTGTAATGAGAATCATGCCGCCTGTCAGGATATGCCTTTTATCTTTTGCTTCCACGTAATTGTCAAATCCCCCCTAACCCCCCTTTCTAAAGGGGGGAGACTTTTTACGAAACCGTCATTTTTGCCTCTCTGAAAGACTTAAAAAAGGTTTTATCAGATCGATGGGAACGGGAAAGAGGATTGTCGAGCTGTTCTCCGCTGCAATCTGATTCAAGGTCTGCAGGTACCTGAGCTGTAAGGACATCGGCTGAGTTTCCATAAGGGCGGCAGCATCGACCAGCTTCTGGGCAGCCTGGAACTCGCCTTCGGCATTGATGACTTTTGCCCGACGTTCTCTCTCCGCTTCGGCTTGTTTGGCAATGGCCCGTTTCATTTCTTCCGGCAGGTCGATATGTTTGACCTCAACGAGTGAGACCTTGATTCCCCAAGGATCGGTGCTGCGATCCAGTATTTCCTGCAGAGTTAAATTGATCTTTTCCCTTTCTGACAAAATTTCATCAAGCTCAAACTGGCCGCAGACACTCCGTAAGGTTGTCTGGGCAAGCTGTGAGGTCGCATAGAGATAATTCTCCACCTCGATGACAGCCGAGTTCGCATCCATGACCCGGAAATAAACGACGGCATTGACCTTAATTGATACATTGTCCCGTGTGATAACGTCCTGCGGAGGAACATCCATGGTAATGGTCCTCATATCCACCTTGACCATCCTGTCAACGACAGGTATCAGGATGATAAGACCGGGGCCTTTCATGTCGATAACCCTCCCCAGACGAAAAATCACGCCTCGTTCATACTCATTGAGTATTCTGATGGCTGATGCCAAAAACATAACTACCAGGACTACTAATACAATCAATGGAATAGAAAACATACTCACCCTCCCTATTTATCTTTTATTTCTTCAATTTTGATTATGAGACCTTCAACTTTTAAGATCCTTACCCTTCTGCCCTTTTCCACAGGTTTGTCACTTGAGGCATTCCAGTACTCTCCCTTTATGAAGACCTTTCCCGTTTCATAAACATCGGTAACCGCTTTTCCTTCCTCACCCACCATGCCTTCCTTTCCCGTACGTCGCTTTCTCATCTGAGCCTTCAGGACAAGGGCAATAACACCCGCAAAAAACAGACAGATGATCGTCAATGTAGGGATCATGACACTCCACGATACCCTGAGGGCAGGATCAGGGGAGTCGAAAAGTAACAGTGATCCCAATACAAGAGAAATTATTCCGCCCACCGTTAGTAATCCGTGGCTTAGAACTTTTAATTCTGCAATAAAAAGGATAATACCAAAAAGTATGAGAAGAATCCCCGCATAATTGACCGGCAACGTCTGTAAAGCGAAAAATGACAGAATCAGGGAGATACCACCGATAACCCCTGGGAGGATAACACCCGGATGGGCAAGCTCGAAATAGAGACCGGCAAGCCCGACCAGAAACAGGATATACGCAATATTGGGATCGCTGATAGCGGCAAGTATGCTCTGCCGTGTCCCCATTTTTTTCTCATTGATGATGGCATCTTTGGTTTTCACTACCCTCTTCCCGGATGACAAAGATACCTCTTTGCCGTCTATCTTTTCCAGTAGTCTGTTCAGATCAGTCGCAACAAAATCGATTACTTTAAGTTTGAGGGCTTCTTCAGCCGTGATGGACTCACTCTTTCTGACAGATTTTTCCACCCAGTCTGCATTTCGCCCCCTCTTATCTGCAATACCCCTTACATAGGCAACTGCGTCATTTTCCACCTTCTTCATCATGACTTTGTCCGTACCGCCTATTCCTATTCCTACCGGATGGGCGGCGCCGATATTCGTACCGGGTGTCATTGCAGCGATATGCGCGGCGATCGTGATTATCACTCCCGCTGAAGCGGCCCGTGCTCCGGATGGATGCACATAAACAACAACAGGAATGGAAGAATTCAAGATACTCTTAGCAATATCCCTCATGGCTAAGTCCAACCCTCCCGGCGTATCCAAGAGAATGATCAGGCCGTCTGAACCGGCTTTTGCCGACGCATCGATATTTTGAAGAATATATTCGGCAATCGGTGGAGTGATGGCAGCACTGACAGTAATTACATCAAAGACGGGTTTTTTTTCTGTACCGTGTGATTGACCTGAAAGCAGTACTGTAAGTATCAGCGCAAAAATGAGGATTGTTATATTGATTGTATTTCTTGCCATGTATTGCCCCTTAGTTTCATAATCCAGTGTCAGAATTGAAGCTCTCCGCAGTAAACTGCGGAGAATCTTCTATCCATAAGGAATAATAATGTTCCCCATTCGCTCGCTTACCCCGCAGCAAGCTACGGGGAATGCGCTCGCTGCCGGATTCAAGCTTCCCGCGACTTTTGCGGCGACAGCACTTTCATTATCTTCTGGATGTCTTCCCATACCAGTTTCTTGGACCCCTGATTCCTCAGAAGGAAGGCTGGATGATACGTCGGCATCACTTTTATGCCCTGATAAGAATGGAATTTCCCCCGAAGGAGGGTTATGGGAACATCCGTTTTAAGCAGTGTATGGGCGGCAAATGTTCCCAAGGCACAGATTACACGCGGGTTTATCGCCTTAAGCTGCTTAACCAGAAAAAGTTCACAGGCATTAATTTCCTCAGGTCTGGGATTCCGGTTACCGGGAGGACGACACTTCAGGATGTTGCATATGTAGACATCCTGCCTCTTCAAACCCATTGCTTCAATGATCTTGGTGAGAAGCTGCCCGGCGCGTCCGACGAATGGTCTGCCCTGGATATCTTCATCTCCACCCGGCGCTTCACCGACAAATACGAGTTCTGCTTTGGAATTCCCCTCACCAAAAACGAGGTTGGTTCTGACCCGCCCAAGCGAACACCTCTGACAATCACCAAGTTCGTTCCTCACATCTTCAAGGGTTATTAGTTTCTGAAGCGATGAGCTGCTTTCAACAGGTGAATTACCAACCACCGGGCTATCATTCACAGGAGCTTCACCCCTCATACAGAGATATGAGGGAGTTCTCCCCGAATCAATTTCCGACTGGACTTGTGCTTTTAGAGATCGAACTATAGCAAGGAGCTCAGCCCCGGTATTCCCCTCTGTCTTTTCCATAATCAGTGTGTTAACCCCAAAAAAAGACCGTCACTTTTTTTTAATCCTGTCCAGTATCCTGTCAGCCGCATCCATTTTACTCATCAAAGGCATATCCTCTGTTTCACCATCAATGCCCATGATTTTTATGATATTTGTATCGTAGCCGAACCCCGCACCTTCCTTTGTTACATCATTGGCAACAATAATATCCATATTTTTATCCACCAACTTGGCCCTGGCATTTTCTATAAGATTTTCTGTTTCCACAGCAAAACCGATGAGGATACGATTTCCCTTCTTTTTACCGATCTCTGCAATAATGTCCGGATTCCGTTCCAGGCGGATAACAAGCTCACCATCCTGTTTTTTTATCTTGGAATCAGAGCGGACTGACGGCCGATAGTCGGCAACAGCGGCGGCTTTGATAACAACAGTTGCGGTCTCTAAATGCTCCATGACAGCATCTCTCATCTCAACAGCGCTCGATACGGGAATGAATGTTATCCCCCGTGGTACAGGTAATGATGTAGGACCACTGATCAAGGTAACGCCGGCGCCCCTCCGCTTTCCGGCAATTGCCAATGCGTATCCCATTTTGCCGGAGGAATAATTGGTGATATACCGTACCGGGTCAAAGGGTTCACGGGTAGGACCGGCAGTTATCAATATATTTTCTCCTGTAAGATCCTTATATGTCAGAACAGATTCGACCTCTTCTGCAATATCAATAATCTCCGGGAGTCTCCCATAGCCCTCGGCACTGCATGCCAGTTCACCATACCCTGGTTCTGTAAACAGATAACCCTGAGCGGAAAGCTTGCCGATATTTTCTTTCACAATGCCATTATCATACATATTCGAGTTCATAGCAGGACAGATGAGCACCGGGGCCTTCGTTGCCATAACCGTAGTCGTTAAAAGATCGTCTGCTATACCTGACGCTATCTTTCCGATGATATTTGCCGTAGCCGGCGCAATTACAATAATATCAGCATATTCGGCAAGAGAAATATGAGCCATATCAAATTCTCTTGTTATAGGATACATATCGGTAAATACCGGATGCCCGGAAAGAGTCTGCATGGTCAGAGGCGTAATGAACTCGGCCGCATTCTTTGTCATGATTACCCTGACAAAAGCTCCCCTCTTTATAAATTCCCTTGTCAACTCGGCAGATTTATAAGCAGCTATACCGCCTGTTATACCAAGTACGATTTTTTTACCGTTCACCATGATTTTTATTCCTTACGTAACCCTTGAATCTCACGCAAAATCAGATTGTTGATATTATTTACATATAGCAATTCTCAGAGACAAGTTCAAGGAGTAATACGGGCATACCTGTGAATAAGTTGTTTTTAGCTTGCAAACCGATTGAAAAATCATTATAAGTCCGCCCGGTATTCCTTAACTCTATATGAGGTTTTTTTATGAAAACATACAAATCTTTCATAATTGCTGGTTTAATTACTGTGATTGCCACTTTCGGCCTTTGGTTTTTTAATTCTCCCGGCGAATGGGAAAAACCGACCGTCAAAATCGATCAGGATATAAGTGCAATAGGACGGTATAAAGCGATAAACATCGTTTTTTCAGACACGAAGACTGGTCTTCGCGATACATCAATCTCCATTACCCAGGATGACAAGACGCAAGTCCTTTCAGCAATCAATTATACCGACTCAGTAGTAAAAGAAAATACGGTAACTGTCGCCATTGATCCCATGACCATGAAACTTCACGACGGGCCAGCCGTGCTTAATGTCACAGCAACCGATAATTCACTCTGGAAAAACCAGACCACCTTATCCAGACAACTCAACATCGACATGACCCCCCCACAGATATTTTTACTCACCTCGACCAACCATATTAATCCCGGTGGTACATGTGTGATTGTCTACAGAACATCAAAGCCGGTCATCACGAGCGGCGCCAAGGTCGAAAATTATTTTTCCCCGGGATATCCTGCGATTATTGCAGACAAACCATGTATTATCAGCTATTTTGCCCTTCCCATTGAAGCAAGGCACAGAGGAACAAATATTAAAATCACTGCGCAAGACCAGGCGGGAAATGAAACATCTGTTAATCTTCCCTGTCTTATCAAAAGTAAAAAGTTTCGTAGTGATAAAATGGTCTTGAGTGACAGCTTTTTGCAGCAGAAAATGCCTGAATTTCAGAGTCAGAATCCCTCTCTACAGGGTAAAACCGCACTGGAAATATTCACATATGTCAACGGAACAATGAGGGCAGATAATGACAATACCATCCGGGATATTTGTCAAAAGACGAACCCGAAGCAATTATGGGAAGGTACATTCCTGAGAATGAAAAATGCTGCTCCCATGGCTTTATACGGTGACAAAAGAAGCTATCACTATCAGGGCAAAGCAATTGGTGAAAGCACCCACATGGGCATTGACCTTGCTTCAACAGCGAATGCCCCCGTTGAAGCCGCCAATCACGGTATTGTTGCTTACACCGGATACCTTGGCATTTATGGCAATATGATTATCGTCGACCACGGTCTCGGAATATTCACACTTTATGGCCATCTGAATTCGATCGATATCAAGAACGGACAGGAGGTAAAAAAAGGTGATATCATGGGCCATACTGGTGTATCGGGCCTTGCGGGTGGTGATCATCTGCATTTTG
>Ga0207931_1000372_pt1 | contig 16579 bp, 13 predicted proteins | sample NGESurdeep092012_2_FD_184478 | JGI IMG/M metagenome (GOLD analysis project Ga0207931, IMG submission 184478) | Arctic peat soil microbial communities from Barrow, Alaska - NGEE Surface sample 415-1 deep-092012 (SPAdes) | ecosystem: Environmental > Terrestrial > Soil > Wetlands > Peat ...
CGGGACGGGGGCTGAGATTGGCGTAAAGTAAGCCCGAGCCGCGCCAGCCTAGCACGCTGTACCAGATATTAGCGCGCAAGCCTTCAGCGATCCCAACGGCGTATGTCTGCACCACGTAATAAGCTTTCGTCGTTTCAAAATCTACCGTCTTGCAATACGACTGAGATCCATCCGCGTCTCCACAAACCAACCCTGCCTCGGTGTTCATCAGAAACTTACCCGACACACTGTAACTGTTGAGCACACTCTTGATGAACTCAGTTTTGGCTATTGTGACTGGACCTGTACTATTCCAGGCACTCTGCCAGGTGCCATTGCCATATTGTCCGAAGGAACCACTGGAATTAACGTAGTCGTAGAAATCATAGGCATGGAAACTCACGCCGTCAAAGTAGGGACCACCGTTATTACGCAGGATGCCCTCCAGAAACTTGGGAGGCTTGGAGTCGTGTCCTGCTGTGGAACAACCGGCTCCCGGCCGTGGATCACAATCCAGCAACAGTCCGCCTATTAGCACCTGCGCTTGCGGATCGGCGACCTTGATCTGCGGATAAGCCGCCTTGAGCATCTCAGCATAGTACCCGCCGCCGTAATAGGCATCATTCTGATCGCCCCAACAGCCATATATGTTATCTCCTGAAAAAAAGGAAGGATCAATATCCGGTTCGTTCCACAATTCCCAGTACTTGACATTGTAAGGAGGCACACTGTAACGCGCAACCAGCGCCCGCATAAAACTGCCAAAGGCGGGCAGTTTACTCTGGCTAACAGGACCGCAATAGGGTCCTGAGCCGACTATTTTGCGCGCCCATTGCGGTGTGCTGCGCACGATCAGGATCACCCGAATGCCTTTACTGGAAGCATTCTGCAGTTCACTCTCCAGACCGGCCAGGGTGCTCCAGTTACGTGCACCTTCGGTAGGCTCTACGTCAGACCAGAGCACGGCATTGCGGCGCACCCAGGATATTTGAGAGGCTGCCATCTGGTCTAATTCTCCGCCGGATGTAAGTTGGCCCATTTCAGCCCCAAAAATGGTCTGAAGCGGGAAATTACGCATCACCAGCGGCAGGTAAAGAATAGAAGGGGTGGGCGTTGCTCCAGACCCCATTACCAGCGGCAGGTATATAGTGAAAGGGCTGGGCTCTGCTGCGACCGACGAGGCGGCCACAGGATTTGATTTTCCTAAAAATGGAGACAGCAAAAACGTCGCGATCAGCGTTGCTGCGGTTGTTAGTATTAATCGTGATTTCTTACTGGTTGTCATGGTTCACCTTCCATAGTAAAAACGGGTTATTGTTAGGATAGAGAGAGCGTCCAAAGCCACAAAAAACAAGAGATATGCCGCATGCTGTACTTTGGGCGCCATACGCACCCACCGCCCAGGTAGGCGCAGGATTTCCAGCCACCCTACGCTCAATACCAAGACAGTGGGCAGAATGACTGGATAGGCGTAACGAGCGGAGGGGATAAAAACCCAACCAAACAAAGACCCAATGCCGCGGAAGATCGCTGGGATCCAAATTCCAAGCAGCGCCAGACCCAATAACAGGAGAACTTCCCAGGGCAAGGCATGTCTCCGCTGCCAGATCGCCCACCCGGCTCCCACCATTCCCAGCAAGGCAACGACGGCCAATGCACGGTATGGTTTAGAGCCGAGCAGAGGGACATTGCCCCAGCCAAACTTCGCCCAGAAAGTGCGCAGAATAGTAGTTCCGGTTTCCCAGTAATACCAACCTGCTCCTTTCCAGTCTAACAACGAAACCAGTATATCGGATGGAAAAGTGGGTGGCCAGGCAGGGATTATTTTCTTGCCGATCTCATTCGCCCAGGACTGGACTCCAGGCCCGGCTTGCTCTGCGGAAGAATTTCGTAAAAGGTTGGTAAAAGGTTGTTCACCCCACACGCCGTGTGCTCCATTGGCATCCTCAAAACGAGGCGGATCTTGTGCAGGCCTTTCGCCCTCGACAAGTACCAGTCCATCGTAGAATATAGTGCCTTGCACTTCTTCCATATCTGCCGGGGGAGTCAATGCGACCCAAACGTAGGCGGCATTTGCAGGCAATGTCGCAGTAAGCATATAGAACCTCGGTTCGGTCCCGGCTTGAATCTCGCTCGTAAATACCTGTAGCTGACCCCCACAATCGCAAGATAGCCCTGGCATTTGCGCGCGCATCGGTTGACTTGACCAAATCCAGGCGCCTAATGTTACCGGCGCGTTTCTCAGATCGCGTACAGTTTCAGGAGGTAAGGGCTGCAGGATAGATGGGCTGCTCATCTGCGGCGAGAGGTCCAACTGGAAGGCATGCTTTCCCAAAGGCGCTAGAGAATTGACAACCCGGGTAGGCGCAGTCTGTAGAGTGCGTCGATACCACTGGGCGGCATCACCCCACAAGAACACTGCCCCCAAGCCGATCCCTACCAAGGCCAAAAACAATGCCCATGCCAACAGCTGCCATCGTCCGCGCAACCAGGCAAACAGCAACACTACCGGTAGCAAGGGCAGAGCAAGCCAGACGCTGTTCTTCGTCCAGTAACACAGGGCGGCGGCTCCAAAAACAAACACCAAGCCAAAAAACGACGGCCCTCGCCGCACCAACCGTACGCTTGCCCACAAGAAGAGCGAGAAAGCCACGACTGCACCGACATCATTGTTGACCGCAGTCATCAGATCGGTAAAACCCGGCAACAGGGCTATGGTGATTGGTACCATCCACCGCAATGGATGCCCGGCCACCACGAGCTCGCCCAACATACCCCAGCCGATCAGGATAGCCACAAGATACAGGCACAGCGAAACCAGGCGCGCCGCGTATAGTTGCAGGGTAACATTCTGGCCGTGCAACAGCCGCACTGGCAACGAAGCCACTAGATAGTAAAGCGGCGGGTCATCCAGTTGAGTGTATCCAATATTAACCGCTTCGTCGTTAAGGTTGGGGCGATAGTCAAGGTCACGGTAAAAGCCATGTTCCAGCATGGATATGGCTACCTGTCGGCGCATATCTGGATCATAGTCACCTGGCTTTGGCAAGCCCGGACGGTTGGCAATCAGCCAAACATACTCAAAGTGAGTTGGCTCATCATAGTGCTGCCAGGGGGGCATCAGGAAAACATACAACAAGCCATGTATCAGTCCCACCAAGAGAATAACCGCCAACAAGCCCAGGCGGTTTGGACCGGTTGCCCAACGGCGCAGCATCCTAGAACGCCCCAGTCCCGCTCAGGACTACCCATAATGTCTTGAAAAGAATACGCAGGTCTAGCCAGAGCGAGTAATGTTGCACATAGAACAAGTCTTCCTCGGTATGCAGATACATGAGTTTTTCGCCACGACCGTTGACTTGCCACCAACCGGTCATGCCCTGCGGCACGGCGAATCGTTTGCGCTGCCAGGGTTCGTACTTTTCGACCAGGTACGGCAGTTCCGGGCGGGGACCGACCAGACTCATCTCGCCTCTCAGCACGTTGAATATCTGGGGCAACTCATCCAGACTAGTACGGCGCAGAAAACGACCGACGCTCGTCACGCGCGGATCGCCAGGATGCTTGTGGAGCAGGTGGCCTTGCCCATCCGCCTGCTCGACCAAGGAACGCAGTTCGTCAGCATTCTGCACCATCGTGCGAAACTTGAACATCTCGAAAAGGCGTCCGTTTTCCCCGGCCCGTTTCTGGCGGAATAGAACAGGGCCCGGACTATTGAGCCGAATAGCCAGAGCGACCAAGCCCAGCAGTGGAAAGATGAGAGGCAAGGACACCAGTATAAGCGCTAGGTCAAAGGCGCGCTTGACTGTCCTCTGGTATTCGTTCAAAGCCGGAGCGCGCAAGTCGAGCATCGGAAGACTGGCGAACTCTTCCATAGAAGCCCGCTGCAGCGCCAGGGAAAAATAATCTGGAATCACCCAGACCTTCACCGGCATATCATGCAACTCGGCAACCAGAGAATTAACGCGCTTGTAGGCGCGACGCGGCAGCGCCAGAACCACATCGTCTACACTCTGTTGGTTTATCACCTGCCGCACTTGATTCAGCGAGCCTAGGATCTTTGAGGTAATTGCGCGTTTGGATCGATCATCATCCAGGAAGCCGACGAGCACGAGCCCCAGGTTTTGATGCTGCCCAATGCGCTCGGAGAGTTCATCACCGACCTCGCCTGCGCCGATAATGAGAACTCGCCGTGACTGAGCCGCTGGGAAAATCCCTCGCGCGAAGGCAAAGCGATAAGCCAAGCGCCAGGAGAGCAACAAAAGATACGCCAGAGCGATGAACACGAGGAACAGCGCTCGCGAAACATCGCGATAACTCAGGTAGAGAATCCCAGCCAGGGAGATCGCCGCTAGCAGAGATCCCGCCGTAAGACTAGCCAGTTCATCTCCCACGTGCAGGTTGCGTCGCCTATCGTACACTGAGAACAAGAGCAGGACAATCACCCACAGCAGGGGGAAGATCGGGAAGAGCACAAAGGGGGTTTTAAGCGACGGTGGAATAAATGCCACAAAGGGAAGAAAACTCAACGCAGGGCGAAGATGCGTAGCGACTGCCAGTGACAGGGCTACCAGCACCGCGTCCAAGACTATCGCGAAAATGGTAAAGTCAACTGAAAAGCGCCGTAACATCTATTCAATTATACCCTCTCACTCGACACGCAGCAGCCCTAACCGCTGTTTCAGCACCATCCACAGAAAGTGCGGGTTGCCAAGGAGATAACGCCGCCACAGCCGGCGCGGCTCTACAATGAGCCGCCCTAACCATTCCAAACCGTGATCGGTCATCCAATGAGGAGCACGCGGAAATTCGCCTGCCAGATAATCAAATAAAGCGCCTACTGGAAGAGCAACTTTGACTTCAAGTAGGTCCCAGTTCTCCATTAGCCAGCGTTCCTGGAGTGGCATCCCCAAGCCCACCAAGAGAATGTCCGGACTGGTCGCATTGATGGCTTGAAGCACTGCTTCATTTTCTACACTATCTGGGGATTTGTTAAAATAGCCGTGATGAGTGCCCGCGATCCTCAGATCTGGATATTGCTGCTTGAGAATCACCGCCACCTTCTCTGCTACACCCGGGTGCGCGCCAAGTAAGTAAAGCGAAAAGCGTTGGCGGGCACATTCTGCGGTAAGCAATGTGATCCAATCCGGCGGCGTATTGCGGTATGGTATCCGCAATCCCAACAAGCGCGCCCCCCACTTGACTCCAAACCCGTCACAGTAAACGACATCGGAACTGTTGAAAAAATCGCGAAACCAGGCAAGTTCTTGCGCGAGATTGATTGCGTAGATGTTCACGTAGACTGCCCGCACTTTGCCTCCCGCAAGTATCGTTCGAGTGACAAAATCCACCAAGGACACGACCGAGAGCGTGTACACACGCACGCCCAACAAGTTTACGGTTTCCAAGTCATCCACTTTTCCAACCTTCTGAAAATCGAACCACCGCTTCGGTGAGTTTGCCCCAGGTAATCTTCTCATGCCACAGTCCCCAGACGCCCAGCAAGGCGATTGGCGCGTAAATTACCAGGTACAGGACGACACTATACCCCAGCGCCACATTCTTGTCCACGGCAAAAATCGAGAGGGTGAGAATCACCAAGTATTGAAAAACTCCGATCCGCCCCGGTGAAGAAGGGACAGCCGTACCGACCTGCAGCACTACCAAGAGGAGCAGGGAAGCCCAAACCGGCATGGCGAGTTCCAGCGCCATGAAGACCAGGGTATTGGTGAGCGCGCTGAGTATCCAGACGATCAATGACCAGCCGAACAAACCGATCAGCAGGCGCGGGCGGCGCACCACGTCCAGACTGGCTAGTCCGTAGCGCATCTGCCGCACCAGCCATTCCCGCCACGCCGATGGAACGAAACGGCTTGTCCGCTCCACCATCCGTAAGATGAAATCTCTTTGCCAAGCCAACAGTACAAAGCACGGCACCAGGATCGCAAGGACCAGTGCCATGCCCCGCGCTGGACCAGCCAGCCATACAGGCAACGCCATTTGCAATAACAGCGCCGCCAGCAAAAGCAGTAGAAATAAAAGGTCTGCCACTTTTTCCACCGCAACAGTACCCAGGACATAAACCTTGCTATCTGCCTCGGCTTCCCCCATCAGGTAAGCCCGCGCGAATTCGCCCAGACGCGCTGGTAAAAAGGTATTCACCATCAGCCCGACAGATAATATCGAAAACGCTCTGCCGAACGAAGGCGCTTTATGCACGGCGAGCAGCAACTGCCAGCGGATTGCCTTGGCGGCTGCGCTGAACACGTAACTCGCCACTGCCGCGCCCAAGATCAGCACATTCACCCGACGCAGCGCATTTGCTGTTTCCGTCAGGTCAACGTTGCGCAGGGCTAGCACGAGAAAACCCAGGCTGAATACGACACCTATCCACAATTGCCAATTTCCCTTTCCCCATCGCTGCGGTGCAGATGGAACGGCACGCGGCTCTTTTCCAGGTGCCTTCTCACCCGTGCTTGGCGTCAGCTTCATACGTTGCTCATCTTCCTGGCTTGCCAGGTCCGCACCGCAAATATCAGCGCCAGAACTGCCCAGGCGATACGTTCCCAAGCAGCCGACACGCTACCTGTCCATCCCAGGCAGAAGAATACCAGTCCCAGATCAATCACGATTTGACAAGCAGGCATCTCAAGCGCCTGCCTGAATCGCCGTTTCTGTCTGCCCGCCAGGTAGTTAGCGAAACTCAGGGCAGCAACCACGAGACCCAGCCCTAAAATCCACAGCGCGCCGAAACCTACTGAATACCAATCAATCATTTGCCCAATCCGTTCTCCGCTCTTCTTGTAGAGACACTGCTATCTACTACAGCCCAATGCTCCTGCGCTTGCTGGTGCAATCTGCTGATCAATCTCAATTGTTGGAATGCCTCAACTGTCATATTAGCCGGTTCGCCTGCCTTACCAAGAGACAATAGCCCTTGTTGGAATAACTAAATCAATTCTTGCCTCAACCCTTGAGGTGTCATGCGGGAAGTATGCATAATTTCATGCTGAATTTCTGGTGCAACCTGCTAATGGCGCAGCCCAGTTCCTTCACAGTGCCAGACAGTTACCAAATCGAACTGTTCTTTCCCATCAGAGAAGGATGGAGCAAACAGCAAGTCAGGAAAAAGGGACTTTACAAAAGTCGTTGGCTCTTTGGTATCAAGCATTGTTGATTGCTCAATGATACCTTCCGTGTGGTGAGTTGGGATTGGGCGACCATGTTTGGTCTGTTCTATAACCCGAATCCTGCCGACAGCCCCTTCCAGATAGGTATCGTTTAATTCTCGCTCTGAACTAGCACCAATGGTTAGATAGGTTATTAAGTCTCTAGCAAGAAGTACATTGTTATTATAGAATATACGCCGTAATCGCTTCGCCTACTTTCTTTTGGTCGGTTTCGCTCAGGCTGTTGTAGAATGGCAAACGCAGTAGTCTATCGCTGATGCTCTCTGTCACTGGACAGTCGCCTGGCTTCCCGCCAAAAGCGAGCCCCATAGTGGATAGATGCAATGGCAGGTAGTGGAATACACTGAGAATGCCATGTTGTTTTAGATGGGCAATCAATGCCTGACGATGTTCCAAGGAAGGCAGTAGAATATAAAACATATGATAGGGCTGTTCACAGTATCCCGGGATGACCGGCAAACGAATGCGATTCTCTTCAGCCCAATCTTTCAGATGGTCAGAGTAGTATTCCCAGATACGCCTGCGTTTGGCTTGTATTGCCTCGCGAACCTCAAGCTGACCATATAAAAACGCTGCCAGGATATCGGAAGGGAGGTAACTCGAGCCAATATCCAACCAGGTATATTTATCCACCTGACCCCGGAAGAAGCGACTGCGGTTTGTTCCTTTTTCCCGAATAATCTCAGCCCGTCCGAAGTAACTAGAATCATTGATCAATAACGCGCCACCTTCTCCGCAAGTAATATTTTTTGTCTCGTGAAAACTCTGCGTTGCCAGATTTCCGATTGTACCGAGATAATGGCCTTTGTATTTGCCAAATAATCCATGAGCATTATCTTCAACAACAGAGATCCCATGTCGGTCCGCAATTTCCATGATTGCGTCCATTTCACAGCCCACCCCAGCATAATGAACCGGCAGGATAACTCTAGATCGCGGAGTGATTAGCTGTTCAAGGAGGCTTTCATCCATATTTAGAGTATCAGAACGTATGTCGCAAAACACTGGCCTGGCGCCTCGTAAGACAAATGCATTAATGGTGGAAACGAAGGTAAATGACGGAACAATCACTTCGTCTCCTGGCTTGATATCTAACAATATCGCTGCCATTTCTAGAGCATGAGTACAGGAAGTTGTCAATAAAACTTTGGGGACACCAAGCAGTTGTTCTAACAAGGAATGACATTTGCGGGTAAATGGGCCATCACCGGATAGATGACCTTGAGCGATGGCTTCAGCCATGTAAACCTGTTCGTTTCCTTCAACGCTAGGCCAATTGAAAGGTATATTGAGCAATGGGTTTATCATTTTCATTCCAACTTCATCCAGTCTACAACAATGCGCGGCTAGAAAGTCTCAATCTTGCGGATCATAAGTTGACCCCAGAGATGATCTTTCTTATTCGGTGTAAAGCATACCAGCCGATAGACATATTGTGCTCGCACTGAACGATATTACACTAATCCGTCAGGAATTTAGGGCCAAAGAACAACGCACTAGTTTAAAAACAACTTTTTATGCCTTCATTTGTAGAAACACTGTTATCTGCCACAGCCCAATGCTCCTGCGCTTGCTGGTGTAATCCGCTGATCAATCCCAGGATGACCCAGAACAAGAAAGCCGGCCGCGCCCCCAGCGCCATCGCGTCAGTCAGTCCCCACAGCAAGTGGGCCAGCAAGCCTCCTCCCAAACCCAGCACCGCCATTTGAACCAGGCGCGCATCGGCAAAAGGCGAAGTGCCCAGGACCGAAAACCAGCCGCCTGGTTTACCGAGGGGAACTGCCGCACGCCGGTCACTCGACGCAGATTGCGCATTGACGCGCACACACTGCCAGGTTCGAATCAGCATCCAGAAAGCAACGATATACAGCGCAATGAAAGCGATCAAGCCTGGGATACCTAAATCCAGCGCAGCCTGCAAGAATTCGTTGTGAGCATGACCGATGTCCACTTCAGGTGAGATCGTGAACAGCGGATAGAGCACTGGCACCACCTTGCGAAAGGTATTCATCCCCATGCCGGTGAAAGGGAAATCCTGGATCCCATAGATCGCCCGTGACCACACTTCCAGACGGCCTTCGAGAGAATTTATAGAAAGCGCTGGGTCTGCAGCCAGGTTACTACCTGTGACCCAGATGCGCGCTGCCTCCCAGTGCGAAGCGAGCATTACCCCCAAGATAATGGCAAGCAGCGCCAGGATTGCCAGGCTGTACCATCGCCACCTGGGGCGCATGGCGATCAGGATCAGCACGGGCAGGGTCAAGGCCAGGCCAATGTACCCCCCCCGCGACTGGGTCAGAATAAAGATCGCAATCGTCCACAGAGTCGCTCCGATCGCTAACAATATGAGGAGGCTGGCTTTACCGCGCCCGAAGAAACCGCGCACATCCTTCATTCTGGTCAGAAGCAGCCAGGAGAATGTGAGAAAACTAGGAATCACCCATAGCAACGCGCCCGCCACAGTGTTGGGGTTAAAGCCCTCCTCAGCGCCGGGCAGACCGGTGATGCGAAGCGACAGGCGCGAGACGATGGGGCTCAGCAGAGTAATCTTGGTCGCCCATTGCGTCCCCAGCAGTCCCACCGCCGCAACGCCAAAGCCGATTCCCAGGAAGAGCAAAAAGCCCAGCCACCAACCACGCGGAGTCTGTCCTTCGCGCGCAAAAGCATAGAAGATGCCTAATCCTAATACGATCCCGCTGATCTTGGGCAGACTGAAGGCAATATCATATGTCGCCCACAGGCTGACCAGCACCATGCATAACATCAGCAGCAGCACGGTGTTGAACGGCGTGCGCGGCAATGGCTCGCGGCCTGCCAGCCAGGCGACGATCCACAACCCCGGCATTACGAAGAGTACCAGCGATCGACCGGGAGAGATAAAGACCAAAAACGGGGCTGCAATTGCAAGCAGTACCCAATGCCACCGGTCAAAAAAAATGGCTGTCTGCCGGAGAACAATTGTGATGCGGTTCAATCTGAGGTTTTTCAAAATATCCGAATCCCATCGGTATTATAACCAGCCATAACGTTCTGGTTGGCGGTAGAAGCAACTCGCTTTCAAGATCCGCCTCGCCGTTCTAGCAAATGAAGTCCTCGCGTAGAATTGTGACATTTCTCCTTGTCATCACAGGTAATCCTCTCTAACCGACAGGCTCTGCAATCCACTCGCCCCCTTCTGGTGTCTTCTAGATCGACCAATCCCTCGCAGCAGGATACGCCTCACCTGCAGAGTACTGTGTAAATTTCTGAACCGAAACCCCGTCTTTGACAGGCAATTCGATAAACACAAGCTCAGAGATTTATGCAAAGAGCAGTAAAAATGTTCCTGCGTGTGGGTATAGCAAGCCATTAATTGATATCCTGTCTCTGTTAGGCATGAACGGTGCCACCGGCGTAACGCGTGAATCATCCCGGGCAGTGACTTTTGCGCCAGGATAACTCTCCTGGCGCTCGTACATGGTGCGATACTTAAGCAGGGAAATTGCCTGCCTCGCCAGCCGGCGTTTCCTTTGCTGAATCAACTCGTCAAACTCCTTTATCTCTTCCATCCTTATCTGTTGGTGGAATTACATAAGCACCACTGCCCGAGGACTTTACTTCACCAACTACTTCCGCCATGGTATCACAAACCAGAGCAACCTCTTCAGGTTTCATATCCGTGTAAAACGGTAGGGCTAAGATTGAACTGCCTGCTTTTTCACTTTCTGGAAAGTCACCATGATCATAACCAAACCTTTTTCGATAGAAGGGTTGTAAATGAATAGGCGTAAAATAGGGCCGAGATGGAATGCCTCGCTCGGCTAAAAGGGTCATTACAAGATTACGGTTAATTACTTTAGAAAAACGTACGGGATAGACAAACCAACTCATGCGCGTTGTATTAAGAGCTAAACGTAGTGGAGAAACCCCTTCAATCTTTCTCAATCGCTTTATATATTCGTTGGCGACACTCTCTCGCTTGCGTAAAAGATCTTCTAGCCTCTTCATCTGCACCATGCCCACTGCTGCATTTAATTCAGACAACCGATAGTTATACCCTAAACGACTGTGCATCAACCACTCATCAAACTGATCACGACCTTGATTCCTTAAACTGCGAAAAAGGTTAGCCCATTCTTCGTCATTTGTCACCAGAACAGCCCCCTCACCAGCTGTCACTTGCTTGTTGGGATAGAAGGCAAACGCCCCAGCTTTGCCAAGTGCACCTACGCGTCGCCCCTTATACTCTGCTCCGATGGCTTCACATGCATCTTCAATCACCAAAATGTTGTGACGCTGGGCAATCTCGAGGATAGGATCCATATCCGCTGGTTGCCCAAAAATATGGACGGGAATTATGGCGCGTGTATGACTGGTTACTGCACCTTCGATCTTTCCAGGATCAATATTCAAAGTTTCTGGATCAATATCCACAAAAACAGGAGTGGCCCGCTCATATAAGATGCAGTTTGCAGAAGCGACAAAACTGAAGGGTGTTGTAATTACTTCATCATCTGGGCCGATAGCTGCCGCAATCATACACAGGTGGAGGCCAGCAGTACCATTCGCGACTGCCACAGCAAAGGCTGCCCCGGCTACCTCTGCCGCCGATTTTTCAAACGCTATTGTTTGAGCACCAATGCTCAGATTGCGCGATTGCATTACCCTAACGACTGCATGGATTTCCTCTCCCGTTATTTGAGGCATTGACATAGGCAGCCGAAACTTTGAAAAGGAGCTGTCAGCCGAGTTGCCTAGAATGCTGCTCAGGGGAGGAACTACGGAGTAGGAGACTTGCGCAACCTGACACATGTGGCTGAGGTTTTGAATCGTTTGCTCGGGGGCGCTTGGGATGGCAATGATTACTTCATCAATCCTTTGAGCCTGAATAATCTCAGGTAACTTTATGTTGGGACCAAAAACTTGCAGACCTTGAGTCTTTCTACCGATCTTTCGTGGATCGTCATCTAATATGGCAACCGGCCGGAGGTTAAGTTGAGGATTATCCCAAAGCTCGCTGGCCATTTGGGCGCCTGCAGATCCAGCGCCTACGATCAACACCCGCCTAAATTCACTGAATATTGTTTTGTCCCATTTAAAATCACTAGGGTATCGTTCCGAGAATTTTAGAACTGTCCTCCAACCACCCAACAAGAAGACACTAAACATTCCTTCAAGGATCAATAGCGAGCGGGGAAAGGATTTTATCCATAAAGGTCTGATGATGAGTAGGGTAGCCAACGAAAGGATTATTGAGCCTAATAGTATGGATTCTAACAACCTCAAAAAATCACGCCGTGTTGCATAGCGCCATAACTGTTTATAGATTCCTGTGAAATAAAAAACTGTGGGGCGCAGGAAAACAGCAAAAATGATAAAAGGCCATATTTGCTGAAGGTAAGAACCAAATAAGCGAAACCCAGTATAGCCTATAGCAAACCGAAATATCATGCCGAAGACAATTGATACTAATGTCAATATTACATCCGCGAGAATCATAAATCCGTAACCTAACATTAAAGTTTATTAACCTCCGTAACAATCCTTTCTAATTCTTCGGTTGAAAGGTTCTCGTGGACAGGTAGCGAAAATACCTGACGTGCGATCTTTTCTGTCACAGGCAAGTAAATCTCTCCTACAATATTCTGGACATGGCTAAAGTAATGTGCGGGTTTCCAATAAACCATGTCGGTAGTAACGCCAGCATCATGCAACTTCCTGACAGCAGCGTTTCTATCCAATGGTGTAGTAACGCGCACTGTGTAATAATTCCATGTATGCAAACGGCCTTCCACTTCGACCGGGATAATCACTGACTTGATATTCGAACTTAAGAAACGAGCATTTGCACGCCGACGCTCGATGTTGTCGTTTAACTTACCGAGTTTTTCACTGGCAATCGCAGCCTGATGTTCCTTTACTCGGAAATCCAAACCAAGCATGACTAGTTTTCCGCTGGAATCTAAACCCTGATTACGGATTATTTTGCACCGTTTTGCTACATCTTCATCGTTTGTCGTGATCACACCACCCCCAATTGAATTCACAATGGATTCAGGAGATAGACTAAAAGCACCTGTTCCAACACTTCCAGCCATCTTCCCATAATATTTTGCACCGCTTGCCTGGCATGCATCTTCAATCAGGGTCAGGCCCTGCCGATCGGCAATATCCTGAATCACATCCATTTCACACATTTGTCCAAACAGATGCACCGTCAGGATGACTCTTGTTCTTGAACTTATACATTTTTTTATCAAATCTGGTCGGATATGATAGGTATTCTCGTTAATATCAACGAAAACAGGGTGAGCGCCGACAGACAGAATAGCATTGATGGTTGCTATAGATGTAAAAGATGGAGTAATCACCTCGTCTCCATCCATGATGTTATGCGCGATGAGTGCTACTTGCAATGCCGCAGTTCCAGAAGAAACTGCAACCGCATGTTTAACTCCACACAGGTCAGCGAATGACTCCTCGAGGTTTTCGATTCGAGAATCTCGCAGCGCAACGGTTTCTTCGCAAGGCTTGAGCAATGCTCTTTGTTCTTCCAGTGTAAAGGTGGGTGGATAAAACCGGATCAATATGAACTCCTGACTATAGACAGCAACTTTGCTCTGGTTGCCTCACTATTGCCTTCACGAGCGAGGGCGATCAAATGATCAACATCCTGATGCAACCGATTAAAATCGGTGGCTTTGATTTTATGGATAATCAATATCTTTTCTTGCTCAGTAGGCCCTGGATGTTCATCTTCCGAGAAAAGGGTTTCAATTATCTTCTCACCAGGGCGTAAACCCGTGTATGTTATGTCAATGTCCTGCCCAAGCCTTAATCCTGAAAGTTCGATCATATCCTGAGCTAAGTCTAAAATTCTGACCCGTTCTCCCATATCCAGAACAAGGATTTCTCCGCCATTACCAATAGCCGCGGCCTGTAAGACCAGTAAAACAGCCTCGGGAATAGTCATGAAGTAACGTTCTGCTTCTGGATGTGTGACTGTCACTGGGCCACCTTCTTCGATTTGTTGCTGAAAAAGCGGCACGACGCTTCCGCGACTTCCCAGGACGTTACCGAAACGCACTACAACATAAGGAAGCCCGGTTTCAAACCCGGCTACCTGTACCAACTGTTCAGCTATACGCTTGGTCGCCCCCATTACACAGGCCGGCTCAACGGCCTTGTCAGTGGAGATGAGCACAAATCGCTCCACCCCATGGCTCCTTGAGAGTTGCAGGAGATTAGAAGTCCCCAACACGTTATTTGTCACGGCATCTTCGATATTTTCTTCCATTAAGTGAACATGTTTGTGCGCAGCAGCATGGAAGACGATCTGTGGAGCAAAACTCGTGAATAAAGTATCGAGTCTCTGGCGGTCGCGGACATCCGCTACAATTATTCTATAAATGGGAGTACCCCTCCCATTTACGGCTGTTCGCAATTTTGACAATTGTCTATCGAGTTGGAACAAACTGTTCTCGCCATGTCCTAAGGCAATCAATTGCTCTGGTCCAGAACGGATAATCTGCAAACACAACTCAGTACCAATAGACCCACCCGCACCGGTGACCAGCACGCGCTTACCGGCAAGCATTTCCACCACTTTGCCCGAATCCACTCGCACCGTATCACGGCGTAGCAGGTCATCAATAATGACTTTGCGGAATCTGTTGACGCTGATCCTTCCATCCAGTAACTCGTAGATGCCAGGCACTGATCTCGAAGCCACCCCAGCCTGTTCACACAGGTGGACGATCTGGCGGATGGTGTCGCCCGGTGCAGCGGGCATGGCGATGATCACCTCCTGAACCCGATATTCTTCCACCAACTCCGGGATCTTCGCCAGGTTTCCGAGCACATGCACCCCATGGATGACAACCCCCTGCTTAAAAGGATTATCATCCACAAACCCAACCGGTTCTAAAGAGACCATACGGCTGGTGCGCATCTCCCTGACCACCATCTCCCCGGCGTCCCCTGCTCCGGCGATCAGCACGCGCTTGCCTGGCGTCCCGTTCGAACTGCGCGCTTGCAAGTATCCAGCTGCCCTCAGGCTGAAACGCGTTCCGCCTACAAAGAGCAAGGTCAACAAACCATCGATGATCGGTACCGAGCGCGGCAGACTGCTCTCCCCTAAAAACCCAAGACCCTGCATTCCCCAAGAAATTGCTGTGATCAGTGCAGATGTGATTAAAACTGCCAGCGCGATAGTAATCATTTCATCCATACTGGCGTAGTGCCAGTATCGGGCGTAAAGTCGAAAAGCGTAGAACACTGGCAGCTTGACTAGCAATGCCAGCAGGGTGAAAATCAGAAGAGCCTGGGGATATGCCCGATCCCAGGGCAGATTGACCCGCAAGGTGAGCGCCAGTGCCGGGATGGCTGCCAGCATGAAGATATCCACGATAAAGAAGTAGCGATTGCGGAGATGCAACAATGGCCAGTCTCGCGTTTGAGCCGGGTTTCCGGCCTTATTCTTCTGCAAATCAGTTTCCACTGGAGTTTTTACATTCATCTATGCTCTTCAATACTTCGGAAAGGAAATTATGGCAATCGGTCAAGATACAGAAAAGTGCACGAGAAATTAAAGCGAGTTCGCAGTTTTAGAAATAGAACATTCTTTCCAGCGTGTTCCTAACCAAAGGATCAGAGGCGCTACAACCATGACGATGGCAGTCAAATAATCGGCCCAGCGCCACTCCATAACCAAAGCAACTGAACAGACAAGACCAATGATTGCCAGCCCAATATATAAAGAGGCAACATTTTTATGAGAAATACCCGTGATCTCCAACCGCTGATAAAGGTGTGAACGATGGGCAGTAAAAACGTTCTCGCGATTGAGCAAGCGGCGAAGAAAGGTGAATGCCGTGTCAAAGACGAAGGGCCAGACGAGTAACACACCAACCAGGGCAAAGCGAGGATCGTGCTGACCTGCAACGACCGGCAATACAGCGAAAGTATAACCTAAAAAAGCGCTGCCGACATCACCCATGAAAATGCGGGCCGGAGACCAATTGTGACCCAGGAAGCCCAGATTGGAGGCCGCCAGCAGTAAGCCCAAGGCAACGACAAGGGGCTGATTATCCATCCACCCCAATATGGTCCAGCCCAAGCCAGCCACCACCGCCTGCCCGCTGGCGATGCCATCTATACCATCCATGAAGTTATAAGCATTAGTCAAACCGACGAGCCATAGGAAGGTTATCGCCAGCCCCAGCCAACCCAAATTTATGGTGCCAAGCAACGGGAGATAGATTTTGCTCCAGTAACCGATACCCAGAATGACTATTACAGCACTCAGACTGTGGACGGCGAAACGTACCCGATTGGGTAACGAGCGCAGGTCATCAAGCCAACTAACGAATGCAATTAGGGTTGCACCGGATACGTAGGCGAAGAGTGTTGACCATGGCCAGGCAGGACGA
>Ga0207931_1000374_pt1 | contig 16519 bp, 16 predicted proteins | sample NGESurdeep092012_2_FD_184478 | JGI IMG/M metagenome (GOLD analysis project Ga0207931, IMG submission 184478) | Arctic peat soil microbial communities from Barrow, Alaska - NGEE Surface sample 415-1 deep-092012 (SPAdes) | ecosystem: Environmental > Terrestrial > Soil > Wetlands > Peat ...
AATACTTTGTGGATGAATGTGTATCTCGATGTTATTAATATCAACAGAAAAAAACCACCTTGCTTCAATAACCTCAAGACCCTTATTCATCATGGAAGCAGAATCGATGGTAATTTTTTGCCCCATCTGCCAGCTGGGATGTTTTAATGCCTGAACAGGTTTTACCTCTTTAAGCTCTTCCTTTGATAAGTGGAGAAAGGGGCCGCCTGAAGCTGTGAGAATGATTCGCTTTATATCCTGACCCCGGTGGCCTGCCATACATTGAAATATCGCGCTGTGCTCGCTATCTACAGGCAATATCTTTACACCCTTATTACGTGCTTTCTCAACAACAAGCGCTCCCGCCATGACCATTACTTCCTTATTGGCAAGGGCAATATCTTTGCCGGCTTCAATAGCCTCTATTGTGGGAATGAGACCTGCCGAACCCACCATAGCTGAAATCACCATATCCGCTTTCTTTACGGATGCTACTTCACGATAACCCTCTGGTCCGAAAAGAATGTCGGTTTTCAGGGAAGGATTTACTATTTTCTTCAATTCACGGGCATGTTCCTCGTCAATAACCGAAACAACCTCCGGCTTGAATTGATCAATTTGACGTCCTAACAGTTTAACATTCGTACCTGCCGAAAGTGCAACAATTTCAAATCGGTCAGGGTTATTCCCTATTACATCTAATGCATTGACCCCAATGGAACCTGTTGACCCGAGTATGGATATATTCTTCATGTTATTAAAAATAGTTGATAATAGTATACGAATGGGACAATGAAAATAAGACAATCCAGACGATCCAGTAACCCACCGTGTCCAAGAATGAGAGATCCGGAATCCTTAACACCGGAACTTCTTTTGATAGCGGATTCACAAAGGTCGCCCAGTTGACCGAGAATACCTCCAATAATCCCCAAGGTTACTACGTGAACAATGGGAAGCGTCGGATAAAAATAATATCGAAATAAAGCACATCCGAGAACGCTTCCTATGAATAAGCCAATCGTTCCCTCCACGGTCTTTCCCGGACTTATCAGGGGGCTCAGTTTTCTCTTTCCAATTGTTTTACCTACATAGTACGCAGCTATATCCCCCGAAAATGCCAAAACCAGGATAAAGAAGATCCATATGATCCCGTTTTCAGAAAGCCGCAGGAGTATAAAATGCGACAGCATGAGGGGTATATACATAAAGCCAAAAACAAGTTTGGTAACGGGAACGAGATCAAAAGACTTGCTGTTTATCCTCAGGAGAAAGATAAAGAAAACGCTTAACATGGATAATGAAATGACGGCCAGAACAATACGAAAATCACCTGAAAAAACAGCGAGAGGAATCAACAAAGCAACCAATAATCCTTCCCATTTTTCCCAGGTTAATCCTCCGTTAAAAACCATCCTGTTATACTCATAAACAGCTCCGAGGATAACAAGTACGATAAAGACAGTAAATACAACCTCAGAACCATAAAATATAATGGCAAAGAGGATGGGTATTGCGATAATCGCGGAAATCCATCTTTTAATGTGGGGGCTCATCCTATATCCGAACCACCCCTCTGAAGCTGGTCACTCGTTAATCCGAATCTCCTCTCTCTCTGTTGAAAATCAGCAATGGCTTCTATGAGATGTGTTCTTCGAAAATCAGGCCACAGGACATCAGTAAAATAAAATTCTGTATAAGCGGTCTGCCATAATAGAAAATTACTCAATCGGTATTCACCACTTGTTCTGATGAGCAGGTCCGGATCGGGGATATCTGCGGTATATAAATACTTTGAAAAAAGCTCCTTTGTTACATCCTGAGAGAGAATTTTGCCTTCCCTACTATCCTTTAAAACGCCTTTCACGGCCTCGACAATCTCATCTCTCCCTCCATAACTTAACGCCAGATTGAGAACCATCCCTTTGTTATATGCCGTCTTTTCCATTGCCTCCCTGAGCACATTTCTTACAGGTTCTTTTAATGCCCCAATATTACCAATTGTTGTCAACCGGATATCGTGATCAAGCATTTCTTGAAGTTCTGATCGGAGGTATTTCCCCAATAAATCCATCAAAGCTCCCACTTCTTCTTGAGGACGAAGCATATTTTCAATAGAAAGTGCGTACAGGGTAAGGTATTTTATACCAATTTCTCGACAGGTTCTAACGGTAAGCTTGACAGATTTGGCGCCTCTTTTATGACCCGATATTCTTCCGAGTGTATGCTTTTCGGCCCATCTGCCATTACCATCCATGATGATGGCAATGTGTTGGGGAAGTTTTTTATAATCAATCCTTTTCATTAAACATATACCTATTCTTATATACATCTACTGATAATTATTATTTTATTAAAGTAACACAACCCCGGATAAATATCAAGGCACACGAATGAAAAAATAAAGAATTGTAAAGTATTTTAATAAAAATCACAAAACGTATAACGCATAAAAGATCTAAATATTATATTCTCAAAACAAATAAGGAGCCAAAAGGCTCCCTTCGTATCTATTATTCACGAATATATATTTATATTTCCATTATTTCTTTTTCTTTGGAAACAAAGATAATGTCGGTTTTTTCTATGTATTTATCGGTTATCTCCTGAACTTCCTCCTGGTGTGCATAAAATTCATCTTCGGAGATATCATTATCCTTTTTTAGGGTCTTTAACTGATCGTTCGTCTCCCTTCTCACATTTCTCAGGTTTATTTTACATTCTTCTGCGAGCCTTTTTACAACCTTTACAAGTTCTTTTCTTCGCTCTTCAGTCAGTTGAGGAATAGAAATGCGAATTAATTTTCCGTCATTTGTCGGCATCACACCAAGATCAGATTTCTGTATAGCTTTTTCAATACTTCCTATAATACTGCTATCCCACGGTGATATTACAATCAGGCGGCTCTCCGGTACGGATAGTGTTGCAACCTGGTTTAGCGGTGTCGGAACTCCGTAATATTCCACTTTAATGCCATCAAAAAGGGACAGTGATGCCCTCCCTGTTCTTACTTTATTCAAGGATTTTTCAAAAGCGCGGATCGCTTTTTCCATGTTGTCTTTCAATTCCTCAAAGATTAAATCCTTCATTCTAACCTCTAACAATTGTTCCTACAGATAGCCCGCATATTACACGCTTGATATTCCCGGCCTTCTGCAAATTAAAGACGACAATGGGAAGATTATTCTCTCTACACAGAGAAATAGCAGTCGCATCCATAACCTTAAGATGTCTCATCAGCACATCGTTATAAGTGATCTTTTCGAACATCTTTGCATCGCCATATTTAACCGGATCTTTGTCATAAACCCCATCGACTTTGGTTGCTTTCACGATAATATCAGCTTTTATCTCTACGGCCCTTAACGAAGCAGCCGTATCCGTAGTAAAGTAAGGGTTACCTGTACCGCCTGCAAATATGACAACCCTTCCTTTTTCCAGGTGACGTACAGCCCTCCTCTGGATAAAAGGCTCTGCAACCGCTTTCATTTCAATGGCAGTTTGAACTCTCGTTACAACATCCAATTTTTCAAGGGCACTCTGAAGAGCAAGGCTGTTTATTACTGTGGCGAGCATACCCATATAATCTGCAGATGTTCGATCCATCCCCTTCAAATTGGCCTCAAATCCACGAAATATATTTCCACCGCCAACTACCACACCCAGCTGTACACCGAGTTCAACAACGTCCTTAATTTCTCCGGCAATGATTGAAACCGCATCAGAATCTATCCCATAAGAGCCCTTCCCCATAAGGACTTCACCACTCAATTTTAAAAGAACCCTTTTATAAACAGACTGATCCATTGATTATTTCTTCAATTCTTCGCCGAGCTGAAACCGCGCAAATCTTCTGATGACAATATTTTCGCCTGTTTTTACGATCATATTATTGATCAGGGTTTCAACGGTAATATCCGTATCTTTAATGAACTTTTGATTGAGAAGGCACACATCCTCATAGTACTTTTTAAGTTTGCCTTCTATTATTTTATCCCATATCTTCTCGGGTTTCTTTTCCGCCAGGGCCTGGCTTTTATAAATTTCCTTCTCTCGGCTGATAACATCGGGAGGTATTTCTTCAGGCTTGACGTATAGAGGGTTTGCTGCGGCTACATGCATTGCCAGATCCTTCGCAACAAGTTGAAAATCACCTGTTTTAGCTACAAAGTCTGTTTCGCAATTAACCTCTACTAAAACACCTATCCTTCCTCCCATATGTATATACGATGCAATAACGCCGTCTTTTGCCGCCTTTGATGATCTCTTGGTGGCTGCGGACATACCTTTTTTCCTTAAATAATCGATTGCCTTTTCAAAGTCCCCAACAGAAACATTGAGGGCTTCTTTGCAATCCATTATCCCGGCGCCTGTTTTATCTCTCAGTTCTTTAACCATTGCTGACGTAATGCTCAATTTATCCTACCTCCCCTTCAAATTTCTCATTTTATATGTCGCTTTACATCACCTTCAAAAGCTTCCTCATAATCAGTTATTCCATCCTTTGTTTCGACAGATTCAGGAACATCTGATTCCGGATCTTCACTTTGCCCTAAAACTTCAGCCTGCTCTTCCTTGTCAGTATCAGCCTGAATATTTTCATCAAACACCTTTTTGCCCTCAATCACTGCATCTGCAATCTTTGAAGCAAAAAGCTTTATTGCCCTAATGGCATCATCATTTCCCGGGATGACATAATCAATGTCATCTGGATCACAATTGGTATCTACAATAGCTATTAGGGGAATTTTTAACTTTTGTGCTTCCTTGACGGCAATACCCTCTCTCTTTGGATCTACGACGAACAAGCCTCGAGGAGGTCGTTTTATCTTCTTTATACCTCCCAGGACTTTTTCAAGCTTGTTCATCTCTTTCTGAAGCTTCATAATCTCCTTTTTGGGAAAGGCCTTAACGCTTTCATCTAAAAACATTTTTTCCAGGGTGTTGAGCCTATCAATCCTCTTACTAACGGTATTGAAATTGGTAAGCATTCCACCTAGCCAGCGCTGATTGACATAAGGCATCCCACACCTTTCTGCCTCTTCTTTTATGGCTTCCTGAGATTGCTTTTTGGTTCCGACAAAGAGAATTTCTCCTCCTCTTGCCACCAGATCAACAACAAAATCATAAGCGGCCTTAAACATTCCTACGGTCTGCTGCAGATCTATGATATAAATACCATTTCTCGCCCCAAATATGTACTGTTTCATCTTTGGATTCCACTTATTCGTCTGGTGACCAAAGTGGACGCCCGCCTCAAGTAACAATTTCATGGAAATATTTGCCATACCCTAACTCCTTTTATGTTTTTTTACCGCCACCCTTATCTCTTTGCACGGGGAACTTTTCATTTATAAAAGCAACACCCCGTCAATCAAAGGATGTGTGAAATTCGCTGGCTGATAGCATAAAGATTCACAATTAGCAAGTGAAAAAAGGTGAAGTTTATAATGAAGGGCAATGCATGATCATATGATTTTTCTAATCAGTCATCCGCCATAATTATTCTTATATTTATGTACGATAGTGGGCATTAATTTTAATATATTCCAAGGAAAGATCAGAAGTGCATACTCTATATGCTTTATTCCCCATGCCAAGTTTAAGATGTACCTTAATGTCAGCCCTGGACATGATTTCTGAAAGCTCCTTTTCATGACCATCAATCCCATATCCATGAGCAAACACCGGAATTTCTTCAAAGTATAGTTTAAGAGCATCAACGGGTAAATGAATACCCGCTGAACCGGCAGCCCCCAGGATTCTTCCCCAGTTGGGATCACAACCGAAAAAGGCGGTTTTAACCAGATTTGAGTTAGCGACGGCATAGGCAACTTTTTTTGCGTCTCCTCTAGATTTTGCCTCATCAACGAAGATTTCTATAACCTTTGTCGCCCCTTCACCATCCCTGACCATGGCCTGCGATAGTTCAGACAAGACAGTGAAAAGCATTTCTTTAAACAGAGATATATCTCTGGATGGTCCCTTAAGTTGTTTGTTTCCGGCAACACCATTGGCTAAAATTATTGCCGTATCATTTGTACTCATGCATCCGTCTACGGATATTGCATTAAAGCTCCCGTTTACTGCCTGCTTAAAAACTGTATTCAGGGTACAGGGATCAATATCTGCATCGGTCATGGCAAATGCAAGCATGGTTGCCATATGGGGTTCTATCATACCTGCTCCCTTTGCAATACCGCATACCGTGATTTTTTTTGAACCAATAATTCTCCTCCGGCAAGCTATCTTGGGAAATTTATCTGTTGTCATGATCGCATTTGCCGCTGTGGTAATACCGTTCGGCTGCAAGCCCTTAACCAACGTATTCATACCCAATTCTATTTTCTTTACGGGAAGCCTGTGACCAATAATACCGGTAGATGCTACTAAAACAAGTTCATCCCTAATATTCAGTGTATTGGAAGTGCTTTTGGACATGCTCACTGCATCCTGATATCCAGCCTGACCGGTTGCTGCATTTGCGTTACCGCTGTTGACCAGAATTGCCTGGGCTACTCTGGCCTTTATCTTTTCCATATCGAGTAGAACCGGTGCTGCTTTAATGCAATTTCCCGTAAATACCCCTGCTGCCTTTGCAGGCACAACAGAAAAAATAAGTGCGAGGTCATTCATGCCTGTTTCCTTGATGCCGGCGTGAATACCGTTGGCAAGAAATCCCGGAACGACATAGGTTTCTGTATTCTTAGTCATAGTATTTCCATCATCTCCCGTTATGTGATTCTATCCGCAGCACTTCTTGAATTTCTTCCCGCTCCCACACGGGCACGGGTCATTTCTCCCAACCTTCTTAGCATCACTCTTCACGGTAGTTGGCGCCGCTGTATCTTCTCCCCGGCTCAGAATATAATCCTGACGTTCCTGTTCTCGCATTTCTTCGATCTCTTCTTCCTTCTGGATCCTGACAATGCAGAGTTTTTCGATGGTATCTTCTTTAATGCGGTGGGTCATGTCCATGAACATTTCATAACCCTCTTTCTGGTATTCCCTGACGGGATCTTTTTGTCCGTATCCCCTGAGGCCAATGCCTTCCTTCAGGTAATCCATGCTCAGGAGATGATCCTTCCAGTGAGTATCAATGGACTGCAGCATGATTAGCTTAATAAGGTAATCCATAATTGGTTTTCCGTATTCCTGCTCTTTGTTTCTGAGCATGCTTTTTACCCCGGAAATAATTTCTTCCACAATGGCGTCCCCATCGAGAGTCCTCCCTGATTCGCTGAAATTTAATCGTAGGGAAAATTGTTTGAAAACCATATCATCCAATCCCTTAAGGTTCCACTCCTCGGGATGAGCCTTTTCATCAATAAAATCTGGAACAATTCCCTCAACGATCTCCTCAATCATGTCTTCAATATCCGCCCACGGATCCTCCCCCTTCAGCACCCTCTTGCGCTGCTCGTAAACTACCTGCCTCTGCCTGTTCATAACATCGTCGAATTCCAACAGGTGCTTGCGAATATCAAAATTATGAGCCTCCACCCTTTTTTGTGCATTCTCAATTGCTTTTGAAATAAGTTTATGTTCAATCGGCTGATTTTCTTCCATGCCGATCCGGTCCATTACTGATGAAATCCTTTCGGCGCCAAATATCCTCAGGAGATCATCTTCAAGAGCAAGGTAAAACCGCGAAGATCCCATATCTCCCTGGCGTCCTGACCTGCCCCTGAGCTGGTTATCAATGCGACGGCTTTCATGTCTTTCCGTCCCGAGGATGTGGAGACCTCCGAGTTCAGCGACACCTTCACCAAGCTTTATATCGGTTCCTCGACCTGCCATATTCGTTGATATGGTCACCATGCCCGGCTGTCCTGCCTGGGCAACGATTTCTGCTTCTTTATCATGTTGCTTTGCATTCAGGACATGATGCTTGATCCCCGTCCGTGAAAGATACCTGCTTAAGAGTTCAGACTTTTCAATCGATATCGTACCGACCAGGACTGGCCTTTTTTCTTTGTGCAGAACCTTAATCTCTTCAATAACGGCATTAAATTTTTCTGCTTCTGTTTTGTAGATCACATCGGGAGAATCTGTTCGTATCATCGGCATATTTGTTGGGGCAACGACTACATCGAGATTATATATTTTCTTGAATTCGGCGGCTTCGGTATCGGCAGTACCTGTCATCCCCGCCAGTTTCTTATACATCCTGAAGTAATTCTGAAAGGTTATTGACGCAAGCGTCTGATTTTCTCTCTCTATTTTTACTTTCTCTTTTGCTTCCAGGGCCTGATGCAAGCCATCACTGTACCTCCTTCCCGGCATGACCCTTCCCGTGAATTCGTCAACGATGAGCACTTGTCCCTCTTTTACAAGGTAATCAACGTCGCGTTTGAAGAGTGTATGGGCCTTCAATGCCTGGTTTACGTGATGGAGCAGCTCTATGTTCCTGGGCTCAAAGAGGTTCTGAACTTTGAGATTCTTTTCTACCCGTGCGACACCTTCTTCCGTGAGAACTACCGTACGGCTTTTTTCATCAACCGTGTAATCTTTTTCCTTTCTCAATACGGGTATGATCTGATTGATCTTGTAGTACTTATCGGTAGACTCCTCCGATGGGCCGGATATTATAAGGGGTGTTCTTGCTTCATCGATGAGGATGCTGTCCACCTCATCAACGATGGCATAATTGAACTCCCGCTGAACATAATCTTCAAGGTTGAATTTCATGTTATCACGGAGGTAATCGAACCCAAATTCATTATTGGTGCCATAGGCAATATCAGAATGATACGCTTTCCTCCTTTCATCATCATCCATGCCATGAACAATAACGCCGACTGAGAGTCCCAAGAAGTTATAGATTGGCCCCATCCACTGGGCATCCCTCTTTGCCAAATAATCATTTACCGTTACCAAATGGCAACCCTCGCCTGTCAGTGCATTAAGATAGAGCGGTAGGGTTGCTGCCAGGGTTTTCCCCTCTCCCGTTTTCATTTCGGTAATTTTCCCCTCATGGAGGACGAGACCTCCGATAATCTGAACATCAAACGGTCTCATAAATACGGTGCGTCTTGCTGCTTCTCTGGCGACTGCAAATGCCTCAACCAGTATGTCGTCAACCTCTGCACCATTTTGAAGTTTTTCCTTAAAATACGGCGTCTTTGCTTTCAGCTCCTCATCACAGAGTGCCATCATGGACGGCTCAAGATCATTTACTTCATCAAGGATCAAAGACAGTCGTTTTAATTCTCGATCATTTTTGCTGCCTATTACCTTTTCCAGTAGTGAAAAAAACATACATAACCCTCTAAAAAAAAACCGGTATAGTACCGGGCTGTTCGATAACAATAACCATCAATCATGCATTATTAAAGGACCGATGGGCAAAATCTAATTCAAATACTTTCTCGGATTAACGGGAACGCCATTCAATAATACGGTGTAGTGGAGATGCGAACCTGTACTCCTCCCGGAATTTCCAACATAACCGATCAGCTCTCCCCTCTTTACCATACTTCCCTGCCGAATTGCACTTTTCAACAGGTGGCCATACCAGGTGGTCATCCTGTGTCCATGATCTATCTTAATCATATGTCCCACATCTCGATCATAAGATATCTCGGTAACCATACCATCGGCAGGGGCCACTATCTGTAGACCCACTCGCGTTGCAATATCAATTCCTTTATGAAATTCCTTTGCTCCGCCCAGTGGTGATGTTCTGTATCCAAATTCTGACGTAACCCATCCCTGAACGGGCCAAATTGATGGTGTCGCAGCAATTATGGATTTTCGTTCTTTCAGAAAGTTAAGCAACTCATGAAAACTGTTCTTCTGGTCGGTTGCGTCTTTCGTCATTTGATCAATGTTCTGATGAATTTTCGCAATGACCATCTTCTGGTCGGTATCAACGCTTGATTTTATTCTTGTTTCTTCACTTATCGATCCACCAATACCAAGCATTTGTCCTTTATAGCGATTATCTTCAAGATGAGCCATCACCCTAACATTTTTATCGAGCTGATTGAGCTCCTCCATCTTCATGGTAAAATTATTTACCTTTTCAACTAAACCCTCTATCTGTAAATTTTGTTCTTTCGTTAGTCTTTTAAAGCGATCCAGTTCACTCTTATCCCTCTTTATTTTAATATAGTCATAATATGTATACATAAAAGACAGGCTGATAATTATAATGCAATATACAATGCCTTTTAAAAGTTTACTCGAAATCGTAAATTTTTTGGCGGAACTTTTTTTCTTGGGGATTATCAGGAAGGTATAAAAATTATTGGGCATCTTTATTCCTTTCATATCTCCTCATATAAATGAAGATCTGTAGGATTACCATAAACATATCAAAAGTCAAGGAGAGTTTATGTACATTTCAGAAAATTGACTTGACTTTGCAAGGGACAATACGCTACACACCGCGAGCATAGAGGACATTTGTTACCGGTAATTTTAGAAAGGAGTTTCCATGGCAAAATATGAATCTAATTACTTAAGAAATGTGGCAATTGTAGGGCACGGAGCAACAGGAAAGACGTCTCTATGTGAATCATTCCTGTTCATCTCTGGTAAAACAGACAGGCCGGGGAAGGTTGATGACGGAACTTCCTGTATGGATTTTGAACCGGAAGAACAGAAACGGCATATTTCCATCAGTGCAGCTACAAATTTCTTCGAATGGGAAAAACATAAAATTACTATTCTTGACACGCCAGGGGATTCCAATTTTGCCTATGATACAAAGAATTGTCTCCGTATTGCCGATGGAGTCATTGTCGTCATAGATGCTGTTGGAGGTGTAGAATTTCAAACAGAGAAGGTCTGGGAGTATGCGGACGAGTACAAACTGCCCCGAGTCGCCTTTATCAACAGAATGGACCGTGAAAGGGCTGATTTTGTAAAAAGTGTCGAGAGTATCAATAGCCGTCTGGGTAAAAAGGCCACACCCATAGTCCTGCCGATCGGTAAAGAAGAAACCTTCAAGGGGGTAGTTGACCTTATAAACAAGAAGGCCCTGATCTTCGATGATCTCAAGGGTACCTATAAATCAGCTGAAATCCCGCCTGATATTTTGGACACTGTCGAAAAATACCGGGAGAATATGGTGGAAGATATCGCGGAATCCGACGAATCGCTCATGGAAAAGTACCTGGATGCAGGCGAACTGAGCGCTGATGAACTGAAAATTGGCTTGAAGAAGGGTGTAATATCCGGCAGCCTCGTACCTGTTGTGTGCGGTTCGGCAACAAAGAACATTGGCGTCGCAGCAATGATCGATTTGATTATCACTGCCCTTCCCTCCCCCGTGGATCGCGGCCCGGTTACCGGGAAAAAACCGGGTAATGACGAAGCGGAAATCAGGAATCCAGAAGAATCTGCTCCCTTTTCTGCACTCGTTTTCAAGACCATTGCAGACCCATACGCCGGACGGTTGACATTATTTCGTGTCTTTTCGGGAACAGTCACCTCTGATTCAACGTTTTACAATTCAACACGAAAAATCACAGAGAGGTTTGGAAATATCTTTTTTCTTGAGGGTAAAAACCAAAAACCGGTTGAATCGCTCGTTCCGGGAGATATTGCTGCAGTCGCGAAACTGAAGGAAACAGCCACCGGTGATACGGTATGCAGCGAGAAAGTCCCCATAATTTTTGAAAAGGTAGTACCGCCACCGACCATTATGTCTTTTGCCGTGGCCCCAAAGAGCAGGGGCGATGAGGACAAGATCGTTTCCTCTATCAATCGTATAATCGAGGAAGATGCAATCCTTACATTTCACCGCGAAGAACAGACCAAGGAGATGATCCTGTCCGGAATGGGGCAGATTCATATCGAAGTCTCCATCGAAAAAATGAAAAGAAAATTCGGTGTTGAAGTTACGTTAAAAACGCCCAAGGTCCCTTATAGGGAGACAATCAAAGGGAAAACCAATATTCAGGGAAAGTACAAAAAGCAATCCGGAGGACGTGGGCAGTTCGGAGATTGCTGGCTTGACATAGAACCCCTGCCACGGGGCGGAGGATTCGAATTTGTAGATAAGATCGTCGGTGGTGTCATTCCGCAGCAGTATCGGCCCGCTGTTGAAAAAGGAATTATCGAAGCAATGAGTGAAGGTGTTCTCGCCGGGTATCCCGTTGTCGATGTTAAGGTTTTACTCGTAGACGGTTCCTACCACACAGTTGATTCATCAGAAATGGCCTTTAAGATAGCAGGTTCTCTGGGATTCAAGAAGGGTGTTCTGGAGTGCCAGCCAGTTCTCCTCGAACCCATTGTTAATCTTGATATCGAGATTCCGGATGAGTACATGGGTGACGTCATCGGTGATTTAAATAGCAGGCGTGGTAAGGTCCTGGGAATGGAATCGAAAGGGGCAAACAGGATTGTAAAAGGACAGGTCCCTCTTGCTGAAATTCTGAGATATGCACCTGATCTCCGATCAATGACTAGCGGGAGAGGAACGTTTACCTATGAGCACTCACATTATGAAGAGGTTCCGCCCTTTTTTGCAGAGAAAATCATAGCCGAGTCGAAGAAGGAACAATAGTAAATTGTTAATTCACGCAAGTGTCATAACCATAAGCGACAGAGGGTCCCGGGGAGAGAGGGAAGACAAGAGCGGTCCGGAAATAATGATGATGTTAAGGGATATCGGTCTCGACATTGTTGACGCAAAAATAATCCCTGACGAAAAAGATCAAATAATAGAAGCCCTTATTGACTATGCCGATATAAAGGGCATTGATCTTATTATAACGACCGGTGGTACCGGTGTCAGTCCGAGGGACGTGACACCGGAGGCAACTCTTGAAGTAATTGATAAAGAACTGCCGGGTATGGCAGAAGCAATGCGTCGGGAAAGTGCTGTAAAAACGCCGCATGCAATGATATCAAGGGCTGTTGTAGGGATCAGGGGTAACTCACTGATTGTTAATCTCCCCGGCTCTCCAAAGGCTGTCCGGGAGAATCTTGCGGTCATCCTGCCTGCATTGAAACATGCAGTTGAAAAAATCAGAGGCGATGACGCTGAATGTGGGTCCTGAGATAACCCTGAACGTTGTCTCTATGTGTGCCCGGCCAGAAGACACCCTTGCACAATGGGCACATAAAAAATTCGGTATGACTTAAAAACACATGGTTTGGAACCATGCAGGAAACCTCTTCTCTATTAACCTCTACTAAACCTTCATTACATCTCAGACAGATACTAAATATCTGCTCAGGATCAGGGGAAAAAGACAGCTTATCCATCACCTCTTTTATTTGCTCCTCGACATGATCACTGTGGATTATGACAAGCCGGCCTGAAAACTGCCTCCTTTCCATATCTTTTTTTCTTGTCAGAACAATTCTTCCCTCCGTTGCCGCCTTTTTTAAAAAGTTCCGATCCGCATTTCCCGTATGATATACGGTATTATAGCCTAAAATACGCAGCCACTTGGCCAATTTTCCGAGATTAACATCCGCAATAAACTTCACTTTTAAGCACTATATTCAAATCTATTTATTATGCGCTTATTATTGATCGCCGGGAGTTTTATATTCATCCTCAATTAAAGGTTCTTTTTTACTATCTCTGACTTCTCTTCTGAGTTCTCTAATTGTTTTATTTAACTTATTTATGGTCCTGTTCAGCCTGAATCTCTCCACGATCCCCATAAAGCCCGTAAAGATGACGCCGATGAGAAACGCAATAAAGACCACCATATAGGTTGGCAACGATATATTCATAAGATCATAATATTTTAACCTGATGAGAAACGTATTTTCCAACGAAAAAGTGATAACAAAAAGCATAACCAAAACAATAATAACCGTATAGATAACCTTCATCTTAGACCTCCGGACGATATTCTTTAAAATGCGGCAGAAGTAGCTCACACGTCGTATAAATATCTTCGGGAATGACACGTACATCCCCAACAACGCTCATGAAATTGGTATCCCCGCTCCACCTTGGCACGATATGTACATGGATATGATCGTCTACTCCGGCACCAGCTGCTTTCCCAAGGTTTATTCCTATATTAAAACCATCGGGGTTCATAGCTTTTTTTAAAACTCTGACAGAGATATCCTGCAGGTTAAATATTTCCAGTTTTTCCTCAGTGAGAAGATCTTCCATCTGACTTATGTGCCTGAAAGGAATGATCATGAGATGACCGCTTATATAGGGGTAACGATTCATCATTACAAAAGCAGTATTCCCTTCAAAAAGAACGAGGTTGTCGCTCCTGATCGAATCCTTGCAAAAAATACAACCTGCTGGTTTTTCACTCTTGATGTATGCCATTCTCCAGGGTGCGTATATTTTTTCCATTGAAAGAAACCTTATAAATCCTTAAGTTCCATAATTTTCCCTTTAATCTTTTCCCCAATCTCAAGGATGCCGACAGTATTCCGAGATGCAAATCTTTTATCCATTGCTGATCCGGGATTGAAAAAGAGTATCCCCTCCCTAACCACATTTACCGGCCGATGCGTGTGACCGTAAACCAGACAATCCACATGCCCCATTTCTTTCAAGAGCTTATTTTCAATACCGAAAGTCATTCCCCATCCATGAATGAGCCCAACCTTAAAATTGTTCAGGTTGAGAATCAGCCGATCAGGGAGGTACTGTCTGACGGACGGTTGATCCATATTGCCACAGACCGCTTTTACATCTATTCCCGCAAATGCATCAAGAACTTTTATATCAACCAAATCTCCTGCATGCAGAATCAGGTCAACATCATAAAAATAATCATCTAAAAGACGCCTGAGTCTCTCGTCATAGCCGGTAAGATGAGTATCTGATATGACGCCTACTTTCACGATTTACCCCTCACCATAGTGTGCACGAATTATATAGATACAGCATAAAAAGACAAGCATTATTTGACGACTTTATAAAAAGTCCGAAAGCCTAAGTTACACCGCATCCCTTATTACCGCCAAGGAAGCTATATATTTGCATTTCGCACCTAAGCATTGCCGCAGGGTGTGGTTAATGCCGGCTGTTTTCGTTTGACTTTACCCATGAACTTTCTATACTATTTAAAAAATCCAATAAAAGGTAATCGTAATCATGCTTGAATCCGCATTAGATAAAATGGCAGAAACCATCCTCAATCTTGATGAGGCATCCCTCGCCGGTTTATGGGATAAATATAAGAAAAAGATGGAGCATTTCGATACATCGAGGGACTGGGAAAAGGCGGTTATAATTTTTTTTATCATCAATTCCGTTAGAGTGAAGAATCATATATTCAATGAGAATATCCTTAAACTTCAAGAAAAAAAGAATAAACCGGCAAAACCGCTAAAAAGAAAGCCTGATCTGAAACTGGTCAAATAAAAAAACGAGATGGACACTGATACTGCCGTTAAGAGAATTGAAGAGCTCCGGACTTTAGTCAATTACCATAACCTGCGTTACTATCAACTTGATGACCCGGAAATATCCGACATCGAGTATGATCGCCTCATGAAGGAACTCATCGATCTGGAACATCAATTTCCGGGAATCGACGTATTCAACTCGCCCACACAGCGCGTCGGGGCGGCGCCCCTGGAAAAATTCGAAACCCTTGCCCATATTACGCCAATGCTCAGCCTTGCCAACGCCTTTTCCGAGCAAGATATTATTGATTTCAATGAGCGTCTCAAGCGATCCTCAGGAACAACCGAAAATATAACCTTTGTCGTTGAACCGAAACTCGACGGAGTGGCCGTAAACCTCATCTATAATAATGGTATCTTTGATGTCGGACTGACGAGAGGAGATGGGACACTGGGGGAGGTAATAACTCAGAATCTCAAAACCATTCACGCGATCCCCCTGAGAATAAATGAAGGTAAGAATTCCCTTATCCCTGAAACAATCGAAATCAGAGGAGAAGTATATATAGGAATCGATTCGTTCAAAAGACTTAATAAACGAAGACTGGACGAAGGTGAAAATTCATTTGCCAATCCCCGAAATGCGGCTGCAGGGTCACTGCGGCAGCTGGATTCAAGGATCACGGCGAAAAGACCCTTGAATATCTTCTGTTACGGCATCGGCATGGCCACAGGTGTCACCTTTAAGAGCCACTGGGAGGTTTTACAAACCCTCTCTCAATGGGGATTTAACGTCAACCCTTATGTTCAACAGGCCAAAGATATCCATGAGTGCATCCGGTACTATCATCATATCAACGATATCAGGCGTGAGCTTCCCTACGAAATCGACGGCATAGTAATCAAAGTGGATGATATCGCTATCCAGGAGCGCCTTGGCGCCGTTTCGAGAAGCCCCCGGTGGGCCATTGCCTGCAAGTTTGCCGCCACACAGGTAACGACCATCATCGAAAATATTGATGTCCAGGTAGGACGAACCGGCGTACTGACGCCGGTCGCCATGTTAAAACCGGTCCAGGTTGGTGGTGTTACTGTGAGCCGGGCAACACTCCATAATCAGGATGAGATCGATAAAAAAGATATCCGTATTGGCGATACGGTAATCATACAGCGAGCAGGGGATGTGATTCCGGAAGTCGTCAAGGTCATTGAATCGAAGAGAAATGGAACGGAACGGAAATTTGTC
>Ga0207931_1000375_pt1 | contig 16494 bp, 15 predicted proteins | sample NGESurdeep092012_2_FD_184478 | JGI IMG/M metagenome (GOLD analysis project Ga0207931, IMG submission 184478) | Arctic peat soil microbial communities from Barrow, Alaska - NGEE Surface sample 415-1 deep-092012 (SPAdes) | ecosystem: Environmental > Terrestrial > Soil > Wetlands > Peat ...
CCAGTGCGGACGCGCAGCTGACCGAACGGCAGGTCGATCTCGTCGTGGACGACGACGAGCCGTTCGACGCCGAGCCGGTAGGCGCGCAGCGCCGCCGCCACGCTCCTGCCCGAACGGTTCATGAAGACGATCGGCTTGAGCAGGCACACGCCGTGCCCGCCGAACGTGCCCACGGCATAGCGGCCGTCGTACCCTCGCTTCGCCTTGCCGAAGCGGTGCCGCGCCGCCAGTATGTCGGCCGTGAGAAAGCCGGCGTTGTGGCGCGTGCGTTCATACTCCGGGCCAGGATTGCCCAAGCCCGCGACCAGATACTCGACCTGCTCGGCCGATGTGCGAAAGAGCATCGTGCCTCACTCCTGGAGAGGCGTCACTGCGAGGCCGGTCAGCGCTCGGCGGGCTCCTCGCCCTCCTCGGTCTTGCCGACCAGCTCGGGCTCGCCCTCAGCCACCGCTTCGGCAGCGGCCTCCTCAACCTCTTCGACCACGACCTTGGGCGCGAGCACGGTGCACACCGTCTCCTCGGGATCGCCGATGATTGTGATGCCCTCGGGGGCGACGATGTCGCCGAGTCGCGCATGATCGCCGACATCGAGCGACTCGACATTGAGAGTGAGGTGCTCGGGGATGTCGGTCGGCAGGCCGCGGACCGTCAGCTCGTGCTCGGTCACATCGAGGATGCCGCCCATCGTGACGCCGTGCGGCGTGCCCTCGATCTGCAGTCCTACCGTGGTCTCGATCGGCTCGGTGAGACGGATCTCCTGCAGGTCGAAATGGGTGACGACGTGCTTGACCTTGTCGAGCGCGACGTCTTTGACGATCGCGACATGGGTCTTCTTCTGACCCTCGAAGCTGACGTCGAGCACGGCGTGCGACCCTGCGTCGGTGCTCATCGCGGCGCGCAGCACGGTCGCCTCGACCGCGATCGCCGCCGCCGGATTGCCCGAGCCGTAGAGCACGCCGGGGATCAGTCCCTTCTTTCGCAGCCGCTTGGCGTTGCGCGTTCCTGTGTCGTCTCTCTGATGGACGACGAGCTTGACTCGCTCCATGATCTCTCCTGCTAGAACAGCTGGTTTTCGCCGGCGAACAGCTCGCTCACCGACTCGTCTTCGAACACGTTCTTGATCGTGTCGGCGAGGATGTCGGCGACGGAGAGCACCTTGATCTTGGTGTCCTCGGGGCCGAGTTCGATCGGCAGAGTGTCGGTGACCACGACTTCTTTCACCGACGAGGTGCGGATGCGCTCACGCGCGGGGTCGGAGAACACGCCGTGCGTGGCGGTGACGTAGACCTCCTTGGCGCCGTTGTCGTAGAGCGTCGTGACGGCGCTCGCGATACTGCCGGCGGTGTCGATCATGTCGTCGACGACGATCGCGACCTTGCCGTCCACGTCGCCGATGAAGTGCATCGTCTCGGCGCGGTTGTGCTCGGGGCGCATCTTGGTGAGCACGGCGAGATCGCCGTCGACGCGGTTGGCGAAACGCTTGGCGAGCTTGACACCGCCGGCGTCGGCGGAGACGGCGACGAGCGGCGTGCCACCCCAGTCCTTGAAGCGGAAGTAGTCGGCGAGCATCGGCACCGCCGTCATGTGATCGACGGGGATGCTGAAGAAGCCCTGGATCTGACCCTGATGAAGGTCCATCGAGAGCACGCGGTCGGCACCCGCTGCCTCGAGCAGAGTAGCGATGAGGCGGGCCGTGATCGGCTCGCGCGCGGCGCTCTTCTTGTCCTGCCGCGAATACGGGTAGTACGGCATGACCACAGTGACGCGCCGCGCCGAGGCCAGCTTGGCCGCCTGTACCATGATCAACAGCTCCATCAGATGGGCGTTGAGGCGGCCCGACGGCGACTGCACGAGGAACACGTCGGCGCCGCGGATGCTCTCCTCGTAGCGGGCGTAGATCTCGCCGTTGGCGAACGTCTTGATGAGCATTCCCCCGAGCCCGATGCCGAGCTTGCCGGCGATGCGCTCGCCGAGGGCGGGGTTGCTGCGCCCGGAGAAGATCATGAGGCGTTTTTGCGTGGTGGCCCTGCAGCACGAATCAGACAACGCGCTCCTCCATGGGTTGGTTCGTCACTGGGCGATTCTACCAGAGGTGGGACGGCCTAGCGGCCGTCCTTGGCCTCTTTGCGGCGACGCTGCTCGCGGCGCTTCGCATAACCATCGACGTTCTCCTGGCGGCTGCGCGCGACGCCGAGGCCGCCGGCGGGCACGTCCTTGGTGATCACGGAGCCCGCCGCGGTGAATGCGCCGTCGCCGATGTTGACCGGCGCGACGAACGTCGTATCGCTGCCCGTGCGCACGTCGCTGCCGATGTACGTCGGATGTTTGTCGAAGCCGTCGAAGTTGGCGGTGATGTTGCCGGCGCCGATGTTGGTGTCGTTGCCGACGAACGCGTCGCCGATGTAGCTCAGATGCGGGACCTTGCTGCCCTCCCCGACACGGCTGTTCTTGATCTCGACGAACGCGCCTGCCTTGGCGCCCTCGCCGAGGACGGTGTTCGGTCGGATGAAGGCGAACGGGCCGACCGAGCAACCGGAGTTGACGACGCACGCGGAGAGGTGCGAGCAGACCACGCGAGCGCGGTCGCCGACGAACACGTCCTCGAGGTAGGTGGAGGGGCCGATCTCGCTGGCGGCGCCGACGATCGTGCGGCCGAGAAGGAACGTCTGCGGCCGCAGCACCGTGTCGCGGCCGACCTCCACGCCCCAATCCACGTACGTCGAGTCCGGATCCTCGACGGTGACGCCGGCGAGCATGAGCCGCGTGAGCAGCCGGTGTCGCATCGCCGCATTGGCGATCGCCAGCTCGACGCGTGAGTTGACACCCATGCACATCTCTGGATCGTCGGCCTTGAAGGCAGTGACGGTGAGTCCGACCTCGAGCAGCAGACTGACCACGCCGGTGAGGTAGAACTCACCGGAGGCGCTGCTCGGCGTGAGCCGCGGCAGCGTCTCTCGCAGCGCCTCGGCGTCGAACATGTACAGGCCGACGTTGATCTCACAGATCGCGCGCTCGGCGTCGCTCGCGTCCTCGGCCTCGACGATGCGCAGCACGTCGCCTTCGGCGTCGCGCACGACGCGACCGTAGGCGCCGGGAGCGTCCATGCACACGGTCGTGATCGTCGCCACGGCGTGCGACGCCGCGTGGTGTTCCATCAAGCGACGCACGAAGGCGCCGTCGACGAGCGGCGCGTCACCGATCAGCACCATCACGTTGCCGCCGAAGCCGGCGAGCGGCTCCATGCCGCGGCGCACGGCGTCGCCGGTGCCGAGTCGCTCCATCTGCACGACGCGTTCACAACCTTGCGGCAGCAGCGCCATGACCTCGTCATGACCCTCAGCAGTGACCACCACGATGCGCTCCGGTGCGAGCGTCAGCGCCGCATCGACCACGTACGACACCATCGGCCGCCCGCAGACGGCGTGCAGCACCTTGGGGAGATCGGATCTCATGCGCGTACCCAGTCCGGCCGCCAGGATCACGACGGCGAGCGGGGCGCTCGCTTGCGACTTCTTCTTCGTCATTTCTCTCTCTTCACGCGGTTCCTGGCTGGGGCGGGAGGATTCGAACCTCCGGTCCCGGGACCAAAACCCGGTGCCTTACCACTTGGCCACGCCCCATCGCAGAGCGCACGGCAGTATATCACTTCGGCCCAGGTGGCCGACGCTGCGGGCGGTCCTTGCGCGGGCAGGCGCCGCGCGGCTCGCCGCCCCCGTCTGACGGCGGGCGGCGAGCGTCGCCGCGCGTTTGCGCCCGCGGTTGCAGGTCGGTGACGTAGGTGGCGCGGGCCGGCGCCAGCTGCTCCCGCGCCGCGAGCGCCGTCGCCGCATCGTCGAAGAGCCCGAACACGGCGGCGCCGCTGCCGCTCATCGCTGCGCCGAAGGCACCGGCGGCGAACATCGAGCGCTTGAGCTCCGCGACCTCCGGGTGCCGAGCGACGACCGACGCTTCCAGGTCATTCTCCACCAGCCTGGTGAGATCGCGCGGCAGCACGGCCACCGACAGGCTCTGTTGCAGACGCTCGGCGCGACGCACGAAATCACTGAGCGTCGGCTGCTCGTCGGCGTCGCGCCAGCGGTAGACCTCGGCGGTGGATAATGCCAGGTCGGGCAGCGCCAGGACGATGTGGAGCGGTTCGGGCAGCGCCATATCTTTGAGCACCTGCCCGCGGCCCATCACAAGCTGGGGTCCGAGCCAGAGGAAGAACGGCACATCGGAGCCGATCGCCGCAGCCACCTCGTAACGCAGACGATCGGAGAGGTCGAGCGCGAACAGCCGCTCGACCGCCACCAGGGTGGCGGCGGCATCGGAGCTGCCGCCGCCCAATCCGGCGCCGTGCGGAACACGTTTGTGGATCGTGACGCGTACCTCGAACGGACGCTCGAGACGTCGCTCCAGCTCGCGCACGATCCGGCCGGCGAGGTTGTCTTCGCCGGGACAGATCGGGCACTGAACCGTCAGTCCGTCGCCCGGCGCACGCTCGACCGCGACAAGGTCTGAGAGCGTCACCGGAAGGATCACCGAGCAGATCTCATGGAACCCATCGGGGCGCTGCGGCCCCACGAGCAGAGCGAGGTTGATCTTGGCCGGCGCCGCGACTTCGACGCGGCGGCCATCGGCAGCCGCGTCTAGATCCACGCCAGCTCCCGCGCAAGGTCGACGAACGTCCGGGGAGAGAGCTCCTCGGGGCGCGTCGTCGGCCGCAGGCCGAGCACGACGAGCGCGTGACGCACGTCGTCGCGCGCCAGTGCCCGGCCGGCATGCGCCGCACCCGTTAACGAGTTGACGAGCAGCTTGCGGCGCTGCGCGAAAGCACAGCGCACGAGCTTGTCGATCGTCGCGTACTCCGCCGGCGCCGGCACGCCGGCGCCCGCCTCCCGCCGCACGAAGGTCACGAAGAGCGAGTCCACGCGTGGCTGTGGCGAGAACACCGTTCGCGGCACGGCGCGCACGGCGTCACGTTCACAGGCAAGCTGAACCAGCACCGACACGGCCGAATACGGCTTCGTCGACGGCACGGCGAAGAGACGCTCGCCGAGCTCTCTTTGCACCATCACCGCCCAGCGCCGCACGGTAGGCAGCGCCGCGATCGACTTCATGATCAGCGGGATCGCGATGCTGTAGGCGAGGTTCGCGACCAGGGCGGTCGGCGGCGGCGCAAGCTCACCGAGCGGCATCTTGAGCGCGTCGCCGAAGCGCACACGCAGATTGGCATGCGCCTTCGTAAGGGAGTCCAAAGCGGGCGCGAAGCGGGTGTCGATCTCGATTGCGTGCACGGCCGCCGCTTGCGCGACGAGACGCTCGGTCAGCGACCCTTCGGCGGGACCGACCTCGAGCACCACGTCGTCCGGCTGCACGGCCGCCATGGCGACGATGGCGAGCAGCGTGTTCGTGTCGACGAGATGGTTCTGGCCGAAGCGCCTCAACGCCGCCGGCCGCGGCGGCCGCGACGATGACATCAGAGGAGGTCGAGCGAGAAGGCGCGGCGGGCGTTGGCCGTCGTCACTTCGGCCGCGCGCGCCGCCTCCCAGCCGCGGACTTCCGCAAGCTTCTCGACGGTGTGCACGATCCAGGCCGGCTGGTTGTCCTTGCTCCGGTGGGGCACGGGCGTGAGGAACGGCGCATCCGTCTCGACGAGCAGCAACTCGTCGCGCACGCGCGCGGCGGCGGCACGCAGGTCGCCGGCGTTCTTGTAGGTCAGGTTGCCGGCGAACGACATGTAGTAACCGCGGCCGTTGCACTCCTCGACCTGCTCGATCAGTGAGAAGCAGTGAATGATCACCCTCACGCCCTCGGCGAACTCGCCGAGGATCTCCATCGCCTCATCGCCGGCATCGCGCACGTGCACGATGAGCGGCAGATCGAGGCGCCGCGCGAGCCCGATCTGCGCGATGAAGACCGACCGCTGCGTGGCGCGCGGCGAACGGTCGCGATAGTAGTCGAGACCGCACTCGCCGATGGCGACGACTCTGTCACCGTGAGCGAGTCGCTGGAGCTTGCCGAGCATCGTATCGTCGAGCAGCCGCGCCTCGTGTGGGTGCACGCCGACGGTCGCATATACGTCGCGATTGCGCTGCGCGTAGTCGACGGCGCGACGTGACGATGCCGCGTCCATGCCAACCGCGATGACGGCGTTGACCCCGGCGGCGCGTGCGGCGACGAGCGCTGCGTCGGCATCGTCGAGCATCTCCAGATGACAGTGCGTGTCGATCGGGTCGAAGACCGGCGCGACCCGGTCGCCGGGCACAGCTCTGCTGGTGCGTACGCCCGCCACGCGCCTACTCCTCGGCCTCGATGCGCGGGAAGAGCGGCGGTGCAGCCACGACCGCGGCCGGGATGAGCCCGTCGAAGATCGCCGCGTCAAGCAACATGGCGGCGACATCGCGCTCCTGGCCCAGGCGCCGCAGAATCTCCTCCGCCGTGCCGGGAATGACGGAATGGATCGCCAGCGCGACGAGGCGCAGGCCGGCCGCCAAACCGTGCAGAACGGCATCGAGGCGGCCGGCCTGCGCCTCGTCCTTGGCGAGCTTCCACGGCGCCTCTTCCTCGACCAGCCGGTTGAGGCGGCGCACGTATTCCCACACGCTCTCGATCGCGGCCGTGATCTCGACCTCCCCGTAGTGGGCGCTGGCAGCACGCAGCATCGCTTCGCCCTTGGCCGCCACGTCCCGCAGCGTTTCGCCGGCGGGCGCCGCCGGGATCGTCCCGTCGCGGTACTTGCCGATCATTGAGACCGTGCGGCTCACAAGGTTGCCGAGCTCGTTGGCGAGCTCGCTGTTGTAGCGGGCCCGGACGCCGTCCATCGACGTGTTGCCGTCGAGCCCGAAGTTGACCTCGCGGAACAGGTAGAAGCGCAGGGCATCGAGGCCGTACTTCTCCATGATGACGAACGGGTCGAGGACGTTGCCGCGCGTCTTGCTCATCTTCTCTCCACCGCTCAGCAGGTAGCCGTGGATGAACTCGCCCGCAGGCAGATCGTAGCCGGCGCTCATCAGCAGCGCCGGCCAGATAACGGCGTGGAACTTGAGGATGTCCTTCGACAGGAGGTGGTCGGCCACAGACCAGTAGCGATCGACGAGGTCCTCACCCGGCCGCGCGTAGGTTAGCGCCGACACGTAGTTGATCAGCGCATCGACCCAAACGTAGATGACCTGCGTGTCGTCCCAAGGGACGGGCACGCCCCAGGTGATGCTCGAACGACTGATGGAGATGTCGTCCAGGCCCTGTTCGATGAACGACAGCGCCTCGTTGAAGCGTGTCCGTGGCCTCACCCACTCCGGGTTGGCGCGGAAGAACTCGCTCAGGCGGTCCTGGTACTTGCTGAGCAGGAAGTAGTAGTTCTCTTCTTCCAGCCAGACCGGCTCGATGCCGTGGTCGGGGCACTTGCCGTCGACCAGGTCGCGTTCGTACCAGAATCCCTCGCAGGCAGTGCAGTAGAGGCCGCCGTAGGTGCGTTTCTCGACATCGCCGGCGGCCTGCAACTTCTCCACAAACCTCTGCACGTAGGCCTCGTGCTCGGGATCGGTGGTGCGGATGAAGAAGTCGTTGGTGGCGTTGAGCTGGCGCGTCAGCTCTTTGAAGCGCGGCGCCAGCTCGTCGACGTGCTGCCGCGGCGTGAGGCCGCGCTCCGCGGCAGCCTGCGCCACCTTGTTGCCGTGCTCGTCGACGCCGGTGAGGAAGAAGACGTCGTCCCCCTTCTGGCGGTGGTAGCGCGCGAGGATGTCGGCGGCGATGGTCGTGTAGGCGTGTCCCAGGTGGGGTTCGCCGTTCACGTAGTAGATCGGGGTCGTGACGTAGTATCGCATCGCTTTCGTAGTATCTTTCATCCAGCCTCGCGGCGCTAGCTCATATGGCCCTTGCGCCGCTTCGCCGAGAAGCCGTAGGTGCCCACCTTCTCGCCCATCGACCAGTAGTCGCCGTCGACGTAGGCGAGCGGGTCGAGCGCACCGTGCTTGAGACGGCCGCGGGCGTCGATCACCTCCTCATCGCAGTGCACGGCGACGATCTCGCCGATGAAGAGATCGTGCGCCCCAAGCGACAGTTCGTGGCGCACGACGCACTCGAGGTTGATCGGGCACTCGGCGATCAGCGGCGCCTGCACCTTCGCTGCCGGTAGTGGAGTGAGTCCGGCCGCGACCCACTTGTCTTCGTCGCGGCCACTGATCGAGCCGCACAGATCGACCTGCTCGACCTGTGACGCCCGCGGCAGGTTGACGACGAACTCTCGCGAGCATTCCAGCAACTCGTGCGAGTAGCGCGAACCGCGGATCGCGACGCTCACCATCGGCGGCGCCGAGCAGACCGTACCGGCCCACGCGATCGTCACGATGTTGCCCTTCTTGCCGTCGGCGACGGTGACGAGCACCGCCGGCACAGGCAACAGGATGGTCGATGGGCGACGCTCGATCTTCATCACTGCCTCCTCGCTTGGATCGATCGCGGCGGCGCGGCGCGCGATCTCCGGACCGTGGGTTACAATACCCGCATGAACGACTCCATGCCGTTTGCCGGCATCGCCAGTTTCTTCAAGGCACCGTACGTCGCCGAGCCCACCAAAGCCGATGGCGACGTCGCCGTCCTCGGCATCCCCTACGACGAAGGAACGACGTCGCGCCCGGGCGCCCGCTACGGCCCGCGCGCGATGCGCGACATCTCCACGTTCTGGGCCTATCGCGATGGCGAGGAGCCGTTTTACGACGGCGAGGCGCGGACCGAGCTGCTCGGTGGCGTGCGCTTCATCGACGCCGGCGACGTAGATCTCGCGCCTACGGCGCCGGCCGAGCGCAACCACCCCCTCATCGCCGCCCGCGTCAAGCAGCTACTTGACGCGGGCCTCTTCCCCATTGTGCTCGGCGGCGACCACTCGATCACCTACGCGGTCCTGCGCGGCTTTGCCGCGGCCCGCGCCGGCCAGCCGCTCCACCTCGTCCAGTTTGACACGCACACGGACTACTGGAACGACGAGGGTGGCATGACGACGACGCATGCCAGCCCGATCATCCGCTCGCACGAGGACGGCTTCGTGACCAAGGTCACCCAGTATGGCATCCGCGGCTTGCACACGGCCGCCGACAACATCGCGCTCGCGCGCGAACGCGGGGTGCGCACGTTCTGGTGCGAGCACGCCAAGAAGACCCCCGTGGACGAGCTCGTTGCCCACCTCGCGCCCGGCGACGACGTGTACATCAGTTTCGATATCGACGCGCTCGACCCGAGCGTCGCGCCCGGCACCGGCACGCCCGAGCCGGGCGGATTCACCTACTACGAAGCGAAGGCGATCTTGCGCGCCGTCGCGCAGCGCGCGAACGTCGTCGGCATGGACATGGTCGAAGTCGATCCGCTCTACGACCCCGTACAGATCACGGCTCTGCACGCCGTGCGGTTGATCTTCGACACGGTCGGCGCCGCACTCAGCCGCTAGCGCGCAGCGCGGCGACGAGCGCCGCGATGTAGGCCCGGGTCGTGCCACAACAGCCACCGACCACGTTGGCGCCCTGTCTGATGAGCTCCGGCACGGTGGCCGCGAAGTGCTCGACCGTCTCTTCGTACACCGTTTCGCCGTCCACCAGCCGTGGCTGGCCGGCATTGGGCTGCGCGACGATCGGCATCTCGCCAGCAGCGCGCAGCTCGCCGACCAGCCCGATCATCTCCTCGGCCTCGATGCTGCAGTTGCAACCGACGACCTCGGCGCCCGCGGCGAGCAGCGTCTCGACCGCCTGCTTCGGCGTCACACCCATGATCGTGCGATAGCCTTTCGGCGTCTGCTTGTAGGTGAGCGACGCCATCACCGGCAGGTCCGTGACCGTGCGCGCACCCTCCACCGCCAGTCGCGCCTCGGCAAGGTCGAACATGGTCTCGATGCTGATCAGGTCGACGCCGCCTTCGACCAGCGCCGCGACCTGCTCGGCGAACACGTCGCGTAACTCGTCCGGCTCCAGCTCACCCATCGGCTTGAGGAACTTGCCGGTCGAGGAAACGTCACCGGCGACTAGCCTGTCCGGCGCTTTGAGGTTGCGGACCTCGACAAGTAGCTTGGCGGCCGCCAGATTGATCTCGGCGGTCCTGTCGTGCAGCCCGTGCGCGGCGAGCTTTACGCGAGTCGCGCCGAACGTGTTGGTCTGAACGATGTCGGAGCCCGCAGCGTAGTACTCGGCGTGGATCGCGGCGACCACGTCGGGATGACTCACGCTCCATTCGTCTGGGCACTGTCCCACGCCACAGCCACGGCGCATGAGTTCGCTGCCCATCGCGCCGTCGAGCACCAGCGGTCTCTGTGCGAGTGACTGGAGGAAGTCCATGTCACGAGTGTAGCAGGCAAACGGACACCGGCGAAGCGAAAGCGGCCGACTCGGGGCGCGGCGAGCTCGATGCGCGGCCGCGCCTATGTCTGTGGCGTTAGCCAGCCGCCTCGCGCACGATGCGCTCCGCCGCGCGATGACTCACGCCGAGGCAGACGCCGAGCGCGGCGGCCGTGTCGCGCTTCGACAAGCCCTTCGCCAGAAGCGCCCGCGCCGCCGCGCTCACGTCCTCGTCCGCCACGACGCCCGGCTGCGCCGGTCCAAGATCGATGACGAGCGTGATCTCGCCCTTCACCTCGCCCGGGAAGCTCTGAGAGAGTTCGGCGAGCCTGCCGCGAACGATTTCTTCGTGCAACTTGGTGAGCTCACGGCAGACGGCGCCGGAGGCTTCCGGAGCGCCGGCCGCGAGCTCAGCCAGACTCCTCGCCAGTCGTTTGCCGGTCTCGAAGGCAACGATCACACCACCCCCGCGCCGCCACTCGCGCAGTGCGCTCGCCGTTGCGGCGCTCTTGCGCGGCAGGTAGCCCACGAAGCGAAAGCCGCTCTCACCGGCAAGGCCCGACGCGACGAGTGCCGTCACCGGCGCCGAGGCGCCGGGCAGCACGGCGAGCGGCAGACCTTCGGCCACCGCTCGCACGACCAGTCGCATGCCCGGGTCGGAAACGCCCGGAGTGCCTGCGTCGGTTACCAGAGCAACGTCCGTGCCCGCGCGCAGCAGACCGATCACGTACTCCGTCTTCTGCGCCTCGTTGTGCGCGAACAGGCTGGTCAGCGGAGTGTGGATGTCGTAGCGGGCGAGCAGCTTGCACGTGCGTCGCGTGTCCTCGGCAGCGATGACTTCGACAGAGCCGAGTGTCTCGAGCACGCGCAACGTGACGTCACCGAGGTTGCCCAGCGGCGTGGCGCAGACGTACAGCACACTCAGGCCCTGCGGTGCGCGGCGCCGGCGTACGGCACCGTTGGATCGAGCGCCCCATCGCGGCGCTCCACGGCCGCTCTAAACCCCTGGCGCATCAGGTAGGCACCACTCTCACCGCCAGCGCGCCAGAATCGCACCTGCCAGCGCCACCACGCACAGGGCGCGGCCGCCCTCGTGTCTCGGCTCGTCTGTCACACCATCCACTCTAGCGAAGAAGAACGGACAACGCACCTCAATCCCGCGACGGCCCACCTGCCAACACAAGCCTGCGGTTCGCGGTTCTGCTACCATTTGGGTGAAGTGCGTGCTCCTAACCGTCAGCCGCACGATGCCGCCGGCGTACCGATGAGAAGGGTCCTGGCCATGTTCGAAGTCATCAAGAACGAAGAGATCGCGCCGCAGCTCCACCGCATGGTCGTCGATGCGCCACGCATCGCCAAGGCACGCAAGCCGGGTCAGTTCGTGATCGTACGCGTCGGCGAGGGCGCCGAACGAATTCCCCTGACGATCGCCGACGACGACCCCGACGCCGGCACGATCACGCTCATCATCCAGGCCGTCGGTCACAGCACGCGCGACATCGTCGCGGTGCCGGTCGGCGAGTCTATTCGCGACATCGCCGGCCCTCTCGGCCAGCCCACCGATATCGAGATATGGGGCAACGTCGTCTGCGTCGGCGGCGGCGCCGGCACCGCCGTGCTCTTTCCCCTCGCCAAAGCGCTGGCCAAGGCGGGCAACAAGCTGACGACGATCATCGGCGGCCGCAGCGAACCCTACGTCGTGCTGCGCGCCGAACTCGCCGAGTTCTCGCACGAAGTGCTGTGCACCACCGAAGACGGATCGCTCGGCGAGAAGGGCTTCGTGACGCAGCCGCTCAAACGCATCCTCGAGGGCGAGAACGGAGAGCGGCCGCAGGCCGTGTACGCCATCGGACCGGTGCCCATGATGAAAGCGGTTTCGGAGCTCACGCGCAAGTACGGGGTGCGCACGATCGTCTCGCTCAACCCGCTGATGGTCGACGGCACCGGCATGTGCGGCGGCTGCCGCGTGACCGTCGGCGGCGAGACCAAGTTCGCCTGCGTCGACGGCCCGGAGTTCGACGGCCATCTTGTCGACTTCGACGAGCTCGCGGACCGGCAGAGCGCCTACCACGAGCTTGACGCGCACGGCTGCCGCATCGTCCCCAAGCTCAAGCAGGCCGAGCTCGGCCACAAGGTGCTCAGCGCCAAGGAGCGCATGGCGATCGAGCGCGTGAAGATGCTTGAACAGGACGCCCAGGAGCGCAGCCGCAACTTCACCGAGGTCAACCTTGGCCTCACGCCGGAGCTCGCGATCCTCGAGGCGCAGCGCTGCATCCAGTGCAAGAACCGTCCGTGCGTGAGCGGTTGCCCCGTCGAGGTGCGCATCCCCGACTTCCTCGAGTGCATCGCCGCCGACGACTTCGCCGGTGCGGCGCGCATCCTGCTTACCGACAATGCCCTACCGGCGACCACCGGCCGCGTGTGTCCGCAGGAGACCCAGTGCGAGGGCGTCTGCGTGCGCGGCAAGAAGGGTCAGCCCGTGGCGATCGGTTGGCTCGAACGGTTTGTCGCCGATTGGGCCGCGGAAAACATGGAGTTCGAAGTGCCGGCGGTCCGGTCGAGCGGCAAGAAGGTGGCCGTCGTCGGCGCCGGCCCCGGCGGCCTCACCGTTGCCGGCGAGCTGGCACGCATGGGCCATGCGGTGCACGTGTTCGAAGCGCTGCACGACACCGGCGGCGTGCTCCGCTACGGCATTCCGGAATTCCGTCTTCCCAAGCGGATCGTCGACAACGAAGTCGAGAATCTGTGCAGGCTCGGCGTCGAAGTCGAGTGCGACGTGATCATCGGACGGACGCTGACGATCCAGGACCTGATGAACGACTTCGACGCGGTCTTCGTCGCCAACGGCGCCGGACTGCCGATGTTCCTCAACATCCCCGGCGAGAACCTCAAGGGAGTCTACTCGGCCAACGAGTACCTCACGCGTGTGAACCTGATGGGCGCGTATATGTATTACGAGGGTGTCACGCCGATCGCCCGCGGTGAACGCGTCGTCGTGTTCGGCGGCGGCAACGTCGCCATGGACGCCGTGCGCACGGCGAAGCGCCTGGGCGCCGCCCAGGCGATCTGCGCCTACCGGCGCACGGGCGCCGAAATGCCGGCCCGTGTCGAGGAGATCCACCACGCCGAGGAGGAGGGCATCGAGTTCCACTTCCTCGTGGCACCGCTCGAGCTGCTCGAGGATGAGCAGGGTTGGGTCCGCGCAGTGAGGCTGCAGAAGATGGAGCTCGGCGAGCCCGACGAGTCGGGACGGCGGCGCCCGGTGGCCGTGCCCGGCAGCGAGTTCGAGATGGAGTGCGATGTCGCCGTCGTCGCCCTCGGCACGACCGCCAACCCACTGCTCACCAACGCCACGCCGGCGATCGAGCTCAACAAATGGGGCAACATCGTCGTCGACGCCGAGCACACAACGTCCATGCCCGGGGTCTTCGCCGGTGGCGACATCGTCCGCGGCGGCGCCACGGTGATCCTCGCGATGGGCGACGGCAAAGAGGCGGCGCGGTCGATCGACGACTACCTCGAGGCGAAGTCACCGACGGGCTAGGTCAGCACGAAAGTCGCGCGCGCAACGACCGTGATCTCGGTCTCGTCAAGATCGACCGGGCGTCGCCGCAACATGAGCTGAGGACGGCGAAGGGGGCTCCTTGCGGAACCCCCTTCGCCGTCCCACGATCCTCGCGTTTCGGTCCTAGGCGTCCATCCCCTCGACGTTCACCAGATACCTCTCGCCGACCTTGAGGAGTTCGAAGTCCTCCTGGTACTGCGACTCATTGAACGTCTTCGTGTCGATGAGTCGCACGAACTCCAGATACGTAGTGCCGCTCTTGCTCACGTCGGTCATCTGCGCAAAGGTCACCTGGCCACTCTTGTCGCGTAGGTAATCCTGAGGATGCGCGTCGATCTCGGCTTGCATCGCCGGCGTCGACAGGCTCTTCATCGTCTTCAGATCGCCCGCGTACTGCGCCTCCACGAACTGCATCACGACGCTCTGCACGGCGTAGTTCTCCTCGGCCGACAGCGGCTCTTTCGATGTCTGGATCACGTTCACGAGCTTGCCGCGGATGTTCTTGACCTCGATCTTGAGCTTGTCGATCTGGCCCTGCATCTGCCGGTTCTGCAGCTGCGCCTGCTTGTTCGTCGCCTCGAGATCGCCGAGACGAGCGCCGACGGGCAGAGGCAATTGCCTAGCCAGTGCCGGCACCGAGGCGACCACTACGGCGCCGATCAGGCAGAGCGCCAGCACGGCGGCAGCCGCCGCCCAGGCGCGGGCGCGCCAGAAACCTTCTCTCTGCGGGCGTTCGTGCCTTGCTCCCGGTTGGTTCACGTGCATGATCCCCTCCTCGAAATCGCGAATCGGCCGATAGGCATCGGTCAGCCCCTTCAGCCGCTGCGCCAGCCGACTCATCTGCGCGTAGCGAAGGGAGCACTCTCCACAGTTGCGAAGGTGCTCTGCAACCTGCGCGGCGGCGCCATCGTCGAGTTCGCCGTTCACGTACGGCTCGAGCTCTTGGCGGATGTCGTCGCAGTTCATTCGGCCACCTCCTTCTGAATCGTCCCTGCGAGGCGGGCATTGAGTTTCTCGAGAGCGCGGTTGAGACGCGACTTCACGGTCCCGGCCGGACAGTCCATGATCGCCGCGATCTCGTCCACCTTGAGGTCGTGGAAGTAGCGCAGGGCGACCACCCAGCGGTGCTCCTCGTCAAGGCTTCGCAGCGCCGCCATCAGGTCGAGAGTCTCCTCGCTGCCGATGAACACGTGAGCCGCACGTTCGGGCACCTCCTCGACCGGCACCGTGCGCCGCCCCCGGCCCAGCATCTGGTAGCAGATGTTGACCAGGATGCGCGCCAGCCACGGCCGGAACTTGGCCGGCTCGCGCAGCGTCTGCAGATTCGCGTAAGCCTCGAGAAACGCCTCCTGCACGGCGTCCGACGCCTCCCAGCTCGAACGTAGGAGGGAGAGCGCCGTGCAGTAGAGGGAGCGCTCGTGGGCTTTTATCAGCGCCGCGAACGCGCTGTCGTCGCCGGCGCGCGCCCTGGCGACGAGGAATCGGTCGTCCACGTGGCCTCCTCCCGTCTAAGTACTCTGCCGTCCCAAAGATAACGTGGCGGGTCGAAACGTTCCCTACGGCGAGGAGTCAGCGTCCACATCTTCCACGTTCGTCGCCTCCCGGTAGAGTACCCGTAGGACGGCGGGCCGGCGGCCGAACGTTGCAGCGTCGACGCGCAGCCGCTCGACAATCCTACCGGAAGCGCGCGAGGGCGGGAGCGGTCGTTCCCGCCTCTGCTAGAATCGCCGCAATCTCGGAGAGGCCAATGCGCAGAATCGTGCTCGGCGACAACCTGGAGGTCCTGGTAACACTGCCGTCCCGAATGGCGCGGTTGATCTATATCGATCCGCCGTTCAACACCGGCCAGACGCGCGAGCGCGTCACGTTGCGCACCGTGCGGGACATAGACGGAGACCGCCGGGGATTCCAGGGAGAGCGCTACCGGACGATCCGCACGGGAACGTCGTCGTACGCCGACGACCGGCAAGACTACCTCGCGTTCCTCGAGCCGCGGCTGATGGAGGCGAGAAGAATCCTGACCGATGACGGGTCGTTCTTCTTCCACATCGACTATCGCGAGGCGCACTACTGCAAGCTGCTCCTGGATGGGATCTTCGGCCGGAGCAGCTTCATCAACGAGATCGTCTGGGCGTACGATTACGGCGGCCGTCCGAAGCGCCGCTGGCCGGCCAAACATGACACCATCTTCTGGTATGCGGTCGATCCGCAGAACTACTTCTTCAACTACGCGGCGATCGACCGCATCCCCTACCTGGCTCCCGGTCTGGTCGGCGCGGAGAAGGCGGCTCGCGGCAAGACGCCCACCGACGTCTGGTGGAGCACGATCGTCAGCCCGACGGGCAAGGAGAAGACGGGGTACCCCACGCAGAAGCCGTTGAAGATCCTCGAGCGGGTGGTGACAGTCCATTCACAGCCGGGGGACCTCGTCGTGGACTTCTTCGCCGGCAGCGGCACGACGGGCGAGGCGGCCGCCCGGAATGGGCGCGACTACCTCCTCATCGACAGTAACCCCGAGGCCGTGCGCGTGATGGCGCGCCGGCTGGCGTTCGACGCTCCCGAGGTGATCGGCGTCGATGCGGGTCCGCCGCCGGCCTGACTCCGTAGAGCGCAGCCCGCGAACACGGCGGG
>Ga0207931_1000376_pt1 | contig 16464 bp, 13 predicted proteins | sample NGESurdeep092012_2_FD_184478 | JGI IMG/M metagenome (GOLD analysis project Ga0207931, IMG submission 184478) | Arctic peat soil microbial communities from Barrow, Alaska - NGEE Surface sample 415-1 deep-092012 (SPAdes) | ecosystem: Environmental > Terrestrial > Soil > Wetlands > Peat ...
CCTTTTGGATCCGGTGATTTCTCGCTTACCCATGCTGATCCAGGGATTGCCAGGGGCTGAAACGGGCTTGAATCCGAACGAGGTGGCCGGCGCGTTGATCTGGGTGCTGCCGCTGATGATGGCAATAAGTGTCGCCTTGCTTTTTTTACTGTTTCCCCCAAAGAACAGGGAGGCGAGGGCACAGAGAAAAGATCGGCAGGAAAAGATGCGTGGCTGGCGGTTGGTTGGTGTGGCAATACTCTGCCTGGCAGCGACATTCTTTGTCGCTGCTGTTTTTCTACTTAGCCAGTCACGCGGGGGCTACATTGGCCTGGCTTTGACCCTGCCCGTGCTGATCCTGATCGCCTTGCCCCCCAGGTGGCGCTGGTACAGCCTGATCGCCCTCCTCATCCTTGCGATTGTTCTTGGGTATCTTGTTTCTTCCCGCTGGGAGGCGGTGCGCACCTGGATCACGGGCAGCAACCTGACGGCTGACCCGGCGCTTTCTCTGAACTCGCTCGAAGGTCGTCTGGAGGTCTGATCACGAGCGATTTACGGCATCCAGGATTTCCTTTTCACCGGCATGGGGATGAACGCCTTTCGCAAGGTGATGCCGGTGCTTTATCCGCTGTTCACGATCTCACCTGAAGTGGACATCGGTCATGCTCACAACGAATTCTTGCAGGCTGCATTGGATCTTGGGATTCCTGGACTGATCGCTTTTCTGGCGTCGTACATCGGCGCCTTCTGGATGTTTGCCGATGTATGGAGAGCCACTCGCCATCCATCGCTAAACACCGGGAACTGGTCGCTGGTCACTCGTTCTTTGGCCCTTGGCCTGGGTGGTGGCTTGCTCGCCCACCTGCTGTATGGATTGACGGACGCGGTGGCGCTGGGAGCCAAGCCGGGGATGCTGTTCTGGATGCTGCTGGGGTTGATCGCCGGGTTGCACCGGCAAGCGCATGAGCACTGTCCTGTCGTAGATAGCAATGTTCCTACAACGAGAACCGAAAATGGATTATCCGAATGATTGATTGGTATTCAGTTGGGTTCGGCGCGTTGTGGATTTTAGGGCTGGGTCTCGTGACCACCGCCTTGAGTTTTGCTAACTACCTGGTGAGCCAACAGAAACGGCGATTCAAGCAGGCGCTTGAAATGCCTGCTTGTCGAATCATGATTGATCTGGGGCTGGTATTCTTCTGCCTGGGATGGACAGGTAGCGTGTCGGCTGCTTGGGAGCGTATCGTATGGGCAGTTCTGGCGCTGATATTCGCGGTGCGGACCTGGCAAGCCAGGAAGATGAGAAACGTATGAAGTTGACGCCAGGTACGGATGAGAAGGCTCTTGGAAAAGAGCCGCATACCGCTCCGCCTGCGACGCAGGGTTGCCAAGGTCAAATCAGCGTCCAGTAAACGGCTCAGGTTCCAACCATGAATGGCACGCGTGAACACATCCAGCACGATCGCCATAATATGAAGCCTTGCCCAAGTCGGATGTAAGTGGTGTCGCACACCCATACCTTTTCCGGACGAATGATCTCAAGTCCGGTCACCAGGTTGGGGTAGCGTGGATAAGAGTGGGAGATGTGAGCCTAAAATGCTGGCGAAGGTCCCTGTATTTTGATCGTTCAAAGATCACGTATTTATGCATGAAGCAGTAAAATGCACTCTACACCATTCGCTTTTGATGTAAAATCGTTCAGAAAACACTAGCCTATCTCCAGAAGAATTATGGACATCAATAAAGAGCTTTTCCAATCTTCCGAAGCACTCACTTTCGACGACGTTCTGGTCGTTCCGGCTTATAGCGAGATCCTACCTGCCGAAGCAGATGTGACTGCGCGCCTGACCGCCGATATACGATTAAATATCCCCCTGCTCTCGGCAGCCATGGATACCGTCAGCGAGGCGCGCCTGGCGATTGCACTGGCGCGCGAGGGCGGCATTGGGATTATCCATCGTAACCTGTCTCCGGAACAGCAGGCCAATGAAGTAGATATGGTCAAGCGCTCGCAATCGGGTATGATTTCCGACCCGATCACGCTGCCGCCGGAATCCACACTCCAGCAGGCGGAAGACATCATGTCCACTTACAAGATCAGCGGTGTTCCTATTGTGGATCAGGAGAAGAAACTGGTGGGTATCCTGACCAACCGGGATATCCGTTTCGTCGAGCCATCCGATTTTGGCCAACCAATCAGCAAGTTCATGACTCCCCAGCCATTGGTGACGGCACCAGTTGGAATTTCACGCCAGGATGCCAAAGCCATTCTCCAGAAGCATCGCATCGAGAAGCTCCCGCTGGTAGATGATGCTGGTCATCTGAAAGGGCTGCTGACCGTCAAGGACATCCAGAAAGAGCGCGACTATCCCAGCGCGGCTCACGACGAGCGCGGCCGCCTGCGGGTTGGGGCTGCCGTCGGCGTTGGTGCGGATCTCGAAACGCGGGTTGGACCTCTGGTGGATGTTGGCGTGGACGTAATCGTCTTTGATACCGCTCACGGTCATTCCAAGGGTGTGCTGCATGCCATCCGCCGTGTTCATCAAAAGTGGCCAAAACTCCCGGTCATCGCCGGGAATGTTGTTACGGCAGAAGGGACGAAGGCGCTGATCGAGGCCGGAGCGGCCGCCGTCAAGGTGGGAGTTGGTGCCGGGTCCATTTGCACGACACGTGTCGTTGCCGGGGCCGGGATGCCGCAGTTGTCTGCTATCTATATTTGTTCCCAGGCAGCCCGCCCGTTCAACATTCCTATCATCGCCGATGGCGGGATCAAGTTTAGCGGCGATATTGTCAAGGCTATCGTTGCTGGTGCAGATACGGTCATGCTGGGCAGCCTGCTGGCGGGTTTGGATGAATCACCGGGTGAGGTGGTTTTGCTCGAAGGGCGGCGTTTCAAAGAATACCGCGGTATGGGCAGTATCGGCGCCATGCAAGGTTATGGTAAGGACCGCTATGCCAGCGGGCAGGGTGGTCCTTCGACTTCGCTCAAGGCAGGCGCTGGAAAACTCGTCCCGGAAGGAATTGAAGGACGAGTGCCATTCAAGGGTCAATTACACGATTTCGTTTACCAACTGGTCGGCGGGTTGCGCTCCGGGATGGGGTACGCAGGTGCGAGGTCCCTGGATGATTTGCGGACAAATACAAGGCTGGTGCGCATCACCAATGCCGGCTTGATCGAGAGCCATCCACACGATGTCATCATCACGAAAGAAGCACCGAATTATCAATTGACGCAGGATTAAAATAAAAAAACGACTGAACAGGTTGTGGAAATACGGCAAGGAGACCGCTGTCAGACAGGCTGACCGGGCGCTGGAGCACACCTGTGCCGGGCGCGTTGTCAGCGCCTTGACGTTCATCGTGATCGTTTTGTGCCTGGGACTGTGGATTACTGTTTTTCTCCTGCTGAAAGACCAATTGTTTACGCAAACGCTCTCCGGAAATGTGTTGACCAATTTGACGTGCATTGTATTTTTCGGTGGATTGGTGGTGGCGCTATTTGTCGGGGCGTTGTTAGGAAATTTCCTGCGCCGAGCTTTTTGGAAGATGCTGGTCAAGCGTTATTTATTAGGAAAATTAAATCTGAAAAACATGCACATTTTCTGAGTATCCCTTATAATGAGGTGTCTTCTGAAAATTGGCCTTCGGAGTTACTAGAATGAATCAAAATCGCAGCGAACAGATGGTCAACCGCCTGCGCTCCATGCAAGCCGCCGCACCGGACATTGAGGCCTCAGCTATCGTTTCTGTGGATGGGTTAATCATGGCCTCGGCTCTGCCGGCTGAGGTGGAAGAAGACCGCGTCTCGGCCATGTCGGCGGCCATGCTCAGTCTCGGCCAGCGCATCGCTGAGGAACTGGGCCGCGGCGGTTTGAATCAAGTCTATATCAAGGGCAGCAATGGCTTTATTGTCCTGACTTCAGTCGGTTCAGAAGCAGTTTTGACCGCGCTGGCCCGCCAGCATGGCAAGCTCGGTCTCATTTTCCTGGAGATGCGCCGGGCCGCAGAGGACCTGGTCAAACTGGTCGGATGAAGCCGATTTACTCACGCACCTTAAGCTGCACACGTCAACCCGCGTGGGGAGGACGCCACTCAATGGCCCTCCCCACGTCCTTTGTTTTTGAGAGGTGATCATGCCCACAAAATATATCTTTTTTACTGGTGGTGTTGTCAGTTCGGTTGGAAAGGGTGTTACTGCCGCGGCCACCGGCCTGTTGCTCAAATCGCGCGGTTTCAAGGTTACGGTCCAGAAACTCGATCCGTACATTAACGTAGATCCCGGGACGATGTCTCCCTACCAGCACGGCGAAGTCTACGTACTGGATGATGGAGCGGAAACGGACCTGGACCTGGGTCACTACGAACGGTTCGTGGACATCCGCCTGGGCCGCTTCAGCAATTTCACTACCGGACAGGTATATGCCGAGGTGATTAGCAAGGAGCGCCACGGCGACTACCTGGGCGGCACCATCCAGGTCATCCCGCACATCACCAACGAAATCAAGCGCCGCATCGGACTGGTGGCCAAAGAAACCGGGGCGGAGGTTGTCATCCTCGAGATCGGCGGTACGGTGGGCGATATCGAGTCTCAGCCGTTCCTGGAGGCCCTGCGCCAGTTACGTAACGAGGTGGGACGCGAGAACACCTTTTTTGTACATGTCACCTGGCTACCTTACATTGGCGCGACGCAGGAGCTTAAGACTAAACCGACCCAGCACTCGGTGGCAGCATTACGCTCAATCGGTATTTCGCCTAATATGATCATTGCCCGTTCGGATTACCCGGTCGAAGACGACTTGTGCGAAAAGATCGCCCTGTTTTGCGACGTGGACAAACGCGCGGTCGTCCCGATGATCACGTCACAGGTTTTGTACGAAGTTCCGCTCCTTCTCGAACAAGCTGGGGTGGGGGACTACCTTGTGGAGCGGCTGGGACTCAAAGCCAGCGCAAAACCGGACTGGGGTCCGTGGCGGCGGCTGGTGGAGGAAGTCCGCAAGACGAAACCGTTGGTCAAAATTGCCCTGGTTGGAAAGTATATTGAGTTAAAGGATGCATACATGTCGGTACGAGAGGCCGTTAACCATGCAGCCCTTTCGCTGGGGTTGGAGGCAGATATCCAGTGGGTGCTCTCCAGCGATCTGGAGAAGGGCAAGGGCTGGGATCTCGTCAAATCGGCTCATGGCATTATCGTACCGGGCGGGTTCGGTTCACGGGGTATCGAAGGGAAAATCCAGGCGGCAAAATATGCCCGCGAGAACAAAGTACCTTATCTGGGTCTGTGCCTGGGGATGCAGGTGATGTGCGTGGAGTTCGCCCGGGATGTGCTCGGCTACGAAGACGCCAACTCGACCGAGTTTGACCGCAGCACAGCCCATCCGGTGATTGACCTGATGCTGGAGCAGCGCGCCATTACCGACATGGGCGGTACCATGCGCCTGGGGCTGTACCCCTGCGTGCTCCAGCCGGGGACGAAAGCCGCCGCAGCCTACGGTGAGAAACGGGTGGAGGAACGCCACCGCCATCGCTGGGAATTCAACAATGCCTACCGGGAAGAGTTCGATAAGGCCGGGATGGCCTTCTCTGGCATTTCACCGGATGGCTTGCTGGTGGAAATTGCCGAACTCAAAGACCATCCCTACATGGTCGGCAGCCAGTTCCACCCGGAATTTCTCTCGCGCCCGATGCGCCCGCACCCGTTATTTGTGGGATTGCTGAAAGAGGCGGGGAATAAAGCAGGTATCAAGATAGAAAAGTGAGTTATACTCTATAACTTGGAAACCAACGGACGATCGGTCCGAAATCAAACAATTGGAGTAAATCTATGGACACCACAATCGAACTCATCACCGGGCAGGAAATCCTCGACTCGCGTGGCAACCCAACCGTGGAAGTCGAAGTTGTCCTGGCCGACGGCTCGTGGGGCCGCGCCGCAGTACCCTCCGGGGCATCCACCGGCGTCCACGAAGCGCTCGAACTACGCGATGGTGACAAGAAACGCTACAACGGCAAGGGTGTGCTGAAAGCCGTCGCTGCCGTCAACGACGAGATTGCCGACGACCTTTTCGGCTGGGATGCCACCGACCAAAAAGCCATTGACGCCGAAATGATCGCCCTCGACGGCACACCCAACAAATCCAAATTTGGCGCCAATGCCATCCTGGGTGTTTCGCTGGCGGTTGCCAAGGCTGCCGCGGCGGCGCTCGGACTGCCGCTCTACCGCTATATCGGCGGCGTGTATGCCCATGTGCTGCCCGTCCCGATGATGAACATCCTGAACGGCGGCGCCCACACCGCCTGGCAGTCCACCGACGCTCAGGAGTTCATGGTCATGCCGCTCGGCGCGCCGACCTTCGCCGAAGGTCTGCGCTGGGGTGCGGAAATCTACCACGCCCTCAAGTCTGTGCTCAAGGACAAGGGCTATATCACCCTGGTTGGCGACGAGGGCGGTTACGCTCCGGCGCTCAAGGCCAACAATGAGGCTGTGGAAGTCATTCTCGAAGCCATCGCCAAAGCCGGGTTCAAAGCTGGCCGCGGCGAACAGGTGGCGATTGCCCTCGACCCCGCCGCCTCCGAACTCTTCGACGAAGAGACCAAGACCTACAACCTGCGCAAAGAAGGTAAAAAATTGACCGGTCCGCAGATGGTCGAATTCTGGGCCAAGTGGGTCAAGGATTACCCGATCGTCTCGATCGAAGACGGCTTGGCGCAGGATGACTGGGAATCTTGGATTTTGCTGACCAAGGAATTGGGCGATAAAATCCAGATTGTGGGCGACGATCTGCTTGTCACCAACCCGGAACGCGTCCGCCGCGGCATCCGTGAAAAAGCCTGCAATGCCCTGCTGGTGAAACTCAACCAGATTGGCACGCTGACCGAAACCATCGAAGCGGTCGAGACCTGTCACCGGGCCGGCTGGCGGGCGGTCACATCCCACCGCTCCGGCGAGACCGAAGACAGCACCATCGCCGACCTGGCCGTAGCCCTGAACATGGGCCAGATCAAGACCGGCGCTCCTGCCCGCTCCGACCGCGTCGCCAAGTACAATCAATTGCTGCGCATCGAGGCTGAGCTTGCCGACACTGCTAAATATGCCGGTTGGGCTGCGCTTGACCACTAGAATCAAGACAGATTAATCCAATTCCGCGCACCAACTGGTGCGCGGAATATTTTTAAGACAACTAATTAGTTAAATAACTTGACAAAGTCTTAAGATATGCTATTATAAAGACAAGATTAAAATGCTTTTTTATATGAATAGTGCATTTATTCATCCCGGAAGCATGACGTGAATAGTTATTTATGGCCTACTCCTTTCCAGAATGTAAAGAACATTAACAAACATACGATACTGGATTTAATCCGCTTCACGCCAGGAGGAATTTCTCGCGTGGAAATTGCCCGCTTGATGGACTTGAGCCGGGCAGCCGTGACGGCTATCGTCAATGATTTGCTGGCAACCGGGATTATCCGGGAAGCGGAGAGCCGTAGCGTTCGTAGTGGACGACCGCCCATTGTACTGGAGATCAATCCGGCACGCGGGGTTGTTATCGGAATTGATTTCGGGGCGACACATCTCAACCTGTTGGCTGCCGATATTTCAGCCCGCATTCTGGAGGAGATCGAGGTCGAGATCGATATCCAGGATGGTCCAAAAGCCTGTTTGGCGGAGGCCAATTCTCGGGTTCAGGAATTATTGGCGAAGACACACCTCGACCTGAAGGATGTTCTGACCATCGGTGTCGGAGTCCCGGGACCAATTGTGACCGAAGCAGGTATGGTTGTCGCCCCGCCCATCATGCCCGGCTGGGACCGCTATCCCATTCGGGATACATTACAAAAACTATGGGGATGCCCCGTCTCAGTGAACAATGATGCAGAGCTTGGTGTATTGGGCGAATGGGCCTCTGGCGCTGGACGCGGCGAGCGGAATCTGGTATATATCAAGGTTGGTACAGGTATTGGCGCCGGATTGCTGATGGATGGACAAATTTACCGCGGTGTTACCGGGTCTGCGGGAGAAATCGGGCACCTTACCATTGATGAAAATGGGCCAGTATGTGCATGTGGCAATCAGGGTTGCCTGGAAGCCATTGCAGGTGGCCGTGCGATTGCACAGCAAGCCAAACAGGCTGTTCAGCACGGACAGCGGACACAACTGGCAAGTATCCAACCGGTTGAAAGTATCACTGCAAAAGATGTTGCTGCTGCCGCCCGCCGGGGCGACCTTCTGGCACAGCAAATCCTGGCACGAGCCGGTTTGTATATTGGAATAGCCATTGCAGGTCTGGTCAATATGTTTAATCCAGGCATGGTGATCATTGGTGGCGGTGTCGCTCAGACTGGTGACATTCTCCTGGAGCCGATGCGCCAGACTGTGCAGCGGCGCAGTTTACCGGCCGCTGCACGTGTGGCACGGATCACGACTGCCATGCTGGGACGTCGTTCCTCCAGCATGGGCGCAGTTATTCAAGCTTTAACCATAGCGCTCCACCAAGTTGCAGATCGAAAGGAGGTGATGGTTGCCCAGACGACTCGCGAATCGAGCCTGGTGACCACAACATGAGTGATTATTCCACCATCGGAAAAGCCTTGCTAACAGCAAGAGCTCCAAATTTCACCCTATTTCATAAGGAGAGAAGATAATGAAACGCACGTTCTTTATTTTGATCAGCATCATGATGGCTGCAACCATGCTTCTGACCGCTTGCGGTCCTGCACCGACACCCGCCAAACCAAGCGTTACCTTCTGGCATGCCTATGGTACCGGCTCTGCTGAGGAAACTGCGTTGACCGCAGTTCTCGCCCAGGCAGCCATAGATTTGCCCGATGTTACGATCAACGTCCTGCAGGTCCCGTTCAACGATATCTATAATAAGTACACCACCGACGTTGCTGCCGGTGGTGGCCCCGATATGTTCGTCGCCCCCAATGATAACCTGGGCGACGAAGCCCGCGCCGGCCTGATTGCCGATATTACCGATCTGGTGAGCGGCAAGCTGAACGACTATGCTCCACTGTCAGTCCAGGGTATGTCGACTGGTGGCAAGATCTACGGCGTTCCGGAATCCCTGAAGGCTGTCGTGTTCTGGTATAACAAGTCCTTGCTGGCCACTCCTCCCACGACTACTGCCGAACTCCAGGCTCTGATGGAAAGTGGCACGCCCGTTGACATTTCCGATAGCTGCTACCATGTATGGGGTTTCTATAATGACTTTGGCGGCAAGATCTTCGACAGCAACTGGAAAGTTATTGCTGACCAGGGCACTGGCGTGGTTGATGCCATGACCTACCTGAACACCCTGTACCAGATTGAAAAGACTAATGGCTGGCCGAAGACTGACTCCGATGGCCTGGCTCCCTTCCAGGAAGGCACCGTTGCTGCGATCACGAATGGCAACTGGGCCATGGGCGACTACAAGACTGCCCTGGGTGACAAACTTGGCATAGCTCCGTTACCCGCTGGTCCCGCAGGCGTCGCTCAACCGATGCTGGGTGTGGATGGCTATTACATCAACCCGAACAGCGCCAACAAAGAGGCTGCGATCGAAGTCGCTCTCTATCTTACCGGCGCTTCTGCTGAAAAAACCATGATGGGTGCTGGTCATGTGCCGGCTATCACCACCGCAACCATCACCGACCCATTGCTGCAGGGCCTCTCGGATGCCTTCAAGAATGGCTACGTTCGCCCGCAGGTCCAACAGCTCGGCCTCTACTGGTCGAACTTCTGCGGCCCGGACGCGGTCTACGAGAAGGGTATTGCGCCCGCTGTCTGGGTTTCACAATCCACCGCCAACGCAAATAAGTAACATCAAGTAATACAAGAGAAGCGAACAGGGATTTCCCTGTTCGCTTCTGGCACTTTTGAATTAAATCTCTGAAAGCAGGATGTCTTGTTTCAGGAGCAAATAGACATGGCAACTCTGGCTGCACCCGTAAAACCATCGAAAGAAATAAGAGTTTTAAGATTTCGCCGGGCCAGTCTCCCTTATATATATTTGATACCTGCATTTGTGATCATGTCTGTAATCACCTTTTATCCATTGATCTTCCAGATGATCATTTCTTTTTCCGATTTTCAAACCAAGGATTTGTTATTGCAATTACAATCGCCAAAGCTCCATTGGATTGGTATTCAAAATTACATTAATATTTTTACTGGCGGCTTGCCAGTTCAAGATTTCGATTTTTTCCGTATCCTGACCTATAATTTCTGGTGGGCGATCACAAATGTAGCCGTCCATTTACCGGCTGGCGTCCTGATTGCCGTCGCGCTCAATACGAACGGCCTCTGGTTCAAGCGCATCTATCGCGCCATTTACATTCTTCCTGTCGTCATCCCACCCCTGGTGGTGGCAACAGTCTGGCGGAATATTTTCGACGAGCAATACGGGGCCATGAATCAGCTTCTGACCACGATCACCCATTTTTTTGGTTCGCTGGACCCCGTGAGGATCCGCTGGCTGTTTGAATACAAGCCCCCCATCCCCTGGCTCCTTCCCAATGGACCCCTGCCATTGGCCTATTATGCCATGATGATCGCCAACTTCTGGCTTGGGTGGCCCTTCATGGCATTGATAGCGACTGGTGCTCTTCAGAGTATTCCCAAAGATCTATATGAAGCTGCTGCGATTGACGGCGCCTCCAACCAGCAGCAATTCTGGAATGTGACTGTTCCGCTGATCCGCCCGGCCATGATCCCCGCAGCAATTTATGGCTTTACCATGTCCTTCAACTTGTTCAGTTTCGTGTATTTTATGACGGGTGGAGGTCCGGCGCGTACCACGGAAATTCTGGTCACTTTCGTTTACACCTTGGTCCGTGACCTGCATTTATACGGCGCGGCGGCGGCATTTTCGGTGATCATCTTCGTCGTCGCTCTGGTTGTATTCCTGATTACCAACCGCATTACGCGTGCCACCGAAACGTATTCGGAGTGAGACTATGGCTGCAACTACTCAATCTACGAAAAAGCAGAATTTCATTATCCGTTTCTTTACAATGAACACTTCCAGAGAGGTGGGCGGACGCAAACTGCCCCTTTGGAGGCAGCTTTTGCTCCAATTACTTGCTCTGCTTATTGCCTTCGAGGTGATGTTTCCCATCATGTACATCCTCACCCTCTCATTCAGTTCGAAGTCAACGCGCCCATCTACTTTGCAATTGATCCCGACCGAAATCTCATTAACCGCCTATAAGCAGGTTATCGATCGCCCGACCGCCAACCCTGTCACATTCGCGGTACTCCTGCGAAACAGTTTCCTGCTTTCGTTTAGTGTTGGTTTTGTAGCGATCCTTGTAGCTGTCCTGGCGTCCTACGCCTTCTCGCGTTTTAAATTCAAACTGCGTCAGGTTTTGATGGTACTCGTGTTCATCCCACTACTGATGCCCGGGGTTGGTCTTATCACGCCACTATTTCTCCTCTTGAACAGCTTCCGCATATATACCTGCGGAAATGGCATAGCCATTGCCCCCTTCACCACTTGTGCTCAGGGTGGTGCAACATTGTTATTCAATCTGCGGGATTCCCTGTTCGGCGTGGGCATCGCCATGACAGCCGGCGCATTGCCGTTTGCAGTCTGGATCCTCAAGGGCTACATTGATACTATCCCGCTCGAACTAGAAGAGGCCGCCAAGATCGACGGAGCGGACGCCAATCAGGTATTCACTCGCATCGTGCTTCCGCTGGCTGTCCCGCAACTGGCGGTGACTTTCTTCCTCAGTTTTATGGGTTATTGGCAGGAATTTGCTTTGCCGTGGTTGTTCCTGACCAAGCCTCAGGACTACACGCTGTCCATGACCCTGTATAACATGGTCGGACAATATGCGAGCAGTATTCCCTGGAACCGCTTCGCGGCTATGTCAGTTATTGTCGCCTTACCGATTGCGATCATCTATATCGCCCTACAAAAACAAATTGTAAGCGGTTTGACCGCAGGGGGTATAAAAGGCTAAGCAACCCAACAGGGCGGCCCAACAAGCCGCCCTGTTTTTTCATTAAACCATCAGGTGATATGATGAAACGAACTATCCTGCTTATCCTTTTGCTCGGTATCCTTTCCGCCTGTGTGCCAGTCTCAAGCCCCGATACAAGCCAGCAGAGTTGGTGGCGGAATACGGTTTTTTATGAAATATTTGTCCGCTCCTATTGCGACTCGAATGGCGACGGGATCGGGGATTTCAATGGGATCACCTCAAAATTGGACTATCTCCAGAGTCTCGGCATCACGGGAATCTGGCTGATGCCGATCAACCCTTCTCCTTCATATCATGGCTACGATGTACTCGATTATTATGCGGTAAATCCTCAGTATGGGACCATGGATGATTTTAAGAACTTGCTGGCTGAGGCACATAAAAGGGGTATCCGGGTCATCATTGATCTGGTTCTGAACCATACCTCCAGTCAGCATCCTTATTTTGTGGATGCCAACAGCAATCCCCAATCTCCCTACCGTGATTGGTACATCTGGGCAGACTCAAATCCCGGAAGCCACTGGTATGCCGGTACCAACGGGTACTATTATGCATTTTTCGGGAGCGACATGCCCGACCTGAACTATAAAAACCCGGATGTCACTGCAGAGATGTACAAAGTGGTCCGTTACTGGTTGAAGGATGTCGGAATAGATGGCTTCCGTATTGACGCAGTCAAGGACCTCATTGAAGAAGGCCTGAAACTGGAAGACACCCAGTCCACCCACGCCTGGTTGAGAAACTTCTATAAAATGTATAAGGCCGAAAACCCGCAAGCCTTTACAGTCGGTGAAGTCTATGGAGCAGGCGCTTTTGTGGCCAAGGTATATACTGGCGACCAGATGGACCAGATATTTAATTTTGAAATGGCCGACGGAATTACCGGAAGCGCTCTCGGTGGGTCCAATACCGGTATTAACAGTGCTATTACCTTCGCCCTGGAAGATATGCCGGGAGGCGAGTACGCCACTTTCCTTACGAACCATGACCAGAATCGGATCATGAGCACCCTGAACGGAAACGTGGGAAAAGCCAAAGTTGCTGCTTCCCTGCTGCTCACATCGCCCGGGACACCGTTTATCTATTATGGCGAAGAGATCGGGATGGAAGGGGAAAAACCGGATGAGGACATTCGCCGTCCTATGCAATGGTCTGAGGCTGATAACGCCGGATTCACGACGGGTATTCCCTGGCGGGTGCCAGCAGAAAATTACCAGCAAGCCAACGTGGCTGACGAGACAAACGATCCCAACTCGCTTCTTTCGCATTATCGCAATCTAATAATGATCCGCAACCAGCATCCTGCTTTACGTTATGGCAGCATTTCATCAGTATCCACAAACAACACCGGCGTTTACGCGGCACTCCGTGTTTCTGATAGTGAGACCATTTTAATCCTCTTAAACTTAACCAAGAATCCGATTAATAACTATGCATTAAGTCTTAAAACGGCTTCCTTCCCTGATGGTTCGTATCAAATTGATCCCATTCTCGGTAGCGGGATGGGAGCCAGTCTGAGCATTTCTGGCGGTGTATTTAATAATTCCCAGCCATTGGTGGAACTGTCCCCCTACAGCACAACCATCCTCCTGATCAGCCTTAAGTAGAATTCAAGGATGTTTGGAGTGTACGCAAAAACACACACCGCTATGTCCGGCATGGATTTCTCCCACTCTCCAAACGGAAACCGGGCACAAACAATGAGTATTCTCAAGCGCCTCAAACCCTTCTTTTCGATTGTTGCCATTCTGGTGGTGGTTGCCATTGCGTGGATCCTGCGCTGGCATGCCGTAACCGCCCTCAATGTTGATTACGATGAGGACGATTATCTGCGTGCCGCCCAGCAATACGCCGCGCTGATTCGCTCCGGTGACTGGCGGGGTTTCATGGAGACGAATTACCGTCAAGAGCACCCACCTTTGGCAAAAATCATCTTCGGCTTCAGTATTCTCCCTGCTCCAGAAGCGCCGCTCATCCCGGACCGGCCTACTTCCGCCAGCCCAGATCAGTCCTTGCCAAGGGAGCAATTGCGCGATGCCCGCACATCAAACGCTGTTCTGGGCACGATCACCGTGGCGCTGGTGGCGCTGGTCAATCCTTTGGCAGGACTATTTCTAGCCGCCCATGCTTTTACCATCAAGTATGTGTCACAGGTAATGCTGGAGGCGCTTCCGTCATTTACCAGTCTTGCGATGGTGTTGTGCTATCTCCAATGGAAGAAAAAGGGGCTGACAAAGATAGATGGCTGGATCATTGCGTCGGCGATTTTTCTTGGCCTGACCGCTGCCTCCAAATACATCTACTGTGTCATTGGGTTTGCCGTTCTGATTGACTGGTTCTTGAGCTGCAGAGAGAAAAACCGGCTGAAGGATTTCTTCCCTCGAACTCTGTTATGGGGATTGCTGGCGATTATCATATTCTTTACCGCAGATCCTTACCTGTGGCCGGCGCCGCTTGTGCGCTTGAAAGAATCAGTTTTCTATCATGTTACTTATTCCACCGGGGCGAGCGAAGTGCAGCGTGCCAATTTACCTTTTTACCAATCACTTATTTATCTCAGCACATCTCCAGCAGCTTTGGGATGGCAGCCGGAGGCGTTCCCGGTCGCGCTTGACACGCTGATTTTGATTTTGGCTGCTTTTGGACTCGTGAGCCTGTGGAAAAAACAACGGCTTTATGTGCTCTGGTTGGGGGTCGCGTTCCTGTTCCTTTTTCTCTGGCCAGCCAAGTGGGCGCAATATATTCTTATTCTCACGGCACCGCTTTCCCTGGCTGCGGCTGAGGGTCTGTTAAACCTGACCGTCCGGCCGGTCCAAAACTGGCTGATCAACCGCAAAGAGAAGACAGTTCGGGAACACGGCAGCCGGACCGGTGACCTGCGCCGGGCTTTGCCCTGGCTGATCCCTGGGCTGCTCGCATTTGCTGTACTGACTCTCTTCCCCCTCATTTTCCAGTTTGGCGTATCGCTGACTAATTTCAGTGCCAATTCTATCCGCGATGGATTCCATGGCGGTCTCTGGCGCGCCATCTGGGGCGGGTTGACCGGGCGGATCCCGACGGCGCCTCTTTCCTTGGGTGGCAGTGACCAGGTCAACTATAGAGGGCTGGCTGCCTACCTGCCCGAGATCAGTAGAATTTGGAAGAATGGGGTGCTGTTCTTCAACCTCCTGTGGACCGTGCTTTCCGTTTTGTTGCAGGCCGGGTTGGGGTTAGGGGTTGCGCTCCTGATCTGGCAGAGAGGCGTGCGCTTTGGCAAGTTCTGGCAGGCAATTTTCATCCTGCCCTGGGCCATCCCGGAAATGATCGGCGCGTTGATGTGGTGGAATGTCTTCGAGCCGGAGTGGGGCTGGCTTAGCCTGGCAGTAAAAACCTATGGGTCAAAAATCCCCTTTGGTTTCTTTGCGGGCTGGGAGCAAAGCCCCATCCTTGGGCTGCTTGTCTTGTTGATTCCGGCTGTTTGGTACGGTTTCCCCTTTATGATGTTGGCCGTTAGCGCCGGGTTGAAAATGATCCCTTTGGAAGTGTTCGACGCTTCCGCAATTGACGGAGCCACTCCCTGGCAGACTTTCCGCTACGTGACCTGGCCCCTGCTCCTGCCGCTTATCGTTCCAGCTCTCATTATTCGTAGTATTTTTGCTTTCAACCAATTCTACTTGTTCCAGGCCTTCGGTTTTACAAACAGTACGTTGGCTACGCTATCCTACAATACCTTTATTAAAGGCGGGCAGTATGCCACCTCGGCGGTGATCAACATTATTACCGTGATCATCCTGATTGGCTTTGTGGTGCTTTTAAATCGAAGAAGCAAAATTGGGGAGGGAGTGACCTATGCGTAAGATACCCTTCTGGAGACAGATCATTACCCAACTGTCCCTTTTCGTCATCGGCTTGTTCGTCATCCTGCCGATATGGGGGATGGCTAGGTTGGCTTTCGATGGCTCGCTCAGAGGCAGGCCCATTGAATTCCGCTTCATCCCAAAACAATTTACTTTTGATATCTTTCTCAAGGTACTTGATAAACCCTATCAATCTGTGGATTTTACGGTCCTTCTCAAGAACAGCCTGGTGGTCTCGTTTGGCGCGGCTTTCATCGCCATTGTGCTGGGCGCCAGCCTGGCCTATGCCTTTGCGCGTTTTCGTTTCCCGGGTCGCCAGCCGGGACTTTTTGCCCTTCTGCTCACTGCCATCCTGCCAGCCATTGCCTTTGCCACACCGCTCTACATCCTCTTGAGCATACTGGGTATCCGTACCACCCTGCTGGGCCTGACCATCGTCTACGCCGCGTTTGCCATGCCTTTCTGTATCTGGAACATGCGTGCAGCCTTTCAGGCCATCCCCAAAGAATTGGAGGAGGCCGCCTTCCTGGATGGCGCGGGAAATTTCACTACTTTCAGGAATATCACTTTGCCGCTCGCCCTCCCGTCCATTGCCGTGGCGGGGTTGATTGCCTTCTTAATGTCCTATTCCGAATTCGCCATCGGCTGGTTGTTTGTTGAAAAACCCGGTACGGTT